>Ga0207644_10002362_pt1 | contig 12184 bp, 7 predicted proteins | sample KBSS73metaG_FD_184326 | JGI IMG/M metagenome (GOLD analysis project Ga0207644, IMG submission 184326) | Switchgrass rhizosphere microbial communities from Kellogg Biological Station, Michigan, USA - KBS S7-3 metaG (SPAdes) (version 2) | ecosystem: Host-associated > Plants > Roots > Rhizosphere >... | reverse complement strand
CGCGATCAGCCGCTCCCTGTACGGGATGTTCGCGGGCAGCGCGAGCACGGCGGCCATCGACAGCGCGCCCTTCACGTTGCCGAACACCATCACGTGCTGCCAGCGCCACAAGACGCCTTCGCCGGCGAGATGCAGCGCGCCGAAGATGCCGTAGACGGCCACGGCGCGGCCGACGTGCAGCGCGATCACCGCGAGGGCGATCGGCCACGCTTCACGCAGCAGCAGGTCGGCGCTCAACTGGATGCCGACCAGCAGGAAGAGCCAGACGTTGGTGACGAACGCGGCGATTTCCCAGAACCCCTGCAGCGCCAGGACACGGCCGGGTTCGAGCCGGGCGCGCATCTCCTGCCCGATCAACACGCCGGCCACGACGACGGCAATCACCGCCGAGCCGTGGAAGTGCTCGGCGACCAGCGCGGTGGCGAAGGCGGCCACGACCGAGGCGAGGACCGCGGTCAGATCGTCCGGTGCGCGGCGCAGCACCAGCGCGCCGAGCATCCCGAACATCAGCCCGAGCAGGCCGCCGGCGACGATGGCGATGAACAGCATCCGCCCGATTTCGGGCACGTCGAGGAAGCCGCGCGCGACAACCGTCGCGGCCACGCCCACCAGCACCAGCGCGGTGCCGTCGTTGAACAGGCTCTCGCCCTCCATGATCGCGGCCAGGCGGTGCGGCACGCGGACGCTGCGGAACGCGAGCAGCACGCTGACGGTGTCGGTGATGGCGAGCACGGCGCCGAGCAGCAGCGCGACCGGGAACGGCAGCCCGATCTCCCAGGAGGCGATGGTGGCGGTGGCGAGCAGCGACATGGCCACGCCGGGCACCGCCAGCGCGAGGATCGGCCGGGCCGCCTGGCGCAGGCTGGTGGCATCGGCCGAGAGCGCCCCCTGGAAGATCAGGATCGGCAGGAACACCATCAGCACGACGCCGGGGTCCATCGGCGTCTCGGGCAGCAGCTTCAGCAGCACGAGCACCAGGCCGACGACGACCAACGCGACGTTGTAGGGCACGCTGATCCGCCGCGCGACGATGGCGACGGCGGAGCCGACCGCCAGCACGATCAGCAGCTGTTCGAGGTGCTCACGCATGGGCGGACGGCCGGCAGGCGCTCGGGATCAACGCAGAAACTATACGTGATGCCCGCGGTGCGGGAATCCTGCCGGACGGTCCGTCCCTTCCGGTGTGCCGCCGCAATGCCTGCGGCGGCGCTCCGCGGAGCCGACCATGACACCCCTGCAGAGCCTTCGATCGATCGACGCGGCGCGCGTGGCGCTCGCCGTCGTCCTGACCGCCGCGTTCGGTCCGACCGCCGCGGCGCAGAGCCCGCGCGAGGCCCTCGGCGACCTGATTCCGGGCAGCACGAAGACCGAGGTGTCGGCCGTCGCCTCGGCGGTCGTCATGCAGATCGCGAGCGTCCCGATCGGCTCGTCCTCGGGCGCCTTCACGCTGGTGCGCGACGCGACCACCGGCGAGACGACCCTGAAGACCTTCGGCTTCGGCCCGTCGTTCGCCGAGCGGCCGACGACGCTCGGCCGGGCCGGCGCGTTCACGTTCGGCACGACCTACCAGCGCACGGCGTTCCGCACCTTCGAGGGCGCCAGCCTGAGCGGCGGCCTGCGCGCCGAGATTCGCCTCGATGGCCGCCCGGTGCAGCAGCTGTTCGCGACGTCGCTCGACGTCAGCTCGGCCACCACCAGCTTCGTCGGGACGCTCGGGGTCACCAAAGATCTCGACGTCGCCGTGAGCGTCCCCTGGGTGCAGCTCTCGCTCGCCGGGATGCGCACGAGCACCGTCGGCGCCTCGGCGGCTCCGAGCACGGTCGCGCGCGAGGTGGATGCGGCCGGCATCGGCGACATCCTCGTGCGCGCGAAGTGGGCGCCATGGCAGACCGATCGCGGCGCGGTGGCCGCGGCCTTCGAGGCCCGCCTGCCCACCGGCAGCCAGGAGGCGCTGATCGGCACGCCGGGCATCCGGCCGAAGCTGCTCTTCCTGGGATCGACGACGGCGGGCGTCGTCTCCCCACACGTGAACCTGAGCTACCAGTTCGGCGGACCCGGAGCCACCGTGCGCGCGGTGCCGGGCGGAAGCGACGAGCTGCTCGATGCGCGAGTCGGCCGCGAGCTGGGCTACACGGTGGGCATCGAGATCGCGGCGCACTCGAACCTGACGCTGTCGGCCGACGTCCTCGGCCGCTCGCTGCGCCACGCGGCGCGCTTCGACTTCGAGCAGCACGGGCTCGGCGCCGGCCAGGGCACGCCGCAGCTGCGCGCGGCCTTCGCCCAGCTGGCGCAGGTGGGCACGCCAACCCTCTACTCGATGAACCCGCGGGTCGGCAGCCTGAACCGCTGGATGGTCGCAATCGGCGCCAAGACCGTCATCCTCGGCCGTGGCCTGGTGCGCCTCGACGTCCTCGGCTCGATGAACGACGCCGGCCTGAAGCCGGGGCTGACGATGGTGACCGGCGTCGAGTTCGCGTTCTGAACGCCAGCTGCCCTCTCAGAACTTCAGCCGCAGCCCACCGCCGACTTCGACGCCACCCGCCCGCACGCTGACGCGTTCGTGCTGGCCCAGGGCGCTGGCGACGGAGTTCTCGAGGCCGATGGCGCCGCGGCTGTACCTCGCGAACCCGCCGACACCGACGATCCGCGTGAAGAACAGCGAGCCATCCGCACCAGCGTGGAAGCCCCACCCCGATCCGTTGTGGCGCTCGAACTTGTACTCGGTCAGCTCGGCGACGTTGCCGCGCGAGTGCAGGAAATAAAACTGGTTGTAGGTGAGGTCGGTGACCGAGTCCTGCTCGATGCGGAACCAGCTCGGGCCGCCGAATGCCCGCACGCGAACGTGCCTGGTCTGCACGGCCACCAGCATCGCCTGGACGTGCACGCTGCGCTCGATGCGCTGCATCGGGATGTCCGTCTGCGCGCTGGCACTCGCGAACGCGTCGGCGAAGTACGGGTGCGGCAGCCGCACGCTCAGGTCCGCCTTCGCCTCGTGCACGCTTCCCCCGGCATTGATGCCGGCGCCGAGCATCGGCGTGAACATGAAACCGCCGCCGACGTCGAACGACACGCTGCGCGGCAGGTGGTAGCGCGCACCGAAATCGGCAGCCTGGCCGAGGTGGTCGACCGAGGCGTCCATCGCGAAGCTGCTCTCGGCCGCCCAGGCGCTGCCGACGTTCGCGTCGACCCAGACACGCTCGACCGGCGTGTGCGTCTGGGTCTGGGCCTCCGCCGTGCCCACGACCGCGAACGCGCACACTGCGGCCGTCGCGAGTGAGAGCTGCCGCATTGGTGGCGTGTCCTCGGCGGCAGCAGGGGAGCGGCGCTGCCTGATGCCCGAAACGGTAGCAGGTTAGCGGCGTTCGGCTCCAGTACGACCAACGTTGCATCGATCCACAGCGGTGGATCGCGTCTGAGGGACAGACGATCCAGGTCGCGTGGGATACCACGCGGTCTGTTACGGCCTGATCAGCGGCCGGACTTCGGCCTTGGCGTCGCCCGCGCCCGCTCGGACTGCTTCGCGGGCCCAACCACCTCCGACGGAGAGCGGGCATTCACCGCCACGATCTTGGCGACGACGCCGGCGAATCCCTCCACCGCCGCGATCAGGCCGTCAAGCTCGGCGCGGGTCGGAGGCAGCTCGTAGGGATGATGATGACAGCCGCTCGACAGGCCGGCGTAGGCAACCCGCACGATCGCGACCTGGTCGGCGATCGCCGGATATCCGCGCAACGCGACCATCTGGGCACGCCTGTTGGCGCTGGCGAGCGGCGGCGAGTGAACCGCCCAGAACTCCTCGAGGAGCTCTTCGAGTGCGTGCCGGGCCAGCAGCGCCGACGCGCGCGGCCACACGCCGACGGTCGTCGCTTCGGCGTGATCCAGCATCCGTCGCGCCCACCGGAGCTGTTCGGCGACGGTCATGACAGCTTGCGGATGTTGCCGGTGAAGGTGCCGGTGCGGGACACGAAACGTTCGAGGTCGCCCTCGAACTGTCCGTGCGCGCCGGTCTGGCAGCCGCTGTAGACCGCCTCGCCGTCAGTCGCCCACTTGTTGCGGATGTACTTCAACACCTCGCCGGCTTTCTCGATGTCGTCGTAGATCGCCAGCGCCAGCAGCTTGTTGAAGGTCTGCGCGCTCTCGAGCTCGGCTTCCACGTCCGCATGCGCCTGGCCCTTGGCCAGCCGGCGGCGCCGGGTGATTTCGACGCAGGCGGCTTCGACGGCGTCTCGGCAGAGCCCAGGCACCACCCGGACGATCACGCCTTCGGGAATCTCGCCTTTGGTGAAGTTCTTCATCAGCGCGCGGGCGTCCTCGAGGTAGGCGTCGACCGACTCGCGCTTCTTGCGCAGCTCGAGGACCGAGTTGCCGCGGCGCATGACCTCCCACGTCTCCGCCTCGATCTGCAGTCGCTTGATGGCCTCTGACAGCCGCGTGTCGTGCGTGAACACGACGACCTGCCGCTGCTTCGCGGTCTGGTCGAGCACCCGCGCGAGGCCTTCGACGCGCGCCGGATCCATCGCCTGCACGGGATCGTCGACGATGACGAACCCGAACGGGCTGACCGGCAGCGAGGCGCGCGGCAGGAACAGGCTCAACGCCAGCGAGTTCAGCTCGCCCTGCGACATGACGCCCAGCGCGCCGGCCGGCTTGCCGTCGACCGTCACCTCGAGGCCGACCGACTGTGCCTTGCCGCTGCCTTCGAGCTTGATCGCGGTCAGATCGACGTTGCTCTGCAGACGCATCAGGCCCCAGTACTCGCGGGCCCTGGCGGCAATCGGCTCGAAGCGCTCGGTGCGCAGATCGTCGATGGCCTCCCGGACCCAGTCCTCGGCCTTCTTCAGGTCGGCGACCTGCTGCTGACCGCGAGCCGCGGCCCGCGCCGCGTCGACCCACGGCCCGAGCTTTTGCGCGAGCGGCTGCCAGACGTCCTGGCGCGCGGCGATCTCGCGCTCGGCCCACGCGGCCAGCGACCCCACGGCCGTGACCAGCGGCGCGGCACGCTGCTCGAGATGCGCGGCGAGGGCATCGGCGTCCTCGAGCTTCTGCCCGTCGCGCCACGCCTTCCACGCCTCGCGGGCGGGGATCGCCACGGCCTCGTCGAGCCGCGGATCCGCCAGCCAGACGGGCGCGGCGCCGCACAGCGCCTGCGCGCTGCGTTCCAGCTCGCGCTGCAGCCGCTGCGATTCCTGCAGGGCCTTGGCCGCCTCGCGCAGCCGCGTCACCTCGGCGGCGGTACGCTCGCGCCAGTCCGCGTCGATCACGTCGGGCGTCTCGCAGACCGGACACGCGGTGTCGCCCGTCTTCGCGGTCAGGGTCAACGCCGCTTGCAGCAGCGTCGCGACCTCGGCGGATCGCCCGGCTTCCTGCGCCGCCAGCTCGCGCATGGCCTTCGCCGCGAAGCGCAGGCCCTCCGCCGTCTGCATGGCGACCGCGACGTCGGGTCCCTTCTCGCGTGCCACCTGGGCGAGCAGCGACAGCAGGGACGCCTGATCGGTATTGGTGCCGGTGGCCAGCGCGCCGAGGCGATCGAGGTCGAAGTCCTTGGCCCCGAGCAGCGTGATGGTCTCGGCGATGCGCTCGTCGGGCGTCACCGCCTGGATGCGCTTTGCGTCCTCGATCAGCAGCTTGGCCGTGTCCTTCGCTTCGCTCTTCTGCTTGCGGCGCGCCGCCTGCGCCTTGGCCAGGCACTCGCGGATGCCTTCGAACGCCTCGAGGCCGAGCCCCTTGAGCAGCGCGCGGTAGAGAACGGAGGGGCCGTCCTCGAAGCGCGAGGCCAGCTCGCTGTGCGACATGAAGGGCCGGAAGTCCTGGACGGCCGACTCCCAGCCGAGGCCGGCCAAGTCGGTCAGCTTCTTGCCCGTCCCGGTCGCGACGGTGGTCCCGTCATCGACTTCCTGATCCCCGGTCCACGACCGCGTCAGCTCGACCTGTCCGATGCCTTCGGCGACGAGGCGCGCCCGCACCAGCGGCTCGACGCCGTCGTGCAGGTTGCGCCAGCCTTCCTTCCAGAACCGCGACCCCTTGTCCGACCAGCGGACGCTGGTGCCGGTCAGCAGCACCTCGAGCGCCTCGGCGAACGATGACTTGCCGCTGCCGTTGCGGCCGATGACCAGCGTCAACCCGGGGCCGGGCCGCAGCTTCAGCTCGCTCTCGGGCCCGATACCGCGGAAGCCGCGCACGCCGATGGCCTCGAGGTAGGCGCGCGGCGACTCGGGGACCTCGGTCTCCTTGCCGTCCTTGCTCTTGCCTTTGCTCCTAACCGGCTTTTTCGGCTTCGCCGGCTCGACGCCATCGTCGAGATAGCGCGCCAGCCCCGCTTCGCCGTCGCAGGCGGACAGGACCAGATAGGCCCAGGACTCGGCGTCCTTGCCCTGGGCGATCAGGCGATCGAACAGCTGCGCCTGGGGTGTGGCAACCGCGGTCATCTGGCCATTATGCCGATACGGCGATGCGGATCGCTCAAGCGGATCGCTCAATACGGGTAGAACCGGACGATCTCCGCGTCCGATTCGTAGGCGGTGCGCAGGTGCGTCAGCGGACCGGGATCGAGCGCGGCCAGGCGATCGAGGAACGCCTCCGCGGTGCCCTGCCCCGCCTGCGCCGCGTCGAACTCGGCGAGCAGCAGGTAGCGCGCCGCGTGCGGCGCCTTGGCCCGCTCGAGCTCCATCGCGGTGATGCGCTCGTCGGCGAGCGCCGGCTCCCCCGCCTGGCGCCAGGCCCGCGCCGCCCAGCGGCAGGCCGACCAGCGGACGTGCGCGGGGACGCTGAGATCGCGCGACAGCGCGTCGAGGCGATCGCGCGTCTCGGCGTCCGACTGCCCCAGCTCGACGCGTGCCCGCGCCCGCGCCAGGTGCACGTACGGCGCGCCCGAGTGCGTCAGCCCGCCCGTCGCGTCGAGCCTGGCGAGGAACGCCTCGGCCCGCGTGAACGCCTCGGCGTCGCCGAGGGCGCCGGAGAGCCGGAACCACTCCGACAGCTGGAACGAGACCTGCCCGTCCTCGAACGTGGCGACGAACGCGCGCGCGACGCGCTGCTGCAGGTCGAGCGCATCGGCGGCACGGCCCGTGACCGCCCACAGGCGCGCCAGGGCACCGGCGAGCTGCAGCTGCGGCACGAAGGCGGCACCCAGATCTTTCGGCACCTGCGTCGTGGCGTAGGGCTCGATCTGATCGGGCGGCGGCGTCCCGGTGTCCGCGCACTGCTGGACCAGATGCGTGAGCACGCCGACGCGGATCGGCGCCGGCTGCGCGTCGAGCCAGGCCGGGCCGGGGACGGCGATCTCGCCGGCGTTGCGCTCGTGCCGCGCGGCGACGCCGGCGGCGAACTGCAGGCGGTAGCGATCGTCGAAGGCCGGCGGCCAGTCGCGCAGCGCGATGCGGGCGCCGCGCTCGACCGGCGACCAGTCGACGGCGGCGCCGCGGCCGACCAGGGCGAGCCGGAAGAACGCGTCGACCAGCTCGCGGCGGCGGGCGTCGTCGGAGCCGGCCTCGGCGAGGCGGATGCCCAGCGCGTCGCCGAACACGACGTCGAGCGCCTGCGCGGCGGTGCGGACGGGCACGAGCTGCAGCCGTCCGCTGGAGCTGCGCACCTCGTCGTGCTGGCTGGCGGCTACGAGGACCCGCGAGATGCGCGGCGCCAGCGTGGCAATGCCATCGAGCTTCTCGAACAGGCCGTCGACGCGCGAAGTGCGGCCCAGCTCGTCGATCGCCACCGAGGCGATCACGTCGGGCGGCAGCGGCAGCGACAGCACGCGCGAGGCGAGCTGCAGCAGGAACGCGAGGCCGAACGATCCGCCGTCGACGACGCGATCCCGCCGCTCGATCCCGGGCTCGGCGAGGTGCGAGCAGAGGTGCACCGGGACGGGCGGCTGCTGCGCGAGGTCGCGCAGATCGCGCCACAGCACAGGCAGCGAGCGCGGCAGCGCGAGCACGGCGGCGTGCCACGACGCCATGGCTTCGGCGCCGAGCGCGGCGCGATGCAGGCCTCCAGAAAGGCTGGAAGGGACGGGCGCCGAGGTGAGCGCCCACAGCGCGACGGTGCCGCCGCGCAGCGTCACGGCCGGCGCGACGCCGACCGGCATGTCCGGCGCGCCGGCGGCATGGACCGACCAGCACCACGGCCCGAGGCTCATGGCGGCAGAGCGCTGCTCGCCCGGCCGCGGTTCGCCGGCGCGCTCGAACGGCAGTCGTGTCACAGCCACACCACCTGCCGGCGAGTGCTCCCCCACCACGCGCCCGGATCCGCTTCGGAGATGCGCTGCAGGCGCTCGTCGTGCACGTCGATGTCCGACGGCCAGCTGAAACGGACGGCGCGCCCGGCCTCGTCGACGGCGCGCAGCGCCGACGTCAGTGCCTCGCCGGCACGGGCCTCGCGCAGCAGTACGCGGATGCCCTCGACGTCGTCGCGATCCCAGCACAGCGCCTGCCAGGCGAGATCGAGCGACGCGTCGGCGGGGCCGAAATGCGTCTGCAGGCGATCGAGGCGGGCGGCGATGCCGCGCACCTGCACGATGGCGAAGCGCTCAATCAGCGCACGCTGGTCGGCGGTGAGCGTGCGTGGCCAGCGGCGCATGGCAATCGTCGCGGCCTGCGTCGCCCCCGGCTCGATCGCCCGCGCGATCCGGCCGGCGGCCAGGGTCTCGGTCCAGCGGGAGGGGGGACGAACGACTCCGGAGTGCAAACCGACTCCGGAGTCGTTCGGGCGGGGTTCGACTCCGGAGTCGTTCGCGTGCATTTCGACTCCGGAGTCGATCTGCACTCCGGAGTCCTTCAGTCCGGATGGGCTCGGCCAGGCGTGCACCACGCGCAGCTCGATGGCGCGCGCGTCGATCGATCCAATGGCGAGCGGTCCGGCCGCGCTCCACAGGCCGAACGCCGACGGGCGATCCGCCGGCACGTGGAACCGCGTGCCGACCTGACGATCGGCCAGACCGAACGCCAGATCCTCGCGCGCCGAGAGCACCAGCGTGCGCGCGTCCTCGTCGAATCGCGCCTCGATCCCGGCGGCGCTCAGGCCGTCGCTGCGGACGTGCAGCAGCCCGGCGTCCAGGCCCCCTGCCGCGAAGCCCGCGCCGGTCCGCGCCGTACGCGCTTCGTCGACCTGCGGCTCCGGCAGCAGCAGACGCTCGGCGGCGCCGACCGCGCCCGCATCGAGTCCTGCCTGCGCGAGGAACGCCTCGACCTGCTCCGACGTCATGCCCCGGCTCCTCGCGTCACCCGGGACGCCAATTCCGTCGCGGCCAGGCGCCGCAGCACCTGGTCGAGTGTCGCATCGAGCCGGCGCGCCTCGATCCACGCCGGCAGCGCACCGAGCAGCCGCGTCCGCGCCCGCTCGTGCTGTTTGTAGAGCCGGTTGCGCCCCGCCGCCGTCACCTGGCCATCCGTTTCGATGAGCAGCGCGTCCAGCGTCAGCGAACGCTGGTGCAGGGCGCGCATCTGCTGCACTGCGGTGAGGAAGCCGTCCCGGTCGAACCGCCCGTCGGTGTCCCGTGCGATGGCCGGCACCGCCTCGTCGTAGAGGAGCCGCTGCGCCTGGGCCAGCAGGGTCATGCGGCGCTCGACCTCGGCGTCGTCGGTCGGATCGACCGCGCCGGCGAAACGATCCAGGTCGTCATCGCCCTGCTCCCGCCGGGCGACGCGGTGGCGATCCACCATCCGGTTGCGGATGGCCGTCCAGAGGTAGGCGCGCGCCTGGCCATCGGTCGGCGGCGAGCGGTCGGGGTCGCGCGGCCCCGTCGCGGCAATCTGATACGCCAGGCTGGAGGCGATGTCCTCGGCCTCGGCGCGGTCGCCGATCCGGCTGCGTGCCAGCCGGTGCAGCTCGGCGTAGACGATTTCCAGCGCGGCGTCGCGCACGCGGACCTCGTCGTCGGTCTCGGCCGCCGCGGGGGGCGCCACGCGGCGTAAGGCATCGGCGATCGTCATCCCGGACCAGTAGACGCTGCATTGTATGCGCCTCGCGCACTGGGGAGAAGACGCATCGAAACCGGGGGTCTGACCGCTGTGCCCGGCGGCGGCTTCGTTACGGCAATCCCAGCTCGCGGCGGCAGAAGTGCCGGAACCGCTCGCCGAACACCTTCTGCGTCGCCCGCCACGTCTGCTGCATCTGCGGCGTGGCCGCCCATTGCGTGAAGAGCGTCCGCCAGCCGTGGTTGTCGGGGTGACGCCAGGTTTCCTCGAGCTGCAGGTCGAGGTAGACGTTCTCCATCAGCTGGATCATCTCGGTGCAGGTGTAGAACTCCAGCCGTGACAGCGGCGACCCCTGCGGCAGGCCGCCAGTGACCAAACCCTGGTCCAGGGTCCTCAAGCTGTCGGTGTCGCGGATCTTGTCCCACAGCTTGATCAGCAGCTGCGTGTGGCCGGTGAACGTCGCCGAGGTGCTCAGCGTCGGTGCGCACGCCTTGGCCAGCGTCTGGGCCAGGGTCAGCATGTCCACCGGCCGGTCGCGGTCGGCCGGGTCCAGGGCGCGGCGCTGCTCCTCGACGGCGGGGGCGAACACCTTGTAGGCGACCTCGAACCCGAGCCGGCGATAGCTCTCGAACTGATCCTCGGAGTAGAACTGGTCGCCGGTCGTCTCGTGCGGGAACGCCGGGTGGCCGGCCCTGTACTGCAGCACCGATGTCGGCTCATGGCCGGTCATTGCCGCCTTGAGATAGATGAGCGTGCCGGGCGGGCGCCCTGGATAGTGGATCGTCCCGACGGCGACGCGCTGCTCGCTCCACGGCGCATCGGCGCGCGGCCGCAGCGATCCGACGTCGATGTCGATGCCGACGCCGAGGTCGACCTCGCACATGCGGATCAGCGTCCCCAGGCCTTCGAACGCGAGCTTGGGATCGCACTCCGCGTCGCTCGCGATGATCACCGCGCAGTGGCGCTTGATCAACTCGTAGACGGCGAGGTTCTCGAAGTGCCCGCCATCCGAGATCATCAGGAAGCGCGAGCGGTAGGTGGCGTTGCCGAACAGCTCGGCGAACATGTAGCCCAGGTTGAAGCGCGGGGACTCCGCCGACCCCGCCCCCGTGCCCGGGTGCGGAAACCACCATCCGAGCCGGAGGTTGAACACGGTCAGCAGGAACGCCACGACCGGCGACGTGTGGTAGCCCATGTTCGGGCTGGCCGCGGCGCCGGACACCGCGATGGCGCGGCCCAGCGTGGTGCTGCCGACGGCGCTGCGGGTCGTGCAGGCGGCCGCGCCGCCGATCGCGATGGGGGCCGGGGCGGTGTCATCGCACATCGGCACGAAGCCGACACACGATTCGGGTTCTCCGTCCTGGGTGTGGGTGTAGTCGCTGCCGGCATAGAGCGGCGTCAGGGTGAACGAGGCGCTGTGCCGGGTGTGCAGCGACAGGTCGCCGGCGCCACCGAGGTTGAGCGCACAGTTGACGATGGGCAGCGGCCCCGACAACGATCCATCCGGCTCGACGAGCCGCGCCAGCTCCACGTCGTCGCCGTCGTCGAAGCCGGTGAACTGCTGCGGCTTGCGCTCGCCCGGCGAGGTGCGGGCCGCGCCGAGGAAGCATCGCACCAGCCGGTTGCGATAGAACGCGTTCAGGCTGAACTCGTTGATGTCGATGCGGAACCCGAGCAGGAACAGCGTCGCCGCGCAGCCGGCGAGTGCCAGGAACGAGACGCGAAAGAACCGGGCCTGATCGTCGGGTGCCGTGAGGTGCCACCAGTCGGCCGTGGCGTTCTTCGTGACGACGACGTCGATGATCGTCGAGACGCCGATCAGCAGCCCGGCGATGAACAGGTAGGGCGCCACCTGCGCGGCGATCTGCAGCAGCCGGTGGCGCTGCTGCGGCTGATCCGGCCGGCCTGTCTGATCCGAGTGTCCGGCGAAGAGGCCTGCGGCGATGGTACCGATCCAGCCCATGGCCGACGACAGCGCCTTGCCCGGGTGGAACTCGAACGCGTAGTACACCCAGCCCGGTCCGTAGACGGCGGCGACAGCGACGATCATCCAGACCGCGCCGTAGATCAGGAGCCACGCCCCCAGCCGGCTCCACCATTCGCGCACGCCCTCCGTCGATTCGCGGCCCATCATCCCGATCAGCACGACCACCGTGATCGAGAACGCGAACAGCACGAGCGGCGGCGCCACGACGAACGCGTGCGCGACCTGGCCGTCGCGCCAGCTGCGCAGCAGCAGCATGATCCCCGAGAGCAGCGCATGCAGCACCGCGACG
>Ga0207644_10002357_pt1 | contig 12200 bp, 11 predicted proteins | sample KBSS73metaG_FD_184326 | JGI IMG/M metagenome (GOLD analysis project Ga0207644, IMG submission 184326) | Switchgrass rhizosphere microbial communities from Kellogg Biological Station, Michigan, USA - KBS S7-3 metaG (SPAdes) (version 2) | ecosystem: Host-associated > Plants > Roots > Rhizosphere... | reverse complement strand
CATCGCATGGGCGAGCGAATAGCCGCCCATGGTCAGGAATTCGAGCGCGTTGTCGAAGCAGGCGGTATCGGACTGGCCTTCGTAGGAGATCGGCCACAGCCTGCTGATGTCGGCGCCGAATTTCGGAGACGACACCGAGGCCTGCCGCGCTGCCATCCAGTTGTTGTTGCCGCGCAGCGTGTTGATCTCGCCGTTGTGGGCGATCATCCGATAGGGATGCGCGAGCGACCAGGTCGGAAACGTGTTGGTCGAGAAGCGCTGGTGGATGAGCGCGAGCGCACTCTCGAAATCCGGGTCATGCAGATCGGGATAGTAGGTGTTGAGCTGGTCGGCGAGGAACATCCCCTTGTAGAGCAGCGTGCGGCACGAGATCGACACCGGATAATAGTTGGAAAGACGCCGCTCGCGCTTGCCGTAGAGCGTCGAAGAAATGGTCTTGCGCAGGATGTAGAGCCGCCGCTCGAACTCCTCCTCGGACTGCGTCTGCGGACTGCGCGCGAGGAAGACCTGCTTGTGCACCGGCTCGGTCGGCTTGACCGATTCGCCGAGCGTCGAATTGTCGGTCGGCACGTCGCGCCAGCCGATGACCTTCATGCCTTCGCGTGCGGCGACCTCGTCGTAGGTGTCCATGATCTCCCGCCGCCAGGCTTCCTCGTGCGGCAGGAACAGCGCGCCGACCGCGTAGTGGCCGGGCGGCGGCAAGGCGAAACCAAGCTCCGCTGCCTGCTTGGCGAGGAACTTGTGCGGGGTCTGCACCAAAATGCCGGCGCCGTCGCCGGCGCGCGGATCGGCGCCGACGGCGCCGCGATGCTCGAGGTTCAACAGGATCGTCAGCGCGTCTTCGACGAGCTTGTGCGATTGGCGGCCCTTGATGTCGGCAATGAACCCGACCCCGCAGGAATCCTTTTCCTGCGCCGGATCGAACAAGCCGAAGCTCTGCGCGCCCATCGTCGTCCTCGCGCTCCTCGCGCATCCGCGCCGGGCCGGCATGGCCCGATCGAGGTTCGGCGCATCGCTCCCCGCGCCTCCCCTCCTTCCATCTACGCATGCGCAAGAGGGAAGGGAGGGGGCGCCCAGGGGCGAACCACATTAAAGGAGGCAACCTTCATGCCGCATCGCGGCCGCTGGCTGCTTATTTCGCCGCCGTCCGACGCGCCCTCGCCCCGGCGGCTGGCCTCGGGCTTCCTGCTCCCGCGTCTTCCTCAGCAGCGACCGAGAGACCACGGGGAGCACGTGCTGGCCAAAATTGGGACAGCAATGCTGTCCTATGCGGAACATGGCAAATTCCGGCCGCAAACACAAGGGCACCGTCCCTTCTTCCCCGAGCTTTCCGGCGCGGGAAAAGGAGAGCGGATCAAAGCTTTGGCTTCGCCCTTTGCGGCTCGGTCTTCCGCAATGTCCGGCAGCGACAAGTGGACCACGACCGCGGCGTGAGCGCAATGGGGCGCATGCTGCCGGTCGAGAAAATCACGACGCAGTAAGGACGCACTAAGGATCAGACGCCGACCCGCAGGGAGCTACCACCCGCCGAATCTGACGTTGATGCCGGCCTTGACGGTGTGAACGGTCGTCTTCTCCGAGACGGAGAACGGGACGCCGGCGACGGTGCCGTTGACGAGGCTGTCGGTGCCGAGGTCGAGGAAAAGGTACTCGGTCTTGAACGACAGCCATTGATTGAAGGCGTATTCGAGCCCACCGCCGGCGGTCCAGCCGTTCTTATCGTGACCGACCGAGCCGGTGGCCCCCAAGCCGAGGCCGGCTGCGTTGGCGGAGCTGGTGGTACGGCCGTAGGCCCAGCCGCCAGTGCCATAGAAGAGAGCGCTCGGCGTCACCAGAAAGCCGACGCGGCCGCGCACCGTGCCGAACCAGTCGAGCGTCGTGCCGACCGATCCGGAAAAGACGGTCGCAGAGGTATTGGCCTTTCCCTCGATATTGGCGGCGTCGAAATCGCCTTCCACGCCGATGACCCAGGTCGGCGCCGCCTGCCAGTTGAACCCGGCCTGGCCGCCACCGAAGAATCCGCTTGAGGTCAAGGACGAGGTCCCGCTGGTCGCCGCAGTGATGCCGAGGGCCGGGATCGGTCCTCCGACCGTGAACGGGTATTGAAACTTGTCACCGCCGAATCCGCCGTTGCCGCCGAGATAGAAGCCGGTCCAGCTCATGACCGGTGCGGGCGGGGGCGGGGGGCTGTACGCCGGCCGCACCCCGAGATCGGCCGCGTGCGCCGCGGCGCCGCCTATGAGGATTGCCACGGCAACGCTAAGCGACAAAGGAAGAAGCTTCATGGCTGCCTCCTGCTCGCCGAATCAGTTTCCAGATCAAGACCGCAACATTCCGGCCAAGGCGAGCAAAAACCGCCGCCGGTGTATAGAATGCAGGCGCGTGTTGCAGCGACGCAACTGCCGGTCGCGAGCGGCCAGAGCCGCTCCAGAAGATGGCGAGGAGAGCGAATCATGGCCAAGCGGGTGTCGCCGGAATCGGCGCTGCTGATGCTGCACTGGCAGAACAGCGTGTGCGATCCGAAAGGCGTCTGGGGCAGGAATCTCTGTACGCAGATCGAGAAGAACAACGCGATCAGGAACGCCCAGAAGGTTCTCGCCACCGCTAGGTCGCGCGGCCTGCTGACCATCTTCGTCAATATCGGCTGGCGCCCAGGCTTTCCCGAAATGCCGGAGAATCAGTACTATCCGCTGTTGCAGGGCGCCAAGGACGAAAACAAGGGCATCATCGGCACCTGGGAGGTCGACGTCATCGATGCGCTCAAGCCGGCCAACGGCGACCTCGTGGTAATCAACTACGGCTCCGACAGCTTCGAAGGCACCGATCTCGACAGGATCCTCCGCGCCAGCCACATCGGTCATCTCTTCGTCAGCGGCCAGTGCATCGAGCATGTGGTCGCCACGACGATCAAGCGCGCCGCGAACATGGGCTACAATGCGATCCTCATCAAAGATGCGACGAGCGGCTTCACCGATGGCAACTATGCCGCCATGCTCGACATCCTGCCGCTGTATTCGAAGGTCATCACGTCGGATCAATTCGCCCTTGAGGCACCCTACGGCAGCGTCGAGCGAAGCATGACGACGTCGTCGAAAGACTCGTTCACCGGCCGGCTTGCGTGGCTTCGTTCGTAAAACGGCATGAACTTTTCCAGCGACAATACGGCGCCGGTCGCACCGGAAATCCTCGAAGCGATCGTGCGGGTCAACGAGGGGTTCGCGCCCGGCTATGGCGCTGACGAGTGGACCAGCGCCGTCGAGCGGCGCTTCTCCGAGATTTTCGAGCGCGAGGTGGCGGTCTTCCTGGTGCCGACCGGGACGGCGGCAAACGCGCTTGCTCTCGCGCACGTGACCCCGCCGTGGGGCGTCGTGCTCTGTCATGCCGACTCGCATATCGCCACCGACGAATGCGGCGCTCCGGAGTTTTTCGGCGCCGGCCTCAAACTGGTCGGGCTCGCCGGCGACGGCGCCAAGATCGCGCCGGACACGCTCGTGGCCGCCCTCAAGGGGTACGGCGATCACCGCCCGCATCAGATGGTGGCGTCGGCGCTGTCCATCACCCAGGCCAGCGAAGCCGGTACCGTCTATCGCCTGGACGAGATCGCAGCCCTTTGCGCGATCGCGCATGACCGCTCGCTCGCGGTGCACATGGACGGTGCGCGCTTCGCCAATGCGCTCGTGCGCCTAGAGGCCACGCCGGCGCAGATGAGTTGGCATGCGGGCATCGATGTGCTCTCGCTCGGCGTCACCAAGCTCGGCGCGATGGCGGCGGAGGCCGTAGTCTTCTTCGATCCGGCCCGTGCCGCATTTTTCGCCGAACGACGCAAGCGCGCCGGCCATCTTCTGTCCAAGCACCGCTTCATCGCCGCGCAATTCGCCGCCGCCCTCGCCGAGGACCGCTGGCTGAAGCTCGCGCGCCACGGCAACGCGATGGCCGACCGACTGGCGCGTAAGCTCACCGACATCGGCTTGGCGCCGGTCTGGCCGGTGGACGCCAACCTCGTCTTCCTCGCGCTGCCGCGTGCGCTCGACGCGCGACTCAAGGCTGCCGGCGCCCGCTACTATGTGCGCCCGAGCGAGAGTCTGAAACTCGACACTGACCAAGTCCTGGTACGGCTCGTGACTTCATTCGCGACACGGGAAGACGAGGTCGATCGCTTTGTCGCTTTGTGCAAAAAATTTTGACCGCGCCAAAGCGGCGCCCCAATTGGGAGTAATTTTTGCATTGCGCGCGTTGTATCGGGGCGCGGTGCGGCTGGGGGTTTCCGTGCGGGTCAGCGTAATCGGGGCGGCTGCATTGTGCCTACTGCTGCTGGCCCTTTCGCCAAGCGATGCGCAATCGCCCCCGCTGCCGCCCCCCGGATTTATTACATCCCATGAGGTCACCAGGATCGCGCGCTCGGCCGGTTTCGACCCGGTGTCGCCGCCGCTGCGCGAAGGCACGTCCTATGTGCTGCGCGCGATGGATTTTCGCGGCATTCTCATGCGCGTCGTCGTCGATGCGAGGAGCGGCGCGATCCGCGCCGTCAACCGGATCGTCGCCGGCCCCGGCTTCTACGGTCCGCCGATCGGGATGGCGGCCCCCTACGGATTCCCCGACGGCTACGGACTCGGGATGGCGCCGGGCGATGAGATTGTCGTGCCGCCGACGCCCCCAATGCCGCCCTTCGTCGGCCGCACCGCGGTTCATCCGATCATCACGCCGCCGCTGCCGCGGCCGCGCCCGGCAGCGCTTGCCTCACGCCGGCCGGCCGACGAGATGAAGCCTGCCGCCAACACCGTGGCGATGCCGGGAAATGCCGCCGCTGCGACGGTCGCCCCGTTAGCTCCGAGCAGACCGGCTCTGGTTCCGCTGAACGATTGAGCCATTCCGTGCAGACAATGCCCGCCGCCGCGGCATGAGGTCGTGGCTCGCAACCAAGGCGTTCCAGCACCAACAAAAAGCGCCCCGGAAAACCGGGGCGCTCAACGTTCTCAGGTCTAACTTCCAGTCCAGTTAGGCGGCCTGTTTCTGCTCGACGGCATGGCCGTTGCCATTGCCGATCGGGATCGTACGGGGCTTCTTCGCCTCCGGGATCTCGCGCACCAGGTCGACGTGCAAGAGGCCGTTCTCAAGTTTGGCGCCCTTGACCTGGACGAAGTCGGCGAGCTGGAAAACGCGTTCGAAGGCGCGCGCCGCGATGCCCTGGTAGAGCACGTCACCGCGCTTCTCTTCCTCCTTGGCGTTCTTCTCGCCGCGGATGGTCAGCGTGTTTTCCTTGGCGACGACCGAAAGTTCGGGCTCGGCAAAGCCGGCTACCGCAACGGTGACGCGGTATTCGTTGTCGCCGGTCCGCTCGATATTGTAGGGCGGATATCCGGGCGTGGCGCCCTCGATGCCCTGATCGAGCAACGAGAAAAGCCGGTCGAAGCCGACGGTCGAACGATAAAGGGGTGCAAGATCGAAAGTTCGCATGGCATATCCTCCTTGTGAAGCGACATGCGGGGCCTGCCTGTGGGGGCCAGGCCTATGGATCATGCGCAGCCTGTTGGCCTGCGCAAATGTTAGATGGGAATATTCGGCAGCTCTCGCAAGACCCCTGAAAAACCTGCTGTACCGCGTTCCTTGAGCCGCTCACGATTGCCGTTTGCTATGAGGAAGTTTCACGCAACTATACGAACATCAACCCGCCGAGGTCGTTGCAGCCGATGAAGCTGATCACGATTCCCGCAAACCCGATTCCCGAAGGCGTGGTAACGGGCGCGCTCAAGACGCCGGACGGCGTTTCCTTGCGCTTCGCCCGCTGGCTGCCGCCGGCCGGCCGCCGCGGCACGGTGTGCATTTTTACGGGCCGCACCGAATGGATCGAGAAATATTTCGAGACGGTCCGCGACTTGCGTACGCGCGGCTTTGCCGTCGCCATCCTCGATTGGCGCGGGCAGGGCCTTTCCGACCGGGCGCTGCCTGACCGGCGCCGCGGCTACGTGCGCAATTTCTCGGAATACGATCTCGATCTCGAGACCTTGATGCGCGAGGTGGTGCTGCCGGATTGCCCACCGCCGCTCTTTGCCATCGGCCATTCCATGGGCGCGACGGTGCTGCTGCGCGCCGCGTTTCAAGGTCACCGCTGGTTCGACCGCATCGTGCTCACCGCGCCGATGATCGCAGTCGGCGGCATGAATTCGATTGCCACGGCCGGCACGATGTTGCGGTTGATGCGGTTCGCAGGCTTCGGCGCGATGCCGGTGCCGGGACGCTATGCCGGCGTCATGGACCTGCGGCCGTTCGCCGGCAACATCCTGACAACCGACCCGGTGCGCTACGCCCGCAACGCCGCCATCCTTGAAGCGGAGCCGACGCTCGGCCTCGGCGGCCCCACGGTGGCCTGGGCCGACGCCGCCGTCCGCGCCATGCGCACGCTGTGCGAACCAAGCTATCCGAGCCAGATCCGCCAGCCGATTCTCATCGTCGCCGCCGGCCGCGACGCCGTCGTGTCGAATACCGCGATCGAGGAATTTGCCATGCTGCTCCGCTCCGGGTCGCATCTCGTGGTGGTCGGCGCCCAGCACGAAATCCTCATGGAGCAGGACCGCTACCGCGGCCAATTCTGGGCTGCTTTCGACGCGTTCGTCCCGGGTACGCCGCTCTACTGAAAGTCCTGGAGTGCCCGTGTGGCCGACCGCGACACAGAGAATGGCGGCTACGCTTCCGCGAGCAGCGCCATCGCCGCCGCGTGCGTCCGGCGGTCGCCGGCGGCGATGATGCGGCCGCCGGCATTTGGGCGGCCGTTGTCCCAGGTGGTGATGATGCCGCCCGCGCCCTCGATGATCGGGATCAGCGGCAGGACGTCATGCGGCTTGAGCTCGGTCTCGATCACGAGGTCGATGTGGCCGGCTGCGAGCACGCAATAGGCGTAGCAATCGCCGCCGTAGCGCGACAGCCGTACCGCCTGCTCGACGCGTGCGAAGGAGGTGCGGTCGGCGTGGTTCATCAGCAGCGGACTGGTCGTGAGCAGCACCGCGTCCTCCAGGTGCGCGCATGGCCGCGCGCGAAGCGCCCGATCGCCGGCCGGGCCGCGATAGCTCGCGGCGCTGCCGTCGCCGGCGAAGTGCTCCCGGGTGAAGGGCTGATGCATCATGCCGTAGATCGGCTCGCCGCGGCGGGTCAGCGCGATGAGCGTGCCCCAGGCCGGCAGGCCGCAAATGAAGGATTTGGTGCCGTCAATCGGATCGAGCACCCAGACGTATTCCGCCTCCGGGCGTTCGGCGGCGAACTCCTCGCCGACGATGCCGTGCTCCGGGAATGTCTGCTTGATCAGGGCGCGCATGGCCGCCTCCGCCGCACGGTCGGCGGCGGTGACCGGATCGAAGTTGCCGGACAGGCTCTTGTTCTCCACGCCAAGCGCGGTGCGAAAGAACGGCCGGATCGTCTCGCCGGAGACGGCAGCAAGCTGGTCCACGAAGGCCACAAAGTCGATCGCCGTCATCGCGCTCAGGTCCTGGTTGGAGTGGGGTGTCGGGCTTCGTCAGGGGTAGTCTGGCTGTTGCCGATTAGACACGATCGGCGAGGAAATCGAGCTCCGTACCCCGGCGCCGGGTTCCATCTTGTGCGGATTGCCCGTCTTTTGGGCACCGCACAAAACTGCTAATTTATTGACATCCTTCGGTCTTTTTGCGACCTGCCTACGCGCTCGGCCGCTATGCGGTCGAGAAGATCAGCTCTGCGCCACATGCAGGAAGAATCAGGGGAAAATGGTCAGCAGCCCTTGCTTTTTGTGCGTCGCGGTGTATGTTGTTGCAGTGCGGTAGCGCTGAGATTCTCCTCGCGTTACCGTCGCCCTCCTTGGGCGTTTCCTCCCTAGACTTGGGCCGCCAGCAAACCGCCGGCGGCCCTTTTTCTTTCCCCTTCGGACCGGGGAGGCACAAGCCCCCGCCCAACCCAGCCTCTATTCCGCCGCCGCCCGGTACGGCCGCAACTCCTCCAGGGGGATCTCGGCGAGCCGGTCGGCCAGGAGTTCGAATTCGCCCGCAAGCCTGACGAAACCGGTGGAGCGCTCGTAGCGCCGTTCGTCCATGTAAAGCGCGCGGTTGATCTCGAGCTGGATCGCGTGCAGGCCCGCGGTCGGATTGCCGTAATGCTCGGTGATGAAGCCGCCAGCGTAGGGCTTGTTGCGGCTGACGACGTAGCCGAAGCCGCGCATTGCCTCTTCGATGGCCTCGGCGACGATGGCGACGCAGCTCGTGCCGTAGCGGTCGCCGATGACCAGGTCGGCGCGCGGGCGTTCGTCCTTGGCGCCGGTTGCCGAGGGCATCGAATGGCAATCGATCAGCATGGCGGCGCCGAAATCCCGGTGGAGCCGCATGAACACCCGGCGGAGCGTCCGATGATACGGCTTGTAGAGCTCGTCGATCCGCTGCAGCGCCTCGGCGACGGAGATGCGCTGGTCATAGATTTCCTGGGCGTCGCCAACCACGCGCGCCACCGTGCCAAGTCCGCCCGCCACACGCATGGAACGCGTATTGGCGAAGGAGGGGAGGCGGCCGTCGAACATGCGCGGGTCGAGTTCGTAAGGCTCGCGGTTGACGTCGACATAGCAGCGTGGGAAGTGCGCCCGCACCAGCGGGTGGCCGCGGGAGACCACGCCAGCGATCAACTCGTCGACGAAGGAGTCTTCGGAACGGCGCAGGGTGGCGAGATCGAGCCGCGACGCCAGCAGGAACTGGCGCGGGTACACACGTCCGCTGTGCGGTGAGTTGAACAGGAGCGGCCCGCGGCACTGCGCCGGCTCGATGGCCTCCAACGGGGGATCGAATTCGTCCTCGATTTCCAGCATGACGCCCGGCGGGGTTCGCAGGAACTATTCCCCGGCACCGTTCCCTAGCGTGTGCCGGCGGTTATTGTCCATAGTGCGGTACGGTTTGTCCGGCGCAACCTTCACTTCATGTTTACCCGGCATCCGGCTTATGGAATGAAGGGGGCCGGCGGAAGCCGGGGGTCGCGTTACCATGCCAAAAATCCTGCTCGCTGAAGACGACATCGACATGCGGCGCTTTCTCGTCAAGGCGCTGCAGAACGCGGGCTTCGAAGTCATCTCCTACGACAACGGGCTTGCCGCCTATCAGCGCCTGCGCGAGGAGCCGTTCGAGCTGCTGCTCACCGATATCGTCATGCCGGAGATGGACGGCATCGAACTCGCCCGCCGTGCGGCCGAACTCGATCCCGACATCAAGATCATGTTCATCACCGGTTTCGCCGCAGTCGCGCTCAATTCCGATTCGAGCGCGCCCAAGCACGCCAAGGTGCTGTCGAAACCGATCCACCTGCGCGAACTGGTCAACGAAGTGCAGAAAATGCTTGCGGCTTCCGCCGCGTAGCGCCCGTACCGCAGGCGCTGACAATCATCCCCCAGCAGGATGGGCGCGCCGCCGGACGCGCGAGTTCACATCCGGGACAGTCTCCATTCGACGCGACGATCTTTCGCGGTCAGCGCACGCGCTACGAACGGTCGCGTGCGACTCCGAACGCAATTCTGCGTCTCTCGTGGGTCACGCGCTGCGGCTGATGATGGCGGGCCTCGATCGGGCCGCCGTGGTAGCTGCCGGTCACTGTGTGCACCACTTGCGCCCTGATGACGCGGGGCATGACTTGTCCGCCGGCGACGACAGCGGGCGCTAGCCCGGCAGTCGCTTGCGTGGGGACCACCCAGTGCGCCTGTATGCTGCGACGGGCGACGGCGGCCACTCTGCGCACCACCTCGTGTTGCGCAAGGACGCGCATGCGCGGACGCCAGACGAAGCGGCGGCGCGCGGCAGGTGCCGGCTCCGCTGCCGCTGGTGCGGCTGCATGCGACTCCTGCGGCTGCTCCGGTGCCGGTCCTGGAATTTGCTCCGCCTGCGCCTGCTCGATGCTGGCGAATGCCGGAAGCTCGCGGCACGGCAGCGGCCGGGCGAATCGCAGCCTCGAATCGTCGACTTTACTTTTCCGCCAATCTTCGACCGAGCGGCCGGTGATGCGCACGACGTAGGTCTGGGTCTCGCGCGGCAGCTTGCCGCCATGCAGGAGCCATTCGGCCACGCGGTGCGGGCCGGCATTGTAGGCGGCCGCCACGAAACCGAGATTGCGGAAGCGATCGCGCAGTTCGCGCAGCAGCCGCGCGGAAGCTGGGAGCGCCTGCCGCGGATCGAACGGATTGGCCAAGCCGACCTCGGCGGCGACGCGCGGCATAAACTGCGCGATGCCCTGCGCTCCGACTGGGCTGACGGCGTCGTGCCGCAGCCTGCTCTCCTGCCAGATCAGATTGGCGAAGAAGGGCACCGGCAGATCGTTGTGCTGGGCGGAGTCGAACAGCGTATTGCAGAGGCCATCAAGCGATTCCACGTCGCGCTCGATGGCGGTCGACGCCGTCGCCGCTTCGCCCGATGGCGGCGGCTCGTCGGCGCTGTCTTGTTGCTCGTGCGACGCCTCGATCAGTTCCAGCGTCGGCACGGTTACATCGGTCTTGAGATCGATGCTGCCGATCAGGCGATCGATCAGGAGCTGTTCGGAAGAAGGCTCATCGGCCGCAGAAACCGCATCGTCGACTGCCGCCACGAGCGTGTTCGGATGTTTGGGCTCGGACGCGGCACTGCTTATGCCGAGCAACAAGAACCCTAGTGCCAAAATGGGTCGCATCGCCCCCCCGCTGCAGAAACCGTGCCGCCACGGGCGGCGCCCGCGCCGATCTGATTGAAAAAAGGGAAGTCCCCTCACGGACTTGCGGGGCGCAGATGCCCAGCTAAGCGGGCACTTTTTTGAATTTTTTAAGAATTCGTTGGAGTTATATCCGGCGATTGCCGAGCCAAGATGCGGCGAGCGTGTGATTTTGAAACTTAAGCCGCTTGCTTAGAATCATTTCAAAGACCTTGCGCGACGGCGGGGGAAGGTCGATAGTTACGGTTGAGACCAATCGCCCACGAGGCCGCAGGAACCGCCACTGACAGCGCAAAGTGCTGAATTGCTTCGCCTTGCTGGCGGGCCCTTTAGCTGTCGTGGCTGCTGCCGGGAGTTCGCATGAGCCAGATCACCAAGCAGGACACCCAGTCCCGAAACGCGACAACCAAGCCGCGGCCCACGGATACACCGCTGCAGTACCAGGCCGGGTTCGGTAACCATTTCGTAACGGAATCGATCCCCGGAGCGCTTCCGGTCGGCCGGAACTCGCCGCAGCGGCCGCCTCACGGTCTCTATGCCGAGCAGATTTCCGGAACTTCGTTTACCACCGCGCGCGCCGAAAACCGGCGCACATGGACGTATCGGATTCGTCCATCGGTCGTGCATCGGCCCTATGCGCGCATCGACAACGGCATGATCCGCAGCGCCCCGTTCAACGAGATCGAGGCGACGCCGACGCAACTGCGCTGGAGCCCGTTGCCGATTCCGCAAAAGCCCGCCGACTTCGTCGAGGGCCTCGTGACGTTCGGCGGCAATGGTGACGTCGCCACGCAAGTCGGCATGGCGGTCCACATCTACGCCGCCAATCGCTCGATGACCGACCGCTGCTTCTACAACGCCGACGGCGAAATGCTGATCGTGCCGCAGCAGGGGCGTGCGCGCTTCGTCACTGAACTCGGCGTGATCGAAGCGGCGCCCGGCGAGATCGTGGTGATCCCGCGCGGCTTGCGCTTTCGCGTCGAGCTGCCGGACGGTCCGTCTCGCGGCTACATCTGCGAGAATTACAGCGCCATGCTGCGGCTGCCGGAGCTCGGTCCGCTCGGCGCCAACGGTCTCGCCAATTCGCGCGATTTTCTCAGCCCCGTCGCCGCCTACGAGGACAAGGAGACGCCGACAATCCTCATCGCGAAATTCCAGGGCAATCTATGGGCGGCCGACATGGATCACTCGCCGCTCAACGTCGTCGCCTGGCACGGCAATCTTGCTCCCTACAAATACGAGCTGGCGCGCTTCAATGTCATCGGCACGGTCAGTTTCGATCATCCGGATCCGTCGATTTTCAGCGTGCTCACCGCGCCCTCCGATCTGCCGGGCGCCGCGAATATCGATTTCGTTATCTTCCCGCCGCGCTGGCTCGTGGGCGAGGATACCTTCCGGCCGCCCTGGTTCCACCGCAACGTCATGACCGAGTTCATGGGCCTCGTGCACGGCGCCTACGACGCCAAGGCGGAAGGGTTCCTGCCCGGCGGCGCCAGCCTGCACAATTGCATGACCGCGCACGGCCCCGACGC
>Ga0207644_10002351_pt1 | contig 12209 bp, 8 predicted proteins | sample KBSS73metaG_FD_184326 | JGI IMG/M metagenome (GOLD analysis project Ga0207644, IMG submission 184326) | Switchgrass rhizosphere microbial communities from Kellogg Biological Station, Michigan, USA - KBS S7-3 metaG (SPAdes) (version 2) | ecosystem: Host-associated > Plants > Roots > Rhizosphere >... | reverse complement strand
GGCTGGAAAGCGCGGACCTGGTCGTCTGCCGCTCGGGCGCCGGGACGGTCTTCGAGCTGGCGGCCACGGGTCGGGCCTCGGTCCTGGTCCCCTACCCCTTCGCGGCCGGCCTTCACCAGGACCGCAACGCCGAATGGATGGCGCGCGCGGGGGCGGCGATCGTCGTCCCCGACGCGGAGATGGACGGGGCGCGGCTCGCGTCCATCGTGCGGGAGGCGCTCGCGTCGCCCGATGCGCTCGGCGCGCGGGCGCGTGCGGCGCGCGGGCTCGCGCGTCCCACCGCCGCGGCGGACATCGCCTCGCTTGCGGAGGGGATCATGAAGGGGGCGCGCGCATGAAGCCCCGCCAGGCCAGCGTGAAGCGCCAGAGCCGCTACACGCCCAGCTCCTTCGGCAGCACGCGCCGCATCCACCTCGTGGGGATCGGCGGGAGCGGCATGAGCGGGATCGCCGAGGTCCTCCTGAACCTCGGCTACACCGTCACGGGCTCGGACCTCGCCGAGAACGACGCGGTCCGCCGCCTGCGGCGGCTCGGCGCGCGCGTCTTCATCGGCCACCAGGCCGGGCGCGCCCTGGGCTCGGACGTCGTCGTGACCTCCACCGCGGTGGCCGCCGACAACGTCGAGGTCGCGGAGGCGCGCCGCCTCGAGGTGCCGATCATCCCGCGCGCCGAGATGCTCGCCGAGCTGATGCGGATGAAGTACGGCGTCGCCGTGGCCGGCTCGCACGGCAAGACGACGACGACGTCCATGATCGCCTCTGTCCTCGAGGGGGGAGGGCTCGATCCCACCATCATCGTCGGCGGCCGGGTCGGGTCTCTGCACGCCAACGCGCGGCTCGGGAAGGGCGATCTCATGGTCGCCGAGGCGGACGAGTCCGACGGCTCGTTCCTGCGCCTCAAGCCGACGCTCGCCGTCGTCACGAACATCGACCGCGAGCACCTCGACCACTACAAGGACCTCGACCAGATCAAGGACGCGTTCGTCGCGTTCCTGGGCCGCGTTCCCTTCTACGGCACCGCGTTCCTCTGCACGGACGACCCGGGCGTGCGCTCGATCCTGCCGCGGGTGGAGCGGCGCCACGTCTCGTACGGTTTCGGCAGCGACGCCGAGTTCAGCGCCGCGGACGTCCGGCTCGAAGGGTTCACCGGGAGCTACACGGCGATGCGGTCGGGCAAGCCCCTCGGGCGCGTGACGCTCTCCGTGCCGGGGCGGCACAACGTTCTCAACAGCCTCGCGGCGATCGCCGTGGGACGCGAGCTCAACATCCCCTTCACGAAGATCGCGCGCGCGCTCTCCCGCTTCACCGGCGTCGACCGGCGCTTCCAGGTCCGCGGGGAGCGCGGGGGCATCCTGGTCGTCGACGACTACGGCCATCATCCGGCGGAGATCGAGGCGACGCTGCGGGCCGCGCGCGAGGGCCTGGGGCGGCGGCTCGTCGTCGTCTTCCAGCCGCATCGCTACACGCGCACGCACGCGCTCGCGCCCGAGTTCCACCTCGCGTTCAAGGACGCGGACACGCTGATCGTGACGGACATCTACTCCGCGGGCGAGTCACCGATCCCCGGAGTCGACGGAAGGTCCCTCGCGGAGGGCATCTCGGGCAGCGGGCACGGCTCGGTCCACTGCGAGCCCGACATGCTGAAGATCCCCGCCATCCTCGAGCGGATCGCGCGCCCCGGCGACCTGGTGCTGACGCTGGGCGCGGGAAGCATCTGGAAGGTGGGGGCGGCGTTCCTCGCCGCCGCGGTGGAAACGAAGCCCACGGCGCCCGCGGACGACGCCGCGAAGAAGAACGCCGCCGTCGCGGCCCGGGTGCCGCGCGCGAAGCCGGCGTCCGGCAAGACCGGCAAGGGCGGAATGACCGTCAAGAGCGGCAAGAACCGCAAGACCGGCAAGACCCGCACGACGCGCTCACCACGCCCACGGACGCGCCGATGACGGCGGGATACGCGGAGGCATGAGAGCGGACGTGAGCGAGCGGACTCTCCAGCAGGCGGCGGTCGAGCTCGGCGTCGAGTGCCGCGTGAACGAGCCCCTGGGCCCGCACACGACCATGGGCGTCGGCGGTCCGGCTCCGTTCCTGCTGCTCCCGCGGGACGCCGCCTCGCTCGCCGCGGTCATGCGCGAGCTGGCGGCGTCGGGAACGCGCTATCGCGTCCTGGGGGCGGGGAGCAACCTCATCGTCGCCGACGAAGGCGTGACGACGCCCGTGATCTCCTGCGCGCACCTCGCGAGCACCATCGTGCGCGAGGGCGACAGGGTCCGGGCGGGCGCGGGGATCCTGGTCCCCCGGCTGGTCCGCGAGATGGCGGGGATGGGGCTCTCGGGGCTCGAGTTCGCGGAGGGGATCCCCGGCAGCGTCGGAGGCTGCGTCCGCATGAACGCGGGGGCCGGAGGGCGCTGGATCGGGGATCTCGTGCGCGAGGTCGATGTCGTCACGCCCACCGGGGGCCTCCAGCGCCGCACCCCGGGTCCCGGGGACTTCGGCTACCGCCGCTCGTTCGTCGCCACCGAGCACCTCATCGTCGTCGGCGCCCTCTTCGAGGGTCGCCCCGAGGATCCGGCGACGATCCGCGAGCGGATGCGCGACTCGCGCGCGTACAGGCTCGCGACGCAGCCCCTCTCCGAGCGCAGCAGCGGCTGCATCTTCAAGAACCCGGAAGGCGGCTCGGCGGGAGAGGTCCTCGACCGGCTGGGCCTCAAGGGACTCTCGGTCGGAGGGGCCGTCCTCTCCGACGTCCACGCCAACTTCATCGTGAACCGCGGCGGCACCGCCGCGGACATCCTGGCCCTCGCCGAGCGGGTGAAGCGCGAGGCGCTCGACCGCTCGGGCGTCGCTCTGACGTTCGAGGTCGAGCTGTGGAGGGACGCGTGAGCCACGGTCCCGGAGGGCGGGTGCTCGAGGAGCGGCGCAATCAGCACTACCTGCGGCGGCACGGGAACCTCGCCGTGCGGCGCAGCCGGCTGCGCCGCAGCCTCGCGCGGCGCCTGCTCTCGATCGCGCTCCAGGTCGCGGTCCTGGTCGTGATCTATCTCGTCGGCAAGCAGGTCTACTTCGCGGTCATCACCTCGCCCCGCTTCGACGTCAAGACGGTCGCGATCCGGGGCAACCATCACGCCAAGACGGGAGAGCTCCTCGCGCGCTGCGGCGCGGTCGTATCGAAGAACATCTTCCAGGTGGATCTCGAGCGCCTGCGCGGGGAGCTGCGCCTCCATCCGTGGGTGCTCGACGTCACGACGCGGCGCTCGCTCCCCTCCACCCTCGAGGTCGTCGTCTCGGAGCGCGAGCCCATGGCGATCGCCTCCTTCGAGGGGACCGCCTACCTGGTCGACGGCACGGGCCGGGTCCTCTCCGAGTACGGGCCCGACGAGGCCGCCTACGACTTCCCCGTGCTGACAGGCATCGAGGGCCTGCCGCGCGCCGACGCCGTCAGGCGGATCCGCGCCGGGGCCGCCGCCATCACCGCTCTGGCCGGCGCGCGTCCGGAGCTCGCGCGCCGGATCTCCGAGGTCGGCCTCCAGAGCGCCGACCGCCTGGAGCTCCACTCCTCGGACGGCTCCCCCATCCTCTATCTCGACGTCGACGATCCCCTGCGGAATCTCGACGCTTACGACGCGATCCGCGCCGGGATCCCCCGCCGTCTTCCCCAGGACGACGAGGGCGCGCCGTCGAAGATCGCGTACATCGACCTCCGCTTCCGCGGCCGCATCTCCGTGATGCCGGCCGCTCCGGCGGAGGTCCCCGAAACCCACGTCGCGTCTCTGAGCAGGTGAAGGAATGACGAAGAACGATCGCTACATGGTGGGGCTCGACATCGGGACCTCGAACGTCAACTGCATCGTCGCGGAGACCCGCGACCCGGGGCCGCCCGCAATCGTGGGGATCGGATCGGCCCCGTCGCGCGGGCTGCGCAAAGGCGTCGTGGTGAACCTCGAAGCGTGCGTCGAGGCGATCAAGCGCGCGGTCGAAGAGGCCGAGCTGATGGCCGGGGTCGAGGCGGAGCGCGCCTACGTCGGGATCGCGGGGGGACACATCCGCTCGGTGAACGGACGCGGCGTCGTCGCGATCGCAGGCCGGGACCGCACCGTGACCCGCGAGGACGTCACGCGCGTGCTCGATGCGGCGAAGGCGATCTCCATTCCCCAGGACCAGGAGATCCTCCACGTCGTCCCTCAGGAGTTCGTCGTGGACGACCAGGACGGCATCCATCATCCCGTCGGCATGTCGGGCTCGCGCCTCGAGGCGCTCGTGCACATCGTCACGGGCTCGATCTCGTCGGTGCAGACGCTCGTGAACTGCGTCAATCGCGCGGGCATCGAGGTGGTGGACACGATCCTCGAGCAGTTTGCGTCGGCCGAGGCGGTCCTGACCGCCGACGAGCGGGAGATGGGCGTCGCGCTGATCGACATCGGCGGCGGCACGACCGACATCGCCCTGTTCGAGCGCGGCTCGATCGTCCACACGTCGGTCCTTCCCACGGGCGGGGATCACTTCACGAGCGACATCGCGATCGGCCTGCGCACGCCGATCCCCGAGGCGGAGAAGATCAAGAAGAAGTACGGCTGCGCGCTCGCCTCGATGATCGGCGAGGACGAGATGATCGAGGTCCCGACGATGGGCGGGCGCAAGCCGCGCGTCCTCTCCCGCCAGGTCCTCTGCGAGATCGTGCAGCCGCGCGCGGAAGAGATCTTCGGGCTCGTCCAGGACGAGATCAAGCGCAGCGGCTACGACAAGTCGATCGCCGCGGGGCTCGTGCTCACGGGCGGCGGCTCGATCCTCGAAGGCATCCCCGAGATCGCCGAGCAGCTCTTCGACCTTCCCGTCCGCCGCGCGTCGCCGGCGGGGATCGGCGGGCTCGCGGACGTCGTCGCGAGCCCCCAGTACGCGACCGCGATCGGACTGCTCCTGTACGGAGCGAAGCACCGGACGGTGAAGCGCCGCCCGCCCGCACACGAAACGCTCATTCCCCGACTCGCGGGACGCGTGCGCGAGATGATCGGACAGATCTTCTAGGGGGCAAGGAAATGGCCAAGAAAACGGAGGCACGCCGCATGATCGAAATGGATGACCTGAAGAAGGCTCCGGCCCGGCCCACGGAGCCGTCCCCCGCGCGGCCCGCGCCCGCCTCGCGCCTGACGATGGAGCTGTTCGACGACAACGCGCCGTCGGGCGCCAAGATCCGCGTCGTCGGCTGCGGCGGCGGCGGCGGCAACGCCGTCAACCGCATGATCGCGTCCGGCCTCACCGGCGTGGACTTCATCGCGGTGAACACCGACATGCAGGCGCTCAAGGCGAGCCGCGCGCCGATGAAGGTGCAGATCGGAGCGAAGCTGACGAAGGGGCTCGGCGCCGGAGCGAACCCCGACATCGGCCGCCAGGCCGCGCTCGAGGACACGGAGCGGCTCATCGAGCTGCTCGAGGGGGCCGACATGGTCTTCGTGACCACGGGCCTCGGCGGCGGCACCGGCACGGGAGCCGCGCCCGTCATCGCCAACCTGGCGAGCGAGCTGGGCGCGCTCGTCGTCGCGGTCGTCACCAAGCCGTTCAACTTCGAGGGGCGCCGGCGCCGCGCCCAGGCCGAGAAGGGCCTCCAGGAGCTCAAGCAGGTCGTCGACACGGCCCTCGCGATCCCCAACGAGAAGCTCCTCCACACCGTCGAGAAGGGCACGCCCCTCGCGCAGGCGTGGATGATGGCGGACGACATCCTCCGCCAGGCCGTCCAGGGGATCTCGGATCTCATCACGATCCCCGGCGAGATCAACCTCGACTTCGCCGACGTGCGCACGATCATGCGCGGGATGGGGATGGCGCTGCTCGGCACCGGCACCGCCGGCGGCGAGCGGCGCGCCATCGAGGCCGCGCAGCGCGCGATCTCGTCGCCCCTGCTCGAGGACACCTCGATCGACGGGGCCAAGGGCGTCCTCATCAACGTCACGGGGGGGCCCGACATGACCCTCGACGAGGTCGCCGAGGCGTCGACCATCATCCACGACGCCGCCGACCCCGACGCGAACATCATCTGGGGCACGGTCATGGACCCGAACATGAAGGGCCAGATCAAGGTCACGGTCATCGCCACGGGCTTCCGCCGCGACGAGGACGAGCGCGACAAGGCCCTGCTCGAGGCGGCCGCCACGCCCGTCCCCGAGCCCGCGTCCGGCCGCCCGCGCAGCTTCTTCCGCGGACGCCCCCTGGGCTCGCTCGAGCTGGAGGCGGCCGACGAGAGCCTCCCCAACTACCGCACGCTCAAGCACGACCTCGACGTTCCGACCTTCCTTCGCAAGCAGATGGACTGATGCGCACCGGCTCTCACGCGCGCGTTTCGCAGTTCGCGGCCTCCGCCATCCCGGCGGAAGCGTCCTCGCGCGCGCGGGTGAGCCACGACACCCAGACAGTCTTTGAGATCGGGGAAGTCACTATCAGGGCCGGCCGGCCCGCAACCAAAACCGCGCAGCATACTCCCAGACCACGCCGCGCTCGCCGCGGCGATCCCGCCTCGACCCTTGAAGCAACTACCTGCCCCGAAACGGCCGGACCACTTCCCCGCATTTGAAGAAGGGGGGGCGCCCCAAAAGCGCCCCCCTTTATTATTCCCCTCGAAGTAAGTGACTCCCGGCGCTCGGAACGGGAACCCCTTCGCGATCAAGCGCTCCATCGCTCGAGCTTCGGAATCTTCCGCGTGAAGAGCTTCGAGACGAATTCTTTCCTCATTAGACACTTTCTCCCTTACGCCGTAATGGAAGGAAGTGATTTCCCTGGACTCCCATGACGAGCCGTCCGGTGGCACCATCCCCCCGTGAGGAAGGCGCTCAGGGGTGCGGCCGTTCTGGCGGTCCTGACCGTGGCAGGATTCACCGTCTGCGCCCTGCTGCCGCGCTATCCCTCGAAGGCCCCTCGGGGCGAGGTCTGGCCCGAGGAGAACCTGGAGAAGTCCATGAATCCCTGGTTCCTCGCCGAGGGGTTCTCCGACCGGATCGCGATCGAGGTGGACTGGGTCGCCGGGTGCAAGCCGGGGCCGCAGACGATCGATGGGCTCCGGTCGATCGCAACGAAGTACGCGCCCGCGGGGGTCCCTGTGGACGTCGAGCTCGACGACGAGATCCCGCGCGCCGAATGGGACGCGACCGGGAAGCGGTCCGGCGATCGCGTCGACCCCTTGGTCCGGGCGCATGCCGACTTCGCCCACGAGCCGTGTGATGCGGAGTTCAGGACCGCCCACTTCTACGTTCTCTTCGCACCGGGCGCGGACAGCTGGTTCTTCGGCTACAGCGGCGCCTGGTATGCCGATGACCAGCCGGACACGCCGGTCGACGGCATCGTGGTCTTCCACGATCCCCATGCCAGGCTCGCGAAGCTGTGGCTCTCCTGCGACCGGATGGAGGCGATGACCGTCGTGCACGAGTACGGGCATCAGCTGGGACTGGTGGCCAACGAGACGCACGAGCGCACGGGCCTGTCACGCGGTCACTGCACGAGCCTGAGCTGCCTGATGGCGCAGCCGAGCCTGCGCGTCTACGCACACAACGCCTTCGTGGGCCTGTTCAATCACTTTCCGTCGGACTACTGCCGCGAGTGCCGGGAGGACATCCGCCGCACGCAAGCGGCCTGGCGCGCGCGGTTGGTCCGCGAACCGGGTTACCGGGCCAAGCGCGCCGAGATCCTGCAAACATGGTACTGGTCGGTTTCCATCCACCCTCTCGTCGATCGCGGCGACTTCCAGGGCGCCCTCGCCGAGATCGCAAGGGCGCGCCTTCGCTATCCCGACAGCGGGAGCTTCGCCTTCGACGAGATCCGCTCCCTGACCGCGCTCGGGCGCTTCGACGAGGCGGCCGTGCGTCTGCGCGACGCACCGCCCGATCGCCGCGTCTCGCTGACATGGACCCTGGCGCGCGAGCTTCACCTCGCGGGCCGGTACGACGAAGCCATCGCGCTGTTCGATCGCGACGAAGTCCGGCGCATGGAGGAGTACCAGTTCGAGCAGTCGGCGTTCATCCTCGTGGACGCGCTCGAGCAGGCGGGACGGCTCGACGAGGCGATCGCCCTGATCGATGAAATGCTCGCGCGCGGGCCTGCGACGTCCTACATACCCGAGGGGTCTCGCGCGCAGCGAGCGGACCTTCTTCGGCGCGCCGGCCGCGTGCCGGAGGCGCTGGCGGCGGTCGAGAAGGGCCTGGGCTCCCGCAAGACGAGACACTACTGGTACGCCACGGCAAGCGAGCTGCTCGACGCCGCGGGCCGGCACGAGGAAGCCCAGGCGCTCCTGCGCGAATGGCTCGACTTCGAAGAGAAGCAGCGGGCCAAGGCCTCCACGGGAGGATGGGAGTCGAAGTGGCGCCGCTCGTGGACCATCGCGAGGGTCCACTTGCTCCTGGGAGAATCCGAGCGCCTCGTGAACCAGGCGGAGCGACGCGATCCCATCCGGCTCGAGGACGAGGCTCGCGCCCGCGAGGCGATCGCCCAGGCCGGCGACCCGCCCGAAGGGACTTACATCGATTCGATCCTCTGGGCGGAGGTCCCGGTTCTCGTGCGGCTCCACGAGTGGGATCGCGCCGCCGGCCTGATCCGCTCGCGGGAGAAGGCCAGCCGGTACGACGTCTGCGGCACCCGCGACCTCGCACCCCTGCGCGAGGACCCGCGCTACGCCGATCTCTTCGAGAAGTGCGTCGGCGCGACGAGAGCGCCAGGCCCCGCGGCGCCCGACTCGAGCGCTCCGGTCGGCGCGACGGGTTCCGCGCACTGAACCCAGCCGTCGTCGGCATTCATCCCTTTGCCACTCCCCTCCCCGCGCTGCTACCCTCGATAGCCGAGTCGCGCCCGTGGAAGCCAACACGCCACAGCCGCACGTCGTCATCGTCGGAGGGGGGTTCGGCGGCCTCAACGCCGCGCTCGGCCTGCGCCGGGCGCCCGTGCGCGTCACGCTCGTGGACCGGCGCAACTACCACCTCTTCCAGCCGCTCCTCTACCAGGTCGCGACGGCGGCCCTCTCGCCTGCGGACGTCGCGTATCCGATCCGCTGGGTCGTACGGCGGCAGAAGAACACCCAGGTGCTCCTCGCGGACGCGGTCTCCGTGGACGTCCCCGGGCGGCGGCTCGTCCTCGCCGACGGGGCGCTCGATTACGACTACCTCGTCCTCGCGCCCGGCGCGCGCCACTCGTACTTCGGCCACGATGCGTGGGAGCCTTTCGCGCCCGGGCTGAAGAGCCTCGAGGACGCGCTCGAGATCCGCCGGCGCGTGCTTCTCGCCTTCGAGGAGGCGGAGCGCGCGGCAAGCGACGCGGATCGCGAGCGCCTCCTGACCTTCGTCGTCATCGGCGGGGGGCCGACGGGCGTCGAGCTCGCGGGGGCGCTCGCGGAGATCGCGCGCAATACGCTCGCGTCGGACTTCCGTACCTTCGACCCGCGCCGGGCGCGCGTGATCCTGCTCGAGGGATCGCCCCGCATCCTGATGTCCTACGACGAGGGCCTTGCGGCGAGCGCGAAGGTGCAGCTCGAGCGGCTCGGCGTCACCGTGAGAACCGGCGCGCTGGTCGAGGAGATCGACCCGGCGAAGGGTGTCCGGATCAAGGTCGCCGGCGCACCGGCGCCGGTCCGAACTCCCGCGTCGGCATCATCCCCGTCCGCGTCCGATGCCGCTGCCGCGGGCGCTTCGGCCGGAGCCGCGACCGCGGCGGCGCCCGCTTCGGACCCTCCGTCCCCTCCCCCCGAGTGGATCGCGACGAAGAACGTCCTGTGGGCGGCGGGAGTCGCGGCCTCGCCCCTGGCGCGCTCGCTCGGTGTTCCTCTCGACCGGAGCGGCCGCGTGTCCGTCGAGCCGGACCTGTCCCTGGCCGGACATCCGGAGATCTTCGTCATCGGAGATCTGTCGCTCTTCACGCACCAGACCGGCAAGCCGCTGCCTGGGGTCGCGCCCCTCGCGATCCAGATGGGGCGCACCGCCGCGAAGAACATCGCCCGCTCCGTCGCGGGCGAGCCGCGCCGCCCGTTCCACTACTTCGACAAGGGATCGCTCGCGACGATCGGACGCTCGTCCGCCGTCGCGGACTTCGGATGGTTCCGGCTGACCGGCTTTCCGGCGTGGGCCGCGTGGTGCCTCATCCACATCTTCTTCCTGATCGGGTTCCGGAACCGGATCGTGGTGATGTTCGAGTGGATGTGGGCCTATCTCACGCGCCAGCGCGGCGCACGGCTCATCACCTACGAAGGCGACGCCGACGCCCCGGGGACGCGGCCCCGGGATCAGTGAGGCCCGGGCTCGGGCCTTGCGGCATCCGCCTTCGCGGCGGGGTCGTCTTCGGGCGCGGCGGAGCCGCCGTCATCGAGCCGGACGAGGTGGTTGACGTCGATGGAGATCCGCGGGGCATCCGTCCACCGGGCGAGCCCTTCGTCCGCGGTGCGCGGCGCGGCGGGGCAGGAGGGGTACGCGCCTTCCGAGGGCGGGGCGGTGTCGCAGGGTTTCCAGTCGGCGATGACGATGCGGGCGCCTTCGCGCCAGTACGCGGGGTCGAGGATCAGGATGGGGAAGCTCTTTCCGCACAACTTGGGATCACGATTCTCGGGGGGCAGATTCCCGCAGTCGTACCGCTTCATCCCTCGCGCCATCGTCCCCGGCACCGGCATCACGACCCAGACATTCAGGAGCACCTCACCGTGGAGCTCCTGACCCGATACGGTGCGATCGATGGAGACGGCGACCAGGTGGCTGATCGGCTCCGCGTCGCGTTCCGTGTGATCCCGGCGCTCGACGTGGAGGATGCGCCCCTCGAGGATCCTTTCGGTGAGCGGAAACAGCGCGCGGACCCTGTCATCCCCGGCTCGAGCGCCGGCGCCGGACCCGGCGGCGCCGAGCGCCAGCATGCCGCTCAGCAGCCACCACCACGCCCGCTTCGTCCTCGATCCCTTGATCATGGAACCCCCGTCGATCGACCCGGACCCGTCCCGATCCTAGCGCCGCTGCCGGATCCGCGCTACACGCGGCGGAACGCGAGGGCGGCGTTGTGGCCGCCGAAGCCGTAGGAGCAGGAGATCGCCGCGTCGACCCGGAACTCGCGCGCCTTGTTGGGGACGTAGTCGAGGTCGCACTCGGGGTCGGGGTTCTCGAGGTTGATCGTGGGGGGCAGCACCCCGGCGGCGATCGCGAGAGCGGTGGCCGCGGCCTCGATCCCGCCCGACGCGCCGACCGCGTGGCCCGTCATGGATTTGGTGGACGAGATGGCGAGCGATCCCGCGTCGGCGCCGAAGACCTCGCGGAAGACCTTCGTCTCGAGCCGGTCGTTGGGGATCGTGGAGGTGCCGTGCGCGTTCACGTACCGGACGTCGCGCGTTCCGAGCGCGCTCTTCTTCAGGAGCGCGCGGAGCATGTCGGCTATCCTGCGTCCGTCGTTTCCGAGCATCATGATGCTGTAGGCGTCGCAGTTGGTCTCGTAGCCGGCGATCTCGCAGTAGATCCGCGCGGCGCCGCGCGCCTTCGCGAATTCGGCGCGCTCGAGGACGAGGACGCCCGCGCCCTCCCCGAGAAGGAAGCCGTCGCGGTCCCGGTCGAAGGGCCGGCTCGCGCGCTGGGGATCGTCGTTGCGGGTCGTGAGGGTCCGCAGGAGGTCGAACCCGATGAGCGGATACCCCTCGCTTTGCGTGAGCAGCGCCTCGGTCCCGCCGGTGATCACGACGTCGGCCTCGCTGTCGCGCAGCAGGCGGTAGGCGTCGCCGATCGCCATCGTGCCCGACGAGCACGCCGTCGTCACCGTCTTGCACTCCCCTTCCGCGCCGTAGCGGATCGCGACCTGCGCGGAGGGCGCGTTGGGGATCAGCATCGGAAGCGAGTAGCGCTTGCACCGCGCGCGATCGTACGTCGTCGTCCAGGCGGTGTGGCTCTCCTCCGTCGTCGTGATGCCGCCGATGCCCGTGCCGAGAACGACGGCCAGCCGCGCCGGGTCGACCCCCTCGACGCGCGAGCGGGCTTTCTTGCGGTCGACGAGCGTGATCGGGAGCCCTGCGTCGGTCAGCGCGAGGTGCGCCCCCGCGAGCGCGAACTGGCTCGCGGGATCGAGGATATCGAGGTCCTTGGCGGGAATGCCGTGGGCGAGGGGATCGAAGCCGGTGATGGGGGCGCCGATCCGCGAGCCGATCGTGGCGAGGATCGTCTCCGGCCAGTCGAGCCGCATGCCGCCGGAGAACATCTTCACCGGCTTGTCGGCCCACTGGGTGAGGTC
>Ga0207644_10002348_pt1 | contig 12218 bp, 7 predicted proteins | sample KBSS73metaG_FD_184326 | JGI IMG/M metagenome (GOLD analysis project Ga0207644, IMG submission 184326) | Switchgrass rhizosphere microbial communities from Kellogg Biological Station, Michigan, USA - KBS S7-3 metaG (SPAdes) (version 2) | ecosystem: Host-associated > Plants > Roots > Rhizosphere >... | reverse complement strand
ATCCGGCGCCGCCAAGACCAAGGAATGGGTGCTCGACTACGAGCCCGAGCAGCCGCGCACGGTCGAACCGCTCATGGGCTGGACGAGTTCCGCGGACATGAAGCAGCAGGTCCGACTTTTCTTCGACACCGCGGAGGAGGCCGTCGCCTATTGCGAGCGCAATGGCATTCCGCATCAGGTTTTCGCGACCAGGCCGCCGGTGCGCCAGCGCATCTCTTACGCCGACAATTTCGCTTATCAGCGCCGCGAGGCCTGGACGCACTGAACGGGGCTGCGCGCGGCCGGCGCGGGTCAGGCGGTTTGCCGCGCTGCGCCACGCGGGTCGGGGGCGCGCGTCGCGGAAATCTGCCGGCCTTGCGAGGCGGCGCGCTGGCGCAACAGCGAGATGAAGCGCTCCTCCGGCATCGGCTGACCGAGCAGGAAGCCCTGACCGTAGTCGCAGCCCATGCTGACGAGCGCGAGTGCATCGGAGGCCTTCTCGATTCCAATTGCCACCGCCCGGCTGCCGAAATTGTGTGCGAGGTCGATCACGGTCTTGCACAGCGGTGCATTGACCTTGTCGGTGCCGCAATCGGTGACGAAAGCCCGATCGAGCTTGAGTTCGGCAAACGGCAATTCCTTGAGCCGGACCAGCGAGGAATAACCGCGGCCGAAATCGTCGATGGCAAGCTTGACGTCGAGGTGCTGCAGGCTCTTCGTCAGTCCGGCCGCGAGCGCCAAGTCGGTGACGATCTGCTCTTCAGTCACGTCGATGATCAAGCCCGGCCATTTCTCGAACTGCGGAATGTAGGTCTGCACGATATCGGCCACCGCGATCTTGATGAGCGCGTTGACCGGGACATTGACCGCGGGCCGCAGATTGACGCCGAGCTTGGCGAAGTTGAGGGCAGCCTTGAGGGTGTGCGCCAACGCCAGTTCGGACAGCGCGATGAGGTCAGCTTCGGTCGCCCCCGGCAGGAATGCACCGGGCATGAGGATGCCGTCTTGCGGGTGGCGGGCGCGGGCGAAGGCTTCGACCCCGACGAGTTGTTTTTTGCGCAGATCGATCTTCGGCTGATACCAGAACTCGATCCAGCCGTTGCTCAAGGCCTCGTCGAGAGCAACGCGGCCGGCCGCCGTCGGCGGATGGCCCAACCGCAAGTCCTGCAATATTTTCAGGATGGTCCCGGTCTCGAACGGCTTCTTCAGCACCGGCAGCATCTTCAGCCGGTGTTGCTCGCCTATGCTTTTGACATGCTCGAGGACTGCGGAGCCGCGTCCGCTCATGAGCTGGACGTAGCCGGGGTAACCGTGCCTGCCGAGCGCGACGACGCATTCGATCGCTTCGGTGGATTCAAGCGAAATGTTGAGGAAGACGAGGTCGGGGGCGCGGCGGGCCAACGCCGCGCGGAAGGTCGCGCCGTCGGCGAATTCTTCGGTGTCGATGCCGCTGCCGTGCAGGACGAGCGAGAGGAAGTGGCGGATGCTGCCGTCGACGTCGGCGACAAAGCAGAGCGGCGTGCGCTCCTCGTCGCGGCGCTCTTCGGCGTCGCGCTTGGTCGCACTGGTGGCCACGGATTTCGCCTGCGCCGGTCTTGCGCTCATTGCCAAGCCTGTGCCCGCAGGGCGGGAAACGTAACATTGGTTGAAATTTCTTAACTGTCGGTTTCGCGGAAGCGGCGGCGCAGGCAGGGCGTTGGGGAGCCGGGCCTCAGGCCCCGGAAAAGCGCCGCGGCTCATTTGCCGGCGGATCGGAAATCACACGAAGTCGTGAGGCGATAGCGCGCGATGTTCGCGCCATTTGTGATTAGCGCGGCGTCGCCGCCATGCCGTAAGAATCGTGAAGCTCGATGCCGCGTCGGACGGCGCGGACTATGCTCGGAGGAAGCACATGGCCGCCATCACTCGGAATTTCTCAGCCCGGAGTCTGCTTCGCGCGATGCTGGTCGTGCCGCTCGTCGGCTGGGCGGTGAATGCGGCGGTAGACGCGGCGCGTGCCGCGGAGGCGGCGGTGACCATACCGGCCCCTGCGGTCGATGCCGCCGCCCCAGCCGGCGCCGGGCCGCGGACGATCGTCCTTGCGGGCGGCTGCTTCTGGGGCGTGCAGGCGGTGTTTCAGCACACCAAGGGAGTGACTGCGGCGGTGTCCGGCTACGCCGGCGGTGACAAGCAGACCGCGATCTACGACATGGTCGGCACCGGCAGCACCGGCCACGCCGAGTCGGTCGCGGTGACGTTCGATCCGCAGCAGATCTCCTACGGCAAGATTCTGCAGATCTATTTCTCGGTGGCGCACAATCCGACCGAGCTTAACCGGCAGGGGCCTGATGTCGGCACCCAGTATCGCTCGGCGATCTTCTATGCCGACGATGACCAAAAACGCATCGCCGAAGACTACATCGCCCAACTCCAGAAAGCGCACGCGTTTGCCCGGCCGATCGTGACGCGGCTCGAGAAGCTGCCGGGCTTCTATCCGGCCGAAGACTATCACCAGGACTTCGCGGTGCTGCACCCGACCTATCCCTACATCGTCTTCAACGATGCGCCGAAGGTTGAAAATCTGAAGCGGCTGTTCCCGGCGTCCTATCGCGACATGCCGGTCACGGTCATGGCGTCAACGAAGACCGGCCACTGAACGGAAGCTCTTTCCGGCGCTGCGCCCTAGCAGCCGCAGGATAACAGGCCGCATCGGGTGGTCGATTGCGAGGCGCAGCTGCACACCTGTGCCGGCGGATCGCCATTCCTTCACGCCACGCGTAGGGTTTCCGCATGCCCCGTGCACGACGCCGCGTGCACGATCATGTCACCTGCACAACGCATAGCGCGAGTTCACTCCCGGCCTAGCGGGAGTTCGCTGCCGTCCAAGCCTGGCAGGTAGCGCGGTGGTATGTGTTCAGTCGAGAGGGGTGGTCTGGCGGAAGGACAACGCCATGATAACCGTGCTCGCGGAAGAGACAGCGACGGTTGCGAAGCAGCGACCCGAAGAGGGGAGTTTGTTCCTTTGGACGCAACGTCATCCGCCGGCGGAAATCCGCGTTGCGACTGACTCGACCTCCACCCCACGCCACCGCGTCGATCGTGGAGACCGAAGGCAATGAGCACGACGGTTCTTCCAGGCCACACGCTGAACGTTCTAGCGGGCCAGACAAGTTCCGGCGTTGTCGTCGATTTCGGTGGTACTCTCAATGTATCGTCCGGTGGCGCCGTCGTCAGCACGATCGACAGCGGTGTCGTCAACGTCTCCAGCGGTGGCAGAGCGGTCAGCACGACGGTTGCGAGTGGTGGCGCCGTCAACGTGACTGTCCACGGTCTCGATAGCGGCAGCACCGTTCAATCGGGCGGCCTTCAGACGATATTCTCCGGCGGAACCGCTAAGGGAACAATCGTCTTCGGCGACTCAATCGATGCGCAGACGGTCGCCGCCGGCGGCACCGCCTTGAACACCACGCTGCACGCCGACCGAATTCTCGAGGGTTTTGCCAGTGTCACGAGCATTGTCGGCAATGTTGAAGACGTAATTCACGCCGGCGCCACCTCGATCAATACCAAGGTCTTCAGCGGCGGCGACCAGGTTGTCTTCCTCGGCACAGCGATCAGCACGACCGTCAGTAGCGGCGGCGACCAGCAGGTATTCGGCGGCTTGGCCAGTATCACGACGGTCAGCAGCGGCGGCGAGCAGGACATCCACTCCGGCGGCACAGCGGTCGTCACGACGCTCGCCCGCGACGGCTTTCAAAGGGTCGAAAGCAGCGGGATTGCCAGCGCGACGACGATCGGTGCCGGCGGCACGCAGATCGTCGAGTCAGGCGGCACGACGAGCACCGCGACCGTCAGCAGCGGCGGTACGCTCTCCGTCCTTGCTGGCGGCCTTGCCGATCCCACGACCATTCTCGGCCACGGCATCGAGATCATCAACAGCCAGGGCGTTGATTTCGGCGCCAGGATAAGTGGCGGCACGCAATTGGATTCCGGCCTCGCCAGCGGCGGTACGCTGTTCGCCGGCTGGCAAGTGGTGGAGACGGGCGGCAGTGCCGCGAACATGATCGTTCGGGGTGGCACCCAGATCGTTAGTTCCGGCGGGACCGACGGCGGCGCGACGCTCAGCAACGGCGGACTTGAGCGGGTTCTGTCCGGCGGGCTTGCCAGCAGCGGGACGATCGGCAGCGGCGGCACGCAGCTCGTTCTCACGGGAGGTTCGGCGTTCTCCGTGCGAGTTGGAAGCGGCGGCAAGCAGATCGTTTCCGGCACGGTCGAGTTCGTGTTCGTCCGTTCCGGCGGCGAGCAGGCGCTCGGCCACGGCGGCACCGCCGAGGGCACTCTTATTAGTGGAGGTACCGGCAGGGTCTTCAGCGGAGGCCTCGCGCTTAACGGTGGCTTCCTGCTCGGATTCACCGTGGACAGCGGCGGAGTCGAGATCGTCAGCTCCGGCGGCACTGCTTCCGGGCTCGCTATCGATTCCGGCGGTCAGTTGCAGGTCAATTCCGGCGGGTTCGCGAGCGGGACGCTCATAAACTTTGGTGGACACGGCCGGATCAACGCCCACGGCAAAAGTATAAGCGCTCAAATCCACAGCGGCGGAACGCAAACCGTCGTCAGCGGCGGGACCGACAGCGCCGCCGCGATCGGCAGCGGCGGGGTCGAGATCGCCTTCAACGGCGGCCTCGCCAGCGGCGTCACGATCAGCAGCGGCGGCGTCGAGATTATATCCAGCGGGGGTGTTGGTCGCGGCGACACGATCAACAGCGGTGGCGTCGAGCTCGTTTCCAACGGCGGCGCGGCGAGCGGGACGACGATCCAGAGCGGCGCCCTGCAAGACATCGAGCATGGCGGGAGCGGTCCCATCGGCATTGACAATTTGATAGCCACCCCGGCTGATCGTGGTGGCGCTGGCGATGCCGCCGGAAAAAATGCCTTGATCGCCGCCGCTCTCGACAACGGCGCTGATCGCTATGCCAAAGAGATATTGCCCGCCGCCGCCGCTGAACGTCGTATGGATGGCCGTTCCGGAAGAAAAAACATACTGAAAAGCGAAGTCACCGCTGACGGTCGCTCCGATCGCGGTGCCGGAGGACTCCACATCCTGTAGGCCGGCGCTGTGGACCTTGGTGTTGACCGCCGTGCCGCCGGAAAAAATATCTTGCGTCCCACCGCTTTCCACGATGGCGCCGCTTGCCGTGCCGGAATGAACCTCCTGCACCCCGCCCGACAGGACTTTCACCAAAATGCCGGCGCTGACGCTGCTGACCCGATGATCGGCCAATTCTAGGATCGCGCCGGCGCGCAATATCGTGCCGCTGACATTCGGATTAGCGCCGACCAGTTCGAGCGCGCCGCCGGCGCTAACGACGCCGCTCGCGGTACCGCCGTCAAAGACTTTCTCGAGGCCGCCACTGCGCACGGTGGCGCCGGTGGCGATGCCGCTGGACTGAACATCCACCTCGCCGCCGGCGTTGACCGTCGTGCCGACCGCCATGCCTGCAGATTCGACACTTTCAGTGCCGCCGCTCCCGACCACGGTGCCGACCGCAAAGCCGGCGGAATGGACGTGCTGCAAGCCGCCGCTCTTTATGTTGGCGCCGCTCGCCGTGCCGCTCGAAAACACGTCCTGAGCGCCGGCGCTGCTGATCGTCGTGCCGATCGCGAGCCCGGCGGAGTCAACTCCCTGGTCGCCGCCGCTCTTGACTGCAGTGCTAAGCGCGGTGCCGCCGGAGAGGACATCTTGCGTGCCGAGTTTGCCGATCGTCGCGCTGACGGCGATACCGTGGACCTCCTCCGCCGCAAGACCGGCGATGTCGCCGACGAGTGTGGTGCCGATCGCCGTTCCTGCGGCCGAGACATTCAGCACGCCGCCGGACTGGACCGCGGTCGCGATTGCGACGCCAGCGGCGTGGACGAGTTCATTGCCCCCGAACTGGATCGTAGTCTTGCTCGTTCTGCCGCCGGAATAGACATCCTGCTCGCCGCCGCTATCGATGGTCGTGCCGCTGGCAACAGCCCCAGCGGAGACCGATTGCGTGCCGCCATTGAGGACCGTCGCGCTGACCGTCCGGCCCCCGCTGGCAATTTCCTGGATCCCGCCGCTGAAGATCGTGGTGGCGCTCGCGGCGGCTCCGGAGGAAACCGATTGCGTGCCGCCGCTCAAGAGCATGGCGCTGATGGCTCTAGCGGCACGAGGATCTCTGGAGGCGTACAGCAGATCAATTCCGGCGGTACGGCGATCGCCACGACGATGAGCGGCAGCCTCGCCGAACAGGACGCTTTCGCTTCCGCTGTAGCGATCAGCACAACAATCAATGGCGGCGACCAGAGTGTACAGTCCGGCGCTATTGCCATGTACACGATGATCAGGGGCGGTGCTCAGAACGTTGCTGAGGGGGGCACCGCGATCAGTACCACGCTTAGCGGCGGCCGCCAGTTTGTACAGTTGGCCGGCGTGGCAATCAGCACGACGATCTACACCTTGGAGCAGGACCTTAGTTCCGGCGGCACGGCTATCGACACCATAATTAGCGGCGGTGAGCAGTTTGTCTTCGACTCGGCCGTGGCGATCAGCACCACGATCCTCAAGGGCTTCCAGGACGTCTTCTCCGGCGGCACTGCCTCCGGCACGACGGTCAGGGCTGGCGCCTTCCTCGAAGTGGAGTCCGCGAGCCTCGCCTCCGGCGCCGTCGTCAGCAGCGGTGGCCTGTTGGAAGTCTTCGGTGGCGGGACCGCCGGTGGGGTCCTCTCGAGCGGCGGGACATTCCTATGGCTCGGCAGCGGCCAAGACACGACCGGCATGGCGTTCAGCAGCGGCGCAATCCTTGAAGTCGGTTCTGGTTACGTCGCCGGCGGCGACGTCGGCGCCGGTATCACGGAGAAGGTGCTGGCGAGCGGAGTACAGAGCGGCGGCGCAACCCTCTCAGGCGGGGTGGTGGACGTCCTTTCCGGGGGAATCGTCAGCGGCATGACCGTCAGCAGTGGCGGCAGGCTCTTCATCTTCTCCGGCGGCACCGATATCGATCTGACGATGAACAGTGGCGGCAGCGGCGTCGTTTCCGCCGGCGGCTTGATCTTGGCGCAAAGCGGTGGCACCGCCGAGATCCATGGCTTCCTCGCCAATTCCGGCGCGCTTTTCGCCAGCGGATCGGGCGGTCTCGTCAAGATTGCCAGCGGCGCTGTCGTCAGCGGCGGCAGCGCCGTGGTCGGCGACGGCGTGGTCGAGATCGCCGCTTCGAGCAGCGAAAACGTCGCCTTCCTTGCTAGCGGAAATGGCGGGCTCCTCCTCGATGACGCGCTCGGGGGCAGATACAAAGGCAGGGTGCTCGGGTTTGGCGGCGTAAGCGGCTCGAACAGCGTTCAGTTCATCGCCTTCACCCAGATCGGGAGCGGGGCGACGGTGAGCTATAAACCGGCCGTCGGCAATACCAGCGGCACGCTGACCGTCGCGAGCGGCGGCGTGTCGGCGACGGTGACGCTGGTCGGCCACTACACATCGACGAGCTTCAGCGCCAGCATTGTGAGCGGCTATGTCGAGGTCATCGACCCGCTGACCACGAACGGACAAACGGGCATCGGCCTCGGCGCCGCGACGACGCTCGCTTTTTCGCACCACGCCGGCCCGGCCGGCGTTCCGCCGCCAACCGACGGCGCCCACGCCGCCGTCATCGCGCTTCTCGGCAACTATATGGCCGCGAGCTTCGTCGCACCGGCCGGCGGTCAGGGCACAACGGCAATCGCCGGCGCGACGTTGACGGCCGAGCCGCCGCAGCTCACTCATCCGCAGCGCGGGTAAGAGGCGCGGTCAAGCGCGCGTCAGCCACAGGCTTCCACCGCGTCACGCGACGCTCGGCTTCGCACGCGCTGCACGCCCGATATGGCCATCGGGCGCGCCTTGAAGTATCGTCGTTGAAACAAATCAACCGCAGAATTTGCCCGGCAAATGCGAGAGCAGGGGAGGGACGCCATGGCTACGGTAACGACGTATGGGCAGCTACCGGAAGCCGAACACAGCGCCCAGCTGCGCAGGGCGGTGGTCGCCTCGACGATCGGCACGTCAATAGAGTGGTACGACTTCTTTCTCTACGGCACCGCGGCCGGTCTCGTCTTCGGCAAGCTCTTCTTTCCGCATGAGGACCCTTACTCGGCCACCCTTCTTTCTTTCGGAACCTACTTCGTCGGCTTTGCGGCCCGCCCAGTCGGCGCCGCGATCTTCGGCCACTATGGCGACCGCATCGGCCGCAAGGCCACGCTGATCGCCACGCTCCTGTGCATGGGCATCGCAACCTTCCTGGTCGCGTTTGTGCCGACCTATGCGTCGGTCGGCATTTGGGGCGCGGTGATGCTCACCGTCTTGCGCGCCGTGCAGGGCATCGGCGTCGGCGGGGAGTGGGGTGGTTCCGTGCTTCTGGCCATGGAATGGTCGCGCACCCATGGCCAGCGCGGCCTCGTCGCCTCCTGGCCGCAATTCGGCGTCCCCTGCGGGCTGTTTCTGGCGAATCTGGCGGTGCTGGTCTTCAGCGCGTGGGTGTCGGGCGACCAATTCCTGGTGTGGGGCTGGCGCATCCCCTTCGCGCTCTCGATCATTCTCGTCGGCGTCGGCTTGTGGATTCGCCTCGGCATTCTCGAGACCCCGGTGTTTCAGCAGCTCTTGGACAACAACAAGATCGAACGGGCGCCGATTGCCGAGGTGTTCAAAAAGCAACCGCGCGAGATCTTGCTCTCCGCGCTGCTGCGCATTTCCGAACAGGCGCCATTCTACATCTTTACCGCCTTCATCTTCGCCTACGCCGTCAACACCCTGAAGATGAGCCGGGACCTGATACTTGCCGCGGTGATGGTGGCCGCATGCGTGTCATTCGTCACCATTCCGCTTTCCGGCCACATCTCCGACCGCATCGGGCGCAAGCGCATGTATCTGATCGGCGTGGTCGCCGTCGGCCTGTTCGGTTTCCTCTATTTCGGCATGGTGGATACGGCGATCCCGTCGGCGGTGTTCATCGCCATCGTGCTCTCGCTTATTCCTCACGACATCCAGTGTGGGCCGCAGGCGGCGCTGATCGCCGAATCCTTCACGCCGCGGCTGCGCTACAGCGGCGCCTCGCTTGGCTATCAGCTCGCCTCGATCATCGCCGGCGGGCCAGCGCCACTCATCGCCGCCGCGCTGTTCGCTCACTACCAGTCCGGCAACGCGATCGCTATCTACATCGCCGCCTGCGCCGTTGTGAGCCTCGTCGCGGCCGCATTGATGCCCGACTACACCGGGCAGGATATCTCCACTGAATATGACGAACGGTGATCATATGGCGAACGGTGATCCGGCCCGCCGGCGCCCGCTTGCGGGTTGCGTAAAAACTCCCCACGCCCGTATCCGGGTATAGGTGGCCGAGAACCTCATCAGCAACGGCGTTGCGACTCACGTGATCGCCAAGCCGTAAGGCGCGCTCGACAAGCGCCGCTGCAGCAAGTCCTCGTCGGCAAAGGCGCCGAGCAGACGCAGCCAGCGTGACGGCGGCTGCAATCGGATATCGACGCGTCATGCCGAGCGCGTTCGCTGCAATTCGTACAAACTATTCCACCGCGAGACTCGTTTCGCGGCTTTTGCAGGTGCAAAGCCTGCCGCTGCCAAGTTCCGGAGAGGCGCGCGCTCGCGCCGCGTGGCCGCCGCGCCACTCCGTGACCTTTTTCTTACAACGAGCTTTTCAGCAGGCTTGATCTATGAGAGCGTGTACGCTCATCCAACAAGTGATTCGCAATGCGCACGATTGCATTCCTTACGCAAAAAGGCGGAGCGGGAAAAACCACACTTGCGGCTTCGCTCGCCGTAGCAGCGGCGGCCGCAGGCGAAAAGGTGATCGCGCTCGATCTCGACTCTCAGGGCTCGCTCGCGCGCTGGGCCGAGCGCCGCAAGACGGCGAACGCCGCGAACGCGGTTGTGATCGAGCCGCTGGAGCCGGAACGCCTGCAGCGGCTTCCCACCATCCTCGAGGGACTCGCCGGGGTCGGCTTTACGCTTGCGGTCTTCGACACTGCGGGCGCCGACAGCGCGGCGGTGCGCTTCGTCACCGAGTCCGCCGATCTCTGCCTGCTCCCGGCGCGTCCCACCCGCTTGGATGTCGACGCGACGGCGGCGACCTTCCGCGCCGTCTTTCTGGCCAAGCGCAAGGCGGCATTCGTGCTCAATCAATGTCCCTCGACCTATCGTAGCTCGCGCGCCAGCGAAGCCGCAGGCGACCTCTCTCGCCTCGGCGTGCTCGCCGAGCCGATGCTGTCGGCGCGCATCGATTTCCAGGATGCGATCGCTGCGGGCCTCGGCGTCACCGAATACGCCCGCGGCGGCAAGGCGGCGCAGGAAATCGAAGCGCTGTGGCGCTGGGCTCGCGGCCAGCTTGAAGGCGCGAAAGGCCAGACCGCCGCCGACCGCCCGCCTGGCCGACAGGCGGCCGCCTGACTTCACGCCGCGAGGCCTGACCCACCGCTGACTTGCTGATCGATTGAGTCGACGGATGTTGCCCCGCACGCAAACCGCCGCGGATTTCGATCGCGCCATGATGGAACGCTGCATCGCTCTGGCGATCCAGGCGGTGGACTTAGGCGAATACCCATATGCGGCCGTCGTTTGCCGGAACGGCGAGGTCGTCTGCGAGAGCATCAATTCGGTGCGTGAGGATCACGACGTCACGCATCATGCCGAGGTCGTGGCATTGCGGCACGCGCTCGGCCGCCTTCGACGAGCAAGCCTCGAAGACTGCACGATCTACGCGAACACCGAACCGTGCGCGCTGTGTAGCTACGCGATGCGCGAGACCCGTATCGGCCGGGTCGTCTTCGGCATTCCGGCGCCGCTGACCGGCGGACTCTCACGCTGGAACATCCTTGCCGATGCAGAGCTCTCAAAGACCTTGCCCGAGGTTTTCGCGCCGCCGCCGGAGATCGTAGCCGGCTTCATGCGCGAACAAGCCGAGGCGGCGATCGCCAAGCGGACACCGATTGCCTGGGACTTCATTCGCGCGCGAAACATTTTCGGCGGCCCGCTACCCGTTCATCTCCTCGAGGAATTGTCGGTCCGCCGCAAGGTCAGTCTTCAAGACCGTTGGATGTCCTTTCTTCGTCGCCAAGTGTTCGACCGTTTGGGCCGCAGGTGAGGCCGGAACATCAGAGACGGCCGGCATCTTCTCGAAACGAGTGATGGCGGGTTTACCACGGCGCATTGTGACGCTTCACAGCGAGGTGCCACGACCGGAGGGTGTGCCGACTCGTAACCGGCATCGTTTGGGAAGGCAGGCGGCATGGAACGACTACGGACGGATTACTGCGTCGTGGGCGCCGGCTTTGCCGGACTTTCGGCGGCGCGGCGGCTGCGGGATCGTGGAAAATCGGTCGCGTTGCTGGAGGCCCGCGACCGTGTGGGCGGTCGCGCCTGGAATCGGACGGCGACCGACGGCACAGTGGTTTCCGTGGGCGGCACGTGGCTCGGCAAACGGCAGGACCGCATGTTCGCGTTATGCCGCGAGCTCGGCCTCCAGGTCTATCCTCAGTACGAACGCGGCGACACCGTCATGCATCTCGGCGGTGCCAATCGGCGTTACCAAGGCATCCCCAAAGTCGGTCTGTTTGCGCTGCTCAGCTTGGGGCTCGCGTTCTGGCGGCTTGACCGCATGGTGAAGCGCCTCCCGGTCGACAAGCCGTGGGAGGCGAACGGCGCGCAAGCGCTGGATTCGGCGACCCTCGGTGCGTGGATCGCTTCGCCATGGAACGTGCCGTCGGCAGCGGCGCGAAAACTGCTGAACACGACAATGACGACGCTGTTTTGCGTCGATCCGGACGAGGTTTCGCTCCTCGGTTCATTGGTGCTCGCTCGCGGCGGTGGAAGCTTTGAATATTACGTCGACTCCACGATTACCGAGACGCACCTGGTCGAGGGCGGAGCGCCGGAATTGGCGGTTCGCCTGGCCGCGGAACTTGGGGATGCACTCCACCTCTCGTCGCCGGTTCGGGCGATCAAGCAAAGCGATGCCGGAGTGGAAGTTTTCTCCGATCGGCTGACGGTCGACGCGCGGCGCGTCATTGTCGCGACACCGCCTCTCCTGGCCAGCCGGATTGAGTACGATCCGGCGCTGCCGGACGCGCAGTCGCAACTCCTTCGGCGCATGTTGAGCGGATCGGCGCTACGCGGCATCACGATCTACGATGAGCCGTTTTGGCGCAGCGAGGGGCTGAGCGGCATGAGCGTCGCTCCCGATTTGCCGGTTCCCGTGGCG
>Ga0207644_10002345_pt1 | contig 12226 bp, 11 predicted proteins | sample KBSS73metaG_FD_184326 | JGI IMG/M metagenome (GOLD analysis project Ga0207644, IMG submission 184326) | Switchgrass rhizosphere microbial communities from Kellogg Biological Station, Michigan, USA - KBS S7-3 metaG (SPAdes) (version 2) | ecosystem: Host-associated > Plants > Roots > Rhizosphere... | reverse complement strand
GCCCGACTGTTCGACGACTGAACCTTCTAGCCGGAGCGAGCAGACCAGATCGTGTTGAGGCCCTTTGCTTTGGTGACTTTCATTTGGGCCAGCAAATGTTCGCGAAGCGGGGCGACGCTCACTTCGCGCAGCGAAGTTATGCGGAGACCAAAGTTACCCGGCAGCCGGGCCGGGACCCGGCGCGGTCTCGCAGAGTCCACGGACCTCGCTTCCGTCAGGAGAAGACATGAGCGCGGTCCTCCCTTCTCCTGCGATGGCAGCAAGCATCGCGCCGCGCCGCGGCATGCTCCTCGGCATCCGCGGCTGGACCGGCGTGACGATCGCCCTCATCGTCGTCGCCGTCCTCGTTCCGATCGCCAACCTTCTCGTCCCGGCAGGAAGCGTCTTCCACCTCAGCGAATACGCCGTCCAGCTGGTCGCCAAGATCATGTGCTACGCCATCTGCGCGCTGGCGATGGACCTGATCTGGGGCTACACCGGGATCCTCTCGCTCGGCCACGGCGTCTTCTTCGCGCTCGGCGGCTACGCCATGGGCATGTACCTGATGCGCCAGATCGGCAGCGACGGCCAGTACCGCCTGCCGATGCCCGACTTCATGGTCTTCCTCAACTGGAAGGAATTCCCCTGGCACTGGGGGCTCTCGGACTCGTTCGTCGCCCAGATGGCGATGGTGGTTCTCGCCCCGGGCCTGCTCGCCTTCGTGTTCGGCTTCTTCGCCTTCCGCTCGCGCATCAAGGGCGTCTACTTCTCGATCATCACCCAGGCGATGACGTACGCGATGATGCTGCTCTTCTTCCGCAACGAGACCGGCTTCGGCGGCAACAACGGCTTCACCGACTTCAAGCGGATCCTCGGCGTGCCGCTGCAGACGCCGACCATGCGGATGCTCCTCTTCGTCATCACCGGCTGCACCCTGATCGCGTTCTTCCTGATGGCGCGGGCGATCGTCGACAGCAAGTTCGGCCGCGTCCTGCAGGCGATCCGCGACGCCGAGAGCCGGGTCATGTTCACCGGATACGACCCGCTGCGCTACAAGCTCGCGATCTGGACGCTCTCGGCGGTGATGTGCGGCATCGCCGGCGCGCTCTACGTGCCGCAGGTCGGCATCATCAACCCGAGCGAGATGACGCCGGCGGCGTCGATCGAGATCGCGATCTGGACCGCGGTCGGCGGCCGGGCGACGCTGATCGGCCCGATCGTCGGCGCCTTCTTCGTCAACGGCGCGAAGAGCTGGTTCACGCAGGCGTTCCCCGAGATCTGGCTGTACGCGCTCGGCGCGATGTTCATCGCGGTGACGCTGTTCCTGCCGCAGGGAATCGTCGGCTTGGTGCGCGGCCCCGACGGCGTCGTCGCCCGGCTGCGCCGCGCGGTGCGCAAGGAAGAAGGGAGCGCCTCATGACGCCCGACCTGATGCGTGCCGGCGCGGTCGCCCGCCGTGCCGCCGAAGAGCGGCAGATCGCCGCGACCGCGGGCCGCTCCGGCGGGCGCGAGACGAGCTACTCGCGCGTCGCCCGGCCCGGCGAGCTCGACACCGCCCACGGCGCGATCCTCTACCTCGACGACATCACCGTCAGCTTCGACGGCTTCAAGGCGCTCAACGCGCTCACGCTCTCGATCAGCGCCGGCGAGATGCGCTGCATCATCGGCCCGAACGGCGCCGGCAAGACGACGATGATGGACGTCATCACCGGCAAGACGCGCCCCGACACCGGCCACGCCTTCTTCGGCTCGACGATCGACCTGCTGCGCCTGCGCGAGAACGAGATCGCGTCGATCGGCGTCGGCCGCAAGTTCCAGAAGCCCACCGTCTTCGAGCACCTGTCGGTGTTCGAGAACCTCGAGCTCGCGCTCAAGGCCGACCGCGGCGTTCGCGCCTCGCTCTTCTTTCGCCTTTCCGGCGAGCAGCTCGACCGGATCGGCGCGACGCTCGTCCTGATCCACCTGAAGGAGCACGCGCAACGCGCCGCCGGCGCGCTCTCGCACGGCCAGAAGCAGTGGCTCGAGATCGGCATGCTGCTGATCCAGGACCCGCGCCTGCTCCTCCTCGACGAGCCGGTCGCCGGAATGACGGACGAGGAGACCGAGCGAACCGCCGAGCTCTTCCTCTCGCTCGAGGGCAGCCATTCGCTCGTCGTCGTCGAGCACGACATGAAGTTCATCCACGCGCTCACGCACGGCAACCCGGCGAAGAAGGTGACCGTCCTGCACGAGGGCAGCGTCCTCGCCGAAGGGTCGCTTGCCGACGTCCAGTCGAACGAAAAAGTCGTCGAGGTCTACCTTGGACGGTAACGCCCCCACGCTTGCGGCCAAGGCCGCGGCGCTGCCCCCCGCGGGGGCGCGGCCGGGCTTGGGGCGGCCCGGCGCCCGGCCGGCCGCCGATGCGGACAGCACCACGCCTTCCATGACCTCGCCGATTCTGAAGGTCGGCGCGCTCAACCAGTACTACGGCGGCTCGCACATCCTTCGCAATGTCGCGTTCGAGGCCGCGCGCGGCGAGGTGACCGTCATCCTGGGCCGCAACGGCGTCGGCAAGACGACGCTGCTGAAGAGCCTGATGGGGGTCGTCCCGGTCCGCTCGGGGAGCGTCTCGTTCGGCGGCGCCGACATCACGCACGAAACGCCGTATCAGCGCGCCCGTCGCGGCATCGGCTACGTGCCGCAGGGTCGCGAGATCTTCAGCCGCCTCACCGTCCAGGAGAACCTGAACATGGGGCTCGCGTACCAGCCCGGCGGGACGAGGCTCGCGCCCGAGCTGTTCGAGCTCTTCCCGGTGCTCAAGCAGATGCTGCACCGCCGCGGCGGCGACCTCTCGGGCGGCCAGCAGCAGCAGCTCGCGATCGCGCGCGCGCTCGCCGCCGGCCCGACGCTCCTCGTCCTCGACGAGCCGACCGAAGGCATCCAGCCGTCGCTCATCAAGGACATCGGCCGCGTCATCCGCCGCATCGCCGACACCGGCCTCGCCGTCGGCGGCGAGCCGAAGCCGATGGCGGTCGTCCTCGTCGAGCAGTACTACGACTTCGCCGCCGAGCTCGCCGACCGCTACCTCGTGATGGAGCGCGGCGAGGTCGTCCAGCGCGGCCGCGGCGCCGCCATGGAGACGGAAGGCGTTCGCGCCCGCATGTCGATCTGACGAGGCCGCGCCGCCGCCTTCACTGCACGAAGCGACTTGCCGTGAAGTCGGGCCCCGGGCGGGTCAGGTGGTCGAACGCACCTGATCGCGCAGCGTGCGGATCTGGTCGTGGTTCCGCTTCACGCCCTCGTACTGGCGCTGGACGACCGCGGCAATGTCGCTCGGCAGCGCTTCCTTGATCGCATCGCGATAGCGCGCCAGGGCGGCGTCCTCGCCGCGTTCGCACTCGTTGAGCGCCGCCTGGTCGCTGTCGCCGGTCATGAGCGCCTTGAGGTTGACCCAGCCGCGGTGCAGCGTGCCGGTGACGCTGCTGCTCGTATCGGCCTTGCCGCCGAGACGGGTGACGAGCGCCTGCAGCTCGGTGGCGCCCTGCCGGCACTCGTCGGCGCGGCTCGTGAACACCTGGCGCAGCTCGGTCGACTTGACGTGCTCGGCGCAGGTGCGAAAGCCGTACTCGCCGTCCTTGCAGGTCTCGATCAGGGTGTTGAGGGTGTCGATCACGTCTTCGTTGGTCATGCGTGTCTCCGGCAGTGGTGGATCGAGTTCATTGGCAGCCCGCATGCCCGGCGCCGCCACAATGCCACCTCGCCGTCGCCGGAGAGACGCCTCGATGATCACCGTCCACCACCTCAACAACTCGCGCTCGCAGCGCGTCCTCTGGCTGCTCGAGGAGCTCGAGATTCCCTACGAGCTGCAGAAATACCAGCGCGACGCGCGAACGATGCTGGCGCCGCCGGAGCTCGTTCGCGTCCATCCGCTCGGCAAGTCGCCGGTGCTGACCGACGACGGCATCACCGTCGCCGAGTCCGGCGCCATCGTCGAGTACCTGCTCGACACCTACGGCGCCGGTCGCCTCAGGCCGCCGGCCGGGACCGAGGCGCGGCGCCGCTTCACGTACTGGCTCCATTTCGCCGAAGGCTCGGCGATGCCGCCGCTGCTCCTCAAGCTGATCTTCGACCGCATCGGCTCAGGGCAGGGAATGCCGTTCTTCGCCAAGCCGATCGGCAAGCGAATCGCTGCCAAGGCCAAGGCGCTGATGGTCGAGCCGAACCTGAAGCGACAGCTCGACTTCATGGAGGGCGAGCTGGCGCGCAGCGCCTGGTTCGCGGGCGACGACTTCAGCGCCGCCGACATCCAGATGAGCTTTCCGGTCGAGGCGGCGGCGCAGCGCGCCGGGCTCGACGGCAGCCGGCCCAAGCTCATGGCGTTCCTGAAGACGATCCACGCCCGGCCGGCGTATCGGCGCGCGCTCGAGCGCGGTGGCCCTTACAGCTTCGCCAACGACTGAGGGGCGACGCTGCGGCGGCGCATCTCGGCGGCGCCGGAGCGGCCTCTATTCAGCCCGGCGCTCGCCCTCGGCGGCTGCCTTCGCGTCGAGACCCGCCAGCGGACGCGCCGCTCGCGCGCCGATGTCGCCGGGCGGCCTGGCGGCGCCGCCACTCGCCCGGCCAGCTTCGCGGGCGAGCGACGACCGCGCCAGCGTCGTCGCGGGCGCCGCGGCCGCTGGCGGCGGCGCGTCGAGCACAGTGATCATCGGGCTCTTGATCGCGGCCGCGAACGAGACGACGGTCTTGCCCGGATCGAACGGCAGCTTGCTGCGCGGGTTGGCGCCGTGCGCCATCAGGAAGCGGACCATGTCGCCCTGCTCCTCGGCGCGGACGAGGTAGCCGGGAACGAGGACACGTTGCAACGGCACCCAGGACATCTGCGCGCCGCGGCTCGGCGGCGCCAGGTTGGCGAGCTCGGGCAGCTCGTAGAGCCACCAGCCGAGGGCGGCCCAATGGTTCGTTCGCAGCGCTTCCTCGAAGCCGTTCGGCAGGCTGCCGTCGTAGTGATCGAGCGCGGCACGCGGCGAGTGGCCGGCGACCTCGAGCTCGCGGCCGAAGCGCGTCACGAGCAGATCGGGATCGAGCGCCTCGAGCGGGCTGAACGAGAGCGTTCCTGGCTGCAGCTTGCCGCGGTCGAGCCAGCCGACCAGAACCCGATCGAGGCCGGCGGCGCGTGCCCGCGAGCAGCTGAACATCCGGAACACGTCGTGGCGGACCGAGCGCGGATCGTTGTCGGCGAGATAGACGATCGCCTTCAGGATCTCGGGCGAGGCGGACGCGAAGTCCGGGCAGGCGTCGACGTCGGCGAGCTCCTGCAGCGGCGCGCGCGCGCAGCGCTCGTAGCTCGCGCCCTTCTCGATCAGCTCCGGCAAGGCGCGCCACAGACGCGCGTCGCGGGTCGCGACCGAGAGCGCGCAGCCCTGCAGGCCGCTCCTGGCGATGTCGGCGGCGCGGATGCTTCCGGCGACGAAGTCGCAGCGGCCGTTGAGCGCGCGCTGGACGCTGTTGAGCAGCACGCACGGCGTCGGATCGTCCTCGACCAGCTTGCCGTGGACATGCTTGACCATCTCCCACGTCATGCTCGTGTCGGTGGCGATTCCGGCGGCCGTGAGGATGAGGCCGGGGGCCGTGCAGCCGGCGAGCGCCATCGCGCCGAGCGCGAGGGCGGCGAGGCCGGGGAGGCGGAAGGCGCGAAGCATGGACGGACTGCGGGATGCCGCCGCCACGGCGCACGACAGAGTCGCGTGACCGGGAGGGACGGAAAACCATCTTAGGCACGCCCCTCTGCGCGAGTCTGTGAAAAATCGCCTCGAACGCACCCCATCTCGTAACACGATGTGCACGAGACCACGGATCGGCCCGCGTTCAGAGTCCCTCGTCGGTCAGGCGCAGTCCGGGCGCCCAGCGATCGAAGGCCGCGACGGCGTCGGCGTCGCTGCGGAGGCGCGCGATGGCGGCGGGATCGGCGGAGAACGCATAGCCGAGGCGCCACGACGCGAATCGCCGTTTCTTCGCGGCGGCGAACTTCAGGACCCGCATCGCCCGGTGGCGCGGGTCGCGCTCGAGCCGATCGCGCAGGTCGGCGATCTGCGGCCGAGGGCCTTCGACGTACTGGCAGAACGCCTGGCCGTCGAAGACGAGCAGGCCAGAGATCGAGTCGCGCAGGTTGTTGGCGCGCGACCGGACGCAGATCCGGCCCACCTCTTCCGCATCGGGCGCGCACATCTCGCTGACGTAGAGGAGCGCGAACAGGGCGGATGTCTCGTTCACATCGAGTCTCTGACGAAGTCTCGGCGTCGGCCTCCGCAGCGGAGCCGAGGCGGGAGCGCTGGCGTTCGCAGCGACCCGCACTGAACGATACCGAAGGCGGCGGCATCCCGCATGGCCCGCGCGACCACGACCCGCGCGAGCTCGGCGAGCGCCGCCGCGGCAGCGAGCCTAGGACGAAGCGCGCTTCGCCGCCGACTTGCGCGACGTCTTCTTGGCCGACGTCCGGCGCGAGCCGCTCTTCTCGCCCGTGCTCTTGCTGGCCGTGGTCTTCTTGGCGCTGCTTTTCTTGGCGCTGCTTTTCTTGGCGCTGCTCTTCCTGGCCGTGCTCTTCTTGGCCGCGCTCTTCCTGGCCGTACTCTTTTTCGCTGAGCTCTTCTTTGCCGCGCCTTTCTTGGCCGGCACCTTGCCGCCTTCCTTGCGTGCCTCCGAGAGGCCGATCGCGATCGCCTGTTTCCTGCTCGTCACCTTCTTGCCCGAGCCGCCGCTCTTCAGCGTGCCGTGCTTGCGCTCGTGCATCGCTTCCCCGACCTTGTCCGATGCCTTCTTGCCATACGTTGCCATAGGTGTCCTCGTTTCTTGAGTTGAACGTGGTGCCCGCCCTTGGCAGCCCTCGTGCCCAGCCTCGATCGAACGTCGCAACGCGATCTCGGCGCGCACGACCTCAAGCGATGTCGAGGTGACGCCTGATCGCCGCGAGGCCTTGATCGATCATCGCCGCGATCGCCGGCGCGTGGTCGTCGGGCAGGAAGTCGGCGATCCAGACGAAGCGGCTCGCGCCTTTTTCTTCGCCTTCGCCTGCGCTCATCACCTGCGCGCTGGCGTTGTGATGGCTGAGCCTGCCGCCGACGACCGCCCACGCGACGCGGCGCCGCTCGGGATCGACGTCGACGATCAGCTCGCGCGCGACCATGCCGTTGGCGAAGGTGACGACGCGCGCGCCCGGCTCGAGCCGGCAGTCGGTGACGAAGCCCGGGGCGAGACGGGTGTGCAGCGCGCCGACGTCGGCGAGCGCGTCCCACACGTCGGCCGGCGATCGGCGGATGACGATTTCACGATGCACCGAAGCCATGGCAACGTCCCTTGTCGCTGTCGAGATCGCCAGCGTAGCGCGCCGGAGCGAACGCAGCTCGCCGCTTCCGGACAGGTTCAACCGCCGCGTACGCGGCGGCGCTGCGCGGCGTTCGGGCCGGGGGCTCGCGGTCGGCGAGACCGTAGACTCGGCGCCGTGCCCGAAGACAGCGACCTTGCCGAAGACTTCGACCTGAAGCGCCTGCCCGACAGCTTCTACGTCGATCCGTACCCGACGTATCGTGCCTTGCGCCGGCACGCTCCCGTCAAGCGGATGGCCGACGGCAGCGTCTTCCTGAGCCGCTACGCCGACGTCGTCGCCGTCTACAAGGACAGCACGACCTTCAGCTCTGACAAGCGCGAGGAATTCGCTCCCAAGTACGGCGCGTCGCCGCTGTTCGAGCATCACACGACGAGCCTGGTCTTCAACGACCCGCCGCTGCACACGCGCGTGCGCCGGCTGATCGCAGGGGCGCTGACGCCGCGCCACATCGCGGCCATGGAGCCTCGGCTGGTCGAGCGCGTCGACACCCTGCTCGACGCCATCGCCGCACGCGGGCCTGGCGCCGAGGTCGACCTGATCACCTCGTTCGCGAGCGCGATTCCGGTCGAGATCATCGGCAACCTGCTCGCCGTACCGGACGAGGAGCGCGCGCCTCTGCGCGACTGGTCGCTCGCGATCCTCGGCGCCCTCGAGCCCGCCCTCACGAGCGAGCAGCTCGAGCAGGGCAACCGCGCCGTTCGCGAGTTCCTGCTCTACCTCGAGGGCCTCGTCGAGCGCCGCCGCGCCGAGCCCGGCGACCCGGAAGTCGACGTCCTGACCCGCCTCATCGCCGGCGAGGGCGGCGAGATGCTGAGCGCGCCGGAGCTGCTGCACAACTGCATCTTCCTGCTCAACGCCGGCCACGAGACGACGACCAACCTGATCGGCAACGGCCTCGCCTGCCTGCTCGAGTGGCCCGACGAAAGGGCGCGCCTGCGCGACGATCCCGCGTTGGCGCGAACCGCGGTCGAGGAGTTCCTGCGCTTCGAGAGCTCGAACCAGCTCGGCAACCGGATCACGACGCGCGCGTGCGAGATCGCCGGCGTCGCGCTCGCGCCCAGGACGCAGGTGACGATCGGCATCGGCGCCGCCAACCGGGATCCGGACGCGTTCGCCGATCCCGACCGGCTCGACATCACGCGCTTGCCGAATCGCCACGTCGCCTTCGGCTCGGGGATCCATCAGTGCGTGGGTATGGGCCTGGCGCGGCTCGAGGGCCGCGTCGCCGTCACTCGCTTTCTCGCCCGCTTCCCGGGCTACCGGCTCGCGGCGCCCGCGGTGCGGGCACGGCGGGCGCGCTTTCGCGGCCACGCACGCCTGGTCGTGGTCGTCGACCCGCTGCCATCGACAACGACAACGACCCCCCAGGAGACCCCGAAATGAACCGAGTCCTTCAAGCCGCCCTCCCGATCGCCTGCGCGCTCGCTGCGGCGCTGCCGTGCGCCGCGCTCGCCCAGATCAAGATCGGCGTCACCCTGTCGACGACCGGACCGGCCGGCTCGCTCGGCATTCCCGAGAAGAACACGATCGCGCTGCTGCCGAAGACGGCCGGCGGCAAGTCGATCGAGTACATCGTCCTCGACGACGCCAGCGACTCGAGCGCGGCGGTCGTCAATACCCGAAAGCTGATCAGCGAGAGCAAGGTCGACGCGATCATCGGCTCGACGACGACGCCGAACACGCTGGCGATGATCGACGTCGTCGCCGACGGCGAGACGCCGGTGATCTCGCTCGCGTCGTCGGCGCGGATCATCGAGCCGATGAGCGCGAAGAAGGCGTGGGTCTTCAAGACGCCGCAGACCGACACCATGATGGTCCTGGCGATCCTCGAGCACGCGGCCAAGCGCGGCATGAAGACGATGGCCTACATCGGCTTCAACGACGCGCTCGGCGAGGCGTTCTACGCCGAGTTCGAGAAGTTCGCCGAGACGCGCAAGATCAGGATCGTCGCCAGCGAGCGCTTCGCGCCGCGCGACACCAGCGTCACCGCGCAGGTCCTGAAGCTCGTCGCCGCCAACCCGGACATGGTCGTCATCGGCGCGTCGGGGACGCCGGCGGTGCTGCCGGCGCGAAACCTGGTCGAGCGCGGCTACAAGGGCAGCGTCTACTTCAACCACGGCGTCGCCAACAACGATTTCCTGCGCGTCGGCGGCAAGGACATCGAAGGCATGTACGTGCCGACCAGCCCGGTCGTCGTCGCGGCGGCATTGCCCGCCGACCATCCGGCGAAGGCGGTCGCGCTCGACTACGTGCGCCGCTACGAGGCCGCGAACGGCGCCGGCACCGTCTCGGCGTTCGGCTCGTACACCTGGGACGCCTGGCTCGAGCTCAACCAGGCGATCCCGGTCGCGCTGAAGAAGGGCGAGCCGGGGACGCGCGAGTTCCGCGTCGCCCTGCGCGACGCGCTCGAGGGGATCCGCGATCTGCGCGTCTCGAACGGCGTCGTCACCATGTCGAAGAACGACCACCTCGGCCTCGACCAGCGCGCCCGCGTCGTCGTCAAGGTCGAAGGCAACAAGTGGAAGCTCGACTGACGAGGTCTTCTCCGCTCGGGTGAGCGCCGCCTCGCCCTGGGCGATCGAAGGGCGCTGGCGAATCCGTGCAACCCGGACGTGACGCGCACCGTGCGAGGGCGCGATCGCCTCGGCCAAAAGGTTCGCAGCTTGAGCTTGCAACGATTTGTGAGCGCGGGGTGCGTTAAAAACTACCGGCACTCCTCCACCGCGCGACCGGCCGGACGCGCCTACCACATGTCGTCGGCGTGCTTCTCTATATAAAGGGTGTCGGCACTCGTCGCTCTCGCTCGGCACTCTGCCGGTGCATTGACGCTGCGTCTTTCGGCCGACCCACATGAAACCGATCTCAACGCTCATCGTGCTGGCCGGCAAGTGCCATGGTCGCTTGTCGCGGCTCCTGTTCTCGCTGGCGCTCGTCCTCGGCCTGTCGCAGCCTGGCATTGGCCACGCCCAGTCACCGGGGACCGCACCCGAAGCCAAGATCGCTCGCGATCTGGCCTCCGGTCTCGCCGACATCGGCAAGGCGAAGGCGAACTGGATGCGCGACCTGAGCGGCGTCCGCCACGTCCAGGCCGTGATCGTCAGCAACTCGGCCGATCCGGCGATGACCGACCTGCGCGCCGCCGTGCTGCGCATCGGCGGAACGATCCACGCCATCCATCCGGCGTTCCGCGCGCTGACGGTGCAGGTGCGTGCGGCTCATGTCGTCGGGCTCGCGCAGCGCCCCGACGTGGCGAGCGTCTCGCCGAACCGCGTCGTTCGCCGGACCGCGAGCACGCTCGAAGCGATCACGGGCACTCTGACCGGCAACGTTCGCAACGGCAATCTCCGGAGCAACTCCGCCCAGCTCGACGGCACCGGCATCGGCATCGCCGTGCTCGACTCCGGCGTGATGAAGGCGCATCGCGCGTTCGTCGACGGCGCCGGCTCGCGCGTGCGTCGCAACGTCGACCTGCGCAATGCCGGTGCGGCCAACTGGATCGGCGCGACCGCGGGCTCGACCTCGCTCGTGCCCGGGAGCGCCGAGCTCGCCGCCTTCGAAGCGGCGATCGCCAACGACGCCAACCTTACCCAGGACGCGTACGGCCACGGCACCCACGTGGCCTCGATCGCGGCAGGCACGGCGCGCTACTACGGCTCGACCACCCCGGATTCGACCGGCATCGCGCCGGGCGCCAACGTCTACGACGTCAAGGTGCTCGACGACCTCGGCGCCGGCACCCTGAGCGATGCCCTGCAGGGAATCCAGTGGGTGATCTTCCATGCCAAGGAATACAACATCAAGGTCCTCAACATCAGCCTCGCGGCGAATTCGACCGAGAGCTGGTTGACGGACCCGCTCTGTGTCGCCGTTCGCAGCGCGAGCGCGGCCGGGATCACCGTGGTCGTCGCCGCCGGCAACTACGGCCAGAACTCGCTCGGCCAGGAGGCGTACGGCTCGATCGGCTCGCCGGGCATCGATCCGTCGGTGATTACGGTCGGCGCGGTCAACTTCAAGAGCACGCTGGCGCGCAGCGACGACAGCGTGAACCTGTTCAGCTCGCGCGGTCCGACGCGCGCGGCCATGATCGATTCGGGCGGCGTCCGGCGCGTCGACAACCTGCTCAAGCCCGATCTCGTCGCCCCGGGCAACAAGCTCGTCGCGGCGGCGGCGACGACGGCCGTGAGCACCAGCCCGACCTGGAACGCCCTCGCCTCGACGTACTACGGCAGCATCGTCGCCCCGCTCGCGATCACGCCGGTGTACGGCGAAACGCAGATGATGCTGAGCGGGACGTCGATCTCGGCACCGGCCGTGGCGGGCACCGTGGCGCTCATGCTCGAGGCGACGCCGGGACTGACGCCGCCGGTGATCAAGGCGATCCTGCAATACACCGCGCAGCCGCTGCCGAACGCGAATCTGCTCCAGCAGGGCGCGGGCCTCCTGAACGTCGACGGTGCGATTCAGCTCGCCCAGGCATTGAAGCCCGATCTCGGCCGCAAGATCCTCGCCGGCGAGTACGGCACCGGCGCGGCCATCAACGCCACCGAGCTCCCGGCGCCGGTGTCGACGGTCAACGGACAGACGTTCAACTGGTCGCGGATCGTCTACGTCGGCGGTAACCACGTCGTCACCGGCGCGGCGCTGTTCACCCGGTACCAGGCGATCTGGGATCCGCGCCTGACGTGGTCGGGCGGCGTCGTGCGCAAGCGCCAGGTCGTCTACTGGTCGGGCAGCGGCATCGTCGCCAACACCTTCCCCCAATCGTTCACCGACAACGCCGCGGCCAACCAGACCCTTCTGACGCCGTCGGTGGTCAGCGCCGACGCGCTGGCGGGTGTCGCCTCGTGGATCGGCAGGTCGGGTCCCTTCGTCCCTGTCTCGACCTTG
>Ga0207644_10002343_pt1 | contig 12231 bp, 23 predicted proteins | sample KBSS73metaG_FD_184326 | JGI IMG/M metagenome (GOLD analysis project Ga0207644, IMG submission 184326) | Switchgrass rhizosphere microbial communities from Kellogg Biological Station, Michigan, USA - KBS S7-3 metaG (SPAdes) (version 2) | ecosystem: Host-associated > Plants > Roots > Rhizosphere... | reverse complement strand
CTGCCTCTGACGCCGACGAAGGCAAGGAAGGCTAAGATGAAGGTCAAGGTACAGACCCTCGACGCCAAGGCTGGCGGCGACATCGAGCTCAACGACGAGATTTTCGCCGTCGAGCCGCGCGCCGACATCCTTCACCGCGTCGTCACCTGGCAGCTCGTCAATCGTCGCGCTACGGCCCGTGCGGCCCGCGAGCGCAGCGATGTCGCGCGCACCGGCAAGAAGTACGGACGCCAGAAGGGCGGCGGCACGGCTCGTCACGGCGACCGCAGGGCGCCGATCTTCATCGGCGGCGGCAAGGCTCACGGCCCGCGTGCTCGCGAGTTCACTTCGAGCCTCAACAAGAAGGTTCGCCAGCTCGGGCTCAAGATGGCGCTTTCGTCCAAGGCTCGTGACGGCCAGCTGATCGTCCTCGACAATCTGGACGTCGGCGAGGCGAAGACGAGGAGCCTGAAGAGCCAGCTCGGCAAGCTCGGCTTTGGCAAGACCGCTCTGGTGATCGACGGTGACGCGCTCAACGTCGGCTTCGCCCGTGCCTCGTCGAACCTCGAGAGCGTCAACCTGCTCCCGGCGATGGGGGCCAATGTTTACGACATCATGCGGCACGACACGCTGGTCCTGACCCGCGCGGCCGTCGAGAAGCTGGAGGCCCGCTTCAATGGCTAAGAAGCAGCAGACGGCGCCGGACGCGCGCCACTACGACATCGTGCTCGCGCCGCACATCACTGAGAAGTCGACGATGCTGTCGGAGACGAACTCGGTCGTGTTCAAGGTCGCTCCGAGGGCGACCAAGCCCGAGATCAAGGCGGCGATCGAAGCGCTCTTCGGAGTCCAGGTCACGAACGTAAACACGATCGTGACCAAGGGTAAGACCAAGCGCTGGAAGGGTGCGCCCTACCGTCGCTCGGATGTGAAGAAAGCGATCGTGACGCTGGCCGAAGGCCAGTCGATCGACGTGACGAGCGGGATCTAAGCCATGGCTCTTAAGCAATATAAGCCGACCTCGCCGGCCCGCCGCGGCCTGATCCTGGTCGACAAGTCGGCGCTCTGGAAGGGCAAGCCCGTCAAGGCGCTGACCGAAGGTAAGCGCAAGACGGGCGGCCGTAACAACAAGGGTCACGTGACGTCGCGAGGCATCGCTGGCGGTCACAAGCAGAAGTACCGCTACATCGACTTCAAGCGTCGGACGTGGGACGTCCCGGCGACCGTCGAGCGGCTCGAGTATGACCCCAACCGGTCGGCCTTCATCGCGCTCGTGACCTACGAGGGCGGTGAGCAGGCCTACATCATTGCCCCGCAGCGCCTCGCTCCGGGCGACAAGGTGATTGCCGGCAAGAAGGTCGACGTGAAGCCAGGCAATGCGATGGAAATCGGCCAGATGCCGGTCGGCACGATCGTTCACAACGTCGAGCTGAAGCCGGGCAAGGGTGGCCAGATCGCGCGAGCGGCAGGCACTTATGTCCAAGTGGTCGGCCGTGACCGCGGAATGGTCATCGTCAGGCTGAATTCAGGCGAGCAGCGCTATGTCCGCTCGGACTGCATGGCGACCGTCGGCGCGGTGTCGAACCCCGACAATGCGAACCAGACGTTCGCCAAGGCGGGCCGCACACGCTGGATGGGCAAGCGTCCGCTGACCCGCGGCGTCGCCAAGAACCCGGTCGACCACCCGCACGGCGGTGGTGAGGGCCGGACCTCCGGCGGCCGTCATCCGGTTACCCCGTGGGGTAAGCCGACAAAGGGTGCTCGCACCCGTCACAACAAGGCGACCGACAAGTTCATCATTCGGTCGCGTCACGCGAAGAAGAAGGGTTAATTCATGGCCCGTTCCGTCTGGAAAGGTCCGTTCGTCGAGCTTTCGCTGCTGAAGAAAGCGGAAGCTGCGCAGGACAAAGGTGGCCGCGCGCCGATCAAGACCTGGTCGCGCCGTTCGACGATCCTGCCGCAGTTCGTCGGCCTCACCTTCAATGTCTACAACGGCCGCAAGTTCGTGCCGGTGTCGGTCAATGAAGACATGGTCGGCATGAAACTTGGCGAGTTCGCGCCGACGCGCACGTTCCCCGGCCACGCCGCGGACAGGAAGGGCAAGCGCTAATGAGCAAGCCAGTCGCACCCCGCAAGGTCGGTGAGAAGGAAGCGCTCGCTGTCGGCACCACGATCCGTGGCTCGGCGCGCAAGCTCAACCTCGTCGCCGGCTTGATCCGCGGCCGCAAGGTCGAGGAAGCGCTGAACATCCTGAAGTTCAGCACCAAGGGCATGAGCGAGGATGTCTACAAGGTGCTCGCCTCTGCCGTCGCGAATGCCGAGAACAACCATAACCTCGACGTCGATGCGCTGATCGTCGCCGAGGCGAGCGTCGGCAAGTCGATCTCGATGAAGCGCTTCGCGACCCGTGCGCGCGGCCGCTCGAGCCGGATCGTCAAGCCGTTCAGCCGCCTTCGGGTCGTCGTTCGCGAGCAGGAAGAAGCGTAACATGGGTCAGAAAACCTCACCGGTCGGGCTTCGGCTGCAGATCAACCGGACCTGGGACAGCCGCTGGTTTGCGGAAGGCCAGGACTATGGCCGCCTGCTGCTCGAAGACCTCAACATCCGGAAGTTCATCCTCAAGAAGGTGCCGCAGGCGGCGATCTCCAAGGTCGTCATCGAGCGTCCGGCCAAGATTTGCCGCATCAGCATCTATGCTGCCCGTCCGGGCGTGATCATCGGCAAGAAGGGCGCGGACATCGAGAAGCTCAAGAAAGAGCTTTCGAAGATGACGAGCTCCGAGGTCAGCCTCAACATCGTCGAGATCCGCAAGCCCGAGATCGACGCCAAGCTCGTTGCCCAGGGCGTCGCCGATCAGCTCGAGCGCCGCATCGCCTTCCGCCGCGCGATGAAGCGCGCCGTGCAGTCGGCGCTTCGTCTTGGCGCCGAGGGGATTCGGATCACCTGTTCTGGCCGTCTCGGCGGTGCCGAGATCGCGCGTACCGAGTGGTACCGCGAGGGCCGCGTTCCGCTGCACACGCTGCGCGGCAATGTCGATTACGCAGAGGCGGAGGCGCACACCGCCTATGGCGTCTGCGGAGTGAAGGTGTGGGTCTTCAAGGGCGAGATTCTCGGCCATGACCCGCTCGCCCAGGACCGGCTGATGATGGAGGCTCAGACCTCCGGCGTCCGCCCGGCGCGCGAAGAGCGCGGCAACCGGTAGCGCGAAGGAAAGTAAGAAATGCTGCAACCCAAGCGCACCAAGTTCCGCAAGGCCTTCAAGGGCCGCATCCACGGCAATGCCAAGGGCGGGACCGAGCTCAACTTCGGCGCCTTTGGCCTCAAGGCCATGGAGCCCGAGCGGATCACCGCGCGCCAGATCGAGGCGGCCCGCCGCGCGATCACGCGTCACATCAAGCGTAGCGGCCGTCTTTGGATCCGCGTGTTCCCGGACGTTCCGGTGAGCTCGAAGCCGGCCGAAGTCCGCATGGGCTCGGGCAAGGGCTCGCCCGAATTCTGGGTCGCGCGCGTCAAGCCGGGCCGCATCCTGTTCGAGCTTGATGGAGTTCCTGGGTATCTCGCCAAGACCGCCTTCGAGCGTGCGGCCGAGAAGCTGCCGATCAAAACGAAGGTCGTGGCCCGCCTCGGCGAGACGCTGGCCGGAGAGGAAAAGTAACATGCCTGCGATCGACGATCTCAAGCAGAATACCGACGACCAGCTGCAGCAGCAGCTTGGCGAGCTGAAGCGCGAGCAGTTCAATCTGCGCTTCCAGTCGGCGACCAACCAGCTCGAGAAGCCGAGCCGCGTGCGCGAAGTTCGCCGCACGATCGCTCGCATCAAGACGCTGCAGACTGAACGCGCCCGCGCGCAGGCGAAGGGCTGAGGAGACTAACGAGATGCCAAAGCGCGTCCTCACCGGCACCGTGGTGTCCGAAAAGGGTGACAAGACGGTCGTGGTCCGTGTCGAGCGGCGGGTTAAGCACCCGCTCTACGGCAAGATCATCAAGCTGTCGAAGAAGTACCACGCTCACGACGCGGCGAACGAGTTCCACGCCGGCGAGATCGTCCGCATCGAGGAATGCGCGCCGATCTCCAAGTTGAAGACGTGGAAGGTCGTTGACCGCATCGGCGCGGCAAAGGCCCAGAAGGCCGACATCGCGGAGCCGGAGGCGATCAGCCCGCAGGCCGAGCCTTCGAAGCCGACTGAAGAAGTGGCCGAAAAGCCGTCCAAGAAGGGCAAGAAGGCCAAGGCCGAAGACGTCGCTGAAGCGGACGCCTGAGCAAAGTTTGAGAGAGAGTAGGGTCGAACAATGATCCAGATGCAGTCCAACCTGGACGTTGCGGATAATAGCGGAGCCAAGCGCGTCCAGTGCATCAAGGTGCTGGGTGGCTCGAAGCGCCGTACCGCTGGCGTCGGCGACATCATCGTCGTCAGCGTCAAGGAGGCGGCTCCCCGCGGCCGCGTGAAGAAGGGCGACGTCCACCGCGCGGTGATCGTTCGTACCGCCAAGGACATCCGCCGTCCCGACGGTTCGGTGATCCGCTTCGACAGCAACGCGGCCGTGCTGGTCAACAAGAACGAGGAGCCGATCGGCACCCGTATCTTCGGCCCGGTCGTCCGCGAGCTTCGCGCGAAGAAGCACATGAAGATCATCAGCCTTGCGCCGGAGGTCCTGTAACCATGGCTGCTGCGAAGATCCGCAAGGGTGACACGGTCGTCGTCCTGTCCGGCAAGGACAAGGGCAAGACGGGTGAGGTCATCCGTTCGATGCCGAAGGAATCGAGGGTCGTCGTGTCGGGCGTCAACGTCCACGCGCGCCACCGCAAGCCGACGCAGCTCAACCCGCAGGGCGGGATCGAGCGCAAGGAAGCGCCGCTGCACGTGTCCAAGGTCGCCATCGCTACTGCCGACGGCAAGCCGACGCGTGTCCGCTTCGAGGATCGCGACGGCAAAAAGGTCCGTGTCGCGGCCAAGACCGGAGAGCTGATCAATGGCTGACGAGAAGTACACCCCGCGCCTGAGGCGCGACTATGACGAACGTATCGTCCAGGCGATGACCGAGCGGTTTGGCTACAAGAACCGCATGGAAGTGCCGAAGCTCGAGAAGATCGTCATCAACATGGGCGTCGGCGAGGCGACCCAGGACAAGAAGCGCGTCGAGACCGCCGCTGTCGAGATGCAGGCGATTTCCGGCCAGAAGCCGGTGATCACCAAGGCCAAGAAGTCGATCGCACAGTTCAAGCTGCGCGAAGGCATGCCGATCGGCTGCAAGGTCACGCTTCGCCGCGAGCGCATGTACGAGTTCCTCGATCGTCTCGTCACGATCGCGCTTCCGCGCGTTCGCGACTTCCGGGGCCTCAACCCCAAGTCGTTCGACGGCCGTGGCAACTATGCCATGGGCCTCAAGGAACAGATCGTTTTCCCCGAGATCAACTACGACCAGATCGACAAGGTCCGGGGCATGGATGTCATTATCACGACGACCGCGAAGACGGACGAGGAGGCGCGCGAGCTGCTGCGCCTGTTCAACTTCCCCTTCCCGGCCGAGGAGCAGCGGCAGGCCGCGTAAGCGGTCTGCCCGTTAGGAGAAGAACTTAAGTCATGGCGAAACTGAGTTCGATCAACAAGAACGAGCGTCGCAAGAAGCTCGTCCAGCAGAACGCGGCGAAGTACGCGAAGCTGAAGGCGATCGCGAACGATGAGTCGAAGGACGAGACGGAGCGTCTGATCGCGCGTCTGAAGATGGCCGAGTTGCCGCGCAACGGTAACCCGACCCGGATTCGTAACCGCTGCGAGCTGACCGGACGGTCGCGCGCTTATTACCGTAAATTCCGCCTGTCGCGGATCATGCTGCGTGAGCTGGCCAACAAGGGCCTGATCCCCGGCGTGATCAAGTCGAGCTGGTAAGGGTTGTAAAGATGGCGATGACCGATCCCCTGGGTGACCTGCTCACCCGTATCCGTAACGGCCAGCAGGCGCGTAAGGACAGTGTCCTGACGCCCGCCTCCAAGCTGCGCGTTCGGGTGCTCGATGTGCTTCAGCGCGAAGGCTATATCCGTGGCTATTCGGAAGAAGCTCTTGCCGGCCAGAAAGGCCTGCGCATCGAACTCAAATATTTCGAGGGCCAGCCGGCGATCCAGCACCTGGCCCGCGTGTCGAAGCCCGGCCGCCGGGTTTACTCGGCCGCGCGCGAGCTTCCGCGCATCCGCAACGGCCTCGGCACGATCATCGTGTCGACTCCGCGCGGCGTGCTGTCGGATGCCGAAGCGCGCGAGCAGAATGTCGGCGGCGAAGTGCTGGCGGAGGTATTCTAATGTCCCGCATTGGCAAGAAACCGATCGCGGTCCCGTCGGGCGTCACGGCAACGGTCGAGGGCCAGGTCCTCACCGTCAAGGGCCCCAAGGGCACGCTGTCGATGCAGCTCCTCGACGACCTCGTGAAATATGAGGTGGGAGAGGGCGAGATCCGCGTCACTCCGCTGACCGACGCGCAACGCAACCGCGCGGCCTGGGGCATGACCCGCACTAATGTGCAGAACCTCGTCACCGGCGTGACCGACGGCTTCACCAAGGTGCTCGAGATCACCGGCGTCGGCTACCGCGCCCAGGCCCAGGGCAAGAACCTGCGCCTGCAGCTTGGCTACAGCCACGACGTCAATTTCCAGGTGCCGGAAGGCGTCGATATCAAGACGCCCGACCAGAATACGGTCGAGATCTCCGGCATCGACAAGCAGAAGGTCGGCCAGGTTGCGGCCGAGATCCGACGCTGGCGCAAGCCCGAGCCTTATAAGGGCAAGGGCATCAAGTACCGCGGCGAGTACATCTTCCGCAAAGAAGGCAAGAAGAAGTAGCCATGGCGAAGCTCTCACTTTTCGACCGCCGCCGTCGCCGCGTTCGCACGTCGCTCCGCGCTCGTGCTGCCGGCAAGCCGCGGCTTTCCGTCCATCGTTCGGGCCGGCACATCTATGCCCAGGTCATCGACGACGCTGCGGGCAAGACACTCGCTTCGGCCTCGACGCTGGACAAGGACCTCAAGGCCAAGACCAGCGCCACCAAGGACGGCGCTGCTGCCGTCGGCAAGGCCGTTGCCGAGCGCGCCAAGAAGGCCGGCGTGTCGAGCGTCGTGTTCGACCGTGGCGGCTTCCTGTTCCACGGCCGGGTGAAGGCCCTCGCCGACGCTGCCCGCGAAGGCGGACTGGAGTTTTAAATGGCTGACGAAAACCAGACCAACGAAGTCAACACCGACCCGACCGAGGTCGCGCAGACTGCCGAGACGGCGCCGGCCCCGGCCGAAGAGCAGCGCGCTCCCCGCGGCCGTGGCCGCGGACGCGGCGGTGACCGCGACGGCGGACGTGGCGGCCGTGGCCGTCGCGACGACCGGCGCGGGCGCCGTGACGACGAGGAAGGTGGCGAGGAGCTGATCGAAAAGCTCGTCCACATCAACCGCGTCTCAAAGACTGTGAAGGGCGGCAAGCGCTTCGGTTTCGCAGCGCTCGTGGTGGTCGGCGACGGCAAGGGACGGGCCGGTTTCGGTCACGGCAAGGCCCGCGAAGTCCCCGAGGCGATCAGTAAGGCCACTGCAGCGGCGAAGAAGGCGATGATCCGCGTTCCGCTGCGCGAGGGCCGCACGCTTCACCACGACGGGCTTGGCCACTTCGGGGCGGGTCGCGTCACCATCCGTACGGCTCCTGCCGGTACCGGCATTATCGCGGGTGGTCCGATGCGCGCGATTTTCGAGAGTCTTGGAGTTGCAGACGTCGTCACCAAGTCGGTGGGCACGTCGAACCCCTACAACATGATCCGCGCGACCTTCGAGGCGCTGAAGGATCAGTCGAGCCCGCGCGCCGTATCGCAGCGTCGCGGCAAGAAGGTCGCGGACCTGCTCGGCCGCGGCGGCGCCAGCGCTGCCGAAGCCGAGGCCCAGGCCGAAGCGATCGCGGAGTAAGAGTAATGGCGAAGATCAAGATCACCCAGACCGGATCCCCGATCCGCCGCGACAAGACGCAGCGGGCGACGCTCGTCGGTCTCGGGCTCAACAAGCTGCGCCGCAGCGTGGAAGTGGAGGGCACGCCTGAAGTGCTCGGCCAGGTCCGCAAGGTGCAGCACCTGCTGAAGGTCGAAGAGGCCGCCTAACCCGATTGCTCTTCCGGGAGCATGCGCGACAAAAGCGAAAGCGAGTGCAAAGACCATGAAACTCAATGAAATTCGTGACAACAAGGGCGCTCGGCAGGGCCGAGTGCGCGTCGGCCGCGGTATCGGGTCGGGGCTCGGCAAGACTGCCGGCCGCGGTCAGAAGGGCGCCAAGTCCCGCTCGGGCGTCAGCATTGCCGGGTTTGAGGGCGGCCAGATGCCGCTCCACATGCGGCTGCCGAAGCGCGGCTTCAACAACATCTTCGCCAAGGACTATGCCGAGGTGAACATCGGCGCGATCCAGAAGGCGATCGATGCCGGCAAGATCGACATCAAGGGCACGCTTGACCACGACGCCCTCAAGGCTGGCGGCCTTGCACGTGGCGGCAAGGACGGCGTCCGGCTGCTTGGCAAGGGCGAGCTCAAGGCAAAGCTCGCATTCAAGGTTGCCGGCGTGTCCAAGGGCGCCCGCGAGGCGGTCGAGAAGGCTGGCGGTTCGATCGAGCTCATCGAGCGCAAGAACCCGGCCGAACTCGCCGCCGCGAAGAAGGGCTCGCGCAAGGCCGCTGCTGCCAAGGCCTGAGGGGCCTTCGACAAGCGGCCTTGAGCCACTATATCGGCGGCGGGGAGGCTCTAGGGCCTAATCGCCGCCGTTCGTTTTTCCGGGGAAATTTAAGTCGATGGCATCCGCAGCCGAACAACTCGCCTCCAGTATTTCGTTCGCCAACTTCCAAAAGGCGACCGAGCTCAAAAAAAGGCTGTGGTTCACGATTGGCGCGCTGATCCTGTTCCGGCTCCTGTCGTTCGTTCCGGTACCCGGGATCGACCCCGTCGCCATGAGCGCGCTCTACCAGACGCAGAGCGGCGGCATTCTCGACGTCTTCAACACCTTTTCGGGTGGGGCGCTCGAGCGCTTCTCGATCGTTGCGCTCGGCGTGATGCCGTACATCACGGCGTCGATCGTCATCCAGCTAGGTGCAACCCTTTACGGTCCCTGGCAGCAGCTCCGGAAAGAGGGTGAGACGGGTCGCAAGAAGCTCAACCAGTACACCCGTTACCTCACAGTCATGATCACGCTCGTGCAGGGTTACCTCGCGATCCGCGGCCTTGAATCGCAATCGATCCGCCAGGGCATCAGCGCCGTTGTCACGCCTGGGCTTCTGTTCGAGGTTGCGGGCACGGTGAGCCTCGTCGGAGGCACGCTGTTCCTGATGTGGATCGGTGAGCAGATCACCAGCAGGGGCATCGGCAACGGCGTCTCGCTGATCATCATGGCGGGTATCGTTGCTCGCTTGCCGCAGGCGATTGCGCAGCTGCTCGAAGGCGGCCGCACGGGCACGATGAGCGGCATTCTCGTCGTCGGCATTGTCCTGCTCAGCATCGCGCTCATTCTGTTCATCTGCTTCATGGAGCGTGCTCAGCGGCGCGTCCTCATCCAGTATCCCAAGCGCCAGACCGCGCGCGGCATGCAGCAGGAGCGTTCGCACCTGCCGATCAAGCTCAACACCGCCGGCGTCATCCCGCCGATCTTCGCTTCCTCGCTGCTCTTGATGCCCCTGACGGTGCTGCAGTGGGCCGGCAACCGCGCGACGCCGGAGGGCGGAGCCAGCGACTGGCTGATCACCATCAGCACCTTCCTCCAGCACGGGTCGCCCGCGTACATGGCGCTTTATGGCGTCGGCATCGCCTTCTTCTGCTTCTTCTACACCGCGGTGCAGTTCAACAGCGAGGAAACGGCCGACAATCTGAAGCGCCATGGCGGCTTCATTCCGGGCGTTCGCCCGGGCAAAGCGACCGAATCCTATTTCGATTACCTGCTGAACCGCATCACGGTGGTGGGTGCGGCCTACCTGGTATTGATCTGCCTTATCCCCGAGATCCTCTCAGCACAGGCAGGCCTCAATTTCCGACTGGGCGGAACGAGCCTCTTGATCGTCGTCAACGTGACGATGGATACGGTGAGCCAGATCCAGAGCCACCTCATCGCGCACCAGTATGGCGACCTCATCAAGAAAGCGAAGCTGAAGACCACGCCGCGACGGCGCTAACCTCAAATCGGCGAACAGGGAGAGCGCGCCGAAATGCTGAATATCATCCTGTTGGGCCCGCCAGGGGCGGGAAAGGGCACGCAGGCCGCACGGCTCCAGGCGGAGCGCGGCATGATCCAACTGTCGACCGGCGATATGCTCCGCGAGGCCGTTGCCGCCGGAACTCCGGTTGGCCTCAAGGCCAAGGCGGTCATGGAGCGCGGCGAGCTCGTCAGCGACGCGATCGTCAGCGCGCTGATTGGCGAGCGGCTCGACGCCGCGGTCGACAGCGGCGCAATCTTTGACGGCTTCCCCCGCACGAAGCATCAGGCCGAAGCCCTCGAGATCCTGCTCGCCGAGCGCGGCAGAAGGCTCGATTATGTGATCGAGCTTGCTGTCAACGAGGAGGCGCTCGTCACGCGCATCACCGGACGCTTCACCTGCGCAAAGTGCGGCACGGGCTACCATGACAGCTTCCGCCCGACCAAGGTCGAGGGCGTTTGCGATGTTTGCAGCTCGACGGAGTTCAAGCGCCGCCCCGACGACAATGAGCAGACGGTCCGGAGACGATTGGAAGAATATCGGGCCAAGACCGCTCCCATTCTTCCGTTCTACGAGGGGAAGGGCCTTGTCCGCCGCGTCGACGGGATGGCCTCCGTCGAAGAAGTCGGCGCCCAGATCGACGCGATTCTGGACGGAACGGCCTAGCCAAGGCATCCTCGCGCAAGGAGGGGCCATGAAGAGCATCCTTGCACTAGTCCTTGCGACAATAACGACGCCCGCCGCAGCGGAAGTCGTCTCGGCTGGCTCAAACGGGTTTGAGGTGCGCGAAACCGTGCAGCTCGTTGTCCCGCCCGAGGTTGCATTCGGTTCGTTCCGCGAAATCGCGTCCTGGTGGGACCCCGAGCATACCTACAGCGGCGATTCCAAGAACCTCAGCATCGCGCTTGTCCCGGGTGGGTGCTTTTGCGAGCGCATCCCCAAGACCGGCGGCGGCGTCGAACACATGCGCGTCGCCTTCGTCGAGCCGGGCAAGCGAATTCTTTTCACGGGCGCGCTTGGGCCGCTGCTCTACGAAGCCACGACCGGTGTCATGGACGTGCAGGTGAAGAAGCTTGCGGGAGGAGCCGAGGTCACGCTCGACTACAAGGTCGCCGGCTTCGCAAACGGAGGCGCGGACAAGCTTGCAGCGGCCGTCGACAGCGTTCTCGCTGCGCAACTGAAACGCTACCGCGCCTACGCAACTTCCCGACCGAAGGGCTAGGCGCGTTCAAGCGTCACGAAGCGGAATGCAGGGCGCCCGTCCTTCTCATCCTGCGTTTCCTCAGACGTTGCGAGCCAGGAGCCGGTTGTCCTTGGATCTTCGATGAACGTGTCGCCGGCAACGTCCTCGAGGATCTCCGTCAGCTCGATCCTGTCCGCCACGGGCAGAAAAAGCTCGAAGATGTCCGCGCCGCCGATCACCGAGATGCGGTTAGCGCCGGCCAGCCGAAGCGCTTCATCGGCGTCATGCGCGACATCGGCTCCATGCGCGTGCCAGTTGCGGTCGCGGGTCAGGACGAGGTGCCGGCGGCCGGGCAGCAGCCCGGGCAGGCTCTCGAAGGTCTTCCGGCCCATGATCATGACGCTTCCCATGGTAAGAGCCTTGAATCGCTTGAGGTCAGCAGGGAGATGCCAAGGCAGCTTGCCGTCGCGGCCGATGACGCCGTTCTGCGCGCGGGCGACAACAAGGGTGATCGGAGGCTTGTCCATGACGACCCGTTTGGCGCTGTCGCGCGGCCATGCCAAGCGCGCTATTGCGTTGGCATGACAGACGCGCAGGCGAGCCTGATAGAAACCGTGAGACAGAGGCTCGGTCCGAGGGCCGTCATCACTGATCCTCGCGAGATCGAGCCATGGCTCAACGACTGGCGCGGCCGGGTGCATGGGGCGGCACCGGCGATCATCGCGCCCTCGTCCACCGCGGAAGTCGCTGAAGTCGTAAAGCTCGCCGTGGATCTTTGTGTCCCGCTTGTTCCCCAGGGAGGCAACACCGGCATGGTTGCGGGCGCGACGCCGCCTGTGGACGGGTCGGCCCTGCTGCTGTCGACGAGGAAGATGACCCGCATCCGCTCG
>Ga0207644_10002342_pt1 | contig 12240 bp, 6 predicted proteins | sample KBSS73metaG_FD_184326 | JGI IMG/M metagenome (GOLD analysis project Ga0207644, IMG submission 184326) | Switchgrass rhizosphere microbial communities from Kellogg Biological Station, Michigan, USA - KBS S7-3 metaG (SPAdes) (version 2) | ecosystem: Host-associated > Plants > Roots > Rhizosphere >... | reverse complement strand
CGGCACACGTCCGCGTCGCTGCTCATCCAGGAGAACGCCGATCCCGAGGTGCGCGCGGACTTCGAGCGCTTCTTCCGCCGCCTCGTCCCGGAGGGCGATCCGCTCTTCCGGCACGATGCCGAGGGACCGGACGATATGCCGTCCCACATCCGCGCGGCGCTCACCTCGACGACCCTCTCGGTTCCCGTGGTCTCGGGCCGCGCGGCGCTCGGGACCTGGCAGGGGATCTACCTCTACGAGCACCGACGCGCGCCGCACCACCGCGCGGTCGCCGCGCACGTCATCGGGGAATGATCACGCCCCGGCGGCGGCGGCGCCGGCGTGCGCCTGCGCGAGGAGCTCGTTCGTGGTGCGGACGACCTCTTCGATCTCGAAGGGCTTGTGCAGGAGCGCGGCGACGCCGCGCCGGCGGATTTCGTCCTCGTCGAGGGACGCGGCCCATCCCGTGACGAGCACGACCGGCGTCGAAGGGCGGACCGCATGGATCTGCTCGGCGACCTCGAAGCCGGACAGGTCGGGGATCCCCAGGTCGGTCAGGACGAGATCGAACGACTCGGCGGTCGCCTTCGCGACACCGCCGCGGCCGGAGTCGGTGATCGTGACGTCGTGCCCCTGGAGCGTGAGCACGTCCCGCAGGACGGCCGCGATCTCCGGCTCGTCGTCGATGACGAGGATCCGCGCGTGGCGCGGCGGGGCGGGGACGCGCGCCACGCTCGCCTCCTCGGCGCCGGTGTCCTCGGGCGCCTGCGGAAAGTCGAGCACGAAGGTGGTGCCGCTGCCGAGCTCCGTGAGGACCTCGATGGCGCCCCCGTGCCGCGTGACGATGCCGTACACCACGCTGAGGCCGAGACCCATCCCTCCGAGCCCCTTGGTGCTGAAGAAGGGATCGAAGAGATGGCGGCGCACCGTCTCGCTCATCCCGAGGCCGGTGTCCTTGACCTCCACCCGCACCTTGTCGTCGCCGTGCGCCGCGCACGCGATCGTCAGCGAGCCCCCCTTGGGCATTGCATCGACCGCGTTGAGGATCAGGTTCGTGAAGACCTCGCGCAGCTCTGCGGCGTTGCCCAGGATCCGGACGCACGCCGGCGCATCGAGGCTCACGGTGATCCCGGCGGGGCGCCCCTGGGGATCGGCCTTCCAGCGGCTGCGCGTGATCTCCATGGCGTCGCGCAGGATCTCCGCCACGTCGAGGCTCTTGAAGCGGCGGTCCTTGCGGACCCGCGAGAATTCCTGGATGCGGCGGACGGTCTCCCGCCCGTCGAGCGCGGCCTTCTCGATCACCGAGAGATCGCCGTCGATCTCGCGCGGCAGGCCGCGGTCGCGCAGGAGCTGCACGCGCCCGAGGATCGCGCCGAGCAGGTTGTTGAAGTCGTGGGCGACGCCCCCCGCCAGCTCGCCGAGCGAGCGCAGCTTCTCCGTCACGCCGAGACGCTCGCGCAGCTCCGTGGTCTCGGTCGCGTCGATCAGCAGGCACTCGACGGCCGGCGCGCCGCGGTACTCGATGCGGCTGCCGCGCACCTCGAGATTGCGCACGCGCCCCGAGGCGTCGCGCGCGAAGACCTCCGACGATCCGGACGTCTCGCCGCGCTCCCACATCGACAGGCGCTCGCGCACGTGGTCGGAGGAGGAGGGCTCGAAGATCGCGCACAGGTCGAAGGCGGAGGAAGTGGCGATCTCCTCGGGGATGCCGAAGATCTCGAAGAAGGCGTGGCTGACGAAGCGCACGCGCCCTTCCTGCACGATGAGGATGGCGTCGGGCGAGTGCTCGACGAGGGTCTTGTACTGCGCCTCGGACTCCACCAGCGCGCGCGTGCGCGCGCGGACCGATTCCTCCAGGTTCGCGTTGAGCGCCTCGAGCTGCCGGTGGAACTCGTCCGACTCGCGCGCCTTCTCCTGGACGCGGTCCATCATGACGTTGAAGGCGCGGGCGAGGTCCGCGAGCTCCTTCGCGCCCGAGACGCGGATCCGGTGGGACATGTCCCCGGCGGCGAGCGCGTCGGTCGCGCGCGCGAGCTGGCGCAGGGGAGCGGTGATCCAGCGGGACAGCCAGCGGGCGATCGCGGCCGCGAGAAGCGCGAGGCCCGCGCCGAGGATCACGAGCCCGATGTCGATCCGGCGCAGGTCCGCGTCGGCCTGCGCGCGCGAAAGGCCGACCCTGACGGCGCCCCACGAATCGGCGGAACCGTCGACGTGAACGGGGACGACGACCTCGAGCGCGCGGGAGACCTCGCCGCCCGCTCCCCTCGTGTCCACGTCGAAGCTGGCGGGCCCGGCGGCGCCGGCGGGGAGGGGCAGGGGACTGACCAGCGGCGCCCGCGCGCGGCCCGCGACGCCCGCGATCGCGCCCTCCTTGTCGTGGATCGCGACGTAGACGACGTCGACGTCGCCCGAGGCGCCTTCCGCCGCGAGCTGCAGGGCCGCGTAGTTGTATCCGAGAAGCGAGGGCGTCGCGACCGCGCCGATGCTGCGCGCGATCGAACGGCCCCGCAGCTCCAGCTCGCGATGGAGCGTCGCCTGCAGGCGGGAGTGCACGACGCACATCGTCGTGCCGATCAGGACCACGACGAGGAGCACGGTCGAGATGGTGAAGCTCCACTCGAGCCGCAGAAGGCTGAGGAAGTCCCGTCTCAACGGGTTTCCCCGGGTCGGGAGAGCCAGACCTTCTCGAGGTCGAGGACCGAGATGCCCAGGGGGCCGGGCTCCAGACCGTGGACGTAGTTCTTGGTGGCCAGAGCGTCGACCGGATGGTAGAGGGGAACGAGCGGAGCCTGCTCGAGGACCCGCTTCTCCACGGCGCGGTAGATGCGCGCGCGCGTCACCGGGTTCATCTCGCGCTCGCCCCTCCGGAGGAGCTCGTCCGTCTCGGGGTCCGAATAACCGAAGAAGTTCGAGGGCCCTCCGCTCTCGAAAGGCGAGCGCAAAAAGGAGTCGGGATCGTTGAGGTCCGCGACCCAGCTCAGCTTGAAGAGCGGGGCGGTATGAGAGTCGATCCGCTCGTTCAGGTCGGCCCACGACAGGTCCCGCACCCGGACGACGAGGCCGATCGCGGCGAGGTCCCTGCGGATGGACTCGGTGAGGCGGGCCGCCGCGCCCGTGCGCGAGATCGTCACGAGCTCGATGGGCTGGAGCCCTCGGCCTTGCGGATGTCCGGCCTGCTCGAGCAGCCGCCGGGACTCGTCCGGGTCGTAGGCGAGCACCTTGGGCTCGGGCGAGTAGCACTGAAGGCCGGGCGGGAGGATGCCCGTCGCGGCGCGCCGCATGCGCGCCGCATCACGGACGATCGCAGGGACGTCGATCGCGTGGGCGATCGCGCGGCGGACGCGCACGTCGTCAAGAGGAGGGTGCTTCACGCCGAGCCCGAGGAACGTGGTGTTCAGCTCCTGGAAACGGTGGATCCGGGCGTGCGGATCGGTCTCGAGCCGCTGGAGGGCTTCCGTCGATCCCGCTTCGAACAGGTCGATCTCGCCCCGCAGGAAGCTCTCCACGCCCGCGTCCATCTCGCCTTCGGGAAGGAACCCGATGTCGATCCCATCGACGTGCGCCCTGCCTCCCCAGTAGGTCGGGCTCGCGGTGAGCGTCAGATGATCCGAGGTCCAGGCCGAGAAGGCGAAGGGCCCCGTGCCGACGGGAGCGCGGTCGAAGCTCTTGTCGCCGATGCGCTCGATGAGACGGCGAGGGACGATGCGCAGCCCGTCGAGCGCCAGGACCTGAAGAAAGGACGTGTAGGGCGTCTCGAGCGTGATCTTGACGCTGAGCGGACCCTCCGCCGTGACGCCGGGCAGGTCGTGGCGCCGCCCCGCCATGAAGTCGGACATCCCCTCGATGACGTCCACGTAGGAGGCGGCGATGTTGCTCTGCGCGTGACCGGCGGTGACGCAGCGGCGGAAGGTGAACACCACGTCGTCGGAAGTGAGCGGCGTTCCGTCGTGGAACGTGACGTTCGGTCGCAGCTTGAAGGTGTACACGCGACCGTCGCGCGAGATCGTCCACTGGCTCGCGAGAGCGGGGATGATCCGCATGCCGGCGTCGATGGCGACGAGCCCGTCGAAGATCTGCCCGACGGGGAGGGAGTTGTACACCGAGTCGGCGTCCGCGGGATCGAGGCTGGTGGGGGCCTCGATCTGCATCCGCAGCACCCCGCCGTTCTTCGGCGACGCGACGGGGGGGGAGGGCTCTTCGGCGGCGGCCTTGGGCGGTGAACAGGAGAGCGGGACCGTCAGCAGTCCGAGCAGGACGGCGAGCGCCGCGAGCACACGGAGAGGTCCTACTATTTCTATGTCCTCGGATACCGGCACTTATCAACAGTCGTTCCGGGGCCGGGGCGCGTCAAGGCGGGGGCCGAGAGGCTCTATCGTACCTCCCGCCGGACCATGTAAACTGAAGCCATGAAAGACACTTTCGGAACCCTTCAGGCGCTCTCCTCCGGCGGCCGGACCTGGCGCATCCACCGCCTCGAGGCGCTCGAAAAGCGCGGGCTCTCCGTCTCCCGGCTCCCCTACGCGCTGCGCATCCTTCTCGAAAACCTCCTTCGGTGCGAGGACGGTTTCGCAGTCACCGCCGAGCAGATCGAATCCCTGGCCCGATGGGACCCCGCCGCCGAGCCTTCGCGCGAGATCGCCTTCACGCCCGCGCGGGTCCTCCTGCAGGACTTCACGGGAGTCCCCGCCATCGTCGACCTGGCGGCGATGCGCTCCGCCATGCGCCGCATGGGAGGTGATCCGCGGAAGATCAATCCGCTGCTTCCCGTGGAGCTCGTCATCGACCACTCGGTCCAGGTCGACGAGTACGGATCGGCGTTCGCGTTCGCCCACAACGCGGCGAGAGAGCTCGAGCGCAACGGCGAGCGCTATGCCTTCCTGCGCTGGGGACAGACCGCCTTCGACGGCCTGAAGGTCGTTCCGCCCGACACCGGCATCGTCCACCAGGTGAACCTCGAGTACCTGGCGCGCGTCGTCATGACTTCCGAGGCGAAGGGCGCCGAGGCGCCGCTCGCGTTCCCGGACACCGTCGTCGGCACCGATTCGCACACGACCATGATCAACGGCCTGGGCGTCCTCGGGTGGGGCGTGGGCGGGATCGAAGCGGAGGCCGCGATGCTCGGTCAGCCGATGTCGATGCTGATCCCGCAGGTCGTCGGGGTCCGCGTTCACGGCGAGCTGCGCGAGGGCGCGACGAGCACCGACCTCGTGCTGACCGTGACGAACCTGTTGCGCCGCAAGGGCGTCGTCGGCAAGTTCGTCGAATACTTCGGGCCGGCGCTGGGCGCTCTGACGCTCGCGGACCGCGCGACACTCGGCAACATGGCGCCGGAGTACGGAGCCACGTGCGGGATCTTCCCGGTCGACGACACCACGCTCGAGTACATGCGCCTCACCGGCAGGAGCGAGGAGCAGGTCGCGCTCGTCGAGCGCTACATGAAGGAGCAGGGGCTCTTCCGGACCGTCGAGAGCGAGGGGATCCACTACTCCGACGTCCTCGACCTCGATCTGGGCTCCGTCGAGCCGAGCCTCGCCGGCCCGCGTCGTCCGCAGGACCGCGTGGCGCTCGGGGACGTCAAGTCGTCCTTCCTCGAAGCGCTGGACGGCCTGCGCGGCGCGCCGGCGCGCGCCCCCGCGCCGTCCCCGGCCATGAAGCAGTCCGGCGAGATCCGCGCCGCCGGCGAGGGCATGGTCATCAAGTCCGAGGCGGCTTCGAAGGCGCAGGCGGACGAGGCGCATGCGGAGACGCTCGTCTCCACCCTGGCCGAGGAGCACTACACGCTCGACCACGGAGCGATCGTCATCGCGGCCATCACGAGCTGCACCAACACCTCGAATCCGTCCGTCATGCTCGCCGCGGGGCTTCTCGCGAAGAAGGCCGTGAAGCGCGGCCTGCGCGTGAAGCCCTGGGTGAAGACGAGCCTCGCGCCCGGCTCGAAGGCCGTGACCGAGTACTACCGCGAGGCGGGACTGACTCCGTACCTCGACCAGCTCGGGTTCAACCTCGTCGGCTACGGCTGCACGACCTGCATCGGCAATAGCGGGCCCCTGCCTATCGCGGTCTCGAAAGAGATCGCCGAGGGCGGGCTCGTCGCCGTCTCCGTCCTGAGCGGGAACCGCAACTTCGAGGGACGGATCAACCCCGAGGTGCGCGCCAACTACCTCGCCTCGCCGCCGCTCGTGGTCGCCTACGCGCTCGCCGGACGGATCGACGTCGATCTGACGCGCGAGCCGGTGGGGATCGACAAGGACGGCAAGCCCGTGATGCTCGCGGAGATCTGGCCCTCGACCCGGGAGGTCGCCGAAGCGACGGAGGCCTCCGTCCGATCGGAGATGTTCCAGCGCAGCTATGCCGACGTCTACGCGGGCGACGAGCGCTGGCGCGCGATGGAGGTCCCGCGGGGGGACACGTACTCCTGGCAGGACTCGACCTACGTGAAGGAGCCTCCGTTCTTCGTCGACATGCCCGCACGACCGGAGCCCGTCAAGGACATCGCAGGCGCGCGCGTTCTCGCTCTGTTCGGGGACAGCATCACGACGGACCACATCTCTCCCGCGGGCTCCATCAAGGAGCGCTCGCCGGCGGGGCGCTATCTGATCGAGAAAGGGGTCGCACCCGCGGACTTCAACTCCTACGGTGCGCGGCGCGGCAATCACGAGGTCATGATGCGCGGCACCTTCGCGAACGTGAGGATCAAGAACCGCCTCGTGCCGGACGTCGAGGGCGGCGAGACGGTGCACTTCCCCGACGGCGCGCGCCTATCGATTTTCGACGCGGCGATGCGCTACGCGCAGGAGAAGGTGCCGCTGATCGTTCTGGCCGGGAAGGAGTACGGCACCGGGTCCTCGCGCGACTGGGCGGCGAAGGGGCCGAAGCTCCTGGGCGTCACGGCGGCGATCGCCGAGAGCTACGAGCGGATCCACAGAAGCAACCTCGTCGGCATGGGGGTGATGCCGCTGCAGTTCACGGGGGGGCAGTCCGCGTCCTCGCTCGGGCTCACCGGCCGCGAGGTCTACGAGATCGCGGGGCTCGCGAAGGCCGTGGAATCAGGGCTTGCGGCCGGCCGCGAGGTCACCGTCCGCGCGCGCGCGGAGGACGGCTCGGCGCTCGACTTTCGCGCGACGATCCGGCTCGACACCCCTCAGGAGATCCTCTATTACAAGCACGGCGGGATCCTGCAGTACGTGCTGAGGCAGCTCGCCGCATCCGCCGCCTGACACGTCGCTATTTCTTGAGAGTCCCGTCGCCCGCGGGGGCGTGCTGGAGCCACGCGAGCGCCTTGGGATCGAGCGTCGCGAACCGGTCGATGCGCAGCGTCTTCAGGGCCTCCGCCCCGTCCGGCGAGCTCGGGAGGCGCATGAAGGCATCGAGGATCTTCGCGACCGCCGCCTCGTCCATGCGCCCCTTGACGGCGCACACGACCGAGCCGGGGACCGGCTTGGACGTGGCGACGATCTCCAGGTCGTTCGCGAGCGGATTCTTGGGGAAGAGCGCCTGGACCTGCTCCGGTTCGAGCAGGACCGCGAGGCTCTCGCCGTCGACGACCCGCCTGAGCGCGCCGAGCGGCGCGGGCGTGAACGTGATCTTCGTGCTCGACCTCAGCGGCCCCCAGCCCACGAGCAGGGCCTGCACGAAGCCCGGGGCATAGCCCGCCGGCCCGGTCAGCTCCCACCCGTCCATGTCGGCCGCCCCGCCGACGCGGCCCTTCTTCGCGATGAGGCTCCACTGTTGGGTGGGGCTCCCGTTGCGCACGACCGAGAGACGGGGCGCGAGTCCGGCCTTCCCGCCGTCCTGCAGGAAGAAGGGGATCGTGGTGAGGGCGAGGACGACGTCGGGCTGTCGCAATCGCTCGATCCCGGCGCCCTCGGTTTCATAGTAGGCCGCCCCGAGACTTCCGGGGGGAAGGCCCGCGGTCTTTTCGACGGCGCGCGCGAAGGCGTCCATCGCGGGCTGCGCCTGCACGGTGTTGCCGGGATAGCCCGGCGCGCACAGGACGATGCTGTGCGCCGGCTTGGGAGCGGCGGCAGGCGCGGGCGCGGGGGCGCCCGCCGCGGCGGGCTTGTCCGCGGCGCGGGTGGTGACGGCGGCTCCGAGCCCGGCTCCGAGAAGACACACGGCGGCGAGAGCGATGAGGTTTCGTTTCATGCGCACAGCTTAGCCGATCGGTTTCGGCTCGACCACCGGCCCGGCGCCGTCGGGACGCTCCCGATAGACGATCCAGAGCGCTGCGGGCAGCGCGGTGAAATCGGCGAGCATCGACAGGCCGAACGCCAGGGCGGTCAGGATTCCGAACTGGCGCAGGGGCGGCAGGTCCGCGAAGACGAACGCCAAAAAGCCCCCGGCGTTGATCATCGTCGCGTAGAAGATCGCCTTGCCCGCGATGCGCAGGGTGTGGTGCAGGCCGGACGCCACGCTGCCGCGGCGTCGCTCCTCGAGGAAGTGGTAGAAGAAATGGATCTGATCGTTCTCGGAGGTGCCGAGCACCGTCGACGCGATCAGGATGGTCGCGACGTTCAGCGTCATCCCCGTCACGCGCATCACGCCGAACATCACGAGGATCGCGAAGAGGGACGGGATCATCGCCATCAGCCGCGCGGGTCCGCTGCGGAAGACGATCAGGAACGCGCCGAAGATGATCGCGACCGTGAGCAGGAAGCTTTCCACCAGCGTCGGCACCAGGTGATAGGAGATCTTCGCCTGGAGCGGACCGGATCCGACCGTCTTCAGGGTGAAGGCCGCGAGAGCGGGCTCACGACCCGCGGTCTCCGCCCATCGCGCCCGGATCACGGCATCGATCCGCCGGAAGGCCTCGTTGTCGGCGCTGTGGCTGATGACTGCGACGTGGGTCTGCGAGAGCGTAGGGTCCACGAAGCCCGCGAGCGCGGGCTCGGTCGGGAGCAGAAGCTCCAGATCGGCCGCGAGCTTCGCGAGGGCGCCGGGATCGGTGGGAAACCGGTCGCCGCCTCCGCCGAGGTAGTTGAGCATCCGGAGGATCGTCGTCGGCCCGGCGACCGAGCCGATCCCCGATGGTTCGGTCTCGACGGCCGCGTCCGCGACCGTGCGGGCCACGGGCTTCAGGGATTCCTGGAAGTCGTTGAGCCCGCGCAGGACGGCGGGATCGGTGAGCGAGGCGGGCGGACCCGACAGCCACACCTCGGTGAGCGACAGCCCCGCGATGACGCGCTCGAAGCGGCGCGTGTCCTTGTAGAGAGCGGTGTCGTGATCGATGTACTCGAGTCCGTCGGTCTCGAGACGCATCGGCGCGAGGAGGCCGGGGATCCCGAAGATCGCGCCGGCCCCCGCCGCGCTGAGCAGGAGCGAGGCGGAGACGAGCGCCCACCGCCACCGGTAGGAGAAACCCGGGAGATACCCCGCGAAGCGGTGGAAGAAGCCGGACTCTCCGGCCCCGCCCGGACGTGTCGGCGTCTTCAGGACGCGCTGCAGCGCCGGAAAGAGCGTGAAGACCGCCACCCACGTCATGACCAGCCCCACCGCGACCCAGATGCCCAGGTCGCGGATCGGCGGGATGCGCGAGACGGCGAGAGCGGCGAAGCCCACGGCCGTGGCGAAGAGCGAGGCGGTGCAGGCCGTGAACTTGTTGACGAGCGCGAAGACCTGGTGGTCTTCCTCGGAGACCCCCGCCGGACGGTCGACGTAGCGCGAGTGGATGTAGACGAGTGTCGCGGTGCACGTCACGAGGATCGTGACCGGCACCAGCGGCGAGACAATCGTGAGCGTCCCGCCCGTCAGGCCGATGTAGCCCACCGTCACGGCCACCGAGAAGCCCAGGGTGATCACGAAGGCGAGAAGCGTCCGCCAGGAGCGATAGAGGACGAGGTTCAGGACGAGCAGCAAGAGGCCGAAGATCGGAAAGTAGCGTCCCGTCTCTCTCGCCGTGTCCTCGTCGAGGTAGCGGTTCACGTACGGTTCGCCGATCTTGCCGAGCCCCGTCAGGGGCGCGGGATCCCTCTCGACGTCGGCGATCGCGCGGTCGATCTCGGCGAGGAGGGCGCCCACCTCCTTCGATGCGCTCGGGCCGGGGCCCTTCGACGGGCTCAGGGCGAGGCTTTCTCCGGAGGCGCGCAGGACGAGGGGGATCGCCAGGATCCCGTCCGTGACGAGCCCCTGCTCCTTGAAGAGCGTGGTCCCCGAGACGAAGGCGCGAAACGCCGCCGCCTGCTCGGGGCCGGGCGTGAAGCCCCCCTTCGCGCGGCGGAACGCGGAGAGCGCCGACTGCGGCTGGACGCCCGGAATCGCCGCGAGGCGCGTCTCGAGAGCGTCGACGCGCGCCAGAACGCCGGAGGAGAAGACGTCGGGGGCCTGCGCGAGCAGGACGACGTACGCCCCCGATCCGAAGACCTTCTCGAAATCCTTCGTGGCGATGTAGTCGGGATCGCTCGTGACGATGAGCCGCTCGAGCGCGTTGTCCTGGGTGACGCGGGTCGCGTAGTAGACCGCGGCGGGCAGCGCGACCGCGTAGACGGCGAGCACCGCGAGTCGATGCGCGATCACGAAGCGGAAGAACCGCGCGAGCGCGCTCTCGTAGGCGTTGCCGGGCATCCGAAGCGGAGCATACACGAGCCGCACGGCCCTCCCGGCTTCCGCGCCGCGCGCGATCTGTGAGAGATTGCGCGATATGGAGGACCTCTCCTCATGAGCCGCGCGACCGGGCGTGCCGCGCGGCTCGTGGGCGCGGCGGCGGCTCTCGCGGCCCTCGCCGGGCTCGCCGGATGCGCGCACGCGCTCAAGGAGCCTCCCGCGCTCGCGGACGTCCTGGGCGGTGCACGCGGGCACGGGCCGGACGAGGTGGACGCACTTCTCGCGAAGGGGGACACCCTCTTCGCGCAGCGCACACCGGCGAGCGCGCGCGGCGGGCTGGAGGCCTTCACCGCGGCCGCCGCGGCGGACCCCGCCCGGCGCGAAGGCCTCGTGAAGGCGATCGCGGTCTGGGTCTGGCTCACGGACCACGAGTCGGAGGGCCCCGCCCGCGCCGAGGCGGCCGCCCGGGCGGTACAGGCCGCCCAGTGGTGCGGGCGCCGGTGGCCCGACGCCGCCGAATGCGACTACTGGCTCGGCGCCTCGCTCGGAGTGCAGGCGCGCGAGCGCCCGTCGACCGGGCTTTCCGCGCTTCCCGCGATCGAGGCCGCATTCAAGAAGGCGGCCGAGCGCGCCCCGCTCCTCGAGGAAGCGGGGCCCGAGCGCGCCCTCGCGCTGCTCTACCTGCGCGCGCCGGGATGGCCCACGGGGCCGGGCGATCCGGATCTGGGCCTGCAGCACGCCCGGCGTGCGGCGGAGCTGAAGCCCGACTACCCGCCCAATCAGATGGTGCTCGGCGAGGCGCTCGCCGAGCACGGCGACACCGCTGCGGGCCGGGAGGCCTACCTGCGGGCGCGGACGCTCGCTCAGGCGATCCACGGTCCGCGCGAGGCGGAGGCGCGCGAATGGATCGAGGAAGCGACCGCGGCGCTCGGGCCGTCGGGCGGCGTCGCCCCCCCGCACTGATTCCCGGGATTCGCCGGATCGCGACCACCGCGCGGCGTCCCGCCGACCGCGGCGGGCGAGGCGTCACGCCCCCCACCTTGCGGAAAACGCCCGCAAGGGTGTAAACAATGCATTCTTGCGCGCCGGCGCCGAGGTTGGGGCGCGTTCATCTGGAGGAACGATGCCCGTACGACGCCACCGGACGCTTCCTGTATCCGCTCCTGTATCCGCGCGCCTCCTGATCCTCACCGGGGCGATCCTCCTGACGATGGCGACACCCTCGGCGGCAGCCGGCGCGGGGAGCGCGGGCGCCGCGCCGGCGGCGAGCGAGAGCGGCGCGAGGCGCGCGTGGCTCCTCGAGCCGTCTCTCACGACCCTTCCCGTGGACATGACCAACCCGGAGAGCCGGACCCGATGGGACCTCACCGCCGTCCGCGCGGGATGGCTACATACCGTCGAGACGCACCCGGCTTCCCCTGCGGCGGCCGCGAGCCTCGCCGAAGGGGATAACGACGAGGGAGACGCCGAGCGCACCCTCACCCTTGTCGACCCGTCCGGCGGCGGGGGTGCGACCGCATGGCTCTTCCCGGACCGTGACCGCGACGCCCTGCGCCCCGGTGAGCGGCGTGTGTTCGATCTCGAGGAGAGCGGCGCGGAGGGCGCCGTTGCGGCGGACCGGCTCCACATCGAGGTCGAGACGATCGGCGTCGGATGGGTCCACCTGGCGTCGGGTCCGCGGGAAGTGGCGCTGCAGCGCGCCCTCGTCCTGCGCCGCCGGGC
>Ga0207644_10002335_pt1 | contig 12260 bp, 14 predicted proteins | sample KBSS73metaG_FD_184326 | JGI IMG/M metagenome (GOLD analysis project Ga0207644, IMG submission 184326) | Switchgrass rhizosphere microbial communities from Kellogg Biological Station, Michigan, USA - KBS S7-3 metaG (SPAdes) (version 2) | ecosystem: Host-associated > Plants > Roots > Rhizosphere... | reverse complement strand
CTGCACACGTTCGGCGGCGTGTTCATCCGCCCGCTGGGCGACAAGCCCGACACGAAGATGAACGGCGAGGATCTCGCGCTGTTCCGCCAGCTCGGCGCGTGGGCCGAGGAGCTCACCGGGTACCCGATGGTCTCGGGCGCCGAGGAATTCCTGTACGAGCCCGACACGCCGCTGCACGGCGACCTCACCGACTATGCGTATTACCAGCGCGGCGCGGTCGCCTACGTCGTCGAGCTGTGGGACCTCTTCAAGCAGGCCGGGCTCGAGCGCAAGAAGCGCTTCGTCGACAACTACACGCACCTGACGCGCGACGACATGATGAAGATCGCCGCGTGGGACCGCGACAAGAACGCCAGCCGCTCGGTGCGGCCGTGGCGCAAGGTGAAGCACCCGCAGCTCGGCGACGTCGAGGTCGGCGGCATCGACCCGCGCGTGGGGATGTGGAATCCGCCGCCGGAGGAGATGCCCAACGTGTGCCGCACGCAGGCGGCGCACTACCTGCGCGTGGCGTCGCTCGCGCCGCGCCTGGCGCTCGACGCCGTCGACGTGACGACGTTGGGGCAGGGCCTCACGCGGATCGGCGTCACCGTCGAGAATCGCGGCTACCTGTCGACGCAGATCCTGCCGTCGGCCAAGGACCTGACGCACAACGAGCCGTTGTGGGCCGACGTCGCGTGCGACGGCTGCGAGCTCGCCGACCCCGCGCTCGCGCACGTGGCGATCGGGCATCTCGACGGATGGGGCCGCGGCCTTTTCAGCGGCGCGGGCGCGCTCTACTACGCGTTCGGCCGCGGCACGACGGGCGCGAAGTCCCTGGCATGGGTCGTGCGCGGCACGGGCACCGTCGAGCTGCGCGTCGGCTCGTGTCGCGTCGGGTGGATCACGCGCCGCGTCGACGTCTCAGCGTAATGTCGGGGCGGTTCCTACAGTCGAATCGGGCCGCCGGGGGCGGCGACGACGCCGCCGGCGCAGTACGCTTGCCGTGGCGCGTTACGGGACGACCAGTTACGGGACGACCAAGCACGACGCGAAGGAGACTCGCGATGCCCTATTCGACGATCGCCGACCTGCCGCAGGCGCAGACGGACCAATACTCCGACCACCAGAAGCACGCGTTCCTCGAGGCGTTCAACAACGCCTATCGCGAATACGGCGGCGACGAGCACCGCGCGTTCGCGGTTGCGCACGCCGCCGCCAAGCGCGCCGGTGAGAAGCAGCGAACGGGCTAGCCACGCCGCGAGCCGCGGCGTTCACGTCCACCAATAGCGGGTGAGGTGAAAGAAGACCGGGGCCGCGAACACGACGGAGTCGAGGCGGTCGAGCATGCCGCCGTGTCCCTCGATCATGTCGCCCCAGTCCTTCACGCCGCGGTCGCGCTTGATCGCGCTCATCACGAGCCCGCCGAAGAATCCCATCGCGTTGATCGCGAGCGCCATCAACGCCGCCTGCCAGACGTTGAACGGCGTGATCCACCACAGGATGCCGCCCAGCATCGTGGCGGACAGCACGCCGCCCGCCAGCCCTTCCACCGTCTTCGACGGCGAGATGGCGGGCGCCACCTTGCGCCTGCCGAACAGCTTGCCCCAGACGTACTGGAACACGTCGCTCGACTGCACGACGACGACGAGAAACACGATGAGGAGCGCGTTGCGGTTCTCGTAGCCGGGGATCTTCAGGTTCAGCAGCGCGGGCACGTGCGACAGGCAGTACACGCAGATCATCAGGCCCCACTGGACCTTCGCCGTGCGGTCGAGGAAGCGCGTCGTGTCGCCGGCGAGCACCGCGAGGATCGGCAGCAGCAGGAACGCGTAGACCGGGATCAGGATCGTGTACAGGCCGTACCAGTCGATCCACACGAGGAAGTACTGAAGCGGCAGGATCAGGTAGAAGCTCGTGGCGAGCGCGTCGTGGTCGGCGCGGCGCGTGTACGTCAGCGTGATGAACTCGCGCAGCGCCGCGAACGACGCGAAGAAGAACAGCAGCATCACGCCGGCGCGGCCGAACAGGAACGCGAGGCCGATCACGGCCACCATCACCCACCAGGCCTTGATGCGCGCGTTCAGGTTGTCGATGACGCCGTGCGGCGCGCCGTGCGCGACGTAGCGCTTCAGCAGCGCGCCCGCCACCGAGGCGAGCACGAGGACCAGCCCGATGCCGATGAAGAGGTTCAGCGTCTGCTGTTGCGGCGTGGCGTTCATCGGCGTCACATCTCGGGCGGCGCCAGCGCCAGGAGCGCGTCGCGCGCGCGGGCCACGAACGCATCCTTGTCCTCGCCGTCGTGCAGCTTCAACGGATCGCCGAACGTGAGGGTGCACAGAAGCGGCACCGGCAGGATCCGACCCTTGGGCATCACGCGGCTCAGGTTCTCGATCCACACCGGAACGAACTCGACGTCGGGGCACGCGTTCGCGAGCCAGTAGATGCCGCTCTTGAACGGCTGCAGGCGCTCGTCGGTCGTATTGCGCGTGCCTTCGGGGAAGACGATCAGGGCGTCGCCGCCGTCGAGCGCCCCGGCCATCTGCCCGATCGGATCCTCGGTGCGCGTCTCGGTCTTGCGGTCGATCAGAACGGCACGGAACAGGCGCTCCGCGACGTAACGGCGCACCGGGCTCACTTCCCAGTAATCGCGACCGGCGACCGGCCGCGTCCGGCCGCGCAGATCGGCGGGCAGGCACGCCCAGACGAGCGCGAAGTCCCCGTGGCTCGCGTGGTTCGCGTAGTAGACGCGCGGCCCGGCGGTGGGTGGACCGCCGATCCACAGCGCGCGCACGCCGGTGAGCACGCGCGCGAAGCGGACGATCGCGTCGGCGCCCAGGCGGTCGACGGTCGGCGGGATCACGGCGCGGCGCTCGCGAGGGCAACGCCGCCGAGCACGATCAGCGCGGCCTGCACGACGACGGCAAGGCCAAGCGCGCCCGCGATCCGGAGCGCGGCGACCAGCGCGACTCCCGCCGACAACGCGATCAGCGGGCGCGCGGCGGCCAGCGCCGCGGCGCACGTCGCGAGCGCGTCGGCATCGTCATGCGCGGAATCGGCCGCGGGCGTCATCTTGGCGACCCGTGCCGCAGCCGGGCAAGGACGCCGGCATGGTCGCGACGGAGCACGACGTGCGCCCGCGCGGCTTCCACCTGTGCGATCGCGGCGGCGACGCTGGTGGCGCGGCCAGTCGCGAGCAGCCACGCCGCGACCGCGCACGCGCTGCGCGAATAGCCGAGCGCGCAGCAGACGAGCACCGGGCCGCGCGAACGCAGCGCCTCGATGGCGCGCGCGGCATCGGCGAGGACGCGCATCGAGGGCAGCGTCAGGTCGAGCACCGGGTGCACGCTGACCTCGCGCGCCGATGCGGGCAACGACATCTCGGCCGCGAGGTCGACGATCGCCGCCGCGGGCATGTCGGCGAGGTCGCGCGCCGACGGCGTGCGGCCGATCCAGACGCCGTCCGCGACGTGCGACGGCTGCGGATGGCGCCGCGTCCACGCCCGCGAGTTGACCCACGCGCCGGCGAGATACGGTGCAAGCAGCCAGCGCGCGGCGACGCTCGTGCGGCCGGCGGCATCCTTCTGGAATCCGCGCGCCCCGATTGCCGCATAGAACAGCGCGACGAGCGCGAGCGACAGCGCGGGCCACAGCAGCCACAGCGCGACGCCGCGAAGCGACGCCGCCGCGATCACGCAAGCGAGCGCGCCCGCCGCGTACAGCAGCGCGAGCCGTCGCCGCTGCGGATCGGCGGTGAACCGGGCCTGGCGCCACGGTCGCAGCGCGTCGTTGTCGGGCCACAGCCACACGCACAGCCAGCCGAGCGCCGCCCCCGTGGGGATGTCGACGAAGTGATGCTGGTACGTCGTGAGCACCGACGCGCAGATCAGGACGAACGCGACATCCACCGCCGCGCGCGCCACGGCGCTCTGCGCCTTGCGCGCGTAGAGCGTCCACAGGATCGCGGCGAGGGCGACGTGCAGCGACGGAAGCTGGTTGAATGGCCGGTCGAAGCCCAGCAGCAGGTCGAACAGCGCACCGAACGCGCCGTCGGCCGGCGGATGCGTGAACGTGAAGCGATGCGGGAACGCGATGAAGCAGGCCACCGCGATCACCTGCGCGGACAGCAGGCGCAGCGCGTGCGTGTCGAGCTCGCGGCGCGTCGCGCACAGGAACAGCGACCCGCCGTAGAGCGCGTCGATGATCCAGTACGGGACGATCGTCCACGGCCAGAACGGAATGTGCCGCTCCCAGTCGAACACGATCGACGGGAGGCCGTCGCGCAGCGAGGCCGTCCAGTTCGCGAAGCCGTACGTCGCGAAGAAGAAGGGTCCGAGGAACGCGAGCCACGCGAGCGCGCGCTTCCACGGCCGCGCGGCGTCCGCCTTCACCGCCGGCGCTCCGCCAGCGACACGGTGAAGATGCCCCACTCGTCGATGCGCTGCGCGAGCTTGCGGAAGCCGGCGTGCGCGACGAGCTGGTCGAGCTCGGCCTGCGTCCGCCGTCGCATCACCCACGCCTGATGGCCGCGATGGCTCGTGAGCGCCCGCGCGATCAGCTCGAGCTGCGGGTGCCACGGCTGCCCGGTATAGACGAGCATCCCGCCGTCCGGAAGGGCGTCCGCGAGGCCCGCGAGCGACTGCGCGACCCGCGCGTTGTCGGGAAAGAGCTCGTACAGGCCGGACACGATCGCGACGGTGGGCCGCGGCGCCAGCGCGGCCAGGCTCGCGCGATCGAAGGCATCGCCGTCGACGAAGCGCGCGACGTGCTCGAGGTGGCGCGCGCGAATCAGCGCGTCGCCCTGTTCGACGTTGCGGCGACTGTAGTCCCGCAGCAGGATGGAGTCGGGCGGGGCGTCGGCGCGGTCGATCGCGTCGAGCACGTAGCGCCCGTGGCCCGCGGCCACGTCCACGACGTGCGCGGGCAGCCCCTTCGCGCGGACGCGCGCGAGCGCGTCGCGGAGCAGCGCCTCGAGATGCACCTTGCGCGCGCGGATGCCCCGCCAGCCGATCGAGTCGAGGTACGCGCGATCGATCGCGCGGCCGATCGACGTGAGGCCCCGCGCCTGGTTGCGGTAGACATAATCCAGCGTGCTGCCGGAGTCGAAGCCCGTCTCGTGGCCGAGGGCGATGCCTTCGGACACCGTGCCGCCGATCCGCAGGCTCGCGCGCGTCGCCGCCCAGTAAAGGCCGCGCGGCGACAACCGCGGCAGCGGACGCGCGAGCGCGTCGGCCTCGTCCTTTGTGGCGCCGCGGACGTCGGCGCTGCGCAGATCCGGTACGACGGCGGGCGCGTCGAACTGCCGGCGCACGAATTCGCGCGCCTTCGCCACGGCGAGCGCGCGGTCGCGCTCGCCGAGCGTGTCGTGGAAGAAGCCGGGCAGCACGTGCAGCGCCTTCACCGGCGCGCCGAGGCCCTCGAAGAAGCGGTGCTGCGGCGCGTGATGCACGACCCAGTCCGCACCTGACACGAGCACCTGCGTGGGCACGACGATCGCCTGCGCATCGGCAACGACGCGCTCCGCCGTCTCGTAGAGGCCGAGCAGCAGGCGCACGGAGATCGGCCGGGTGATCAGCGGGTCGGCGTCGTAGCTTGCGATGCGCGCGGCGTCGTGCGTCAGCAACTTCGCCTTCACGTAGCTGTTGATGAAAAAATTTCCGCGCAGCCGGTACATGAGGGCGAGGCCCGCGCAGGCGAACGGAACATAGAGCTTCACCTTGAACGCGGGGGAGGCGAGGACGAGCGCGCGCAGGCGCGGCGCGTAGTCGTGCACCCAGGCGGCGGCAAGCACGGCGCCCACGCTCTGCGCGACGACGGCGACGTTCTCGATCGGCACGCCGTGCATCGCGCCGATGTGATCGACGAACGTCTGCAGATCGCGCACGAGCGTCGCGACCGACGGCGCGTCGCCGCGCGGGCCCGGCGAGCGGCCGAGGCCGCGCGCATCCCAGGCGAAGAAGTCCATGTCGGGCAGCGCAAACTCGTCCGGCAGATGCGCGAGGCGGCCCGAATGCTCGTGGCCGCGGTGCAGGAGGACGACCGCGCCGCGCGCGGGGCCCGCGGCGGCCGGCCAGTGGCGGTAGAAGAGGTCGAGCCCGTCGTGCGTGCGGAACGTTCGCTCGGCCACTGCCCGCGGGGCGACGTCGCGACGGGCGGCGACGTCGTTCACGCCGCGCGTCCCGCAGCCGCTTCCGCGAGCCCGCGGTGGACGCGGTTCGCGATCGTGAGCACGAGCAGCGCCGCCATTAGCGGCATCAGCCACGCCGACCACGCCGGCAGCGCGCCGGTCGCGCCGAGCCACAGCGCGAGCGCGCCGAAGGCGAACGCGCGGTCGCTCTTGCCGAGCGGACCGTCGTAGCGCCGCGAGGCGCCGATGCCGAGCCCGAGCACGCCGGCGTGCTCGCTGATCGCGGACAGCACGATCACCGTCGCGACCCATCCGGGCGCGAACGGATCGACGAACGCGAAGGGCAGGTACAGCGCGGCGTCGGCGACGACGTCGCCGAGCTCGTTCAGGTACGCGCCGAGCGCGCTCTTCTGCCCGAATTCGCGCGCGAGCATGCCGTCGAGCGCGTTCATCGCCATGCGCGCGAACATCCACGCGGGAATCGCCAGGAACGGGCCGGCAGCGGGCGCGCGCCACGCGACGTACGCGCCGAGCGCGACCGAGACGGCAGCGGCGGCGACGGTCACCTGGTTCGCGGTCACGCCGCTTCGCGCGAGGACGCCCGCCAGCGGGCGCAGGAGCGCCTGAAAGCGCGGCTTCAGCGCGTAGATCGACACCGCCGACATTCCCCCGAAAGCTCCCCTGCGCGGACGCGCGCGAAGTTTACTCCAGCGCGCGGGGTCGCCTGGCTACGGCTCCTCGTAGAGCATCTGGCGCGCGCGGGCGAGCGCCTCGCCGGGCGGCGGCGGGCTGCCGGGCGGGCCGCGGCCGTCGTCGTCGTCGCCGTCGCGCCGCCGCCGGACGATCGCGTACCACGCGACGCCCCCGCCGGCGAGCAGCAGCGCCGGCCCGAACCACAGGAGCCACGTCAACGTCTTGACCGGCGGGTTGTAGAGGATGAAATCGCCGTAGCGCGCGACCAGGTACGTCTTGATCTCGTCGTCGGTCTTGCCGGCTTCCGCCAGCGCGCGGACTTCGCGACGGAGATCCCCCGCGAGCGACGCGTCGGAATCGGCGAGCGTCTGGTTCTGGCACACGAGACAGCGCAGCTCGGTCTCCAGCTTCTTGAGGCGCGCGTCGAGCGCGGCGTCCTTCGGCTGCGCGCCGACGCCCGTCGCGACGACGACGCATGCGACGACGATGCTTCGCGCCACGGCGATCGCCCACGGTCCGCGGAGGGAGCCGGCGGCCCTCACGACTTCTGCAGCTCGCGCACGAGCGGCAGGATCTTCTGCTCGAGCGCTTCCACTGTCACCGGGCCGATCTGCTTGTAGCGGATCACGCCCTGCTTGTCGACCACGAACGTCTCCGGCACGCCGTACACGCCGTAATCGATGCCGACGCGGCCGTCGAAGTCGACGATCGACGTCGTGTACGGATCGCCGTTCTGCGTGAGCCAGGCGCGTCCGTCGTCCGGCTTGTCCTTGTAGTCGAGGCCGATGATCGGCACGACGTTCGCCTTCGCCAGCTGCATCAGCAGCGGATGCTCGACGCGGCACGACACGCACCACGACGCCCACACGTTCATCAGCCACACCTGCCCCTTCAAGTCGGCGGCGGACAACCGCTTGCCGGACTCGTGCAGGCGCTCGAGATCGAACGCCGGCGCCGCCTTGTTGATCAGCGGCGATGGAACCTCGCGCGGGTCGCGCGACAACCCGACGCCGAGGAACGCGACGAGGATCAAAAAGATCGCGAGCGGGACGATGAAGCGCAGCGCGCGCATCCGTCCGGTGCTGCTGGCGGGCGACGCCGGCGTCATGCGGCGGCCCCCGCCGCGAGGTGCGCGAGCTTGCGCTTCACCGCCAGACGGTAGCGCCGGTCGGAGACCGCGATGAAGCCGCCGAGCGCCATCAGGAATGCGCCGCCCCAGATCCAGTCGATGAACGGCTTCACGTAGACGCGCACGCCCCACGCGCCGTCGAGGTTGTCCGGCGACAGCGGCTCGCCGAGCGAGACGTAGCGGTCGCCGAAGACACCCGCGTCGATCGCCGCCTCGGTCATCGTCTGGCCCGACGCCTCGTAGATGCGCTTCTCGGGCCGCAGCGAGCCGACCGGCGTGCCGCCGCGCGACACGTCGACCGTGCCGACCAGCGCGCGGTAGTTCGGGCCGGGCTTGGGCGCAATGCCGCGGAACGTGAACGTATAGCCGCCGACGTCGACGCTCTGGCCGACGTCGAGGCGAACGTCCTGCTCGATCTGGTAGCTCTTCACCAGCGTGACGCCCACGATGAACACGGCGATGCCGAGGTGCGCGACGATCATCCCGTACCACGCCGCGGAGTTCGCCCGCAGCTTGGCGGCGAGGCCGCGCTGCGGCGCGCCGCGCACACGCATCGCGATGGCCGCGACCGTGGCGGCCACCACCCATGCCGCGAGCAGCGTGCCCAGCGCCGTCAGCGGGCTCCAGCGGCCGAACGTCAGCGGCGCGATCACGGCCGTGGCGACGGCGACGGCGGCCGCCCACCGGAGGCGCGTCCACAGGTCGGGCAGCGACGCCTTGCGCCACGCGGCGAGCGGACCGATGCCCATCAGGAACACGAGGGGGGTCATCAGCGGGACGAACACGGACTCGAAGTACGGCGGGCCGACGGAGATCTTGCCGAGGTTTAGCGCGTCGATGAAGAGCGGGTAGAGCGTGCCGAGCAGCACGCTCGCCATCGCGACGACGAGCAGGATGTTGTTGGCGAGCAGCATCGACTCGCGCGACACGGCGCCGAAGCCGCCGCCGGTGCCCACGGCGCCGGCGCGTGCCGCGTACAGCGCGAGCGAGCCGCCGACGACGACGGCGAGGAACGCGAGGATGAAGATGCCGCGCGCGGGGTCGGTCGCGAACGCGTGCACGGACGTGAGCACGCCCGAGCGCACGAGGAACGTTCCCACGAGCGACAGCGAGAACGCGACGATCGCGAGCAGCACCGTCCAGCTCTTGAACACGCCGCGCTTCTCGGTCACCGCGAGCGAGTGGATCAGCGCGGTGCCCACGAGCCACGGCATGAACGACGCGTTTTCCACCGGGTCCCAGAACCACCAGCCACCCCAGCCGAGCTCGTAGTACGCCCAGCCGCTGCCGAGCGCGATGCCGAGTGTCAGGAAGCACCACGCCACGGTCGTCCACGGACGCGACCAGCGCGCCCACGTCGCGTCGAGACGCCCGCCGATCAGCGCGGCGATCGCGAAGGCGAAGGCGACCGAGAAGCCGACGTAGCCCATGTAGAGCATCGGCGGGTGGATCACCATTCCCGGGTCCTGCAGCAGCGGATTGAGATCGCTGCCTTCGGCGGCCGCGGGGATCAGCCGCGCGAACGGGTTCGACGTGACCAGCAGGAAGAGCAGGAAGCCGACGGCGATCCATCCCATGATGGCGAGCACGCGCGCGACGACGGCCGCGGGCAGGTTGCGCGAGAAGACCGTCACCGCGGCGGCCCAGCCGGTCAGCATGAACAGCCACAGCAGCAGCGAGCCTTCGTGCGAGCCCCAGGTCGCGGCGAAGCGGTACGCGGACGGCAGGCGCGAATTCGAGTGCTGCGCGACGTTCTCGACGGAGAAGTCGCTGGTCAGGAAGCTGTACGCGAGGCAGGCGAACGCGATGGCGACGAGCGCGAACAGCATCCGCGCGGCCGGGCGCGCCAGCGCCATCAGCGCGGCGTCGCGGCGCGCGGCGCCCGCGAGCGGCACGACGCCGAGCGCGAGCGCGACCAGCAGCGCGACGATCAGCGCAAAGTGTCCGAGCTCCGGAATCATTTGGGGTCTCCCTGCAGGCTCTTCATCGCCATGCCCTTGTTGTGCGCCTGCTCCAGCGCGGCCTTCGCTTCGGGCGGCATGTAGTTCTCGTCGTGCTTGGCGAGCACTTCGCTCGCCCGGAACGTGCCGTCCGGCTGGAGCGCGCCCTGCGCGACGACGCCCTTGCCTTCCTTGAAGAGATCGGGAAGGAGCCCGGTGTAGACGACCGGGATCGTCTTCGCGGTGTCCGTCACGTTGAACGTGACGGTCAGCGAATCCGACGACCGCTTGAGGCTTCCCGATTCCACCAGTCCCCCGATGCGGAAGGGACGCCCGCGCGGCGCTTCGTTCGACGCCACCTGCGTCGGCGTGAAGAAGAACACGAGGTTCGACTGGAACGCGTTCAGCACCAGCGCGGCGGCGACGCCCAGCACGCCGACGCCGGCGCCGATCCACAGGAAACGGCGATGACGGGGTTTCATGCGAGGCTCCCGGGGTCGAGGGCGGAACGTGTCGTGATCTCCGGCTCCGCGTCGACGAGCCGCGCCTCGGCCAGCGTGCGCCGGCGGCGCGCGCGCAGCAGCGCGATCTCGACCGCGATCGCCACCGCGCTCACGCCGTACGCGGTCCAGACGTAGAAGCCGTAGCCGCCCATCGCGAGGATCTCGCTCATGCCGGCGCTCCGTGCATCTCGGGGAGCTGCGCCACCCACGCCGCGCCGCGCTCGCGCTCGACGATGATCGACGTCACGCGCGCGAGCGCCGTGCCGATCGAGTAGGCCCACGCCGCGAACACCATCAGCACGAGGCCGATCAGCATGACTTGCGCCATCTTCGGCGCGGCCGTCATGCTGATCGTCGAGCCCTGGTGCAGCGTGTTCCACCACTTGACCGAGAAGTAGATGATCGGGATGTTCACCGCGCCCACCAGCGTCAGCACGGCGCAGGCCTTGTCGGCGCGGCGCGGATCGTCGATCGCGTTGCGCAGCGCGATGATGCCGAAGTACAGGAACAGCAGGATCAGCTCGGAGGTCATCCGCGCGTCCCACGCCCAGTACGTGCCCCACGTCGGGCGGCCCCAGAACGCGCCGGTGACGAGCGCGATGAACGTCATCAGCGCGCCGGTGGGCGCAAGCGCCTGCGCCATCATCGCGGAGAGCCGCGTGTTGTAGCCCAGCGCGAGCACGCTCCAGAACGCCATGACGAGGTAGATGAACATCGACATCCACGCGGCGGGGACGTGCAGGAAGATGATGCGGTACGCATCGCCCTGCGTTGCGTCGGTCGGCGCGACGACGAGGCCGACCGACAGACCCGCGGCGAGCAGCACCGCCGCGACGCCGAAGCACCACGGAGCAGCGCGCCGCGCGAGCGGATAGAAGGACGCCGGCGAAGCGAAGCGGAAGAAGTTGACGGTCATGGCGTCGGTCCGGTCTCAGTCGAGCGCGATGCGCACTGCCGCCGCCGCGGCGAACGGCGCGCCGACGATGGCGATCAGCAGGCCCGCGGCGAGCAGCGAGAAGTTCGCGCCGGCGTCGAGCCCGGAGCGCACCGCGTCGACGGCGCCCGCGCCGAAGATCAGCACCGGCACGCACAACGGCAGCACCAGCAGCGCGAGCAGGCTGCCGCCGCCGCGCAATCCGAGCGTCAGCGCGGCGCCGATGCCGCCCAGCAGCGACAGGATCGGCGTGCCGAGCAGCAGTCCGAGCGCGAGCGTCGCAAGCGAGGCGCCGTCGAGCGCGTACTGGACGCCGATCAGCGGCGACAGCACGACGACGGGCACGCCCGTCGTCAGCCAGTGCGCGGCCATTTTACCGGACACGATCGCGGGCAGCGACCAGGGCGACAGCGCCATCTGCTCGAGCGTGCCGTCGGCGTGATCGGCGGCGAACAGGCGCGGCAGCGACAGGAGCGACGCGAGCAGCGCGGCAACCCACAGCACGCCCGGCCCCATCGTGCGCAGCAGCGTCGGGTCGGGCGTGGTCGACAGCGGGAACAGCGTCACGACGATCACGTAGAACAGGAGCTGGACGCCGAGCTCCGCGCGCGAGCGGAACGCCAGCCGAAGGTCGCGCGCGATCGCCCATCCGAACGCCGGCGCGACCGCGCCGGTGGCCGGTTGCGCGGCCGCGAAGGCGATCGACGGCGCAACGGAGCTCATGCGCCGAGCGTGAGGCTCGCGGTGCGTCCGTCGGGCAGCGCGATCGCGTGGTGCGTGGCGATCACCGCGCAGCCGCCGCGCTCGAGGTGCTCGCCCAGCATCGCGGTCATCAGCGCGGTGCCGTCTTTGTCGAGCGCGGTGACCGGCTCGTCGAGGACCCACAGCGGCTTCCTGATGACGCGCAGCCGCGCGAGTCCGATGCGCCGCCGCTGGCCCTGCGACAGCACGCGCGCGG
>Ga0207644_10002334_pt1 | contig 12261 bp, 14 predicted proteins | sample KBSS73metaG_FD_184326 | JGI IMG/M metagenome (GOLD analysis project Ga0207644, IMG submission 184326) | Switchgrass rhizosphere microbial communities from Kellogg Biological Station, Michigan, USA - KBS S7-3 metaG (SPAdes) (version 2) | ecosystem: Host-associated > Plants > Roots > Rhizosphere... | reverse complement strand
CGCCAGGAGGAGGACGATGCCCGTCCCCAGAGTCGGCGCGAGCGCCGACGGCGCGGTTCTGGTTTCTGCCACCCTGTTCCCCCGAACTGGCCGCCCGTCTCCGGGCGCGGGGGAGTGAACGATGTTATCCGTCCAGTAGCAAGCGCGGGGGTCTAGTCGGCGGCCAGGCGCCCGTCGTCGGTGCGGGCCAGGATCAGGGTCGCGGCGTCCAGCTTGCGACCGCGACGGTCGGCGATTTCCAGGTGGACGTGGTCGGTGATGCCGCCAGGATATTTCTTCTGCAGGGAGTGGGCGTGGCCGATCGGCTGCCCGACCGCGACCGCCTGCCCCACCGCGACGTCCGGATCCACATAGAACACGCGAGCCTGTAGATGCAGGGCCGGGTTCTCGATCTCCACGAACCGCAGGACGTGGTCGCCGGGATAGGCGTAGCCGATCTTGGTCACGTAGCCGGAGATCGGCGCGTCCACGACCTGGCCGGCCTTGGCCACATAGTCGACGCCTTCGTGCAGCCGCGCGCCGCCGTCGCGGGCGGCATGGAAGCGGCCCTCGCCATAGGCATCGACCTCACGCGGCTCGCGGCCGGTGGGATCGGCGACATCGGCCTGCCCGTCGCCGTCGAGATCGACGCCTTGCCAGGTCGGAAAGCTGGCCTGGACCCGGATCGGAGCGGGGGCGGCCGCCGGCGACGGCGCCGAGGTGAAGACAGCAAGGGCCTGAACACGGGCGGCGGCTTCCGCAATGCCCAGGGACGTGGCCGCCGCACAAAGTGCTGCGAACGCAACGGCTGAGACTTTGACGGGGCGCGTAGTGCGGTACGGGCGCCGGAACGCGGCGCCGCGAAAACGTGACTTGAACGGCATGGGCGGACAAATATCGGATAAATCGCACATGCTAATGCGTCACGTCGCCACCCGCGTTCGGTGATCGGCGGTCAGGCGGCGTCCCCTTCACGCAACCTCGCGAGGTACGTCAGGGTCACGATCGCCGCGCCTGCGACAAGCGCCACCGGGACCATTGCACCCAGCACGTGGCCGGCGCTCCAGCCCGCCTGCCGCAACTGGCCGGCCACTAGAGGGCCGAGAATGGAGCCGATCCGCCCGGCGGCCACCGAGGCCCCTGCCGCCGCCGAGCGCACTTGCGGAGGATAGAGACCGGGGGCCAGACCATAGAGCACGAACAGCGAGCCGATCAGCATGAACCCTGCTGCCGCCGCCGTGGTGAGGATCACGCCCAGGCCGGTGGCGATGCCGATCGACCACATCGCCGCGCCGAGCGCGAGGTAGGAGACCAGCATCGTCCGCCGCACGCCCGCTCGGTCGGCGGCCACGCCCAGCGCCAAGGCGCCGATCACGCCCATCAGGTTGAAGACGAGCGAGGCCGCCGCACCATCGGAGGCGCTGTGACCCTTGGCCGCCACCAAGATCGGCAGCCAGTTGAGCAGGAGGTGCAGCATAACGAGCGTCAGAAAGCTCGCGCCCCAAAGCAACAGGGTGGGGCCAAGCCGTCCATCCGCGAACAGGGCCCTGGCGAGGCTGCGGTCGATGTCCGGCGTGGGCTCCGGCCGGGTCTCGGGCAGCACCCGTGCGATCAGGGGCGCGATCAGAATCGGCAGACCGCCGCCGATCAGGAAGAGCACTCGCCAGTCGGCATGATCCCCAGCCAGGCGAGCGAGCAGCGACACGGCCGCGCCGCCTGCCGGCATGCCGCAGAACATGGCGCTGGTGATCGCCGCGCGGCGTCCCGGCGGAGCGATCTCGGCGGCCAGGGCGATCAGGTTGGGCATAACCCCGCCAAAGCCGAGACCGGTGAGAAAACGAGCCAACAGCAGCGGCTCTATGCCGTGGGCGAAGGCGGTCGCTAGCGAGAAGACGCCAAACGCCAGGACCGAGGCGAGCAGAACCGGTTTGCGGCCCCAGCGATCGGCCGCCCAGCCGCCGGCAAGGGCCCCGAGCACCAGGCCGAAGTTCGCCATGCTGCCGGCCCAGCCGACCTGGCTCGGATTCAGGCCCAGCTCCGGGGCCAGGTGTGGGGCGGCCACCCCAAACGCTTGGACGTCGTAACCCTCAAGCGTCGCGATCAGCACACAGACGGCGATCACCAGGCCACGTTGCAGGACCCTCCCGTCGTCTCTGGGCATCGCCGCCAACTTCAGCTCCCCCTCAATGTCCGCTCCACCCGCTGGTCGGGGATGAACCAAATCGCCGCCACGGTGACATAGAGGCCGAGCGAGATCAGCGGCTGGACGAAGGCCATGCCGATGGCGGTGGCGTAGATGAAGGGCGAGACCTTGCCCTTCAGGTCGCGGCTCATTGCCTTGGCCAGCGGCGATTCCCGCCCTTCGTGGCGGATCAGCAGCCTCATCAGGGTCCAGTAGGCGATGGCGGCCATCAGTAGGACGCCGCCATAGAGGGCGACCGGCAGGGCCGCCAGGGGGTTTTCGCCCATCCAATGGGTCACGAAGGGGATCAGCGACAACCAGAAGAGCAGGTGCAGGTTGGCCCACAAGATCGGGCCGCTTACCCGCTCCACGAGGTGCAGCATGTGGTGGTGGTTGTTCCAGTAGATGCCGACGTAGACGAAGCTCAGCACATAGCTCAGCAACACCGGCAGCAAGGGACGCAGGTCGTCGAAGCTGGTCCCGTGCGGAACCCTCAGCTCCAGCACCATGATGGTGATGATGATCGCGACCACGCCGTCGCTGAAGGCTTCAAGCCGTCCTGTCCCCATGGCCCTAACTGATCCTGAGTCTCGCGCCTTGGCGACGGGCGAGATAAGGTCCGCCTCCAGCGCAGGAACGATGACATGGCCGACACGCCCGAAGACCCGCCGGCCAACGAGACGCCCATTCAGAGGGCGTTGCGCCTGAAGAAGGCCGCGATCGCCGCCAAACCGCAACCGCCGCGGGGCGGCAAGTTCCAGCGCGAACAGGCCGCCGCGGCGCACTCCTCCTCGAAATCCAAACCCTGGATGTCGCGCTAACCGTCCATAGGCTTTAGCTCGCCAAGCATTGTCGGCACCAGTTCCGAGACGGTCGGATGGATGTGCATCGCCCCGCGGATCACCGTCCAGGGCGCCTTCGCGTACATCACGTCGAGGATCGAGTGGATCACCTCGTCGCCGCCGGGTCCGAGGATCGCGGCGCCGAGGATCGCGCCGGTCTCGGCATCGACGGCGATCTTCATGAACCCTTGCGTCTCGCCCTTCTCGACCGCGCGTCCGACGCGCGTCATCGGCCGCTTGCCGACGAGCGCCTTCACCCCGCTCTTGCGGATCTCCGCGTCCGTCATCCCGACCCGGCCGAGCGGCGGATCGACGTAGAGTCCATAGGCCGTGATCCGATCGCTCACCCGACGCGCACCGTTCTCAAGCAGGTTCGCGACGACGATCTCGGCGTCGTTGTTCGCCGTATGCGTGAAGGCGCCCCTGCCGTTGCAGTCGCCCAGCGCCCAGATGTTCGGGACGTTCGTGCGGAGCTCATCGTCGACCAACACGTAGCCTCGCGCGTCGACGGCGACGCCCGCCGCGTCCAGTCCCAGATCGTCGGTGTTGGGACGTCGGCCGACCGCGAGCAGCACGTGCGAGCCGTGCACCTGGGGCGCGCCGCTCAAGCAGTCGACGTCAGCCACGATCTCGTCGCCCTGCTTGGCGAAACCGATGCACTTGGCGTCCAGGCGCACCTCGACGCCCTCGTTCTCGACGATCTCCCGGATCGCCGCCGACACGTCCTCGTCCTCACGGGCGATGAGCCGCGGCCCCATCTCCAGGATCGTCACCTCAGACCCGAACCGCCGGAACATCTGCGCGAATTCGAGCCCGATGTAGCTGCCGCCGACCACGATCAGATGCTTCGGCAGGAAATCCACCGCCATCATCGAGCTGTTGGTGAGGAACTCAATCTCGCCGATCCCCGGCATGTCCGGCACGGACGCCCGGCCGCCCACGTTCAGGAAGATCCTGTCGGCGCGCAGCCGCTCCTCGCCCACGCGCACCTCGTGTGCGGACTCGAACCGGGCGTGGCCCCGGTAGACGGTGCAATTCTCCATGCCCTGCAGCCAGTCCTCGAGGCCCGTGCGCGACGCCCCGGAGACCGCGTCTTTCCGGGCCTTCACCCGCTTCATGTCGACTGAGAACGGGCCGACGTCGACGCCGTACTCGGCGGCGCGGGCGGCCATGCGCGCCGCATATGCGCTGGCCACCATTGTCTTGGTCGGAATGCAGCCGGTGTTGACGCAGGTCCCGCCGACGAGGTTCCGCTCGACGATCGCGACCTTCAGGCCGGCGCCCGCGAGACGAGAGGTCACGTAGGGCCCGGCCTGACCGGTCCCGATGACGATCGCGTCGTAGTCGGTCACTTCGGCAGTTCCGCACCCGACTGTTCGGCGACCATGTACGCGGCGTACCACTCAGGCCATTCCTCGTCCCTGTGACCGAGAATCTTCTCGTGCGCGCCGTGCGCCTGCTCCGCGCGCCGGAATGCGCTCGCCAGGTCGTTCGCCGACGCGAAGGTCGTGGCCGTGGAATCGATGCGGCCCTCCAGGCGCGTCGTGACCTCCTGGAAAAGCCAGCCGTTGCCGTCCGGATCGCGGAACGATGCGAAGGAGCGGTAGCTGCCGTGCGCCGGGTCCGGACCGTTCACGCGGACCCGTCCGAACAGATAGGGCTCGTCGGCGCCGGCGTATGCGCCCTCGCTGTGGAACACCTCACTGACCGCGACGCCCCGGTCGAGCAGCTCCTTGCGTGCAGCGTCGATGTCAGAGACCACGAGGTAAAGGCCCTGGGCCGAGCCGGGCGCCGCCGAGGTCACGTCCTTGCCGAAGATGACAGAGCACCCCGAGCCGGGCGGCGTGAACTGGATCACCCGGAAGGTCTTGCCGTCGTTGAAGTCGGCGTCGAGCCGCCACCCGAGCCCCGCATAGAACTCTTTCGCGCGGTCGACGTCCGACACGGGGATGACCACGATCTCGAACTTCATATCGTTGGCGCCGTTCGTCGCGCTCATCCCGGCCTCCTGGGCTGTAGGGCGAGGGGTTGATCTCGAGCCGTTGCGAGAAGGCGTCCTACAACTGCCGAACGCCCTTCAACGTCAAGAGAACATCGGTCAGCGAACGCGTTTCCTTCCCCTTCGTGGGGAGGGAGGCTCGGCGACGGCAAGCACGCCGCCGATTCGCATGGGCGGAACCTGTGAGTAGCCCGAGACATGGGTGACAGATCGTACCGGACACATGGGTGACACTTTCCGCTTCGGAGCGGGAGGTGTCGATGCCGTGGAAGGAGTGTTCGGTTATGGACGAGCGCCTGCGGTTTGTGTCCCGACTGCTGGACGGCGAGGCGATGACGGAGGTTTGTCGCGAGTTCGGAATCTCGCGGAAGACCGGCTACAAGATCTTCGACCGCTACAAGGCGACCGGGCTTGAGGCGCTGACGGATCGGTCCCGTCGCCCGGTGCGCTACGCTAACCAGCTGCCGGCCCAGATCGAGAGCCTGATCGTCGCCTTCAAGCGTGAGAAGCCGCACTGGGGCGCGCGGAAGATCCGTGAGCTCCTGGTTCGCCGTTTGGACGGCGACGTCCGGGTTCCGGCCAAGAGCACCATCCACGCCGTCTTGCATCGCAATGGCCTGGTCAAGCCGTTAGGGCGTCCGCGATCGCGCGCAACAGGGACCGGGTTGTCGACAGGGGCTCGGCCCAACGATCTGTGGTGCGCGGACTTCAAGGGCGAGTTCAAGCTCGGCGACGGCCGCTACTGCTACCCGCTGACCGTCACCGACCACGCCTCGCGCTACCTGCTCTTGTGCGAGGCGCTGGAGTCGACCCGCGAGGCTCCGGCGATCACCGCCTTCGAGCAACTCTTCCAGGAGCGCGGCCTTCCCGCCGCGATCCGCTCGGACAACGGCGTCCCGTTCGCCAGCCCCAACGGTCTCTACGGCCTCTCCAGGCTCTCGGTCTGGTGGCTGAGGCTGGGGATCGGAATCGAGCGCATCAAGCCGGGTCATCCGCAGCAGAATGGCCGCCACGAGCGCATGCACCTCACGCTCAAGAAGGAAACCACCAAGCCGGCCGGCATGAACAGCCTGCAGCAACAGGCCCGCTTCGACGCCTTCGTCGAGGAGTTCAACACCGAACGGCCCCACGAGGCGCTCGGGATGCAACGGCCGGCGGACGTCTACTCAGCCTCGCCCAGGCCCTACGCCGGCTTGCCGGATCTGGCCTATCCGCTGCACGACCGCGACGTCCTGGTGACCAACTGCGGCCGCATCTGCCTGCACCGCAAAAGGATCAATGTCTCGCACGTGCTGGCTGGCCAGCGCCTCGGCATCAAGGAAGTCGACGAGGGCATTTGGCTCGTCAGCTTCATGCACTACGATCTCGGCTTCATCGATCTGGAGCAGAAAACCCTGCAACCCCTCGACAACCCGTTCGGCCCGAGGTTGTCACCTATGTCTTAGGTACAGACTGTCACCTATGTGTCCGGGTCGGACACAGTGAGAAGTGGCGGTGACGCAGGGATTCGAACCCTGGATACGCTTTCACGTATGACGATTTAGCAAACCGTTGCCTTCAGCCACTCGGCCACGTCACCTTGTTGTTTTTTATCGGGTTTTCTCCCGACCATCGAGGCGTCTAACGGACGTTTTGTAATCAACGCCCCGCATCTGCCCCGAAGGGATGCACTCCATAGCCGAAACCGCCTGCCTGGGGCAACGCCGCAGGCGCGCGGGACAGGCCTCACACGACCGAAGTATCCTTTCGGCCGTCCTATCCGTCCTGGGTTCAGCGCAGACTGACAGTGGCCGACATCGAACTTTCACGCGCGCTTCCCGTCCTGCCCGTGGATGAGATCAAGGGCGCAACCGCCTTCTACCGTGACGTCCTCGGCTTCGAGCTGGCCTTCGACATGGGGACTACGCCGGCGTCTCACGTGGGCCTGTCGAACTGCACCTCGACGCCGCCGCCCCGGTGACTGGCCCCGTCTCGGCCCGCATCGACACAATCGGGGTCGACGCTCTCTACAAGCAGATCGAGCCGAGAGGCGTTGTGAAGCCCGACGAACGGCTGGAGACCAAGCCGTGGGGACTGCGCCAGTTCAGCGTGCTGGACCCCTCGGGGAACCGGATCACCTTCGCCGAGCGGGTCCGCTGAGGGCAGTCTGCCCCTGCGGACGGCCGTCTAAATTGCGAATTGTTCGCAAATACCCGGCTACGGTGAAGCCCGTATTAACCGCATTAAATTCCCATTAAAGCCCCAGTCTGACTGCAGAGGGGGGGACTTAGCGTCCCATTTTGTCGAATGAATTTCCGTACTCAGCTGGCCGGCCTGGCCACCGCCGCACTGCTCCTTGGGTCTGCCACCGGGGCTCAGGCTGCCGCCGCGATCTTCAACTTCACCGAGGGCGGCGCCGCGGCTGGATTCGCCCCGGCCAGCACTTACGGCACGGTGACCGTCACCGAAAACTCGGGTGGTCTGGATTTCTCGTTCCTGCCCACGTCGCCGCTTCGAATCCACGACGGCAACTCCAACCACAACGCCTTCGGCTTCGACCTGGACGGCGTGATCGGTGTGGCGGTTTCGAACCTGACGGCCGGCTTCGTCTTCCTAAACGGCGCGATCAGCTCCCCGCCGTTCGGCTCGTATGGCTACGGCATCGACTGCACCTCGGCCTGCAGCAACGGCTACGACGGCGGCTTTGCCGGGCCGCTGAACTTCCGGGTGACCGCCACCAACGCGATCAACCTCGCCTCGCTCACTTTCAACAGCGTTGGCGGCAAGAACGTCTATTTCACCACCGATCTGGTGAATGCCGCAGCGGTGACCGGGAACCTGGGCGCCACGCTCACGCCCGGCGGCGCCATTCCCGAGCCGGCCAGCTGGGGGCTCATGATTATCGGTTTCGGCGGTCTGGGCGCCACGCTGCGCTTCAATCGGCGTCGCCTGGCTCTCGGCTGAGCTGGATCGCCACAAACGACATCGGGCCCCGGTTTCGCGACCGGGGCCTTTTGTTGTCCTCGCGGGCGGCGTCGCCTGGCGCAGGACGTCCTGATTTAGCGGAAAATCTGGCTGGCCTTACCGGGAGCGCGAAGCTGCGGCGCACACGGCGCCCTGTCCCGGATCTAGCTGAGCAGTTCTTATGCGCGCACGCCCGTTGGCGCGACGCTGAGGCCTTCGCCTCGCCTCAAATCGTGGACCGCCCGGACATCAGCCCTGGGCGAGCCACTCACGGGCCTGACGCTGCGCCTCGGCGACCGACTCCGAAGCCATCTCCTCGGAGAGCTCCTTGCGGTAGACCTTGGCTTCGACCGAACCACGCATTGCGGCGAGATTGAACAGCATGTGCGCCGACACGTAGTCGAGCGGCGCGCCGCCCTGGCCGGTGGAATACAGAAGTCCTAGACGAAACAGCTCGTCGCCGGTGGCGTCCGCTGTCGGAAGCGGCAGGCTTTCGTTCGCGACTTGCACTTGAGCAAGCATGACCTTTGTCCCTGTTCGTGGCCGGGCTGACATCCGTTCTGGATGGCGGGTTCCGGCCTTCTGGGACCAAGAGAACAAGCCTTACGCTGAACACATGGTTAAGGGGCTCGTTGTCTGGCCTTCATCTTCGGGAGGTGCGACATTTTATCTACCGTGTTGGGCGAACGGCGGCTTGCGACGCTGCCCCGGCCCTTTGAGACCGGCTATTGTCTCGGGCTCGACATCTGAATGCGCGCTTTAGGCGCCAGGAATGGCGAGCCTTCCGGGGCCGCGGCCGATCGCAGACGCCGGTTCAGCAGCGTGACCATTGCGTTCAGGCTCAGTTCAGACGCCATGGGCGAAGCTTAGTTCGACCGAGAGCGCGATATTGAGGAAGATTGGCGAGATGAAGCGCCTGATCCCGATCTTCGCCGCCGTCGTCGCCCTCGCCGGTCCGCTGGCCGTGGGCGGCGCGGCGGCGGCCAAGGACCACGGCCAGGGGCAGGGCCAGGGCCGTGGCAATAGTGAGCGCGGAAGCGATCACGGCGCCCGCGGCGGCGGGCGCGGGGGTGAGTATCGCGGCGAACCCCGCGGCGACTATCGCGGTGAACCTCGCGGCTCCGAACGCCGGGTCTATGAAGCGCCACCCCCGTACCGCGGCGACCGCGGCCAACCCCGTGGCTCCGATCGCCGGGTCTATGAGGAGCCGGCTCCATACCGCGGCCGCGGCGAACCCGATCGCGGCGACCGTCGCGCCTACGAATACGAAGGGCCGCCGCCCCCTTACTACGCGCCGAGCCCGCGCCGCGGCGGCTACATGCCGCCCCAGGCCGGCGGCGCCGTCCAGGACTACGGCCGCTACCGCCTGCGTCCTCCGCCGCGCGGCTTTGTCTGGCTTCGGACCAACCGAGGCTACGCCATGGTCGAGCAGGAGACCGGGCGGGTGTTCGACATCGTCCCCTACTAGCCGAGCTTCGCCTTCAGCATCTGGTTGATGACGCCGGGGTTCGCCTTGCCGCCGGTTTCCTTCATCACCTGGCCGACGAACCAGCCGAGCGCCTGCGGCTTTTCCTTCACCTGGGCGGCCTGGCCGGGATTGTCAGCGATCAGCTTGTCGATGATGGCTTCCAGGGCGCCGGTGTCGGAGACCTGCTTGAGGCCCTGCTTCTCGACGATCTCCGAGGCCGACCCCTCGCCCACCCACATGCGCTCGAAGACATCCTTGGCGATCTTCGAGGAAATGACGCCCGTCTCGATCAGCCCAACGAGTTCGGCGATGGCGCCGGGAAATATCGGGCTGTTCTCGATCTCGATGCCGCCGGCGGTCAGGCGCGCGGCCAAGTCGTTGGTCACCCAGTTGGCGGTGAGCTTAGCGTCGTGGCCCTTGGCGGCGGCTTCGAAGTAGTCCGCGCGCGCCTGTTCGGTGATCAGCACGCCTGCATCATAGGCGGTCAGGCCATACTGCGACTGCAGCCGCGCCTTCTTGGCGTCGGGCAGTTCCGGAAGGGTGGCCTCGATGCGCGCCACCCACGCCGGATCCAGGACCAGCGGCAAGAGGTCGGGATCGGGGAAGTAGCGATAGTCGTGCGCCTCTTCCTTCGAGCGCATGGAGCGGGTCTCGAGCTTGCCGGGATCGAACAGACGGGTCTCCTGGTCGATCTTGCCGCCGTCCTCGAGGATCTCGATCTGCCGGCGGGCCTCATATTCGATCGCCTGCTGGATGTAGCGGTAGGAGTTGACGTTCTTGATCTCGCAGCGCGTCCCCAGGTGGCTGAAGTCGCCGGTCTCGCGAAACTTCTCGTAAGCGCCGGGCCGGCAAACTGACACGTTCACGTCGGCGCGCAGGTTGCCCTTCTCCATGTCGCCGTCGCAGGTGCCCAGATAGACCAAGATCGTGCGCAGCTTCTTTACATAGGCGGCCGCCTCTTCCGACGAGCGCATGTCGGGCATGGAGACGATCTCCATCAGCGCCGTGCCCGCGCGGTTGAGGTCGGCGTAGGTGGCGTTGGGGTCCTGGTCGTGCAGGAGCTTGGCGGCGTCCTGCTCCAGGTGGAGCCGCTCGATGCGGACCGTGAAGGTGGAGCCATCGTCGTGCTCGACGATGACCTCGCCCTCGCCAACGATCGGGTCCTTGTACTGGCTGATCTGATAGCCCTGCGGCAGGTCGGGATAGAAGTAGTTCTTCCGATCGAAGTGGCTTTTCAGGTTGATCTTGGCCTTCAGGCCGAGGCCTGTCTTCACCGCCTGCTCGACGCAGTGGCGGTTGATCACCGGCAGCATGCCCGGCATGGCCGCGTCCACGAGGGAGACCTGGGTGTTGGGACCTGCGCCCGCGCCCACCGCCGCGCCGGAGAACAGCTTGGCGTTGGAGGCGACCTGGGCGTGGACCTCCAGGCCCAGCACGATTTCCCAAGGGCCGGTGCGGCCTTCGATCAGTTTGGTCTTCTCAGTCATGACGCCTCAGTAGAGCATTTTCCGCCGAAGTGGAGGCCGGTTGGAGGCAGAAAATGCGTCGGCGAACGGTCCCGAGGGGCGCTGGCGGGCGCCATGAGGCCGCCCCAAAGGCGCGGGAGAACGGCGGTCGCGGATCGGCGCCTTGTCAGACCATCGAAATCAGGGCTCAAACTTCGCGCTCTCAAATCCCTTCGGGGGAAGGAAAACAATGAAGACCACCCTGTTCGCGGCCGCCGCCGCACTCACCGTTCTCGCGGCTGCGCCGGCCTTGGCGCAGGCGCCTGCCGCCACGCCGGCTCCCGCCGCCACTCCTGCTGCGACCCCGGCCGCTGCTGGCGCGCTCAGTGTGGAGTCGACGCCGATCGAGACCATCGTCGCCAATCCGGCCGGCAAGGCCGTGCTGGACAAGGACCTGCCGGGCCTGACCACCCACGAGGCCTACGAGCAGTTCAAGGCCATGACGCTGGCCCAGGTGGCTCCCATGAGCCAGGGCGCGATCACGCCTGAGGCCCTCAAGACGGTCCAGGCGGACCTCGATAAGATCGGCAAGTAGCCCTGAAAGCGCTGGGGAGGTGAGGATAGCGCTTGCGCCTCACCCCGCTCATGCGCTCATGCTGACCAGTGATAACAAACCCGTCGGGGAAGGATCTGACACCATGAAGACCAAGCTGATCGCGGGCATCGCTGCCCTCGCCACCCTCGCCGCCGTCCCGGCGCTCGCACAGGCTCCGGCCGCCGCCCCCGCCGCTGCGCCCGCCGCGGCCGCCGGCCCGCTGTCGGTCGACAAGACGCCGATCGGCCAGATCATCGCCAACCCGGCCGCCAAGGCCGTGCTGGAAAAGGCCATCCCGACGATCGATCAGTACTACGACCAGATCAAGGAAATGACCCTGGCCCAGGTCGCCCCGATGAGCCAAGGCGCTCTTGACGACGCCAAGCTGAAGGCCATCCAGGCCGAATTCGACAAGATCAAATAAGCCGGCTCTCCGGAGCCGAACGGATCAGCCCCTCGCTGCAAGGCGGGGGGCTTTTTCTTTGCCTAGCGCTCAGCAAGCGCCGGCTCGGCCAGAAGCGGTGTCAGCAGGCTGTCGAAGCTTTCCTTATCGAAGGCGCCATTGGCGGCATAGCGCACCACGCCGTCTCGGCCGATGACATAGCTGCTGGGCAAAGCGCCCTGGATTATCCCGTAGTCGCGTCCGGAAAATCGGGTTCCCAGCGGGAACGACAACGCCTCCGCCAGGCGGCGCATGAACTTTACCGGGACGTTGCTCTCGACTGTGACGGCGTAGATCCGCAAGTCGGTCTTCGGATGCGCCCGAATGTCGTTGTCCATGACGATCATCTCGCCGCGGCACGGGGCG
>Ga0207644_10002332_pt1 | contig 12268 bp, 12 predicted proteins | sample KBSS73metaG_FD_184326 | JGI IMG/M metagenome (GOLD analysis project Ga0207644, IMG submission 184326) | Switchgrass rhizosphere microbial communities from Kellogg Biological Station, Michigan, USA - KBS S7-3 metaG (SPAdes) (version 2) | ecosystem: Host-associated > Plants > Roots > Rhizosphere... | reverse complement strand
GACGTGACTTCTCAGATACGGTGGCCAATACGGAGGCCCAGATCCACATCGAAGCTGGGGCTCCGCGCTGTTTTGTGAGGCGGGAACGATTTCCTATCCGGTACACCATTGCACTTCAATCCACCCCCCGTACGCGCGCGACGACTTCGCGGCAAGCCCGCAACGCGAGCGTTTCCAGACCGGAGTAGGTCACGAAGTTCACCCCGAAGCGGAGTCGCCGAGCGGCTTCCGCTTCGCTGCGACACGATACGCCAACCGTCACACCCGCCGCGACGACGCGCGCGACCGCTCGGTCGACACGCTCGATGACATCAGGATTTGACGGCTCGCACGGATGGCCGAGCGAATGGGACAGGTCGGCGTAACCGAAGAACATCGCATCGATGCCATCGGTTGCAAGGATCGCTTCGAGGTTGTCCATGCCACTCGCTGACTCGACGAGCAGTATCAGTCCCCTTTCACCGTTCTCGCTGCCATAGAATTCGGCCGGTTCCCGCTCGCCATAGCGCGCGCCGCGCACGCGGGGACAGGCGCCTCGAGCGCCGAGCGGTGCGAACTTCGCTGCCGCGACGGCGGTTGCAGCGTCCGACGCACTCGCGATCGACGGCACGATTACCGCATCGGCTCCGACGTCGAGTGCCTTGCCGATCATGGGCGAGGACGCTGCGTCCACCCTCACGACCGGTCTGACTCCATTGGCCAGCGCCGCGTTGACGAGGGATGGAACGTCTCCGAAGGACAGCGCCCCGTGTTCGAGGTCGATCACCACGAAGTCGAACCTGGCGAGTCCGGCGATCTCCATCAGATCGGGAGAGGGAACCATCAGGAACGTCCCTACGAGCCCGCCCTGCCGCAGCCGCTCCTGGAACGTGGGATCGCCCGATGTCATCGGGCGTCTCGCTCGTGTTTTCGCCGCATCGTTGTCGCCTTAGCTACGTTCATCCAGGGACGTCTACGCCATGGCCTCGATAACTGCGCTCGCGAAGTCCGGCTGCGCCTCGGCGTTCCCCAAGAGGCGGGAGACGGTGGACAGCGCCTCGGATGCACGTTCGTTGTTCGCCATCGCGAGGCAAGATCGACGCTTGCCCTCCATGACCGTCGCGTCCTGCGTCGAATCGATGCCAATCGGGAGCTCGTGGCAAGAACCGCGCAGAATCGTCCCGTCGCACAGATGCACGGCGATGTTCGCCGGGGCAAGATCGTTGGACGGCAGCGAATCGTCGACCCGCACCTCGACGCGTTCCGAGAGCCCTTGGCGTAGCGGCTCGAGAACCTTCGTCTGGGTGAAGTCATCCAGCATCAGGTCGCCTTCGAGTAGAACGACGGCGACCGTGTATGGAATGCTCAAATGCGCGCTGACGACAGCGGCGGCCCCCGCGCCGATCGGCCCCTTGCCGGAGATATCGCGCAGGATTCGCGGGCCTGTCATAACAACACGATCGATGTCCGATAGCGGCAGGCGTCTTCCTCTCGTCGCATCGAAGGCGGCGAAGACGGCGGCGTGGGTCTCGCGCGCGCACGCAAACGGCTTCACGGTGATCTTGTCAATCTCCCACGTGTGGCCAAGACTCTCGAGCGCCGAATCGAGATGGTGCTGACCGTGCTCGTATAGCTGGTAGTAGCCATAGCGGCCCTCCAGGATGTCGCGAGGGCCGGTCAGCCCCCTTTCCGCGAGCAGCGATGCGAGTGCAGCGCCACGCGCGGCGAAACCGACCTGCAGCTTCTTGGCCGTCGCCGAATCAACGATGGTTTGCGAATTGCCCGCCGATTGCATGTATGCGATGCCGGCCGCGTTGATCAGCCGGTCCCGGTTCCCCTCGAGGACGCGCGTCGCGGCGAGCGCGCCGCCAAGGCCCCCGAGCGTCGCCGTCCGCGTCCACGTCAGAGGACTGGTGCACGCCATGCCAAGGCGCGCGAGAACTTCGAGCCCCACGGCGACAGCACCCAGAAAGGCGTTGCCATCCACGTCCTTGCGCGAGCCCTCGGCGGTCGCGAGCGCAGAATAGAGAACAGGCGACATGCAATGCACGATCGCGGCGTCGTGAACATCGTCGAAATCCCACGCCTCCGCAAGCATCGCGTTCGCCATGGCGGCGGTTGGCGTAGGCAGCTTGAGGGCTCCGAGCAAGACGGATGAACCTCGTTCGGCGGGCCACTGCGCGAGAACGTCGAGAACCTCTCGGCAGCCGACCGCCCGATAGCCCGCGGTCAGAACCGTGAACGAATCGAGGATCAGCGACTTGACGTGGTCTCTCGTCGTTTCGGGTACATCGCGCCAAGCAACTTGCTCGGCGAAGTCCAGCACCTTGTCGATGTTTCGGCGCATGGTCTGCTGCGACTCGGTCAGCCGTCGCTTCCACTGGATCTCGTCGGCGGCCTCGGTTTCGTTCTCCGCCATGGCCGTGCCAGTTGCCGTACCCTAGACGCGCGGTCCATCCTGCAACTCGCTCGCCATCTTGCGCGCGGATACGGGCCTGCCGGCAGCCGTATCGAGCTTGAACACGCCGTTTTCGACGGCGACTCGCCCGCGCAGCAGCGTCGTGACCGGCCAGCCATGGACCTCCCATCCTTCCCAGATGCTGTAGTCGGAGTCGTGCAAATCGGCCGCCCGCAGCACGCGACGAATCGAAGGATCGATGATCGTGATATCCGCATCGCTGCCCTCGGCGATTGCGCCCTTTTTCGGATAAAGACCGCACAATTTCGCGGCGTTCGCCGAGATGACGCCGACAAACTGCTCGAGGGACAGACCGCGCTTGACCACGCCCTCGGTGTAGGCGATCGCAACGCGCGTCTCGACGCCGACTTGACCCCCGACAGTGTCCAGAATCGTCTGGCCCGACACCTTGATCGCCTTCGGAGTGCACGACTCGTCGGTCGCCATCGTACTGAGTGTGCCCTCCTTCAGCCCGCGCCACAGGCGCTGGCGGTCTTTGTCGTGCTTGATCGACGGATGCGTGTGATAAATGACGCCGTCAGGCTTCAAATAGTCGTCTGCCGTGAACGCCGCAAAGTTGTGCAGCGTTTCGCCGTAGATCGGCAGGCCCCTTCCGCGTGCCTCGGCGATCGCTTCCACGCCGGTGGCCGCACTCACATGCATCATGTAGAGGGCCGCGCCTTCCACGTACTGGGCAAGGCCGATGATCCGTCGAAACGACAAGTCCTCGGAGATGTCGTTGTGTATCGCGGGCAGATTCTTGTAGCTCAGATCTCCGGCTTCGGTGAACTTGTCATAGAGGTGCATGACGATGTCGTTATCCTCGGCGTGCACGGCAAGTATTCCATTGTGCCGGGATACGACTTTCATCAGCTCCCAGATATCGCCGAATCGCAACATCAACCCCTTGCGGGCCGGCTTCACATCGGTCGTGAACAGCTTGAAGCTCGTGAAGCCCGCCGAGATCGTCTCTGGAATTTGCTCGAGAATCGCCTTGGGGGCGGCGCCATGCAAAAGCACGTGGACGGTGTGATCGGTGTAGCTTTCGGCCCATGTCGCAAGCTTGGCGGCGACGACATCGGCGATGGAAGCGTGCGGCTCGACGACCGCGAAATCGATGAGCGTCGTCGTGCCGCCGTACAGCGCGGCCCTGCTTACGCCGGGTGGCGGCGCATTGATGATGCGCTTACCCCCAGGGCCGGGAACGGGCCAGTTCGTATGAACGTGCGGATCGATGCCACCAGGAACCACGATCTTCCCTGTCGCGTCGATCGTACGGCCGATGTCGGCCCTGTACGTCCCTGATGGTGCTACGCCGGCGATCGTCTCACCATCGATCGCAACGTCCCATTGTCCGGTTCCGTCCGGCGTCACGACGGTGCCGCCGCGGATCAAGGTATCGACCATCAAGAATCTCCAGCAGACCGAGCCATGATCGAGCGCATTCGCTGCGGCGCGCGCCCGTTCACGGCGAATGTGTCGCTTGCCATTCCTCGAAGAAATCCTGGTTCGTGTAAACGCGTCGCGCCTCGTACGTGATCATTTTGGGTCGCGGCCCTTCTGAGCGCACTGCGGCGAGATAGCGTTGCACGGACGCCGCGGAGGCGCGCAGCGTGCCACCGGGATAAACGACGAGCCGTACGCCAAGCTCTGCGAGCCGAACATGTGAAAGCTGCGGCGTGCGTCCGCCCTCCGTAATCTGCAGCAGCAGCGGTCGCGACACCGTGTCTGCGATTCGCTTGACTTCCTCCTCGGACTGGGGCCAGTTAACGAAGAGCAGCTCGGCGCCGGCGTCCGCGTACATGCATGCGCGATCGATCGCCTCGTTCAGGCCCAGCTTGGCACGCGTGTCCGTTCTTGCCACGATGATCGGTCGATCGTCGATTCGTGCATCGAGCGCTGCATGGATGCGGGCCTGCATTTCCGCGACCGAATAGAACTCACCGCCCGGCTGAGATTCGCGGATGTCCTCAATGTGCACTGCTGCGGCGCCCGCCGCAGCGAGGTCGCGCACCGTTCGGTAAATGCCGATCGGACCGCCGTAACCCGAATCGGCATCCACGATCAGGGGAAGCTCACATGCAGAAGTGATGCGGCGCACGACTTCGACGAGCTCCGGCAAGGCCATCCAGCCGACGTCCGGACGGCCGAAGGCACTCGCTGTTACCCAGGCGCCGCCGAGATAGACGGCATCGAATCCCGCGTCCTTGACGAGCAAGGCCGAAAACGCGTCGAACACCCCCGGCGCCACGACGAGACTGTTCGCGATCATCGCTCTCAAATCGCGCGGCATGGCATTGCTGTGCGTCGACATGCTCGGTGTTATGGCGCCGTGCGGGCCCGGCTCACGCCTAACGTTGCTCGCTGCTTCAGGTTGAAGGTTGAAAACGGCTGATAGCGAGCTCCTGCTGCTTCAGGACCTCCCCCTTCGTCAGGGTGCCTGACGCGACGTCCGCCACGAATTCAAGCAGCTGGTCCGCCATCGCATCCATGCGCACCTCTTGCGAATCGAGCAGCGCCGAAGCGTCAAAATCGATGTTGTCGGCGAGTGCGACCGCCGTATTCCGGTTGGCGGTGATTTTGATCGTCGGCGTTGTCGTGCAATCGATCGTGTTGCCCACGCCGGTGGCGAAGAGCAGCACCTGACATCCGCCGGCGGACAGCCCGGTCATCGACTCCACTGCGGCGGCCGGCGTATCCATGTAATGCAGACCCGACAGGTGCGGAGGCTCTCCGTAGTCAAGCACTCCGACGAGCGGTCGCGATCCCGCTTTGGCCATTGCGCCGAGCGACTTCTCCTCGATCGTCGACAATCCGCCGCGGATGTTGTCCGGCGAAGGGTTGGTACCGCGAACGTCGAGTCCACGCGAAAGGGCATTGTTCTCGGCGCTCCTGATGCGGTCGAGAAACTCGCGCTTGACGTCAGGGTCCTGCGCCCGCTCGGCGAACAGGTGCTCGGCGCCGACGAACTCCCATGTCTCAGAGATGATCGCCGTCCCACCGTGGTCGATCAGCGTATCGGCGACGCGCCCCATGAGCGGATTCGCGGCGAGCCCCGACGTCGTATCCGACCCGCCACACTCGAGCCCCATCCGCAACTGCGACAGCGGATACTCCCGGCGCCGCAGCCTGGACGCCTCGATCACCAGCCGTTGCGCCTTGCGTGTACCCTCCTCCAGCGCCCGGATCGTTCCGCCCATTTCGGCGACGACGATGCAATCGCAGGGTTTGCCGGACTCCTCCAGGCGTGCTACGACTTCGTCGGCGCTAGTGCTTTCCAGGCCGACGACGAGCACGGCGGCGATATTCGGGTTGGCACCGAGCCCGGCGAGCGTCCGATAAGTGACTTCGCGGTCGTAGCCATACTGCCCCCGCCCGAACAGCATCGTGATCGGCAGCGTGCCGGCGACATTGTGTGCAATGCCGCGCGTCACCGGGTTGACGTTGTCCATCACCGAGAGGATCGCGACATGGTTGCGGATGCCGGGCACGCCCCGAGGACGTGGATACCCAAGGAACGAAACGCCGACAGTCATCGCTGTTCCTCGAGATCGCCCCGTCCGCGCAACGACTCGATGTTGTGGACGTGCACCCAGCGGCCGGCCGGGATCGGCTGAGTAGCCCGTCCAATCGTCTGCGCGTATTTCACGATCGATTCGCCCTGCGCAATATCGCGCAACGCGACCTTATGCCCGTATTGAATGTCTTCCTTGAGTACTACCGATGATCGGCGAGCGCCATGGACGTCGCAGTCATCGCCTTCCTTGCCCTGACCGAGCAATGTGACGACGTTGTCGGAAGCGTGAATGAGAAAGGCTGCGAGCTTTGCCGACTCCACCGTGGCCTCCGGTCTCAGCGGCTCTGCGCGGTGCGCTACCGGTAGGAGACCAGATCGCTTCGCAGCGACTTCAAAGGCGCAGGATCGATCCAGGTCTTCGGGTCCACGGACTGCTTGACCACACCGACCGACGCGAGAAACTCGCCTTCGGCGCGAAGATCGGCGACGACCTGCTCGCTCAGCGCCAGTTGATACTCGTTCTGCTTCATGAACACCTTCACGTCATCGAGCGGTTGACCAAGCACCTTCGAAATGGCAGTCGCCGCATCATCGAAGTTCTCGCTCATATAAGCGTAAGCATCGATAACCGAAGCGAGGATGTCCTTGACGAGCTCGGGATTGGCGCTCTTGAAGTCCTCGCGCACGACCACAAGCGAGTAGTCGCCGAACGTTCGGTGCAGAACTTCCTTGCCCGTCAGATAGGACCGGGTCCCGGTCAGCAGGACTTTCGCACCGAGCGCCTGAGCACGCGAGACGAACGGCTGAAAGATGATGCCGGCCTGGATATCGCCGCGTCCAAGTGCGGTGACGACGCCGGTGCCGTCGAGATTGTGAACGCTGATCTTGCTCGCGTCGAGTTTGTATTGCTTTACCACCTCACGATAGAAGAGCTCCGTCGTCGTGCTCTTGACCAGTCCGATCGACTTGCCCTGCAGATCCTCGATCTTCGTGATGGTCGCGTTTGGTCCAACGAGCAGGGCTTGCGCGCCCGCAAGGTTGGACAGTGTGGAGACGATCTGAATCGGGACGCCACCTGCCCGAGCGGCCGTCGCCGGAACTGCGCCGGGTGCGCCGACGGGTACGCTTCCCGCCGCCATCGCCTGTATGAGTTCGGCGCCGTTACCGAAGAACCGAATGCTCGCCTTGATTCCGTGCTTCGCGAAGAAGCCCTTCTCGTTCGCGATGACAAAGCCCGGCGCGGTCTGTGTGTCTTTCGCGGTACCGAGGATCACCTCCCGCTCGGCTGCGCCGGCGACGCTCGATGAAACGCAAAGCAGTGCTACCAGCGCTGCGCGAAACACCATGCTAGCGAATGGGCTCATCGTCTCCTCCTCCTCCCCGGTTCTTGCCGAAGGCCGTCGACCGCTTCGCGCCTTCGGGCTTCGCTTTAATGTCGACATTTCAGCACAGCACCTGACGGCATTCAAGCGGCCAGCCGGCTCGCGATCAACGCAGCGCGCGCGGCCCACGCGCCGCGGGGACGCGCCCCTTGGCCGAGCCTTTCGAGGCAGTAGAGCGGCTCGTGCGCTGCGGGGAAGCCTGCCTGTGCTGCAACTGCTCGAGCGCAGCCGTTCGATTTCTCACCGCCAGCTGGCGATGAGTGGTCTCGGCAAGGTCCGCGTCGCCGGCGACAATCGCGTCGACGAGCTTTCTCCAACTCGCGAACGACTCATCGCGACGCGACTGCGAGCTCAGCCCCATCCGCGCATAGCGCCCGATGCGCTGGGCGAACATGGCGATGTGCTCGACGAGCTGCTCGTTGCCGGACATGCGGGCGATGTCGAGGGCGAGGTTCCCGCTCTCGCGCGCATAGGCGGTGGCGTCGCGGCGGGCGGCTGCGAGCACTCTTAGTCCTGCGCGCAGGCGCGCCGAAACGCGTTGATTTCGCTGCAACGCAAGCCGCCGGGACGCGAGGCCGAGCAGCACCGCGCGGATCTCGAACATGTCGTCGAGCTCCTTGCGCGACAGATCCGTCACCTGCGCGCCGCGTTGCGGCACTATTGAAACGAGCTTGCGATTCTCCAGGATCCGCAACGCTTCGCGCACCGTCGCGCGACTGACGCCGAACGAGGTCGCGAGGTCAACCTCTTTTAATCGCTCCGCGGGCCGGAACTGCTCGTCGATGATGCCCGCGCCGATGCGATCGGCAATCTGCAGCGGGAGCGTCGGTATCAGTCCATGACGCGGAAAATTCCCGTGCCGTGCATCATATTGATCGGATGTCGACATACTGGCAGACTGTACTCGTTTTCCCGACGTTGGCCCACCTGCCGCGCGAGGTTCCGGGTGAGCGAGATGGTTCAGCGGGTGTTCGTCACCCCTTGGTGGATGCTTTGCCCGCAACCGCCCTGACGGCATCGGCAAGAGCGACGAACGGATGCTCGGTTCGAGACAGCGGCGGGTGATTCGAGAACATCCGGTTATGGCAGATGGCAGCCGACAGCCGGCTATCGAGGTCCGCCCACGCTACCGTTTGCCCCCCGCCCACCATGCAGAGCACGTGCGGCGAATCGCCCACCGTCGGCTCGCTTCCGGGATATCGGCCACCGAGCCAGAACCCGCCCATGCCGATGGGAACGATATGACCGAGCACGCGATCGACCTCATCGACGAACGGACGCGGCTCGCAAAACGACAGAACGCGTGCCGCCGACAGCAAACGCATGTTGCCAAGGCGACCGCGGTTGGCGAGCAGCGAAAAGAAGCGCGCGGTGGCTCGCGCGGTAGCAATCCCGTTCGCGCCGGGAATGAAGGCGCGCCGAACTTCTGGTCGATTGAACACGGCGGGCTTGGGGGCAATCTGCGGCGGAGTGGCGAGCGCCCGGTACGGGGACAGATCGAAACGCGGCCCGTCGTACTTCTCGGGATACAACGTCGCGACACGGTCTTCCTGCTCGGCCGGAACACCCAGAAAGAAGTCGGAGACGCCGAGCGGCCCGAGCACCTCGTCTTGAACAAATCGCTGGAACGATCGCCCTTTAGAATCCGTCCGTCGAACGAGCTCTCCTATCAGCCAGCCAAACGTGTACGCGAGATAGCCACTCTCGGTTCGCGGAGCAAGCAACGGCTTCGCGGACGCCAAGTGGTCGACCATCCGGTACCAGTCGCCGAACGAGCTCGGCGTGACATCCTGCGGCATCTGCGGAATGCCGGCACGGTGGATCAGCACGTCGCGCACGGTGACGTCCTGCTTGCCGTGTGCGGCGAATTGCGGCCAGTATGCAGCCACTGGCGTTTCGTAATCGATCAAGCCGCGTTCGGCCTGCAGATGCAGCGCCGTGGCGACGACGGCCTTGATGATCGAAAACACCGGGAACAGCGTGTCCCCATCGACCGAGGTTTTCGTGTCGATGTTCGCTTCGCCCGCCCACGCATCCACGACGAGGTCGTCGCCAACGTACGCGGCCACTTGCACCCCGATCTCCCCGAGATCGAGCGCGCGTCGGAGGGCGCTCGCGATCGCGTCGGGACAACGTTCACCACCGACAACATCGGAAGATCTCGTCATGGCCTTGACCGCATGTTGAATCATTGAGGTGTTCATGAAAAGCACGGGCCCGGATGAGCCAAAACGCGATTTTCGCGGATATGGCCGGCAACCGCCTGCGGTTGCATGGCCGAACGGGGCACGGCTGGCGATGAGCTTCGTCGTGAATTACGAGGAAGGTGCCGAGTACTCGTTGGCGGACGGTGACGACCATAGCGAGACGCACGGTGTCAGCTACGGGATGCCATCCACCCTTCGCGACCTGCGCGCGGAATCGACGTACGAGTATGGCAGCCGTGTCGGTGTCTGGCGTCTGATGCGGCTCTTCGCGCAATACGGAATCAAGGTGACCTTCTTCGCGAGCGCACTGGCGATCGAACGCAATCCCGACGTCGGTGCGCTGATCCGCGAGGAGGGTCACGAGGCTGCCGGCCACGGCTGGCGTTGGATCGACGCGTGGAAGCTCTCCGAGCAGGAGGAGCGGGAATCGATCCGCCGCGCGGTGCAGTCGATCGAGCGCATGTGCGGGAGCCGACCCGTCGGATGGAACACGAGAGGAGGTCCCACCGTCCGCACGCGCCGCCTGCTGATCGAGGAAGGGGGATTCACGTACGACTCCGACGCCACGAATGACGATCTGCCGTACTACGACGAGGTAGGGGGCCGCCGACTGCTGGTGATTCCTTATACGCGGGTGATGAACGATGGACGGTTTGTCAACCCGCCGACGTATGCGTCGGCGTCGGATTTTCTCGAGGACTGCCGACGCGGTGTGCGTTACCTCTGGCGCGAGGCGGAACAGGGCGGACGGCTCGCGACGATTGCACTCCACACACGGCTCATCGGCGAAGCTTCGCGTATGGATGCGCTGCGGGAGCTGCTCGACTACGTGTGCGGTCTCGATTCGGTCTGGATAGCCCGACGCGCCGACATCGCGGCGTGGTGGTCGGCCAACTACAGATGACCGCGGCGGCCAAGATCGAGATCCGATCGGTGCGCAAAACCTACGTGTCGGGCGCGACGAATCAACTGGTCGAAGCGCTGCTGCCGGTGGACCTCGATATCGCGCACGGGGAGTTCGTGTGCCTTCTCGGCCCCAGCGGTTGCGGCAAGAGCACGCTGCTCAATTGCATTGCGGGTCTCGTCACGCCCACCTCCGGCGAAATTTTGGTCGACGGCAAGGCGGTGCGCGCGCCGGGAGCCGATCGCGGCATGGTTTTTCAGGAGCACGGATTGTTTCCGTGGATGACAGTGGGCGACAACGTCGGATTCGGTCCCTTGCTGCGGGGTATGCGCAAGGACGAGCGGGCGCAAATCGTCGAGAGATATCTCGGACTAGTCGGATTGAGCGGCTGGCAGCAGCGCTTTCCCGGCGAGCTGTCGGGCGGGATGAAGCAACGCGTAGGCATCGCCCGGGCGCTCGCGAACTCTCCGGAAATCCTTCTGCTCGACGAGCCATTCGGATCGTTAGATGCGCTCACTCGCGATCGCATGCAGGACGAGCTCCTGAACATCTGGCAGGCCGCAAAAGTGACGTGCGTTTTCGTAACGCACAGCATCGCCGAAGCGGTCTTCCTCGCCGATCGCATCGTAGTGATGACCGCGAGGCCCGGCAAGGTGAAGGCACTGATCTGCATAACGACGCCCAGACGCCGCGATCGCGCATCGTCCGGCTTCACTGACATCTATCACCAGGCCGAGCGCCTGCTCTCGACGGAGGTCGTGGAATGAAGGTGATGGCCCTCGGCTCTCCTCTTCTTCGACGCATACCGGGAGGCCGCCAGGCGCTCGAGAATCGCGCTGTCGGCATCACCTCCGTTGCAATCGTGCTCGTGATCTGGTGGATAGTCACCCGACTTGGCTTCGTCAGTCAGGTTCTCCTTCCAGCACCCGCAGCAATCACAACGACGTTCGTGGAACTCACCAAAAGCGGCGATTTGCCACGCCACATCGCAGTCAGCATGGGACGGGTGCTCGTTGGCTTTCTGATTGCGTTTTCATTGGCCATTCCGCTCGGAACATTGGTAGGTGTGTCGCGAATCAGTCGCTCCGCCATCATGCCGCTCGTCGAGCTCGTCCGACCCATTCCTCCGATCGCCGTGATTCCAATGGCGATCCTCTGGCTCGGCATCGGCGAGGTTTCCAAGTACTCGATCATCGCGTACGGGGCATTCTTTCCGATCTTCCTCAACACGATGACGGGGTTCGCTGCCGTGGATCCAGTGCACGTACGTGCGGCACTGACGCTGGGAGCCAGTCGCGCGCAGGTCTTCCGTTACGTGATCCTGATGAGCGCGTTCCCCAATATAGTCGTCGGCGCGCGCCTCGGCATGGCGATGGCCTTCATCGTACTCGTCGCGTCGGAGCTCATCGCGGCTGAATCGGGCCTCGGCTTCCTCATCATGGATGCCCGCAACCAGTTCCGAAGCGACTGGATGTTCGTCGGGATGATTTCGATGGGTATCCTCGGATACCTGCTCAATCTGGTGCTGCTCGGAATAGAACGTAGGGTGCTTCGTTGGAGGACGGTGGTTCACGCAAAATGAGCCTCCAACATGCGGCGTCTTCTCCCAGCGCGGCGTATGCCGTCGGACGGCTCGATGAGCACCTTGCGCAAATCTTCAAGCGCGGTGTCGGTGATGTCCTCGACGGGGTGTCGCGTACCGACGGTTCCGGTCGCGCCGCTGTCCATCGCCCGCATTCACGCTGATACCGATCTCTGCTCGTGTTTGAATGGGAGGTTGCAGTAATACGTTTATTGAGCCCGCCCTCTTGAAGAGCTTTC
>Ga0207644_10002331_pt1 | contig 12271 bp, 10 predicted proteins | sample KBSS73metaG_FD_184326 | JGI IMG/M metagenome (GOLD analysis project Ga0207644, IMG submission 184326) | Switchgrass rhizosphere microbial communities from Kellogg Biological Station, Michigan, USA - KBS S7-3 metaG (SPAdes) (version 2) | ecosystem: Host-associated > Plants > Roots > Rhizosphere... | reverse complement strand
GCAAATTGCATGTCGTGCTGGGCTATCACCGCGCGCACGACGTTGTTCATCAGCTCCATCCGCACCGGCAGGGGCACCGATGTCAACTTGATCATCACCGCCACCGAATAGCTGCGGCCATCGGGCGCGGTCAGGATGCCGATGTCATTGTACCCGGCCTGTTGCGAGCCAAGCACCTGGCCGGTGCCGGTCTTGTGGTTGAGCACCCAGCCAGGGGCCATGCCGCCCTTCAACCGGTTCGCGCCGGTCTTGGTGTGGCTCATGATGTCGAGCAGGGTCGCAGTCGAAGCCGGGGAGAGCAGCTCGCCGCGCTTCAATCGTGCAAGCGCGCTCACGATCGCGCTCGGCGAGGCGCCGTCATACGGGTCGCTGACATACCGATCGAACGCTGCCCTGCGGACGGAAGCGGGAAGCGCGTCGCGCGCATCAAAGAACGCATTGCCGATCGAATAGCTCGGGCTCCACATCAGGCCAGCGATGCGGCTCTGCAGGGCGCGCTCGCCATTGTAGAAGCGGATCGAGCCGAGATGCTTCGCCCGGATCATCGACCGCACCGCGTCCGGCCCTCCGACGACGCGCATCAGCTTGTCGTTGGCCGTATTGTCGCTGGTGGTGATCGCCCGGACCAGCAGGTCGCTTACCGTCGTCGTGTAGCTGCCACCGCTCAGGATCAGGTCGCGGATCGGCTGGTGAAAGACGGTCAGATCGTGGCGGCTGAGCGTGACCTTGTCGTCCAGCCGGACCCTGCCCTGGTCCACCGCGTCCATCACGGCGATCGACACCCACAATTTGCTGACGCTCTGCTGCGGATATAACTCGTCGGCCTTCCAGCCGGTCGACCAGCCCTCGTCGATCGAGCGGACGGCGATACCGACCCGGCCGTCGAAGCCCTTGCCGAGCTCCGTGACGCGGCCTTGGATGAACGCCGGCGCGGGCGGCGCGGGGCGCGCAACCGGCGCCGTTCTGCGAGGAGCAGGCGCCTGGCTCATGGCCGACGCCCCGACGGCCACCGCAGCGGCCAGCGCCAGCGCGGTTCCGCACCATTTCCAAAGTGACGTCATGGCGTCGCGCATCCCCCGACTTCCTCAACCTTGTGAGCGGCTTAGGAGCGAGTGGCTGAACGGGCGCTGTGCGCCTAACGCGCACTCCCCGGCCCGGCCAACAGCGCTGCCGATTCGATCTCGTCGAGCGCGCGATGCGCGGCGACATAGCGTCGTGCCTTCCCTGTCCAGTCGCTCGCGCGCGCCGCGCCCGGCATGCGCATGGTCTCAGCCAACGCCTGGTCCACGTCGCCGCTAGACAGCCGCCGCATCGCCCGGTTGTACCGAGCCTCGGGGTTCGCAGCGGGCCGCTCGGCGCTGTGGACCTCGATCAGCGATCCCATCTGGCGCTTAAAGCCGGCCCACCAGCTGTCCTGCGGGCCGCCCCGGCGCAGGACCGGGCCCAGTTCTTCATAATCGCTCTGCAGCTCCTCCAGCCGCACGGGCTGGCGCGATTCCGTGATGATCGTCGCGACCGCCGCCGGGTGCTGCGCGCCGAAGCGATCGACCAGCAATGGCTCGAGATAGCCGAGCGCGACCCCGCGATCGATCGCGCGGCGCGCGGCGAAGGCGACGACCAAGGCATCGGCGCGGCCCGCGAAGCCTTCGGCGCGCTCAGTCGCATTCTCGACTTCATTGACACGCTGCTCGAGCGCGGCCAGCCGCTGCTTGTTCGCGGGCGATGGTTTTGGCGCAGCCTCCGTCGGCGAAGGCGCCCCCGATTTCGGCGGGCTGACCGCCGGTTGCGGCGCGGGCGGCGAGATCCCGAGGACGCGCGCGGCCCGCGGATAATGGCCGAGGCTCCACACGGCCGCTCCCGCCCCGACGAGGATGAACGCCAGCCCGATGAGCAACCGCGCGCCCCATCCCATACTGCCTTTGGTGGTGCCGTTCATTTCGGGTCCGGCTTGTCGCACAGGCTTGCGGCGAGGGCCAGCAGCGCGTCGTCGGTAGGTTGCTCCGCGACCTCGGCTCTGGCCCATCCCCTGCCCGCCGCTTCTCCCGCCGCCTCGCTGATCGCCGCGATGCGTGTCTCGCTCCGATCGCTAACCAGCTCGGCGAAACGCCGTCCCGCGCGCGGCGAATGGATCAGCGCCACCGCGCCCTCAGTTGGGTCAAGGTTGGGCGCCTCTACCGGGTTCGAGCGATAGACGACGACAGGCGTGATGGCCTGCTTCGCGCTTTCCGGTTCGCGCCGGTCCTCGCCGCACAGGTGCAGCAGCTTCAGGTCCGGCTCGATTGAGCCGAGCAGCCGGTCGATCCCGGCGTCGCCTGTTGCCGCAATGTCGAACCCGGCCTCGCGCGCCGTTTCGGCCGTCGTTTCGCCGACCGCATAGGTCTTAAGCCCCCGTAGCGTCCCCAGCACCTCGCCGCCGCACCGGACGGCATTGGCGCTGGTCAGAAGAAGTCCGTCGAACCCAGCTGCGTCAGGTGGTTCCCACGCGACCGGCTCAACTTCGAATAAGGGCACCGCAACTGCGTCCAGCCCGAGCTTACGCGCCTTGGCGACCGTCGCGCTCGCGCCCGGCTCCGGCCGCAGGACCAGGAGGCGCTTCAAGCGCCGAACAGCCTCCGGATCGACTCCGGCGCGTCGCCCAGAAGCGATCGCGCGAGCTCCTCGGCCGGGCGGTTGTCGCCGCAGTCCATCACAGTGCGCCCTTCGACCATTTCGGCGCCGTCCTCGCTGAACAACTGCGCGCGCAGCCTGAGGTCGCCGTCCTCGAACGCGCAGAAGGCCGCGACCGGCGAATGGCAGGTCCCGCCCAACGCCCGCGTCAAGGCGCGCTCGGCGCTGACGCAGTTGAAGGTGATGCCGTTGCTGACCGTGCTCAGCACGCTCTGCGTCCGTGTGTCGTTGGTGCGGCATTCCATGCCGATCACCGCCTGCCCCGGCGCGGGGAGCATGATCTCGGTTGGGATCGCCGTTCCCGCGTCGATCTCGAGCCGCTTCAAGCCCGCCGACGCTAGCAGGGTCGCATCGACCTCACCGCCTTCGACCTTCTTCAGCCGCGTTTCGACATTGCCGCGGATCGGAACGATCTTGAGGTCTGGACGCAGCCGCAGCAGCTGCGCCGCGCGCCTTGGCGACGACGTCCCGACGACCGCGCCCTGCTTCAGCTTGTCGATCGACTCCGCGCCGATGATCCGGTCGCGGACGTCGCCCCTCGGCCGCACCGCCGCCAGATGGATTCCGTTGGGCCGCTCGCTCTCGACGTCCTTCATCGAATGGACGCAGAAATCGACCTCTTCTTCGAGAAGCGCGCGGTCGAGCTCCTTGGTCCACAGCGCCTTGCCGCCGATCTCGGCCAGCGGCTTGTCCTGCACCTTGTCGCCGGTCGTCTTGATCTCGACGATCTGCACCCAGCCATCGGGCCAGCGCTGCGCGGTCTCGATTGCTGCCGCGACCTTGCGTGCCTGCGCCAGCGCCAGTGGCGATCCGCGAGTCCCTAGGCGAAGTCCCTGCATCACTCACCCCTAGTGCAAATTTCCGGGATCAGGCAAAGGGCCGGACACGAAATGACTCTCGTCCTTGGCCTCGAAAGCAGTTGCGACGACAGCGCGGCGGCGCTTGTCACTAGCGACCGGCGCATCCTCGCGCAGGCGGTCGTCGGCCAGAATAGCGCTCACCAGCCTTATGGCGGCGTGGTGCCGGAGATCGCCGCGCGCGCCCATGTCGAGATCCTGCCCGGCCTGATCGAGCAGGTGCTGGCGGAGGCGAAGCTGACCATCGACGACGTCGACGCCATTGCCGCCACCGCCGGCCCCGGCCTGATCGGCGGCGTGATGGTCGCGCTGCTGGCCGGCAAGGGCTTGGCGCTGGCAGCTGGCAAGCCGCTCGTCGCGGTCAACCATCTCGAAGGCCATGCACTCTCGCCGCGTCTCGCCGATCCTGACCTCAGCTTTCCTTATCTGCTGCTGCTAGTTTCGGGAGGGCACTGTCAGCTCCTCGAAGTGCGCGGCGTAGGCGATTACCGCCGGCTGGCGACGACCATCGACGATGCCGCCGGCGAAGCCTTCGACAAGGCGGCGAAGCTGCTCGGCTTGCCCTACCCCGGCGGCCCGGCGATCGAAGAGCTGGCGAAGACGGGGGATGCCGAGGCAGTCCCGCTGCCGCGGCCATTGGTCGGCTCGGGCGAGCCCCATTTCTCGTTTGCCGGCCTGAAGAGTGCGGTGCAGCGCGCGGTCGCGTCGGGTGACTATCGGCCCGAAGACATTGCGGCGAGCTTCCAGCAGGCCGTGGTCGATTGCCTCGTTGATCGCACGCGGCTGGCCCTCGAAAAAAGCGACGCGCCGGCTCTGGTCGTTGCGGGCGGTGTCGCGGCCAATCAGGCGATCCGCAATGCGCTCGCCGGACTCGCCGAGACCAGTGGCCGCAAGTTCAGTGTCCCGCCGCAATGGTTGTGCACCGACAATGCCGCGATGATCGCCTGGGCCGGCGCCGAGCGTTTCGCCAATGGCGACTGCGACCCGCTCGACGTTCCGGCGCGGGCGCGCTGGCCGCTTGACGAAAGCGCCGAGCGGGTGCGCGGCGCGGGGGTCAAGGCGTGAGGATCGGCGTCATTGGCGGCGGCGCGTGGGGAACCGCGCTCGCCCAGGTCGCTGCGGCGGGCGGCAAGGAGACCCTGCTGTGGGCGCTCGAGCCGGAAGTCGTCGAATCGATTAACAGCGCCCACGAAAACCGCGCCTTCCTCGCCGGCGTGCCGCTCGACCCGGGGATCCGCGCGACGTCCGAGCTCGGTGAGCTCGACGCCTGCGATGCCTGGCTGGTGGTGACTCCGGCCCAGCACATGCGATCGGTGCTCGAGCTTGCCGCCGAGTGCGACAAGCCGCTTGTCCTCTGCTCGAAGGGCATCGAGGAGAAGAGCGGCGAGCTGCTTCACCGCGTCGCCAAGCTGGCCTGCCCAGGCGCCCCCGTCGCGGTCCTGTCGGGCCCGACCTTCGCGCATGAGGTCGCGAAGGGCTTGCCGACGGCCGTCACGCTCGCCGCCGAGGACCTGGGGCTCGCCGAGCGGTTGCGCGACCGGATCAAGCAGCCGACCTTCCGCATCTATCTCTCAGACGACGTCGCCGGCGCGGAGATCGGCGGTGCGGTCAAGAACGTGCTGGCGATCGCCTGCGGCGTGGTCGAGGGAAAGGACCTCGGCCAGAACGCCCGCGCCGCATTGATCGGCCGCGGCTTTGCCGAGATGACCCGCTTCGGCCTCGCATTCGGTGCGAAGCGCGAGACGCTAGCGGGCCTGTCGGGCCTCGGCGACCTTGTCCTCACCTGCTCGTCGACCAGCTCGCGCAATTACTCGCTAGGCAAGGGGATCGGCGAGGGCCGCTCGGCCGCAGAGCTGCTCTTCGACCGGAAGACCGTCGCCGAAGGCGCATTCACCGCGCCCGTGCTCGCTCGGCTCGCGAAAGGGAAAGGTGTGGACATGCCGATCGTCGAAGCCGTCGATGCCCTGATCGCCGGCCGTGCCAATGTCGATGAAGTGCTGGAAGCGCTGCTGACCCGTCCGCCTCGCGCCGAGGGCATCTAGAAATCGATTGCGATGCCCTTCTTTTCCCAGTCGCCGAAGCGCGTCGGGTCGAGCTTCTCCTCTTCGCCGGCTGGCGGCGGGGTGGCTTCGATCTTCTCGGGCTCCGGCACGGGCGGCGACGAGCTGAGATAGGCGGGGGCCTTGATGTGCTTGGGGCGTTTCACGAGCTTAAGATGAGCATTCGAAGCAAGCATGCCAAGCGTTGAGGGCCTCCCAGCGCGGAGAGCCGCACTGCAGTTGCTCGATTCGGTCCTGCGCCGCGGCCAGACGCTTGATGCGGCGGCCGGCTCGGTTCGCGGCCTGCCACCGCCCGACCGCGCGCTCGCCGTCGCCATCTCAGGCGAGGCGTTGCGACGCTTGCCCGACCTTGATGCGCTGATCGACGGGGCGACCCGCAACCGCCTTCCCGACGACAGCAAGGCGCGGATGGTGCTGCGTCTCGCGCTGGCGCAGAAGGTTGGCCTGGGCACGCCGGAACACGCCCTGGTGTCGACCGCTTTGCCGTTGGTAGACGGCGGCCCGCGCCGCCTCGTCCACGGCGTCCTTGGGACCCTGCTGCGGCGTGGCGTCCCGGCGATGGATGCGCCTTTATTGCCTGCGGCCGTAGAGCAACGCTGGAGCGCCGTCTGGGGCGACGAGACCGTGCAGGCGGCACGCCGCCAGATCGGGCATCGTCCCGCGCTCGACTTAACATTTGCCGACGATGCGGAGGCGCAGGCCTATGCGGCCGCGCATAACGGCACTTCCCTGGCGCCTCGCCATGTCCGCCTCGCGAGCAGCGCGGTGGCCGAAATGTCGGGCTTCGAGGGTGGCCGCTGGTGGGTCCAGGACCTCGCCGCCTCCCTCCCCGCCCGACTAATAGCAAGGAATTCGAAGACGGTGCTCGACCTGTGCGCCGCGCCCGGCGGGAAGACGATGCAGCTCGCCGCCGCCGGCCAACAGGTCACGGCGGTGGACTCGTCCGCATCCCGTCTTGAGCGGCTCAAGGAGAATTTCGAGCGCACGCATCTTGAGGCGAAACTGATCACCGCCGACGCGCTCACCTGGAAGCCCGCCGAGCGCTTCGACGCGATCCTGCTCGACGCACCCTGCTCGGCGACCGGGACGTTCCGCCGTCACCCCGAAGTCCTTTATCGCGCCCGCCCGCGAACCATTGCCGAAAGCGCCGAGCTCCAGCGCGAGCTGCTCGCCCGCGCTCTCCAATGGCTGAGGCCCGGCGGGGTGCTCGTCTATTCGGTCTGTTCGCTTGAGCCGGAGGAAGGTGAAGGCGTCGTCCGGGATATCCTTGTCGCCAATCCCGGCTTCAAGATCGTCCCACCCAGGCCCAGCGAGCTGCCGGATTTCGCGGCGGCATCGCCCGAAGGCTGGGTCCGCATCCTGCCCGGCCTGCTCGAAGCCGAAGGCGGGCTCGACGGCTTCTTCATGACGCGCCTTGTCCGCGGCGGTTAATCCGGCTTAATCGACTTCGTGACCATCATCGCGCCTTCAATTCTCTCCGCGGACTTCGCGAAGCTCGGTGAGGAAGTGCGCGCGATCGACGAAGCCGGCGCCGACTGGATCCACATCGACGTGATGGATGGCCATTTCGTGCCGAACCTCACCATCGGCCCAAGTGTGGTGAAGGCGCTTCGTCCGCACACGAAAAAGCCGTTCGACGTCCATTTGATGATCTCGCCGGTCGACAACTTCCTCGACGCCTTCGCCGAGGCCGGCGCCGACATCATCACCGTCCATCCCGAGGCCGGGCCGCATCTTCACCGCACCGTCCAGCGGGTGAAGGCGCTCGGCAAGAAGGCTGGCGTCTCGCTCAACCCGGCGACGCCCGCCAAGGCGCTCGACTATGTGCTCGAGGACGTCGATCTTGTCCTGGTGATGACCGTGAATCCCGGCTTTGGCGGACAGAAATTCATTGCCGGCCAGCTCGCCAAGATCGAAGCGATTGCCAACCGTATCGCCCAGCAAAGCCTGAAGGTCGAGCTGGAGGTCGACGGCGGCATCGACGCGGAGACCGCGCGGCAGGCGGTCGGCGCAGGCGCGACCGCTTTGGTTGCAGGCACTGCGGTCTTTAAGGGCGGCCCTGGCAATTACGCTGACAACATCAAGGCGCTCAGGGGCAATTCGTGAGCGACGACGGATCGGCCGCCGAGCGCGCGGTCGTCAGCAAGCTTGCTCGGGGCTCCTTCCTATCGCGGCTAAGGCATTCGAAGAAGCCGCTAAAGCTCGTCGCTGTCCCGCGCGACCATGTCCGCGGCGAACGCGTCCGGGGCGATAATTTGCTCGCCGGCCGCTTTGCCGTGGGCAGCGAGACCCTTCCGCTCAAGGACCTCGACTTCGCAGCAGTCGGAGCTACCGGCTCGCTGGCGGAGCAACTGCAGGGTTTCTCCTGGCTGCGCGATCTTGCCGCAGCTGCCTCACGCGAGAAGGGCGCCCGGCTGGCGGAGGCGGTCGTCGGCCGTTGGCTGATCGCGCACGGGACGCGCATCGACGACGCCTGGGCACCCCACCTGTGGGGCGAGCGCATCCTATTCTGGACTGCCTACGCGCCGTACATCCTGTCGAGCGGCGACAGCGGTTATCGCTCCGCCTTGCTCAATACGCTCGCGCGTGGCGCACGGCACGTCGATTCGACCGCTGACCGCGCGGCTGCGGGGCTCGACCGGGTGACCGCCTGGTGCGGAGTCGTCGCCGCGGGCCTCCTTGTCCAGGGAGGCGTTCCGCGCGTCGCCAGGGGCGAGGCGGGACTGGCTCGCGCACTCGCATCGGCGCAATTCGACGATGGCGGGCTGATCAGCCGCTCGCCTTATGAGCAAGTGCAGCTGGTCGACCGCTTCGGGCTGCTTCGGGCGTGCTACATGGCCGCCAAGCAGGTCATGCCGGAAGGCATCGAGGCGGCGGCGCAGGCGTCGCTTGCCGCGCTCCACGGGATCATGATGGGCGACGGCGCCTTGTCGAGCTGGCAGGGCTGCGGCCCCGGCGAGGCGGGGCGTCTCAGTGCGCTGATCGACGGCTGCGGCTTGCGCGCACGTCCGCTTCGGCAGGCGCGGGGCTGGGGTTATCAACGGATGTCGGCGCTTGGTACGGTGTTGGTGCTCGATGCGGCTCCACCACCGCCCCAGAAAATGGCCGAGCAGGGCTCAGCCTCGACTCTCGCTTTTGAACTTTCTGACGGATCTCAGCGGCTTGTCGTCAATTGCGGCGGTCCCGGACCTCTTCCGGCGGCTCTTTCCGGTGAATTGGTCCAGGCGCTGCGCTCCACTGCCGCCCACTCGACGATGATCCTCGCCGACACCAACTCTACCAACCTCCTCGCCGACGGGACTCTCGGCAAGGGCGTCGAGGACGTCACGATCGAGCGCAGCGACGACAATGACGCTAGCCGGCTAGAGGCCAGCCACGACGGCTACGTCCGCGCGTTCGGGATGATCCACAAGCGTAGCCTGATGCTCGGCAACGACGGAAAGGAACTCCGCGGCGCCGACCAGCTCCAGCCCAAGGGTCGCAAGAAGATTCGTGACGCGGCGTCTTATGCCGTCCGTTTCCACCTCGCGCCGGGGGTCGAGCCGACCATAACCGCGGACGGCATGGGCGCGATCCTCCGCTCACGTGGCGCGCCACCGTGGAATTTCCGCTGCCGCGGCGGGAATCTCGCGCTCGAGGAAAGCATCTGGATCGACGGACGCGGCGGTGCCCGCAACATCATCCAGCTTGTCATCGTGGGCGAAGTGTCGGCATTGGGCGGCGACATCGGCTGGACCTTCCGCCGCGCCAGCTAAACCAAGAGGATTTTGATGAACGACCTTGTCCCCGTTCGCCGGGCGCTGATCTCGCTTTCCGACAAGTCTGGTCTCGACGAGCTCGCGGCCGGCCTCGCACGGCACAAGGTCGAGATCGTCTCGACCGGCGGAACGGCAGCCAAGCTGCGCGAGCGCGTCGCCGAGGTGCGCGACATTTCCGACCTCACCGGCTTTCCGGAGATGATGGACGGGCGGGTGAAGACGTTGCACCCAAAGGTTCACGGCGGCCTCCTGGGCGTGCGCGACAATGCTGAGCACGTTGCCGCAATGGCGGAACATGACATCGCCCCGATCGACCTCGTCGTCGTCAATCTCTACCCGTTCCTCAACACGGTCATGAGCGGCGCCGACCGTGACACGATCATCGAGAATATCGACATCGGCGGCCCGTCGATGGTTCGGTCGGCGGCCAAGAATCACGCACACGTGGCGATCGTCACCGACCCAACCGATTACGCCGAGCTGCTGGCCGAGCTTGACGCCAATGGCGGCTCAACCACGCTCGCGCTGCGCAGGAAGCTTGCCGCCAAGGCCTTCGCGCTAACGGCCGCTTACGATTCTGCGATCTCGCAATGGTTCGCCTTCGCGGACCAGGGCGAACGCTTCCCCAAGACTTGGACGCGCGCGAGCACGCTCAAGATGCCGCTTCGCTATGGCGAGAACCCGCACCAGCAGGCGGCACTGTACTTGCCGATCGGTCCCGCCGCGCGCGGCGTCGCCCAGGCGGAGCAGGTGCAGGGCAAGGAGCTCAGCTACAATAATCTCAATGACGCCAATGCGGCGCTCGAGCTGGTCGCCGAGTTCCGCGACGCCGACCCGACCGTCGTCATCGTCAAGCATGCCAACCCGTGCGGGGTCGCGACCCGGGCCGGCCTGCTCGACGCCTGGAATGAGGCGCTAGCCTGTGACAGCGTGTCGGCGTTCGGCGGCATCGTCGCCGCCAACCGCGCGCTCGACGCGGCGACTGCCGAGGCGATCACTCAGATCTTCACCGAGGTCGTCGTCGCGCCGGACGCGGACGAGGAAGCAAAGGCGATCTTCGCGAAAAAGAAGAACCTGCGGTTGCTGCTGACCGGGGAGCTACCCGACCCGGCGCGCGGCGGGCAGACCATCGCGATCATCGCCGGTGGCATCCTTGTCCAGGATCGCGACAATGGCTTTGCCCGGCCGGAGGATTTGAAGATCGTGACCAAGCGCAAGCCGACCGACCGGGAGCTTGCCGACTGCCTGTTCGCCTGGACCGTCGCCAAGCACGTCAAGTCGAACGCGATCGTCTATGCGAAGGACGGCGTGACCGCCGGGATCGGCGCGGGCCAGATGAACCGCCGCGACAGCTCGCGCATCGCTGCGCTCCGCGCGAAGGAGGCGGCCGAAGCCAATGGATGGGGGGAGCCGCGCACGGTCGGCTCGGCCGTCGCGTCGGACGCTTTCTTCCCGTTCGCTGATGGCTTGCTTGCCGCTGCCGAAGCCGGCGCGACCGCGGTCATTCAGCCGGGCGGATCAATCCGCGACGAGGAAGTGATTGCCGCTGCAGACGAGGCCGGCCTCGCGATGGTCTTCACCGGTATGCGTCACTTCAGACATTAGACAACATCGTCTACGCCTGTGCTCGCGGCAGCAGCCGCGGCCTCGGCTTCGCGCAGTTCGCGCACCTCGTCCTTGCGCATCGTGAACAGCTCGCGGTCCTCGGGCGTGAAGCCCTTCGTCCACAGCACCGCGAAGAAGGCGATCAAAATCACCGGAACGCCGATGACCAGTTGAAGCGCCTGGGGAAGCCATAGCCGAACCGCGACGCCCGCCAGGATGCCCGACGTGGTCGCCCAAACCAGCTCCCAGCGCCAGCCGGAGACCCGCGCTCCAAGCGTGCTCCTCAACAACCACGACTTGGCGATTGATGAGAAGCCGAGCGCGACGCACAAGGCGATTGCCGGGCCGGTCGCCTGGTAGGCGAGCGGCAGATGCTCGTTGCGCATGACCAGGATCAGCCCGACCGCGAGAATGGCCTCGAGCGCAAGCATGGTCAGGCTGATCATCATGTTGCGCTTGCGGGCGAGGTAGATCAGCGCGGATTCGCTGACCACCGCCGTCGCCGCAATGACTTCCGCCGCCAGCAGGAAGCCGAGCATTGCGGTGCCGCCGGTGAAGGCCTCCCCGACCAGGCCCATCACAGCCCTGCCTGGAATGCCCAGCGCAAGCGCGATTCCGAGCTGCGCGGCGATGATCCAATAGGTCACCTGGCGGACCTGGTCGGCGATTCCCGCGCGGTCGTTGGCAGCGACCTTGCGGACGATCGCCGGGCCCAGCACCGGCTCGAAGCTCGTCTTCAATTTGGAGGGCAGGGTCGCGACCTGCTGCGCTGCGTAATAGATTCCGACGAAGCTGGCCGGCAGGAATGCGCCAAGCATTGCGAGGTCGATGCGGCGCGACGCCCATTCGACGATGTCGGCCGCGGCGAGCGGAATGTTTCGCGCCGCATGGCCCCAGGCGGTCGGAAGGTCCGGCTTCCACCCGTGCGGTATCCCGTAGCATCGCACCAGCGGGATCAATGCCGCGACCATCGCTGCGACCATCGCCAGCACATAGGCGATGATCAGTCCGTCGCCGCGGCTGACCATGATCGGCACGTAGGACAAAGCGAATGCTGCGATGGTGATCGTCCAGGGCTCGACGATCGAGCGGGCGCGGACCGTCGCCCCGACGTCGTGATGATAGGCGAGCGCGGCCAGCGCGATGTCGGTCCACGAGACGGCGAGCACCGTGATCGCCAGCATCCGGTCCAGTCCGCCGACCGGCGTGGTCGGGTACATCGCTTTCGGGAAGGCGAAGAGTATCGCCATGCCGACCGCCGACCCGATCGCCGCAATCAGCAGCGCGTCTGCGACCACGCACGCCTGCGGTTTCTTGGCGTCGG
>Ga0207644_10002326_pt1 | contig 12292 bp, 8 predicted proteins | sample KBSS73metaG_FD_184326 | JGI IMG/M metagenome (GOLD analysis project Ga0207644, IMG submission 184326) | Switchgrass rhizosphere microbial communities from Kellogg Biological Station, Michigan, USA - KBS S7-3 metaG (SPAdes) (version 2) | ecosystem: Host-associated > Plants > Roots > Rhizosphere >... | reverse complement strand
CATTGCCCAATCGAAAACCCTCACGCGCTTTGGGAAGAAGGTACGGCGCGTTGCTCATCGATTCCATCCCGCCTGCAACGACAATGTCGGTATCTCCCAATTTGACGCCTTGAGCTGCCATCATCACCGCTTTCAACCCTGAGCCACAGACCTTATTCACTGTCACAGCGGAAACCGTACTCGGTAACCCACCATTCAAGGCAGCTTGTCTCGCGGGGTTTTGGCCCAAGCCAGCTTGAATTACGCAACCCATGATTACTTCATCGACATCTTCCGGTTTCACTCCCGCGCGCTTCACAGCCTCGCGAACAACAATTGCTCCGAGAGCCGGCGCAGAAAAACCTTTCAAAGAACCTAGAAACTTTCCAACAGGCGTTCGGGTAGCACTTATTATTACTGCCTCATTTAATTCAGACATAAAACCTCGTGTAATCGTTAGGTCTAGATAATAGGTTGAATCATTCGACTTGCCGACTCAATGTTAATTGTTGGATCGCCTGGAGTCCAACTGGAAATTCAACCCGTGGTGTAGCCAATCCGAATTGGCAATTTGAAATCGCCAATGACCTCATTGGCAATCGGCAAGACGCCTTGCTAGACTCCGCGTGCTATTTCACTTCAATTATTAAAGACTCTTAGTTGATCAAGCATGCAAGCACTGATTCTTGCGGGCGGTAAAGGCACTCGCCTTCGTCCACTCACCGTCTACACACCGAAACCGATTGTTCCGATTTGCAACCGACCATTTCTGTTATACCAAATCGATACTCTGCGCCGCGCCGGCATCACTGACATAACACTCTCGCTCTCGTATCAACCAAACAAGATCGAACAACTTCTCGGAGATGGTTCAGACTTCGGTGTAAAGCTCAAATACACAGTTGAACCGCAACCGATGGGAACGGCCGGAGCCTACAAGTTCGCTGAGGATCTGATTCGTGAGCCTACCGTAGTTTTCAATGGCGACATTCTTACTGATCTCGATCTCAAGGCAGTCATTCGCGAACACAATGATCGCAAAGCATCAGCGACGGTGGTTCTGACGCCAGTCGAAAACCCGCAAAGCTATGGACTCGTGGAAACGGAAGCAGACGGACGCATCCGACGTTTTCTGGAGAAGCCTAAAGCCGACGAGATCACATGCAACACCATCAACGCTGGCACGTACATCCTTGAGCCCAAAGTCCTCGACTTTATTCCCGCCGGTGAAAATTACTCGTTCGAGTACGGTCTCTTCCCAGATCTGCTCAAGCGAAAAGAAGCATTCTTCGCACACATTCCAGGTCGTGTTTATTGGATCGACATCGGAACCCCAGAACGTTATCTACGTGTGCACGCAGATTTACTTTCCAATCGCGTTGGCCGGATCCATATCAAAGATAGACGTGGCCAGTTTGATGCTGCGACGGTTGCGGAGATCGACGAGCTCTCGATGGTTGGTGACGATTGTCAGATTAAGCCAGGAGCTCAGATCATCAACTCGGTGCTGGGCCAAGGATGTTTCGTCGAAGAGCGTGCTCGGGTCGAGAATTCTGTAATCTGGCCTCATACGAGAATAGGAACCGCCGCCCAAGTGAATGGGGCGATTGTCGGTCGCGGTTGTCACATCGGTCGTTCGGCACTTGTTGGACCAGGTTCAGCGCTTGGCGATAAGACTTCCATCACAGACTACACGATCACAGGAGTGCAGAACTCGTGACCGTGAGCTTGCCAGCAATTAAATTTGGAACTGATGGATGGCGAGCCGTAATCGCTCGAGAGTTTACTTTCGCGAATCTCGATCGCGTCGCACAGGCGTACGCCGACTTTCTCACTCAGCAAAACAGCAAAACCTCGCGCATGCCACTCGTCGTAGTCGGGTTTGATCAGCGCTTCCTATCCGAATACTTCGCTCAACGTTCTGCCGAAATCATGGCCGGAAACGGGTTTCGAGTTGCGATGTTTTCTGAAGCAACGCCGACGCCAGTTATTTCCTGGGCCGTCAAGGACCTCGAGGCGGCAGGGGGCATTGTCATTACTGCGTCTCACAATCCAGCCACGTTCAATGGCTTTAAGATAAAAGCCCCGTGGGGCGGTAGTGCTGCGCCTGAAACAACAGCCGCGGTCGAAAAGCTAGTTGACGTAAATCCACCTAAACAAGCAGAGCTGTTATCAGCTGCAAACGTTTCGCTTGAATCAACTGTAGCTTCGTACAGGAAGCAAATAGCTTCGTATGTCGATCTGAATCGCGTTCGCGCGGCCTCCGGCACGGTCATCATTGATCCAATGCATGGCTCAGGCGGTCGTTGGGTTGAGGAATTTCTGAAGGGTGGTTCACTCCAGGTTGAAACGATCCGCGCTTCACGTGATCCATTGTTCGGCGGCGTCAATCCTGAGCCCATCGATCAGAATCTTGGACCACTCAAACAGCGAGTGATTGAAACTGGTGCATTGGTCGGACTGGCAACAGATGGTGATGCGGATAGAGTTGGTGCGGTGGATGAGCGCGGCGAAACAATGACGATGCATGATGTGGTGCCGTTGCTTCTTCTACACCTTGCACGCGAACGAAAAATGACCGGCGCGGTAGTCGTCACCGTCTCTCAATCTGTTTTGACCAAGCGCATAGCCGCAGCCGTCGGATTAAAACTCTATGAAACAGCGATCGGTTTCAAGTACATCGCAGACTTAATGTTGAAGGAAGACGTTCTTCTTGGCGCCGAAGAGTCGGGAGGCATCGGGGTCAAAGGGCACATTCCGGAACGCGATGGAATTTTGAATTCACTTCTGTTCCTTGAAGCGGTAGTCAGTGCTGGCAAGGCGCCTTCAGAAATGTTGGCCGATCTTCATCGGGAGTTTGGTGAGTTTCGTTTTGGCCGAAAAGATTTGCACATGCCCGTTAGTAGAGGCCAGGAGCTGGTTGCGAAACTGGCCGACAAACCTCCATCAAAAATTGGTGTATACAATGTCGTAGGTGTTCAAACCGTTGATGGAACAAAGTTGAACTTTGATGACGCATCGTGGTTGCTCTTCCGACAATCTGGCACTGAGCCTGTGCTGAGAATCTACTCAGAAGCGACTTCGTTTGGAAAACGTGACGCCCTGCTCGATGCCGGAGTGGCCCTCGCACAGTAATCAATTGCTAACCACGTTAATGCATCAACCAAGCGCCTTGAGTTCAAAATACAAATCGGCAAGTAGCAATCGGCGATTAGCAATAATTTATGCCTGAGCTTCCGGAAGTCGAACATGTTGTCCGAGCTTTGCGTCCCGTCGTTGTAGGTCGTCGGATCCTCGCAGCCGAACTCAATCTAAAACGAATCTCACCTGAAGTTTCCCGCGCGAAGTTTGATAAGCAACTCAAAAACTTAAAGATCAACGCTGTCGGACGTCGCGGCAAATACATTCTCTTCGAACTCGATTCGGGTGGAGTACTCACAACCCACCTGCGGATGACTGGGAAGTTTGTTGCACTAGCTGCGGATGACGAGTTGCCGCCGTATGCCCATGTGGTCTTTTATCTCGACGATGAAAAGCGTCTTGTGTTTTGTGATATGCGACAGTTTGGCAGGATGAGGATTGTCGCCAGTTCAAAGAAACTGCCAAAAGAGCTTCTTGCGTTAGCACCTGAGCCGTTATCCGAAGACTTCACGGAGGAATACTTTGTTAAGACGGTGTCTCGTGCTCGAAGAAGTTTGAAAACTTTGCTGCTGGACCAGACTAAAATTCTAGGTTTGGGAAACATCTATGCGGTCGAAGCTTTGTTTCTCGCAGGCATTCATCCGTTGAAACAGGCGCACACACTTTCAAAACCTCGAGCCCGAAAGTTATACCTGGCGATACGAACAATCCTGCAGGAAGCAATCGACACTGGTTCAACTCTGAAGATCGATTTAAGCGACGGTCAGTCTTCTTATATTGGATCAACAGAGCGCTTCTGGCGGGTCTACGAACGCGAAGGTGAGCCCTGTGTAAATTGCGTAACGAAGATCAGAAGGATTGCACACGGTGGACGCTCCACCTACTTCTGCCCAAAGTGTCAACGACGTTAGCAAGGCGTTACCCAACAACAAACGTTCAAAGAGTGCCGACAGAAACGATGCCCTGGACTAATTATCCTGCGGCATTAACTTCTTAATGAACGGAGTTAGACCACCCAATAATAGTGCTGCCGCGATCAGAGCCACCGTCGTGCCGATAAATAGACCAGGCATTTGATCGAGTTTCTCTGGATCGACATTCCCACCCACTAAACCTGCAATCAGATTTCCAAGCGCCGTTGCCAGGAACCAAATTCCCATCATTTGACCAACGTATTTCCTTGGCGAGAGTTTAGTCATAGACGACAACCCAACCGGACTTAGACATAACTCACCAAATGTTTGAAAGACATAACTGATCACTAACCACCACGGTGATACTTTCAAAGCGCCGCCGCTGTGAACAACTATATTGGCCGCCGGAATCATGAGAGCGAAACCGATACCAGCAAAAAGTAAACCCAGTGAAAACTTTAATGGACTAGTAGGATTTGCATTTCGCTTCGCCAATGCCAACCAGATCGCAGCAAACACCGGAGCAAGAACAATGATGAACAGCGAGTTCACTGACTGAAACCAGACAGCAGGAATTTCCCAACCAAATACAACTCGATCCGTAAAGTCACGAGCAAATAAATTCAGCGACGTAGGCGCTTGCTCGAATGCTGCCCAAAAGATGGCAGCGAACACAAACAGTATCGCGATTACGAAGATCCTCTTCTTCTCGTCGGACGTTAACCGACCGAAAATATAAATGGCTGCAAAATATAAGACCGCCACCCCGACCAACACGTAAGTCATACTTCTGCCGATGGCTTGTGGATTGAGAGTTATGACTCCAGTCGCTGCAAGCACAACGACAATTGCAAGAAGGCTCAAGCCGATAGCAACTGATAGTTTGATGATCAATTCCTGCTTAGCTTGTTTGGCAGGATCTGGATCGCGAGTTGGTTCGAGTCCGAGATCTCCGAGAGTTGTTTTTGATCGAATGTAGAACCAGGCACAACCGATTAGCATCCCGACACCAGCGGCGCCAAAGCCCCAGTGCCAACCAAACTTTTCACCAAGCAATCCGGTGACAATCTGACCAAAAAAACTTCCGCTGTTGATCCCCATGTAGAAAATTGAAAAGCCGGCATCACGACGTCCGCCGCCCTCGGGATATAAATCTCCAACAATCGCTGAAATATTTGGTTTGAGTAATCCAGTTCCTAGGACAATCAGAATAAGTCCCATGAAGAATGGAACACGACCGTGAGCAAATGCTGATAGCCCGATACAGATGTGCCCGAGCGAGATCAGAACCGCACCAGACATAATCGCGCGTCGCAGTCCGAGCCAACGATCTGCTACCCATCCACCAGGCAGCGACATGAGATATACGCTCGCTGCATAGATCCCAACGATGGCCGACGCCTGACTACGCTCAATTCCAAAACCGCCCTGGGCCAAAGCCGCCGACATGAACAACACGAGTAACGGTCGTAGCCCGTAATAGGAAAACCTTTCCCACATCTCGGTGAAGAAGAGCGTGGAAAGACCTGTCGGATGACCAAAGAATCCATGGCTATCAATGGATGTAGAACGATCTCCATTCGCATTTCGCGATGAGCTCATAAGTAGGTTTCCTTTTCGTAATTGGAGCTGCGGCCGGAGGGCGGAAGATCTGCCAACTGCGGGAGACTCGAGGCCGGGCTCTCAAAGAATCAGGCTGTGTAACTTGAACTGGAAGACAGTGAGCATTCAGCCAAAAGAAAGGTTTGACTGTCAAGCTTCTTAACCGGAACTCGAATTTGATTAGCGCTGACAGAGTTTCAGGTTGGGAAGACAGCCAGTCTCTTCCCAACCTGAAGTACCTAAAGAGAGTTACCTTTGATTAGACTGCAGGTGCCTACTGAGTAGCTTCCGTTCCTAGCGCATCGTCGGCTTTCAAATGAAACGCCTGGATGGCCTGCGCGGGAGGCAGCACCGGATGATACGTCCTGCCATATCGCTGCGAGATGATGCGAACATAGTTTTGCGTCTCGTTGTAAGGCGGGATGCCGTTGTATTTATCGACAGCGCCCTCGCCCGCATTGTATCCCGCTAATGCCAACTGGACGTTTCCTGAGAAGCGCTTCAATAGCCAGCTCAGATATTTCGCTCCAGCCTCGACGTTCGATTCGACATCGTCCGGATCCGAGCAACCGAAACGCTTCGCTGTATCCGGCATCAACTGCATCAATCCTTGCGCGCCCGCATGTGATCGAGCGGTCGTATCGTATTTCGACTCCTGCCAGATCACTGCGTGCAGAAATCTCGGATCAACGCCTTCGCGTTCTCCCGCATGAAAGATGATCAAATCGAGACCTTTGTCACCTGATGTAGGAATATCAGACGGAATCGTTTCAACCTCGCGAGCATTGGCAACCGGCGCCAGCACTCTGCTAAACAAGATGCCTGTGACGTTGGTAAAAAGAAATAGTGAAATGAGAGCAAACGGTGCAAATTTGATTGAGCGGAACAGAGGGATATTGCGAGGCAACTTCATTAAACAGATTCTCCATAGTAACGATGACCATTAGGACACCTAAACAAGTCTGCTGGGCAGATCCATCAAGGGGCGAAGGACGCGTTTACACAGCCGCGACTCTGATGGACCAAATCGTAATGTCGTTGCCCAAAATTTACTATTTTGTCGCACAAATATCGCGTATTCATTCGGTTCGCAACTCGGTCGATCTGAGAGCAGCATGTCAGCATGACCACTGAAAGCGAACACTTCGCGGCATCGCAACGCAGAGTCAAACAACGAGACGACGAATGTAAAAGTTCGGTTAAAAGTTGAGCGGGTTTTTGCACAGAATTCCTTGCACTCTTCAGATTCAACTTGGTAGTTGGTGGATAGTTCAGGTCCCGCCTAATTTGTGAGTCAAAATAAATTTCCGAGTTGGGCAGTCCGATTGAAGATTCGGGCTGATGAGGGACAGGTTCTCGCCCGCTTTCAGCGGGCAATAAATTTCGCGTTGCATACTCGGGGTTTCGCTCGCAAAACCTCGGTCCACCCCGGGCTATATGCTCCGCCTGCTTCGCCGGCGAGTCCGGCGGATGCTTAAGTTCACGTTTCGCACACCTAGATGCAAATGTAGCGTTCACGCTGCGCCTCAACCTCGCGAAGTCGGCGGCACTATGCTCAAACTCGACATTGCTCAACGACTTCAAATAGAGCAGTCGCTTGACAGCGTCTCTTGGCCAAGCGTATAAGCCTGAATGACAAACGTGGTGAGTTAAGGCGACTTGCGGCCACGCAAAATAACCAGCTAAACAGCTCGGGCAAACTGATTTCAAACCCGAAAAACTTCAAACAGACTTTGAAGTCCCGCGTTGTTTAGCGCGGGACTTTTATATTGAGATTGGCCGAGTTCACCTTAGCGTCCCGCTCGCAAGACAATCTGGAATCAAACTTATGCAGCCCTTTAAAGAATTGCTTGAATCCGATGGCATCCACGTCTTTGACGGTGCCATGGGGACCATGCTTTACGCCAAAGGTATTTACATCAACCGTTGTTACGATGAACTAAATCTCAGCAATCCAGACCTCGTCCGTGAAGTTCATACGGAATACATCAGAGCCGGCGCGGACATCATTGAAACCAACACGTTTGGCGCAACGGCACCTAAACTTCAACAGTACGGTCTCGAAGCGAATCTTCACGAGATTAACGCCATCGCTGCGAAGGTCGCGCGCGAAGCAGCTGGTGACAGAGTTTTTGTCGCCGGAGCCATTGGACCACTCGGTTTAAGAATTGAACCTTATGGACCGACGTCTTTTGATGAGGCTAAGGATCTTTTCAAAGCTCAAGCTACCGCACTTTTAGAGGGCGGCGTTGACCTGTTCTGTTTAGAGACTTTCTCCGACTCGTCCGAAATCCGCCAGGCCATTCGTGCGATTCGTGAGCTCTGCGATCTGCCGATCATCGCACAGATGACGATCATGACAGACGGGAACACCGTCTTCGGAACAACACCTGAAAGCTTCACTGAACACATTGATGAATGGGGTGCTGACGTAATCGGCCTCAACTGTGGAGTTGGTCCAGCAATCATTCTTAATGCGCTTGAGAAGATGCGCGAGGTAACGAAGAAGAAATTGTCAGCGCAGCCAAACGCTGGTCTGCCCCGCGATGTTCAGGGTCGACAGTTCTACATGTGTTCACCTGAATACATGTCGAAGTTTGCTAAGCGGTTTATCCAGGCGGGTGCAAAATTTATTGGCGGCTGTTGTGGAACGACTCCTTCACACATCAAGTTGATCTCTGATGCTGTGCGTGCCGCGTCGCCACGCGCACAGAAGGTTGTTTTTACGGCTGGCACGCATGCGCACGTCGAAGAAATCACACCACCCGATATCAAGGTCGTTCCACCTGAAGAACGCTCGGCTTGGGGAAGAAAAATTGCTTTAGGCGAGTTCGTAACATCCGTTGAGGTGTTACCGCCGAAAGGTGTTGACGCGAAGAAGACTCTCGACTCGATTCGACTGTTGAAAGACGCCGGCGTTGACGGCGTGAACATTCCAGACGGCGCACGTGCGCAATCAAGAATGAGTGCGCTCGCGACCGCGGTTTTAGTTGAACAGCAAATCGGAATCGAAACAGTGCTTCATTATTGCTGCCGCGATCGAAACTTGCTGGGCATGATGTCTGACCTGTTGGGCGCGGCGGGACTTGGTCTTCGCAATATACTTGTTATTACCGGTGATCCACCAAAGATGGGACCGTATCCGGATGCGACTGCCGTGTTTGATATCGACTCTATCGGATTAACGAACATGGTGAACAAGCTGAACCATGGACTCGACCTCGGCAACAATCCAATCGGTGAACCAACAGCTTTTTGTATCGGTGTAGGCGTTAATCCCGGCGCAATCAATCTCGATGAAGAGATAAAAAGATTTGAGTGGAAGGTTGAAGCCGGAGCTCAGTATGCAATCACGCAACCAGTTTTCGATACGGACCAACTCCGCGATTTTTTGAAACGCATCGAACACGTTCGTATTCCGATTGTCGCGGGTATCTGGCCGCTCGTTTCGTATCGCAACGCCGAATTTTTACACAACGAAGTTCCGGGCGTTCGAGTTACGCCATCCATCATGGAGCGTATGCGCGTGGCGTCAAACGTCAGTAAAGAAGCCGGACGCGACGAGGGGTTGGCAATCGCGCGCGAGTCGCTTGCGGAGGTTCGTGACGTGATCCAGGGCGTGCAGGTATCGGCGCCGTTCGGAAACGTAAAGTACGCACTTGAGGTATTCGGTGAATTGGATGCGTTTAAGAACAAACCGAGTGAAGTCGATTTAGTTCAATAGCAATTCCGATTCTTGAAGTTAATTTTTACTCGTCTTCAAGATCTTTCCAAGAGCTTGCGGCAGCTTCGGGTACTGAAACTGAAAGCCTTCGTCAGTGAGAGCCACGGGTTCGACCTTTGCGCTCGATAGCAGTAACGCATCAGCCATCTCTCCGAAGGCCACTCGCGCAGCGAAGGCTGGAACTGGAAAAAGAGTGGGTCGGGAAAGCACATTGCCGAGTGCCTTCGTGAACTCCGCATTCGTCACCGGGTTTGGGGAAACAAAATTCACTGCCCCTTGAAGTTGCGATTTTTCGAGCAAATACGTGAGACCGCCGATTACATCAGCAAGAGTAATCCAACTCATCCACTGGTTGCCGTCCCCAACTCTTCCACCTATACCCATACGAAAAGGCGTCAGCATTTTTTCCAGCGCCCCACCCTTTGGATCGAGGATAATCCCAAAACGAGCATGAACTGTTCGTATTCCTTTTGCCTCTGCTGATCGAGTCGCCTGTTCCCATTCAACGCAGACCTTCGAAAGAAAATCGCTGCCCGGGCCACTCTTTTCGGTGAGAGTTTCATTGCCACGATCTCCGTAATACCCGATTGCCGATGCAGAGATGAATGTAGCGGGCGGTCGCGCTAAACGAGACAGCGTTTCGCTCAACAATGTAGTTCCCTGCACTCGGCTATCTCTTATTCTTTGTTTTTTCTCGTTGCTCCAACGGCCCGAGGCGATGTTCTCGCCTGCCAGGTGAACCACCGCATCGAACCCTTCGAGATGAGCGGCATCAATGGAACCTTGATGCGGATCCCATTCGATTTCTGGATTACCAACGACTCGTTCACGACGAACGAGGCTAACCAACTCATAACCGTCCGTCGTTAGAGACTTGGTTAAAGCCTTGCCGACTAAACCATGCGCGCCGCTGACGAGTATCTTCATAAACGATCCGCTCCGTCTGGATTGTTGAACTGCCAAGTGACCAAGATAGCCCTCGAACGTTCATTACTCAATTGAGCATTAGGAGATCTATTGAGACAACTAAGATCTCTGCGTTTTTTCTTCTTGAGTTTTGAACGTCGAGGAGTACAATGCGTCCGCTTGCACTAGAAGGTGATGAGGACCTCAACCCCTCACATTGAAAAACATAAAGTTGGGCCAACGTTCCTCATCCTTCTAAGTTGGCGCTAGTCCAAATAAACGAAAAACTTTTTCTCGGACAGCGCCGAAGTGTGCCCAATAGCAAAGTAATAAACACAGGAGCAATCTCACATGCTTCGTCTCAAGCTTTTCGTCATTGTCATTGCACTTGCAGTCCTGGCCGTCACCAGGCTGGTCCAAACAACCGAGACGATTCGACGCTTGACCAATACCGCCGAACAAACGCTATGTCTGAATCCGATCCTAAGTGACGATGGACAAGTTGTCGTTTTTGAATCTACTTCGGATCTTGCCAACGTCGGCACTGGCCCTGGATTTCACGCTCTTCGCATCAGTACGAATGGTTCGATAGCAGCTGAAGAAATTGGTCGCTCTCGAGCGACGTCATCAAGCATTTCGCGAGAAGGCCGCAGGATCACATTTTCTTCAACGGAAGATCTACTCGGAGAAAACCAGGATCGAAATTCCGAAATCTATTTCTTCGATGGGCAGAGACTAAGGCAGCTAACGCATTCAACCGCTTCTTCCGAAGTCAATCGCCTCATTGAAGGCAGTTTTGAGCCATCGATCTCAGAAGATGGGGGACTCATCGCCTTTTCATCCACTCAAGATTTGCTTTTGGTCGATGTCGCAAACGATGGCATCGCTGTTTTGCAGCAAGACCCTGACGGCTTCCACTTATCCCAACCAAAGATCGCGGGAGACGGAAGTAGAATTTACTTTGTCGGAAGTAATGCCAACAGCGAAGAAACTCAAGACTTGAAGGTCCTTGATCTTGCCAGTCACACAACTCGCACTGTCGTTAGTAACGTTACTCGATTAAGACTTACTCGAGGACGAGCTGTTAGTAGTAACGGAAAACGTATTGTCTACTCCGCACAGACTGCACCGAATGAAACACAGGTCTTTCTTTTTGATGCCGATGAGAATGCTCCAAGGCAACTCACGCAACTAGGCACACGCACTTCTGATGTTGACCTCAATCCGTCGATCAGCGGTGACGGAAAGCGCATTACATTTGCGACGCGTAGAAAGGTGACGAATTCAAGCGATGGAAGTGTCGAACTTTACTTATTGGATCTTCCGACCGGCAAGATCGAACAAATTACTTCTGCGCCATCGACGGCGACTGCAGAAGTCATATCTTCCCTCAATCATGATGGAAGCCTCGTCGCCTACAACTTTGCTCGAATTGCATCCGGAACCGTCAGCGATCCAGATTTTGCAAACAACTCCGAGATTTACGTTGCATCAATCGCTCCACGCCCCGCAGTTTGGCCAGGTGGTCGTGGCAAATGCGGCAACAAAACCACTAAATGATTCACGTGTTGCGCCAATGAGCATCGCGACAATCATTGGTACGAACTTGTGTGGCCGAACTGAACAAGCAAAATTGCTTAATGGAATGCTACCGAGCACGTTGGCAAACACCGCAGTTACGGTCAACGGACAAACCGCAACGCTCCTTTATGTATCGCCTGGTGAAGTCGTGTTTGTTGTGCCCGCAGGACTCACTGATGGGCCAGCGGAAGTCACCCTTGTTAACTCCGAGGGTTTTCCATCTAAGGCGCAGGGATTTATCGCACGAACTGCTCCGGGCATCTTTAGCAACGAAAATCATGCGATCGGTCTAAACGCTGTGACACTAACAGCGGAGCCGTTTGATCCGACAGACGGGCAACTACGGATTATCCTCTTCGCAACCGGCATTAGAAATGCAAACCATGTTTCAGCCAGCCTTAATGGAGAAGAAGTGCCGGTAGAGGCTGTCCTAGCTTAACCTTTC
>Ga0207644_10002325_pt1 | contig 12293 bp, 10 predicted proteins | sample KBSS73metaG_FD_184326 | JGI IMG/M metagenome (GOLD analysis project Ga0207644, IMG submission 184326) | Switchgrass rhizosphere microbial communities from Kellogg Biological Station, Michigan, USA - KBS S7-3 metaG (SPAdes) (version 2) | ecosystem: Host-associated > Plants > Roots > Rhizosphere... | reverse complement strand
CGGTGCGGTGCTGCAGACTGCCGGGCGCGTCGACGAAGCGCGTGCGGCGCTGCAGGAAGCGATCGCGATCTACGAGGCCAAAGGGAACGTCGTGTCCGCGGCTCGCGTGCAGGAAGCGCTGAGGTCGACGGGGCTCGCGCCCTGAAACGGGAACGGGCCCTTTCGGGCCCGTTCTTCACTTGGCAAGACGTGGCTTACCAGTCCGTGGTGCCGTTGAAGAGCCCAAGGATGTGGAAGTACCAGTTCCCGGATGCATCAACGCCCGTCTGACCGTTCGTTGCAATCGGCAGCACCTGGGGCGTGATGCAGCGGAAGGGATACGACGTGGGAATCGCATAGGGTTGCGTCGGTGAGGGCGGGACCACGGCCAACGCACACGTCGGAATTGGTACCCAGGCACCGCCGCCACTCTTGTAGAGCAGATTCGCGTTGGCGAATTTGGCGCCCTTCTTCAAGCTGCTGACGGGCCGGAAGAGGTCGACTTGCAGCGGGTCGGCCTGAGTGAACTCAACCTCTTTAGGAACCCCAGTCGAGGTGTCGACGATCGTGACAGTCGATTCGAAGCACTTCTTGTTTTGCGGAGAGCACGAAGCTCCCGGGACAACCTGCTTAAGACCAACCGTGACTGCCTGCGGCGTCTTGACCTTCGTTTTCGCGCCATCATCCTCGACGCCCAAGGTCTCGTTCTTGAGGACGAAGCTCTGGACACCATCCTTGGGGCTGCCAACCTTAAGAGTGACGAGTTCGCTGAGGTCGTAGACCAGATTGGAAGAATTCGCTTGACCCTGTCCCGCTTGAATCGTCCAACTTACCGACAGCTTGCTGTCCGGTGTCGGTGGCACGACGGTCGGGCTCGGCACAAGCAGAATGAATTCGATCGCTGGGGCGCCAGGCGGCAGCGGACCGAACGCGCAATCCAGCCTGGTGTTGCCGAGTGAGGCCGTACACCCCGCGACAACAGGATCGATGAAAGCGGCCGTCATGCTGTTTGGCACGAGCGTCACCGGATCCCTGACGCTTGTGACGAGGGTGAAGAAGATGCTGTTGAGACCGCCGTTGCTGCTTGGGTTGGCGATGTGCACCTTGTAGGCAGACTGATAGGTGGTGCCATCAGTGTTGTACGAGATCACCTTCGCGCCCGGGGCGCCGGAAACGAGGGCAATTACCGAAGCGTCAAGCTGCGGGATACCGGCGAGCGCAACGGTCGAAGCAGACAGAAACGCGAGACCTACGAGCGCGGCCGAAGCTGCGGTTCGAAGAGAACGCGCAAACGGCCCTCCCACTGCAATGGGCGACGCAAAGTCATGCGTGGGGCGATTCATCTTCGAACTCGTCATCTGGAACTCCGTCTTGTGTGTGTCGGCCGCCCTGTCCCCAGGCTGCTCGACGGGAAGAACACCAACGCTGATCGGAAGCCGATCTCCTGTCTGGCTCTTCCGCGCCGCGGCAAGTGCCGCGGCTGGGCGCACTGTAAGGTAAGTCCTACAACGGAGCCGGAATCTGGACCGGCCAATCCCCCGTGAACGCGGGGGTCAAGGGCCCCGTTCATCCACAAGACTGAGGAAGTCCGCGGCCGTCTCGTTCGCCGCGTAGGAAAACCCGAACTGTTTCGAACCCGCCGATGCCTCGGCTTGAGATCGCCAGCCGCCGCCACAATCTCCCCCGCAATGGACTCCTATCACGGCACGACGATCGTCAGCGTGCGCCGCGGCAGCGTCGTCGCGCTTGGCGGCGACGGCCAAGTGACGCTCGGCAACATCGTCGTCAAGGCGACCGCGCGGAAGGTCAGGCGCCTGCATCACGACAAGGTGCTCGCCGGCTTCGCCGGCGCCACCGCCGACGCGTTCACGCTGTTCGAGCGCTTCGAGGCCAAGCTCGAGAAGCACCAAGGCAACCTCGTCCGCTCGGCGATCGAGCTCACCAAGGACTGGCGCACCGACCGCGTCCTGCGCCGGCTCGAGGCGATGCTCGCCGTCGCCGACCACGAGACATCGCTCATCATCAGCGGCAACGGCGACGTCCTCGAACCCGAGTACGGCATCGTCGCCATCGGCTCGGGCGGATCGTTCGCGAGCGCCGCGGCACGCGCCCTCCTTCAACACACCGAGATGGTGCCCAAGGACATCGTCAAGCGCTCGCTCGAGATCGCCGCCGACCTGTGCATTTACACCAACCAGAACCACTCGATCGAGACGCTGGGCTGACGACATGAAGCCCCCACGCTCTCTTCGTTCGCTGCCCCCCGAGGGGGCGGCGACGCCCTTGGGGCGGCCCGGCGGGCGCCGCCGATGAAATCCAGCATGACGCCGACGGAGATCGTCTCCGAGCTCGACCGCCACATCGTCGGCCAGTCGGGCGCCAAGCGCGCCGTCGCGATCGCGCTGCGCAACCGCTGGCGGCGACAGCAGGTCGACGAGGCGATGCGCGGCGAGATCACGCCGAAGAACATCCTCATGATCGGCCCGACCGGCGTCGGCAAGACCGAGATCGCGCGCCGCCTCGCGCGCCTCGCCGACGCGCCGTTCATCAAGGTCGAGGCGACCAAGTTCACCGAGGTCGGCTACGTCGGCAAGGACGTCGACTCCATCGTCCGCGACTTGGTCGACATGGCCGTCAAGCAGGAGCGCGAGACGGCGATGAAGCGCCAGCGCGCCCGCGCCGAGGACGCCGCCGAGGAGCGGATCCTCGAGGTGATCGTCCCGGGCGCGCGAAGCGACTTCGGCCTGGCGCCGTCGCCTTCGGCCGACAACACCGCGCGGCAGGTGATGCGAAAGCGCCTGCGCGAAGGCCTGCTCGCCGACCGCGAGATCGAGATCGAGGTCGCCGAGCCGAAGCCGTCGATGGAGATCATGGGCCCGGCCGGGATGGAGGAGATGACCGAGCAGCTGCGCGGCATGTTCGCCAACCTCGGCGGCGCGGGCAAAAAGAAGGCGCGCAAGATGAAGATTGCCGAGGCGCACAAGATCTTGATCGACGAGGAGGCGGCCAAGCTCGTCAACGACGACGACGTCAAGGCGAGCGCGCTCGCCAACGCCGAGCAGAACGGCATCGTCTTCATCGACGAGATCGACAAGGTCGTGTCGCGCTCCGAGGCGCACGGCGCCGACGTCTCGCGCCAGGGCGTGCAGAGGGACCTCCTGCCGCTGGTCGAGGGAACGACCGTCAACACCAAGTACGGGATGGTCAAGACCGACCACATCCTGTTCATCGCGTCGGGCGCGTTCCACCTCGCCAAGCCGAGCGACCTGATCCCCGAGCTGCAGGGGCGCTTCCCGATCCGCGTCGAGCTCGGGTCGCTCTCGGTCGACGACTTCGAGGCGATCCTGACGCAGACCCACGCCAGCCTCGTCAAGCAGTACAAGCTGCTGCTCGCGACCGAAGGCGTGACGCTCGAGCTCGCGCCCGACGCGATCCGGCGCATCGCGCAGATCGCCTTCGACGTCAACGAGCGTACCGAGAACATCGGCGCCCGGCGCCTCTCGACGGTGATGGAGCGGCTGCTCGACGAGGTGAGCTTCGACGCGCCGAACCGCGCCGGCCAGACGGTGCGCATCGACGGCGCCGCCGTCGACGCCAAGCTCTCCGACCTGGCGAAGAACGAGGACCTGTCGCGATATATCTTGTAGCGCGCAAGCGTGCGCGCGTCCTCTAGCGTGGGCGACGCTCAGCGCTCGAGCGGCGGCGGGGCATCCTCGGCGACGGGGAGCAGCGCGTCGTTGTGGCGAAAGCCCAGCCACCAGAAGGTGAAGGCGACGACCAGGAGGCCGATCGCCTCGGCAACGAGAGCGACGAGGGAGTCGCGATCCATTCGCAGCACGGCGGAGCTCGAGAACACGAGCCCGATCGCCACCAGCAACGCAGCGGGCAAGAGCAAGCTCACCAGAGCGACACGCCAGGTCACGGCCCATCCGATCAGGCCGCGTCGCTTGAAGCGGCGAAACCACGGCAGCCACATCAGCTCGCACACGTAGGCGCCCAGCAAGCAGGGGAGCGCGATGAAGGCAAGGAAATAGAACTCCATGCCGCTGTTGATGTCGCTCACCCCGAAAGCATAGAGCGCGACCAGCAGAAGCAATGGCACGGGCGCCAGGAACAGCATCGCAATGACGCGCTTCATCGGCCGCAGGCGCCTTCCGGGCTCAAAGCGCGAGCTTCTTCGACTGGAGCTGGAGCAGGCCCTCGAAGATCAGGGTCTCGACGGTCTCGAAATGGAGGTCGCTGATCGACGCGAGCTTGACCGCGGCGCCGCCGCTCATCAGGAGCGCCGGCTCCTGGCCGCAACGCTTCAGGAGCTTCCTGTGCATCCGCTCGACGGCGCCGGCGATCGCATCGGAGCCGCCGCTCATCAGCGCATCGCTGGTGTTGGTTGGGAAGTCGACCGCCTCGCCGGTCGGCGCCTTCAGCCCGGCGGTTCCCATTTCGAGCGCACGCAGCATGAGGCCGAAGCCCGGCAGGATCAGGCCGCCGAGGAAGCGCCCGTCGGTGTCGAGGGCGTCAACGGTCACCGCGGTGCCGACCATGACGACGAGCACCGGCCGGGCCGGGCCGCGCGCCAGGATGCGGTGGCGCGCGCCGATCAGCGCGACCCAGCGGTCGACGCCGAGGCGGTTCGGATGGTCGTAGCCGTTGACGACGCCGCACGCCGAGGCGCTGCTCACGACCCAGCGCGGCTCGACGTCCCAGATCTCGAGCGCAGCTTCGGTCTGGCGGCGAATTCCCTCGCTGGCGACGATGCTGCCGAGCATGCTCGACGGCGCCGGCAGGTCGCGCCAGGCGCCTTCGGCGAGGCCGTCGATCGCCTCGAGGAAGACCGCGCCGTGCGCCAGCATCGCGGAGCCCGGGGCGGGCGCCGAATAGAGCGCCCACTTCAGTCGAGTGTTGCCGACGTCGACGGCGAGAAAGCTCACGATCGAACGTGCCGCGGCGGCTGGCCGCGGTGCGCGCAGGAAGGAGCGTCGCCCATGGTCGACCGTTGGCACTAGACCATCTTGCCCGTCGCCGGCTGCACGTCGCAGGCGGCGATTCGCCAGCTGCCGTCGCGCTGGTGCTCGAGGCGATAGGTCGCGAGCCAGAGCACGCCGGCGGCATCGGTCAGATGGACGCCCTGGAACAGCTGGCCGTCGACGCGCAAAGGAAGCAGGAAGGTCACGGCGGCGGGACGATAGACGACCGGGTAGCCGGCCCGCACCATGGCGAGGAACCGCTCGGGCGTTCCGAACATCGAGCGGATCGCCGGCGCCGCGTATGAGAACGCGAGCTTGGCATCGTCGCTCGCGAAGGCGTCGAGCTGGGCGCTGACGATGGCCTTCGCGGCGCGCGCGTCGGCGGTCGAGACCGGCTCGGCGCGTGCCGGAGCGCTCGCGGCGAAGGCGACGGCAAGCGTCAGGCAACAGGCGGCGAGCAGGCGGGCCATGGTCTCTCGGGCAAGGCGCGGGCCGCCATCATGCAGCTTTTGGCGAATCACCGTGCGCCGGCGCAAAGGACTGTAAACGCGGCCGCCGGCGGTCATCGACGCCCACGGGTGTCCGGTTGAAGGGAGGTCGGCGCCCGTAGGGCGCCTTGAACCCGGAGACCCGCCATGTCCTCTCGCACCCTCGCCCTCGCCGCCGTCTGCGCCGCCACGCTGAGCGCCTGCGTCGTCGCACCGGTCGGCCGCCCTTACGGCTACGCGCCGGCCGGCCAGGTCATCGTCACCGACGTCGCCCCGCCCGCGCCGTATTACGAGACCGTGCCGGTAGCGCCGTACGCCGGCGCCGTCTGGATCAACGGCTACTGGGGCTGGAACGGCGGCCGCCACGCGTGGGTCGGCGGCCACTACGAGCAGGCCCGGCCGGGCTACGGCTGGCAACCGCACCGCTGGGTCCAGCGCGAGGGCCGTTGGCATCTCGACGAGGGGCACTGGGCGCGCCGCTGACCGTTCGGGCCGGTGTTCGTCGCGCCAGCGGCGACCGCCGGCCTCTCCGCGACGTGGGACGCGGCCGGCCTCGCCCGCGGGGTGGGGCGCGGCCGACCTCGCTCGACGCGGCGCTACACTGCGATTGACGTATACGTCAATCGGCGCGGTGCCGTGACGTCGGTCGCGGAGACATGGTGGCGAAGAAACCCGGCGCGCGCCTCGCGGACTACCAGTACGCTGGCGCACCGGCTGGCGAGGCTGCCCGGACGGGCAAGCCTTCGCCCGCCTCGAAGCGCTCCCGGCGCTTCGATCTCGCTGCCATCGATCCGCGCGCCAAGCCGTTCTCCAGCGGCGACAAGGCGAGCGACCAAGCCGCCGTCGCCGCACTCGCCGACGACATCGACCGGCTCCAGGACATGCTGTACGCCGATCGCCGCTTCAAGGTGCTCGTCGTCCTGCAGGGCACGGACACCAGCGGCAAGGACGGGACGATCCGCGGCGTCTTCGCCAAGACAAGCGCGCTCGGCGTTCGCACCGCGGCGTGGAAGGCGCCGAGCGAGGAGGAGCGCGCCCACGACTTCCTCTGGCGGATCCACCAGAAGGTGCCCGCCGCCGGCGAGATCGTGATCTTCAACCGCAGTCACTACGAGGACGTCCTCGTCCCCGTCGTCAAGGGCTGGATCGGGCACGACGAGACGGTTCAGCGCTTCGCCCACATCAACGCGTTCGAGAAGCTGCTCGCCGAAACCGGCACGACCATTCTCAAGTTCATGCTCCACATCTCGAAGGACGAGCAGCGCCAGCGCCTGCAGGACCGTCTCGACGACCCGACCAAGCACTGGAAGTTCGCGGTCGGCGACCTCGAGGAGCGCGCCCGCTGGGACGCCTACCAGGCGGCGTACGCCGAGGCGGTCGGCGCGACCGGGACGCCTTGGGCGCCGTGGACGATCGTTCCGGCCGACTCGAAGACGCATCGCAACCTGATGATCGCGACCGCCGTGAAGGAGTCGTTGCAGCGCCTGAATCTTCGCTATCCGCCGGGCGACCCGGCGCTGGCGACGATCAAGGTCGTCTGAGCATCGCGATGACCGAGCTCTCCGCCGACTACAAGGCGCTCGCCGACTACCGGCCGCGCCACAAGGTGCGCTTCGTCACCGCGGCGAGCCTGTTCGACGGCCACGACGCGGCGATCAACATCATGCGGCGCATCCTGCAGGGGATGGGCGCGGAGGTGATCCACCTCGGCCACAACCGCTCGGTCGACGAGGTCGTCACGGCGGCGCTGCAGGAGGACGTGCAGGGCATCGCGATCAGCTCGTACCAGGGCGGCCACGTCGAGTACTTCAAGTACATGATCGACCTGCTGAGGTCGCGCGGCGGCGAGAACATCCGCGTCTTCGGCGGCGGCGGCGGCGTCATCGTCGCGAGCGAGATCGCCGAGCTGCACGCCTACGGCGTCGAGCGAATCTACAGCCCCGAGGACGGCCAGCGCATGGGTCTTGCGGGGATGATCGGCGAGATGATGATGCGCTGCGACGTCGACCTCGCGGCGCAGGCGCCGACCTCGCTGGCGCCGATCTGCGGCGCCGACGAAGCGGCCCGACGCGCCCTCGCCCGCCTGATCACCGCGCTCGAGAGCGGCGCGGCGGCGTCCGCCCTGCGCGACGAGCTGCGCGCGGCGGTGAGCGCGGCGAAGACACCGGTCATCGGCATCACCGGCACCGGCGGCGCCGGCAAGTCGAGCCTGACCGACGAGCTGATCCGGCGCCTGCGCCTCGATCAGCAGGACGCGCTGCAGATCGCCGTCATCAGCATCGACCCGTCGCGGAGGAAGAGCGGTGGCGCGCTGCTCGGCGACCGCATCCGCATGAACGCGATCGCGCCGTGGGCCAAACCGACCAGCCAGGCCGGTGCTCACGATTCGGGCGCTCGCGACTCGGGCGCCCGCGTCTTCATGCGCTCGCTGGCGACGCGCGACTTCGGCAGCGAGATCAGCGCCGCGCTTCCCGACGTGCTCGCGGCGGTCAAGGCCGCGGGCTTCGACCTCGTCATCGTCGAGACGTCGGGGATCGGCCAGGGCGACGCCGCGATCGTTCCGCTCGTCGACGTGCCGGTCTATGTCATGACGCCCGAGTTCGGCGCCGCGAGCCAGCTCGAGAAGATCGACATGCTCGACTTCGCCGACTTCGTCGCCATCAACAAGTTCGACCGCAAGGGCGCCGCCGACGCGCTGCGCGACGTCGCCAAGCAGGTGCAGCGAAATCGCGGCGACTTCGCCAGGCGCCCCGACGAGATGCCCGTGTTCGGCACGATGGCGAGCCGCTTCAACGACGACGGCGTCACCGCGCTCTACCAGGCGATGGTGCTGCGCCTGGCCGCGCTCGGGCTGAAGCTGTCGGCGGGAGCCCTGCCCAAGGTGCAGACGCGGCACAGCACGCACCAGGTGCCGATCGTTCCCGCGTCGCGCTCGCGCTACCTCGCCGACATCGTCGATTCCGTGCGCGCGTACAAGCGCGACGCGCGCGAGCAGGCGCGCCTCGCGCGCGAGGTCCAACAGCTGCGCGCGAGCGCGCGAATGCTGTTCGAGGCGAATCCGGACAAGGCGAATGCCTATGGGGCCGTCAATGCCCTCGCCGACGAGCGCGAGGAGCGCCTCGAGCCGAGGTCGCGCGAGCTCCTTGCCGACTGGCCTGGGCTGCGTCGCGCCTACGCGCAGGACGAATACGTCCACGCCGTGCGCGGGCGCGAGATCCGCACGCCGCTCCAGCACACCACGCTGTGCGGCAACAAGGTGCCGAAGGTCTCCCTGCCGGCATGGGAGTGCGACGGCGAGGTCCTCAAGTGGCTGCTGCTCGACAACGTGCCGGGATCGTTTCCGTACACCGCCGGAACGTTCGCGTTCAAGCGCGAGAACGAGGACCCGACGCGGATGTTCGCCGGCGAGGGCGACGCCTTCAAGACCAACACCCGCTTCAAGCTGCTCTCGGCCGGCATGCCCGCCAAGCGCCTGTCGACCGCGTTCGACTCGGTCACGCTCTACGGCAACGACCCCGCGCTTCGGCCCGACATCTACGGCAAGGTCGGCAACTCGGGCGTGAGCATCGCCACGCTCGACGACATGAAGGTGCTCTACTCCGGCTTCGACCTGACGAGCCCGAGCACGTCGGTGAGCATGACGATCAACGGCCCGGCGCCGACGATCCTGGCGATGTTCATCAACACCGCGATCGACCAGAAGCTCGAGTCGTTCCGCGCCGAGAACAAGCGCGAGCCGAGCGCCGACGAAGCCGCCGGCATCGCCGCCTGGGTGAAGGAGAACGTTCGCGGCACCGTGCAGGCCGACATTCTCAAGGAAGACCAGGGCCAGAACACCTGCATCTTCTCGACCGAGTTCAGCCTCAAGGTGATGGGCGACATCGCCGAATACTTCGTCGCCCACAAGGTCCGCAACTTCTACTCGGTGAGCATCTCGGGCTATCACATCGCCGAGGCGGGCGCGAACCCCATCAGCCAGCTCGCGTTCACGCTCTCGAACGGCTTCACCTTCGTCGAGGCGTACCTCGCGCGCGGCATGGCGATCGACGACTTCGCGCCCAACCTGTCGTTCTTCTTTTCGAACGGCATGGACCCGGAGTACACGGTGATGGGCCGGGTCGCGCGCCGCATCTGGGCGGTGGCGATGCGCGACCGCTACGGCGCCAACGAGCGCAGCCAGAAGCTCAAGTACCACGTGCAGACGAGCGGACGCAGCCTGCACGCGCAGGAGGTCCAGTTCAACGACATCCGCACGACGCTGCAGGCGCTCATCGCGATCTACGACAACTGCAACTCGCTCCACACCAACGCCTTCGACGAGGCGATCACGACGCCGACCGAAGATTCGGTGCGCCGCGCGATGGCGATCCAGCTCATCATCAACCGCGAGTGGGGTCTGGCGAAGAACGAGAACCCGAACCAGGGCGCTTTCATCGTCGACGAGCTGACCGAGCTGGTCGAGGAAGCGGTGCTCGGCGAGTTCGAGCGGATCAGCGAGCGCGGCGGCGTCCTCGGCGCGATGGAGACCGGCTACCAGCGCGGCAAGATCCAGGAGGAAAGCCTTCACTACGAGATGCTCAAGCACACCGGCGAGTACCCGATCGTCGGGGTCAACACCTTCCGCGCCCCGCATGGTGAAACGGTGCCGCAGCAGATCGCTCTGCAGCGCTCGACCGAGCAGGAGAAGGAGAGCCAGCTGACGCGGCTCGCGGATTTCCACGCCCGCCACGCGGACGCGGCCCCGGCGATGCTGCACCGCCTCCAGCAGACGGTGATCGACAACGGCAACGTCTTCGAAGTCCTGATCGACGCGGTGCGCGTGTGCTCGCTCGGGCAGATCACCGACGCGCTGTTCGAGGTCGGCGGACAGTACCGCCGCAACATGTGAGGCCGACGCGATCCTGAAGGCGTCGCGCTCGTCGCCATGAGCCACGGCCCCCTCGCCGGCCTGCGCGTCCTCGAGTTCGAGGCGATCGGCCCGGGGCCGTTCGCCGGGATGATGCTCGCCGACATGGGGGCCGACGTGATCCTCGTCGACCGGCCGGCCGATCCCAGCCTCGGCCTGAAGCGCGAACGCCGCTTCGACGTCATGCTGCGCGGCCGCCGGTCGCTGACGCTCGACCTGAAAGGCGAACACGGCAAGGAGGCGGCGCTTCGCCTCGCCGAGCGCGCCGACGCGATCATCGAAGGCTTTCGCCCCGGTGTCATGGAGCGGCTCGGGCTCGGCCCCGAGGCGATGCACGCCCGCAACCCTCGCCTCGTCTACGGCCGAATGACCGGCTGGGGCCAGTCGGGTCCCTTGGCCGAGCGCGCTGGCCACGACATCAACTACATCGCCCTCGCCGGCGTTCTCAACGCGATCGGCCGCGCCGGCGCGGCGCCGGTGCCGCCGCTCAACCTGGTCGGCGACTTCGGCGGCGGCGGCATGCTGCTCGCCTTCGGGATCGCCTGCGGCGTGATCGAGGCGCGCGCGAGCGGGCGCGGCCAGGTCGTCGACGCGGCGATGGTCGACGGCGCGGCGCTGCTGGCGACGATGTTCTCGGGCTTCCTCGCCTCCGGCATGTGGAAGGACGGCGAGCGCGGCGGCAACGTCCTCGACTCGGGCGCGCCGTGGTACGACACCTATGCGACGAGCGACGGCAGGCACGTCGCGATCGGCGCCATCGAGGCGAAGTTCTACGCCGAGCTGCTCGACCGGCTCGGCCTCGACGCGTCGCTCGCCGCGACCCAGCACGACCGGTCGACGTGGCCGGCGCTGCGCGATCGCTTCGTCGAGACTTTCGCGCAGCGCACCCGCGTCGAGTGGGAAGCGATCTTCGCCGGCTCGGATGCGTGCTTCGCGCCGGTGCTCTCGTTCGCCGAATCGCGCCGGCACCCGCACGTGACGGCGCGCGCCGGAACGATCGAGGTCGCCGGCATCGCGCAGCCGGCGCCGGCGCCGCGCTTCGATCGCACGCCGGGCGCCGCAGCGTCGCCGCCGCCCGAGCGAGGCAGCGGCGGCGCCGACGCGCTGCAGGGCTGGGGCTTCGACAAGGCGGCGATCGAGGCCCTGCGCGATCTCGGCGTCGGGTTCACCTAGTGTGCTGTCCCGCTGATACGCGAGCAAAGTCGATGCAACTTCTCGAGTATGGAGTCAGCTGAGGCAGTCCAGGTGAAGGGCTTGCAGTTCGTGTTGTACGAGGCGACGAAGTGATCGATCTTGTTGATCAGGTCTTTGACCGACGAGAACGAGCCGCGCCGGATCGCCTTGTCGGTGATCAGGCCGAAGAAGCGCTCGACCTGGTTGAGCCACGAACTGTAGGTAGGAATGAAGTGCATGTGCCATCTGGGTCGGGCGGCCAGCCAGGCGCGCACCTTCGGGTGGGAGTGCGTGGCGTAGTTGTCGACGATGCAGTGGATGTCCAACTCGGCCGGCACCGATTGGTCGATGGTGCGCAGGAATGCTACGAACTCCTGATGCCGATGGCGCGGCTTGCACTCGGCGAGCACCGCGCCGTTGAGAACATTGAGCGCTGCGAACAGCGTCGTCGTGCCGTGGCGGACATAGTCATGAGTCACGCCTTCGACGTAGCCCAGCCCCAAGGGCAGCATCGGCTGAGTCCGCTCGAGCGCCTGACACTGGCTCTTCTCGTCCACACAGAGCACCAGCGCGTTGTCGGGCGGGCTCAGATAGAGCCCCACGACATCGCGAAGCTTCTCGATGAAGAACGCGTCGGTGGAGAGCTTGAAGTGCTCGCTCCTGTGCGGCTGCAAGCCGAACAGCTTGAAGTAGCGGTGCACGCTGGTCTTGGAGATACCCGTCTCGTCGGCCACGGAGCGAACGCTCCAGTGCGTCGAGCCATCAGCCGGCTTGGTGTGCAAA
>Ga0207644_10002317_pt1 | contig 12328 bp, 4 predicted proteins | sample KBSS73metaG_FD_184326 | JGI IMG/M metagenome (GOLD analysis project Ga0207644, IMG submission 184326) | Switchgrass rhizosphere microbial communities from Kellogg Biological Station, Michigan, USA - KBS S7-3 metaG (SPAdes) (version 2) | ecosystem: Host-associated > Plants > Roots > Rhizosphere >... | reverse complement strand
GTCGAGACCGACGACCTGCGTCGTGATCGGGGTGCCGCTGCCGCCGTAGAAGAACGCGCCCACCTGCGTGCCGATGCCGAACTGGTAGGCGCCATAGAGCTTCACGACGTGCGGGCGATCCGTGGCCAGGCGGCCGCGCGGATCGAGGTTGCCGTGCGAATCCCACATCAGCTCGTCGATGTCCCAGCCGGTGTGCGAGTTGCTGCCCGGCCGCGCGATGGTGCCGGTCTGCTGCTGCGCGTTCTTCGACGAGATGCCGGTGGTCGGCGTCTGGATCTCGTCGGAGTTGGCGGTGCCGGAGTAGTTGCCGTACAGCCGGCTCCACGTGTAGTTGGCGTTGGCGAACCAGTTCTTCGAGAACCGCCGCTCCCACGTCAGTTCGACGGCGTCGTACTGGCGCTTCGGCTTCGGCGTCGCGAACGGCGCGGTGTACAGCGGATACGACGGCGGCGTGACGGTGTTGTCGCCTTCGCCGGGGTTGCCGATCACGTAGATGCTGTCGCCGTTGACCAGCGCCCCGAGGTCCTCGATCGTGCGCCCCAGGTTGTTGTGCACGTAGTGGACGCCGATCGCGGTGCGCGCCCCGACCTGCACGTCCAGGCCGCCGTTGAAGCTGTCCTGGTACATCGGCTTGATGTTCGGGTCGGTGGCTTCGATGGAATTGCCGCGGAAGTCGCGGAAGCCGTTCGGTCCGCCCCACAGATCGCGCCCGGGCATGTTGTCGATGTTGATGCTGCCGAGGTCGAGCGTGTCGAGCGACCGGTAGTAGATGTGCCAGAGGTCGCCGCCGTAGGAGCCGCGGGCGATTTCATACCGCGTCCAGTCGTAGTAGCGGCCCCAGCTCGCGAACGCCTTCATCTTGCCGTCGCCCTTCACGTCGAAGCTCGCCCCGAGCCGCGGCGCGATCTTGTCGGCGAAGCCGAACTCGATTCCGTAGGGGCGGATCTCCGGGTTGAAGGTGGGGATCTTCTCGTTCTCGGTCCGGACGCCCACGTTGAGCGTGAGGCGCGAGCCCATCGTCCACGTGTCCTGGATGAACAGGTTCTGCATGTTCGCGTTGACGTTGCCGCGCGTGGCCAGGTCGTGCACCGCGTAGTAGCCGTAGGTCCCAGTGCCGGTCTGCCCGGTCGCGGAGCTGCGGAACGCCTGCCCCCAGTACAGATAGACGTACCCGCCCGGATACGAGACGTCCACGTCGTTGGCCGAGTGGCGCAGGCCCCAGCCGCCCTTCAGCAGGTGCGAGCCGGCGGCGTTGAAGGAGTGGTTGTAATCGAGCTGCACGAAGCCCTGCTTCGTGGTGTCGAAGTTGGTGACCTGGATGCGCGGCGTGTTGAACGTGCCGGTGGGGCCCTGCAGGTTGGCCGGGACGCCGGGCACGGTGAAGTTCGGGGTCTGGTAGGTGTAGCTCGTGATGTTCGGGACGCCGGTGTCCTTGTAGGCGTCGTAGAAGTAGCCGCCGCGCGCGCTCAGGTAGCTGTTGTTGCGCAGGAAGACGTCGACGTTCGAGCTGAAGTTGTTCTGGTCGCCCTCGAAGCCGCGGGTGGTTTCCGCCTGGTTGGCCGCCGCCGACGTGGTCAGCCAGTTGGGTCCGAGCGAGTCGTAGGCGGGCAGCCGGCCTTCCGAACGCGTCGGTGTCATGAGCAGGCTGGCGTTGGCGTGCACTTTGTTCCCGGAGTAGGTGACCTTGCCGAAGCCCTGCCACGCCGTCTGCTTCTGGTTGATTTCGCCCGGCTCGGTGCCGGCCGAGAACAGGTACTCGTTGGTGCGGCGCACCACGCGCGGCGACACCGACCCGAAGAAGTACAGCCTGTTCTTGACGATCGGTCCGCCGAGCGATCCGCCGAACTCGCTCTGATGGTTGGGCTGCTTGGTGTCCTGGTAGTAGCCGACGGTGGTGAGGTCGTTGGGGTTGAGCACGAGCCGCTTGAACGGTCCGGCGCTCAGCGCGCTGCCGATGTAGTAGTAGTGCGTCTCGCCGCTGAAGACGTTGCCGCCGGACTTCGTGACCGCGCTGACGACGCCGCCGAGGGCGCCGCCGTACTCGGCGTCGATGCCGCCGGTCTTCACCTGCACTTCCTGGAGATATTCGAACACCGTGTTCTGGCGCGAGTTGCCGTAGATCAGGCTGTTGATCGCCACGCCGTCCACCGTGAACGAGTTCTCGGCGGCGCTGGCCCCGTTCACCTGAATGCCACCTTCGATTTCACCGGCGTTGACGCCCGGGGCCGTCAGGGCCAGCCCCTGGAAGCTGCGCGCCTTGGGCAGCCGGTCGAATTCTTCGGCCGTGATGTTGTGCGCCAGGGTGACCTTGGTGATGTCGAGCTGCTTGGTCGCGTCGGCGGTGACGGTGATCGTCTCGTTGCGGACGCCGGGCTTGAGCTCCGCGTCCACGCCGACGGTTCGTCCCAGCAGGACGATGACGTCGTCCACCACGACCTTCTGGAAGGTATCCAGCTCGATCGCGACCGAGTAGCGCCCGGGATCCAGATCGGGCACGCGGTAGGTGCCGTCGCCGCCGCTCACCGCCACGCGCTGAGCGCCGGTTTCACGGTTGGTGGCGGTCACCGTCGCGCCGGGGACGACGGCCTTCGAAGAATCGGTCACGGTCCCGGCCAGTCCGCCAAATCGTTCCTGCGCGTCTGCCAGCCCCGAGCTCAGGCAGATCAGCGCCGCGACAATCAGGCTGAAACGTCTCGCCATCGTTCACACTCCTCCCGGCCAGCGCCGGCAACCACTACCCGAAGGGCAGGGCATTGAGAGAAACGTGCCGATGGGACGAGTGACGGGTCTGCCGGGCGAAGGGACGAGCGGGCTCTCGAGGGTGTTTAACGCATGTGACGAACGGCGAGAGGGACGAAAAAATGGATGGAATTCAGAAATCTGAATCGAATTCTGAGCCGTTCATCACGGCGATTCCCGTTCATCCAAAGGTCATGGGCTCAACGAGGGTGAGCGTCCCCGTGAGGCCCGGCGCTGACGACTCCCGGCACCGGTGCTCGAACGATATGACGAGCTGATGAACCGGGCATCGAGTGCAGTCAGATGCACGTGCTGGCCGTTGCCGATCCCGTCCCCCGCGCGGCTGGTGATGACGAGATCGCTGGCGCCGCTCGTTCCGGACGGAGCGCTCGGGCTGGATCCACAGCCAAGAGCCACGGACAGCGCGGTGGCCATCGCCGATAGACGAAGAGGAGCGCTCAGCGCCATGGGTTCATGAGGATGCGGACCTCTCCCGTCAGCGCCTGCGACAAGCTGCTGCAGCGCTGCGTGAAGCGCGCTCGAAACCGGTTGACCGTCAGCGAATCGAACACCGTACCCGGTCCTCCGTAGTCGGCCTCGATCACGTCGAACGACCCGGTCAGGGAGCTGCACCCCAATCCTTTGGCGGAGAAATCCAGCCCCGGCTGTGTGCCGGTACGCGAGACCGATCGCACCGCCCCCTCATAATGGCCCGGCCGCAGGGGCTGTCCTTGTGGCGCGGCGATTTCGAGCATCCAGAATTCAAGAACAGGCGTGCGCCGCAGGACCTGCACGCGCAACGCGTTCTGCTGGAAGTACACGCCCGCTGTGAAATCGGCAGTGTCGATTCCGACACCGTCGCCCGCGCCGCCGCCGATCGGCTCGCCGGGCGGGCTCGAAAAGGTGATGAAGCTCCCGACGGTGAGGTGAAGGAGAACGGATCGCGTCGTGCGCGCCCCGGTGGCTGTGATCGTCACGTCCGCGGGCGCGTCGAGCGGCTGGCGATCCAGAAGAATCGTTTCATTGACACTCGCTTGAGAGAGAGGAGCGCCGCTAGTCTAACTGCTGAGGTGCGGCACCGCGCCTTGGCGGTTGCACACTACGTCACATGAAAGGCCCGTGGCCGCGTTAGCCCATGCTGCGTCAGGCCTACCGCCAGTCACCTTGCGCGCGGCGCACGCTCATCTTGACGGCGACGAGAGTCGCGAGCGTGATCCCCGTCCAGAGCACTGGCTGACGTGTGAACGTCGTCGCGAGAACGATCGCGGCGGCAGCAGGCCCGAGTGCCCGCGAGCGTCTGTACTCGGGGCGGTCGAGCAGGATCCAGAGGCAGACGAGAAACAGCGAGACGGGAACGGTCACCGCCAGTCCGGCGGCGACCGGATCGATTGACGCATGCGCGCCGGCGCGATCGACCGCGACGCCAAGGCCGGCGCCCACGGCCGCGGCTGCCGCGAAGACGAAGTAGTGGCCGTAGCCCCAGACGAAGGCGCGGCGGTACGTCGTGAGCAGGTCGTGTGCTGGGCGATCGAAGTAGATCCACCACATCGAGTACACGATGAGCAGCCCGCCGACGATGACCGGGGCGAGCGCCGACAGCCGCTCGCCGGCCGCCACTGCGGCCTGAACCGCGGCGGTCGCGGACAGGATCGACTCGCCGAGCACGATCAGCGTGAGCAGGCCGTAGCGTTCGGCGATGTGGTGCGGGTGCCAGCTGGTGCGCGAGGCGCGCTCGGCCCACATCGGCACGAGCAGCTCGCCCAGCGCCGCCAGCGCAAACACCGGTGGGCCGAACCAGGGGAGGAACAGCGTGCCCACCCAGAGGACCTGCATCACGGCGATGCCGGCGGCGTACCGCCGCGCCGTCACGCTCCGTTCGGGGTCAGCTTTCGAGGCGCGCAGCCACTGCACCACCATCGCCATCCGCATGACGACGTAACCGCCGACGATGGCCAGGTTCGGCACCCGCGACTCGAACATCGACGGGATGCCTCCGGCCACGATCAGCGCTCCCGTGATCTGGACGAACACCGCGAGGCGATACGGCACGTCGTCGTTGTCGTAGGCCGAGGCGAACCATGTGAAGTTCATCCATGCCCACCAGACGGCGAAGAACACCATCGCGTAGCCCGTGAGCCCGTCGGCGACGTGGGCCTGCGCGACCGCATGATGCAGACCGCTGGCGGCTTCGGAGATGGCCACGACGAAGACGAGATCGAAGAGGAGTTCGAGCGGTGTCGCCACCCGATGCGGCTCGTGCGGCGAGCGGGCTCGCATCGCCACGCGCAGGCGGCCACCGCTGCCATGCGGCGACGTGGGGGCAGCCGCGGGCGCGGACGTGCTGGACACGACGTAACGATAGCCCGAAGCCGAACATCATCGAACGCCGCCTTGGGCGGTCCAAGGGCCGGCTGACGCCGCCCCCCACATCTGTAGGCTCAACGTCAGTACGATTCAGTGATGGCCGATCCGCACAAGCCGCTCCGTGACGACGTGCGGCTGCTCGGGGAACTACTGGGCGACACCATCCGCGCCCAGGCAGGCGACCGCATCTTCACGACGGTCGAGCGCGTGCGCGCGCTCGCGAAGAGCGGGCGCGCGGGCAACGACGCCGACTTCCGCGAACTCGCCAACGAGCTGTCGCGGATGGACGTCGACGACGCGCTGCCGATTGCGCGGGCGTTCGCGCACTTCCTGCACCTGGCCAACATCGCCGAACAGCACCATCGCGTCCGCCGCCGGCGCGCCTACCTGCGCGATGCCGATGCCGAACCGCAGCGCGGGTCGTGCGCCGACGGCTTCGCGCGGCTGCTCGCCGCGGGCGTAACCCCTGACCAGCTCCACGAATCGGTCAGCGCGCTGAGGGTCGAGCTGGTGCTGACTGCGCATCCCACCGAGGTCGCGCGCCGGCGCCTGGTGCAGAAGCACAACCGCATTGCCGCCGCGCTCGCCCAGCGCGATCGTCCCGACCTCACCGCGCCGGAGCAGGACGACCTCCTCGCGGCGATCCGGCGCGAGATTCAGGCCGCCTGGGGTACCAGCGACGTGCGCCGGGAACGGCCGACGCCGATCGACGAGGTGCGCAGCGGGCTCATCGTCTTCGAACAGAGCCTGTGGGACGCGCTGCCGCAGTACGTGCGCAGCGTCGATCGCGCGCTGCAGTCGAGTACCGGCCGCGGGCTGCCGATCGACGCGGCGCCGCTGCGATTCGGCTCGTGGATCGGCGGCGATCGCGACGGCAACCCGCACGTCACCCCCGACGTCACTCGTCGCGCCCTCCTGCTCTCGCGCTGGGTCGCTGCCGGGCTGTATCTGCGAGAGATCGAAGCGCTGCGGGACGAGCTCTCGATCGAGAGCGCCACCGAGGAGCTGCGGGCGCGCGTGCCGGGAAGCCCCGAGCCGTATCGCGACCTGCTCCGCGGCGTGCGCACCCGTCTGGTGGCGACGCGCGGGTGGATCGAAGCGGCGCTCGACGCCGGTGCGCCAACGCCCCCGCCGCCGGAGGTCTATGTCACCGCCGACGACCTCGCGGCCGATCTGTGCCTCTGCCACCGGTCGCTCGAGGCGACGGGGCAGCGTCTGATCGCCGATGGGCGCCTCAGCGACGTGCTGCGCCGCGTGGCGGCCTTTGGCGTCACGCTGGCGCGGCTCGACATCCGGCAAGACTCGGCGCGGCACACCGAGGCGTTGGCCGCCATCACCTCCGCGCTCGGGCTCGGGTCGTACGCCGAGTGGGACGAAGCGGCGCGGCTGGCTTTTCTGACGAAGGAGCTCGCGAGCCGCCGTCCGCTGATTCCGGAAGGGCTCGACGCCTCGGCGGAGGTGCGCGACGTGCTCGACACGTTCCGCATGATCGCGGCGGCTCCGGCGGGATCGCTCGGCGCCTACGTGATCACGATGACGCGGAGCGCTTCCGACGTACTGGCCGTGGAGCTGCTGCAGAAGGCGCTGGGAGTGGCGGCGCCGCTGCGGGTGGTGCCGCTCTTCGAAACCGCGCGCGATCTGCAGCATGCCGGCGCGGTGATGGACTCGCTGCTCGGCAACCCGTGGTACCGGGCTCGCACCGGCGGCCGTCAGGAAGTAATGGTCGGCTACTCCGATTCGGCCAAAGACGTGGGCCGGGTCGCCGCGGGCTGGGAGCTGTTCAAAGCGCAGGAAGCCGTAGTGGCTGCGTGCGCCGGCCACGGGGTGAAGGTGACGCTCTTTCACGGGCGTGGCGGCAGCGTCGGCCGTGGCGGCGGGCCCACACATCTCGCGCTGCACTCGCAGCCGCCGGGCTCGGTGGACGGCACGATCCGCGTCACCGAACAGGGCGAGATGCTGCAGGCGCTTTTCGGGTTTCCCGACATCGCCGTGAGAACGATGGAGGTCTACACCACCGGTACGCTCGACGCCTGGCTGATGCCGGTGCGCGACGTGCCGGACGCGTGGCGGACCTGCATGGATCGCCTGGCAGCCGATGCCCGGGAGGGTTACCAGCTGGTGGTCTACGACACCCCGGGCTTCATCGACTACTTCCACGCCTCGACGCCCGAAGCCGAGATCGGGGAGATGAACATCGGGAGCCGCCCCGCCCGGCGCGGCGGCGGCACCAGCGTCGCTGGTTTACGCGCAATCCCGTGGCAGTTCGCATGGACCCAGACACGGCTCATGCTGGGCGCGTGGCTCGGCGTCGAGGACGCGCTGGATCGGGCTGTGGCACGCGGGGAAGGGGCGCTCCTCCGCACCATGTACCGCGAGTGGCCGCACTTCCAGTCGGCCGTCGACCTGATCGAGATGGTGCTCGCCAAGGCCGACGGTCGCATTGCCGCCGAATACGACCGCCGGCTGGTACCTCCCGGCCTTCACCCGATCGGCGACGACCTTCGCGCGCGCCTGGCGCGCGCCATCCGCGGGATTCGCGCCGTGTCAGGGCACGACGATCTGCTCGAGGCGACGCCGGTCATCCGGCGCTCGATCGACGTCCGCAACCCGTACGTGGATCCGTTGAATCTGGTCCAGGTGGAGCTGCTCCGGCGCATGCGCGAACGGCCTGATGACCGGGTTCACATAGCGTTGATGATCACGGTCAACGGCATCGCCGCGGGCATGCGAAACACCGGCTGAGCGGCCGGCTTAGCTCTTCCTATTTCGCTACCTCGGCGACATAATCGAATCGCGGACAAAGGTTTGCGAGCACTTCACCCCGAGGGCGAGACGGTACGCTGCCAGCGCTGCGGGGCGGGCATGAGCCAATCGGCCGGTGCCTGCCCTTTGTGCAAGGCGCCGCGCTTCACCGCCACCGGCACGCTGACGCCGATCCCCGGCGGCGACGACGCCACCCGGTACGTGCCCGCCGCCGCGCCCGACCCCGACGCCACCTACTTCGTCGCCCCCGGCGCCGTTCCCGGCAACGGCAACCGGCCGGCAGATGATTCGACGGGCTTGCCGACCGGCGCCGGGCTGGCGCCGAGCGGTTTTGCGTCGGCCGACGCGGTGACCGTCGTCGGCGACCCGAAGGCCAGCGGGGGGGTGGGTGTCCGGCCAACCGCGGCCATGCGCGCGGCCGAGGGGCCGCTCCACGTCGGCCAGCAGTTCAGCGCCCGCTACATCATCGTGCGGCTGCTCGGCATCGGCGGCATGGGCGCCGTGTACCAGGCCTGGGACACCGAGCTGAGCGTGATGGTGGCCGTGAAGGTGGTGCGGCCCGAGGTGACCAGGGATCCGGTCGCCGCGCGCGACATCGAGCGGCGCTTCAAGCAGGAGCTGCTGCTGGCGCGGCAGGTGACGCACCGCAACGTCGTGCGCATTCACGACATGGGCGAGATCGACGGCATCAAGTACATCACGATGCCGTTCATCGAGGGCGACGACCTCGCCACGGTCATCCGGAAGTCGGGACGGCCCGAAATGGCGCGCATCATGGCGATTGCGCGACAGGTGGCCTCGGGGCTCAGCGCCGCGCACGACGCCGGCGTGGTGCACCGCGATCTCAAGCCCGCGAACATCATGCTGGGCGCCGATTCCGAAGCCGTCATCATGGACTTCGGCATCGCGCACACCGCCTCGGACCAGAAGGCGGCGGCGATTGCCAGCGTGCGGAAGACCGGCACGCTGTCGAAATCGCTCGAAAGCGAGCTCACGCGTGTGGCGGCCACGATGCAGGCCGGCACCGTGGCCGGCGCCATCGTGGGCACGGTGGCCTACATGGCGCCCGAACAGGCCCGCGGCGAAGAGGTCGATCAGCGCACCGACATCTACGCATTCGGCCTGATCCTCTACGACCTTCTGCTCGGCCGGCGGCGGGTCGAGGATGGTGGCGCGGTCTCCGACCTGCAGAAGCGGTTGGAGCACCCGCTGCCGGCGCCCCGGTCGACCGTGCCCGGCATGTCCGACGTGCCCGAGCCGCTGAGCCGCTTCGTGGCGCAGTGCATCGAGCCCGAGGCGGCCAAACGGTTTGCCACCACGGCCGACATGGTGGCCGCGCTCGATCGCCTCGACGATCGGGGCAAGCTGAAACCGATCAAGCGGGCGGTCGGCCTGCCGCTTGCGACGGTCGCCGCGCTGGGGCTGCTGGGGCTGTCGGGGGCCGTCTACTGGTTCACGCGCCCCGCCGTGCAGCACGAGAACGTGGTCGTGATCATCTCGGACATGGTGAACCGCACCGGCGATGCGGCCTTCGATCGCACGCTCGAGCCGGTGATGCAGCTGGCGCTCAACGACTCCACGTTCATCACCGCTCTCGAGCGGAGCGGCATGCGGAGCTTCGGCGTGCCGCCGACGGCGGCGCTGACCGAAGCGGCGGCCCAGAAAGTGGCCCTCGAGCAGGGCGTCGGCGCCGTGCTCTCCGGCTCGATCGCCAAGCGGGGCAGCGACTACGTCGTCGCCGTGAAGGCCATCCGCCCCGTCACCGGCGAGGAGCTCGTCAACGAGCAGGCGACGGCGTCGAGCAAGGATACGGTGCTGCAGGTCGCCACGCAGTTGATGGCCGAGGTGCGCAACGCCCTGGGTGACGACGCGTCCGAGCAGGCGAAGCAGCTCAACCAGGCATCGCTGTCGGTCACCTCGCTCGACGTCGTGCGCCCCTACGCGGCCGCGATGGCGGCGGCGTCGGCCAACAAGTTCGAGGAGGCGCTGCAGAACGCGCTGAAGGCGACCCAGATCGACAAGAACTTCGGCCTGGGCTACGTGATTGCCGCCGGCCAGTCCGTCAACCTCGGACGCTCGGCCGACGAGCGCAAGTATCTCGAAGAGGCCATGCAGCATCTTGACGGCATGACCGACCGCGAGCGCTATCACACGCGCGGCGCCTACGGGCTGGCGACCAACGACTACGAGGAATGCGTCCGCCAGTACAGCGAGGCGATTGCCAAGTATCGCGCCGACATCTCCGGGCGCAATCAGCTGGCGTTGTGCCTCACGCACCAGCGCGACATGCGGAAAGCGGTCGAGGTGATGCAGGAAGTGGTGAAGATCCTGCCGGGCCAGCCGCTGTTCCGCGACAACCTGGCGCTCTATCTGAACTACGCGGGCGAGTTCGAGAAGGCCGAGCAGGAAGCGCGCGCCGTGAAGGGCCCCGACGCCTACGCCACGCTCGCGCTCGCCATGGCGCAGCTCGGGCAGGGGCAGCGGGCGGAGGCGAAGAAGACCTACGAAACGCTGGCCGGCATCCGTCGCGGCAAGTCGTTCTCCGCGGCGGGGCTTGCCGACATCGCGGCGCTCGAAGGGCGGTTTGGCGACGCGGTCGGGATCCTCCGGGCGGCGGTGTCCGACGATCTCGCGGCGCAAGACACGGATTCAGCGGCGGCCAAGCTGCTGGCCGTTGCGGCGGCCGAACTGTGGCGCGGCCGCAACCGCGCGGCGGTCGCCGCCGCGGACGAGGCGTTGACGCACTCGCAGGACTACCGGACGAAGTTCCTTGCCGCGCGCACCTTTGCGGAAGCGGGAGAAGTGGCCAAGACCCGGCCGCTCGTCGAGGCGCTCGACAACGAGATTCCGAAAGAGGCGAGAGCCTACGCCAAGATCGTGCAAGGCGTGCTGGCGCTCCACCGCGGCGACTCGCGGCGCGCCGTCATCTTCATGGACGACGCGAACACGCTCTTCAGCACCTGGATCGGGCAGTTCGATCTGGGGCGGTCGGCGCTCGAAGCCGGCCTCTTCTCGAAGGCCGACTCGGCGTTCGATCTCTGCCTGAACGCCCGGCGCGGCGAGGCGCTGGCGCTCTTCGTCGACGAGCAGCCCACCTACGCCCACCTGGCGCCCGTCTACTACTACCTGGGTCGCACGCGCCAGGGGCTGAAGAGCAGCCGATACGGCGAGGCGTACCGCGACTACCTGGCACTCCGCGGCGCCTCGAAGGAAGACGTGCTGCTGCCGGAAGTTCGGAAGCGGGCTGGCGTGTAGAGGCGAACCCGAAGGTTCGCCCCTACATGTGATTCCTATTTGCCGCTCTGATCGTGCGCCGTCACTGACTTCGACGCACTCCACTCTCCCCAGTTGCCGGCGCTGTCCTGGGACCGTGCGGTGATGTCGTACCGGCGGCCGTCCTTGTCGCTCCCGTTGCGCGAGGCTTGCAGCGGAATCGTGAGGGAGAACTTGTACGGGCTCGACTGCGAACCCACCGAGACCGCCGGCAGATCGACACCAGCGACCGCACCGTACTCGTCCTTCACGTGGAGCTGGACCGCCACGATCTTGCTCAACGCGTCGGTGGCTTTGCCCGCAACCGTCACCGGCACGTCCTTGCCGTTCGGCGACCAGATGACTGACGGGGTCACGGAGGTGATCTCCGTCGTCGGTCCGACGGTGTCGGTCGGCGCGGGGGCGGAGATCGTCACCTTGGCGACGTTCGAATCCGGGCTCATGTCCACGGTCGCCTTGCCGTCGGTCCACGTGCCGGTGTCGATCCGGTAGTAGAAGGTGAGCGAGCCCCCGGCGGTGTTGTAGGAGAAGCTACCGTCGCCAGGGAAGGTGAGCCCGGCCGGCTTGGCCACCGGCACACCGCTCGAGTTCACGATGACGGCGGTCCAGCCCGCCTTGCCGTTCGGGCCCATGTCGTCGTCGGTGTCGTTGCCGAAGACGTTCCCGGCCACCACGCCCGCTCCGGTGTACGAGTCGTCGGCGGCCTTGGGCGCCAGGTTCGCGGCGGGGGTGACCCGCGCGAAGATCGACGGGCCCGTGAGCGCGCCACCGAACACTGCCTTCGTCCAGTAGGTGAAGGTGACGCCGTTCGGCAGCTCCTCGCCGTCTTCGTAGCTCGTGGCGGTGGCGGGCAGCGCCGCGGCCGTGAGCTGCTTGATGGCGCTGTTGGCGTTCACCGCCGTGCCACGGGTGCGGAACGCCATGAAGCCGTCCGGGCTGTCGAGGTTCGAGGCGTCCCACTTGAGCAGCTGGCGATGGAGCCCGCCGGGCGCGCAGTTGACGCCGTCGATGACGCACGCCGTCAGGTGGTTCGGCGGGGCATGACCCAGATCTTCGATGTCCTGGTGCGTGAGCTCGGCGCCGCCGTTCTGCGTCAGGAATACGCCGCCGTCGTAGCGGATGCCGCCATCGTAGCGAATGCCACCGTCGTAGCGGATGCCGCCGTCGTAGCGGATCCCGCCGTCGTAAC
>Ga0207644_10002316_pt1 | contig 12335 bp, 6 predicted proteins | sample KBSS73metaG_FD_184326 | JGI IMG/M metagenome (GOLD analysis project Ga0207644, IMG submission 184326) | Switchgrass rhizosphere microbial communities from Kellogg Biological Station, Michigan, USA - KBS S7-3 metaG (SPAdes) (version 2) | ecosystem: Host-associated > Plants > Roots > Rhizosphere >... | reverse complement strand
CGATCCTTCGCGGGCCGCCTGCACCCCACCTACGGGCTCAGCCAACCAATCAGGCCGCAAGAAGCCTGCAGATCGCGGTCGGTGTCGCCTGCGCCGTCATCGGCGCCGAGGCCTTCGTCCTGCCCGTGCGGTTCGCACGCGGCGTCCTCGCCCCGTCTGAGCTCGGGGACCGACACGATGAACTCATCTCCGCCGAGCCGGGCGACGTTCTCCTCCTGCTCGGCTTCGAGGGGCCGCGCGACCGTGTCGCTCGACCGTACGCAATGACGAAAGCGGACGGAGACCTCTTTGAGGAGAAGATCTCCCGCGGTGTGCCCGAGCGTGTCGTTGATGGCCTTGAAGCGGTCGAGATCCAGAAACAGGACCGCGAGCGAATACTTCTGCCGCCGGACCGTGGGGAGCATGACCTTGAGCCGCTCGTTGAAGAGCGTCCGGTTCGGCAGCTGGGTCAGGCCGTCGAAATAGGCGAAGAACCGGATCTGCTCCTCGGCGCGCTTGCGCTCGCTGATGTCCTGGGCCGTGCCCGTCAAGCAGTTCACGGCTCCGCCCGATCCGTGCGCCAGATGCATTTGAAGGTGCACGAAGCGGACCTCTCCGTCGGGTGGGAGCACGCGCAGGTCGAGGTCCCGCTCGCCGAGGCCGGCCAGAACTTCCTCGCGCGCCCTGAGGAGATCCTCGCGATCGTTCGGATGGATCAGCTCCAGGAAGCGCGGGATCTTCGGTTCGAAGGCATGGGAATCGACGCCGAAGATCCCGTACATCTCCTTCGACCAGCGGATCTCGCTCGCGTCCGGAGTCTCCTGCCAGTATCCGAGCCGCGCGATCCGCTGGGCGTTCTCGAGCCTTGCCTCGCTTTCCCGAAGCTCGACCATCGCCTTGCTGGCCCGCAGCATGTACAGCACGCGCTGGCTCAGGATGACCCAGTTCATCGGCTTCGTCACGAAGTCGGTAGCTCCCGCGTCGAACGCCCTCCGGATGGAGTCGATATCGTCGAGCCCGGTGAGCATCAGGATGGGGACGGTCGATCCCGCCGGAAGGAGCCGTATCGCGGAGCAGGCCTGGAAGCCGTCCATGTCGGGCATGACGACGTCCATCAGGATCAGCTGCGGACGGTGCTCGGCAAAGGCCGCGATCGCTTCCACCCCCGTGGCGGCCTCGACAACCTCGAAACCCGACTGCTCGAGAGCCAGCCGCACGAGCAACCGGCCCGATGCATCGTCGTCGGCGACCAGGATGACATCGCTCATCCCGTCACCCCGCTGAGGTGCGCCTCGAGCGCTTCCTGGACGCGCGCGAACTCCTCGATGACCGAGGGCAGGATCCGGACGGCGCTCTCCAGCGAGGAGGCTCGTGCATGAGCCTCCATTTCTTTGCACAGCGAGGACAGGCGAAGAGCGCCGACGTTCGCGCTGCTCGACTTGAGCGAGTGCGCCGCCTCCCGGACGAGGTTGATGTCGGCCCGGGCAGCTCCCTCCCCCATCCGGCCCAGAATCGCCGGAGCGCTCCCGAGGTTCAGGCCGACCACGCGCTCCACCACGCTGGGACCGTTCGGACTCTGCAGGACTCTCATGCCGTCCAGGACGCTGGAGTCGATCGGACCGCTCTTCGCGCCATGCGCGGTCGGCGAGGCCGTCACGACCACGGGGCGCGGATCCGCACGCATCCATCGCGCGAGAACCCCCAGAAGCTCCTGCGCCCGGATCGGCTTGCACAGATAGTCGTTCATTCCCGATTCGAGGCACCGTTCCCGATCCCCCGTCATGGCGTTGGCGGTGAGGGCCACGATCGGGAGGGGCCGCCGTACAGCGAGCGCCGCTTCGCGGGCCCGGATGCTCGCCGTCGCCTCGAAACCATCCATCCGCGGCATCTGGCAATCCATCAGGACCAGGTCGTAGCGCTTGCGCTCGATCGCGGCCAGCACCTCGCGGCCGTCGCAGGCCACGTCCGCGGTGCAACCGAGGGACTCGAGCAGAGCGAGCGCGACCTCACGGTTCACCTCGTTGTCCTCGGCGAGCAGGATGTTCCCCACCGGCGGCGCGGCGGGCGCGGCGTCCTGCTCGCGGTGCGCCGGCTTCCGGTCCCTCGTTCCCATGACGGTCGACAGGCAGTCGAAGAGCTCCGACTGGCGCACGGGCTTGCTCAGGTACGCCTCGGTGCCCGCCTTCCGGGCCTCGGCGGCGTCCGCGCGCAGGCCCATGGAGGTGAGCAGGACGATGCGGCTCATCGACAGCACGGGATTCTTGTGGATCGACCGGGCCACCTCGATTCCGTCCATTTCAGGCATCATCCGGTCGAGGATCACGAGGTCGAAGGGATCGCTCGTCGCAGACGCCGTCATGACGTCGAGCGCGGCCTTTCCGCTCGCCACGGAAGCGTCCCTCATTCCCCATGCCGACATGAGATGGTGCAGGAGCTCTCGGTTCGTATCGTTGTCGTCCACGATGAGAACGTGCAGCCCTTGAAGGTTGCGGGTTGTCTCCGGGGAGGCGGATGGAGTCGCCACCGCGAAGGCGTGGCCGAAGGGCAGCGTGAAGCGGAAGGTCGATCCCTTCCCCGCTTCGCTCTCGACGTCGATCCGTCCTCCCATCAGCCCGACGAGCTGTGAGGCGATCGCCAGGCCCAGTCCCGTTCCGCCATACTTCCGCGTCGTGGATCCGTCCGCTTGGGTGAAGGCGCCGAAGACTTTGCGAACGACGGCGGGATCGATCCCGATTCCCGTATCGCGGACCTCGAATCGCAGAAGCACCGAGTCCTGTTTCTGCTCGGCCACGCTCACCACCACCGCGACCTCGCCGCGCTCGGTGAACTTGACCGCGTTCCCGATCAGGTTGATGAGGATCTGCCTGAGCCGCCCGGGGTCTCCGCGCACATGGCCCGTCATGACCGGAGGAAGCACGCACGCGAGCTCGAGTCCCTTCGCGTGCGCGCGCTCGGCGAGGAGCTCGCAGACGTCCTCGATGGTCTGCGCGAGGTTGAAATCGAGCTCCTCCAGCTCGACGCGTCCGGCCTCGATCTTCGAGAAATCCAGGATATCGTTGATGAGCGTCAGCAGGGATTCGGCCGAGGTTCGAACGGTCTCCGCGAAGCGTCGCTGCTTGGGCTGCAGCTCCGATCCCAGGAGGAGCTCGGTCATCCCGATGATCCCGTTCATCGGCGTCCGGATCTCGTGGCTCATGTTGGCCAGGAACTCGGACTTGGCCCGGTTGGCTTCCTGTGCGCTGCGAGCCAGCTCCTGCGCGCGGACGGAGCTTTCCTTCAGCTCTTCGGCGTGACTGCGGATCTGCTCGCTGGAAGCGCGCAGTCCCGCGACCATCGCATTGAAGGCCCGGGCCAGGAAGCCGATCTCGTCCTCCGATTCGACCGGTGCCTCGACATCGAGGTTGCCCCGGGAGACTTCGTGGGCCAGCTCCCCGATCCGGCTCAGGGGCCTGGTGACCGCGCGGGCCAGCCAGAAAGCGGCGAGCGCTCCGAGCAGGATGAGAACGACTCCGATGAAGACGACGCGAAGCGTCGCGTCCCGGATGGCCGCCTCCAGGGGCGAGAGCGGTATCTCGAGCCGCAGCGTGCCCCAGACCTCTCCGCTCACGCGCACCGGAGCGAGGACCTCGAGCATACCGGGACTCGCCTGGGTCGCCCCCTCGCGGAGGGTTGGGACCCGTGGAGGCCGGGCCAGGCTCGGAAAGGGTTTCCCTTCCAGGGAAGGATTCGACGACGCCATGACGATACCGGTGCGGTCGGCGACGAGGGCCGAAACGATCTCCCCGTTCTCGTGGTCGAGTGTGACCACGAAGCGGCTCAGTGTGTCCATGTCACCGGCTGCCATCGAATCCGAGGCGACGAGGGCTGCGGTCGTGGCGGTGGAGAGCGCCCGTTCGCGCAGGGCCCGGCGCGAGAGGCGATCCTCGTATCCGATGGTCAGAACCGCCGGGATCACGACGGCCAGCGAGATGATCCCGACGATGACGGCGCATGTCCTCCGGAACAGACCTCGTCGAGGCGCGCCCATGGATCTAGCGTTCGTCCTCCGAGAGGCGGTATCCCGGCTCACCCGGACGCTTTCCGTCCACCGCCACGATCCGGACGTTCGGCGGGAGCGGGGTGCCGGCGGGGACCGCGGAAACGGCCCCCGCGGACTGAGTCACCGCGGCGATCTGCGCCTCGACGCTCCGGAGCGTCGTGGGAACCGCGGGAATCTCGCCCGCGAAGAGCCGGCGCGCCCAGTCCTGGCGGAGCTGGGGATCCGTTCGGTGGTAGACCTTCTTCAAGAGGACGGTCTTCGACGCCGAGCCCGAAGGGGGCAGGAGCAGAACGACGCGCTTGCCGTCGGACCAGAACTGCTTCTCGAGCCTGAGGATCGCGCCGAGGTCCTCGAACGAAGGATCGGGCGACTTGTTCGCGCTGTTCGCGATGATGGCGATCTCGCCGGGAGCGGCCGGCTCCCCGGCGTAGGGCACGGGGGAAGCAAGCGAAGCCAGGATGCCGAGGACGAGAAGTGGAACGGCCGTATGGGTCCCGATGTGCATCAGAACACCCACTGGAGGGCGAGCGCCCCGAAGTACACATCGTCCTTCGACACGACACCGGCGGAGTCGCGTAGCTCGGCTCGTCCGCCGCCGGCCTCGAGCTTGACGGCTCCCTGCTCCCCCACGTTGAGCCGGACGCCGGCGAGTCCGTCCCATCGATCGAGATCGATGTTTCCGGAGACGTAGAAGGGATCTCCCCGGTCCATGTGGCGCTCGTCCACACGGCCGTACAGACTCCAGCGATCGAAGAGATAGTTCACCTGGAGATAGGCGGATCCATGCTTGTAGTCCGCCGTCGAGCTCTCGTGCTCGATCGTCGCAGCCTCAGTGAGCGCCTCCCAGCGTCCCATCCGGAGCTCTCCGAACCCGGAGAGGATGCGCTCGTCGGCGTGTCCGGAGTCCGGTACCGCCGGGTTCGCGGGAATGCTGTCTTTCCGGTAGTTGACTCCGAACAGGAGTCCCGAGAGCCCCGCAGGTGCGTAGCTGCCGCCGAGGTCCCATGCCTTCGAGTCATTGCGATCCTGGACATTGGCGACTTCCGTCCTGTCCAGACCCCGCCCGTTCGAGACGACTCCCGTGTAGCCGAACGCGCCGATCCCCGTGCGCACGGTGCCGCCCAGCTCGATCCCGGACGCATGGATCGGCAGTGGGCCGCCTTGATCCTCGAACCGCGCCAGGAACGGCTGCGTCACTGCGGGCCAGTAGATCCGCCCGTGGTGGTAGCGGCGGTTCCAGTGGTTCACCGGCGCGTGCTCGCGGCCCAGCTTGGCGTAGAACGCGTCGCTGAAAGTGTACTGACCCCAGAGACGCTCCAGCTCGAAGCCGACCTCGTTCGTGTCGGGATCGAACTCCGCAACGATCTCGGAAAGCATCTGGAGGTGGTCGCCCAGCCGCGCCGACGTGAAGAAGTCGAAGGTGCCGGCGAGGAAGTTCGACTTGGAGCCCTGACTCTCGTCGATGGAGCTGTCGTAGCTGGCTCCGACGTCCCCGAAAAAGCGGAAGGAAGCCGTGACGGGACCCATGCGCGCGACGAGCCCCTCGTAGGGGCTCTCGTCGGCTCCCGTGGATTCGGCCCCCGAGCTCGCCGCCGGGGCCTCCGTCCCGGTAGAGCTATCGGTCCCCGCAAGGGCAACAGATCCCCACGACCCGGCCAGAATCAGAATGAGAAGGATGGAGCTCCGAGCCACCATCTACACGCCTCCCTCACGATGGCGTCGACGGCAGAGCTGCGGACTCGACCGGGCCTCCCCACGCCCTCGACACAATGGTCCAACCTAGGTTCCCGCCGTTCGTGAGGCAAGCACACGAGCTGACGCGAGACAACGACCGAACGGCTGCGGCTTCACGCACGCCGCGCCCTCGGTCCCGCGCCTTACCGCACCAACCCGTCGCGCAGGGCTTTGGCCACCGCCTCCGATTTGGAATGAACCTCGAGCTTCTCGTAGATCTTGCGCACGTGGAAGGCGACCGTGGAGCGGGTCACTCCGAGGCTGGCCGCGGCGGTGCGGTAGTTGTGTCCGTCCACGAAGAGCTTGAGGACGCGGACCTCGTGGGGGGTAAGACGGTGGTCCGCGTCGGGCGGATGGAAGCGGGAGAAGAGGTTCACGACCTGACGGGCGATCTCGGGAGACATGGGAGCGCCTCCGGAGACCGCTTCCTCGAGATGGGCGAGGATCTGGCGGGCCGGCGTCTTCTTGAGGAGATACCCGCACGCACCGGCGCACAGGGCACGGAAGATCCGCTCGTCGTCCTGGTAGACGGTCAGAACGACGGGGACGATCCGTGGGAACCCGGCCCGTATGCGCCGAATGCCCTCGATCCCGTCCATCCCCGGCAGACCCAGATCCACCAGGAGGACCTGGGGTTGACTCACCCGCAGCGCGCCGAGCGTCTCCTCCATCGTGCGCCAGGCCCCGGTGCATGCGAAGCCGGGCGAGTCCGCGATCAGAGCGGCGAGCCCTTCCCGGATATCGTCGAGGTCCTCGACGATCCCGACGCGGATCGGCACACCGGGCGGATGAGGGTGGGGGTCGTTCGCCTCTTCCAGGGGATGGGTCATCGGAACAATCCTACGACGGGCGGTCCGCGCCGGGCCCTGTCCATCTGACCAGTCTTCGACGGCGCCGGATCTTGCCGCTCGTCCGGAGGAGCACCTCCGTCCCGCCCCCGGGACGGGGACGGACCTCCAGCGCGCCGCCTATGGCATCCGCCCTCCGCTGCATGCTTTCGAGCCCCTGCCCGCCCCGTGCGCTCGCGTTGTCTCCGATCCCGCGCCCGTCGTCCCGCACGGCGAGGAGCAGGCCGTCGCCCTCCCTGGTGAGCTGCACCTCGACCGAGGTCGCGGCCGAGTGGCGCACCGCGTTGCGCAGGGCCTCCTTGAAGACGAGATAGACCTCTCGGCGCGACTCGGGATCGAGCCGCTCGTCCCCGGCAGTGTCGCCCGGTAGATCGAGCCGGAGCTGCATCTCGGTCTCGGAGAAGAGATCCACCGCGAAGCGGTGCATGCGGTGCACGAGATCCGACATGTGATCCCGCGCCGGGTTGACCGACCAGACGACGTCGCTCATCGCGTCCACGAGCCCGCCCGAGAGCTCGGTGATCCGGGTCAGGGCGGTGCCTGCCTCGGCGCCACGAGCGGCCTGTCGATTGGCCACCTGGCTCAGCACCGCGATCTGCGAGAGGCTGGCGCCGATGTCGTCGTGAAGGTCGGTGGCGATCCGGCTGCGGACGCGCTCGATCTTGAGGATCCGCGCCACGCGCGCCCGATAGACGGCGACCACTGCCCCGACGAGGGCCAGCGCCATCAGACTCAGGAACCAACCCCGCCGCCACAAGGGAGGACGGATCGTGAACGCAGCCGTGGCGGGAGTGCTGATCAACCCCTCGCCATCCACCGCCCGCACCTCGAACCGATAGAGGCCCGGCGCTAGCCCCGTGCAGGTGATGGTCCGCATCGTCCCGGGTGAGCTCCATGCGTCCGAAGCACCGATGAGACGCCATTGGAAGCGGATCGTTTCGCCCGCACGGAAGCTCGGGGAGGTGAAGGTGAACTCGACCGTGCGCTCGTTGCTGGCGAGAAGGAGCGGTCGGTCAGTCGCGTGCTCTTCACGATCGGTCCCGACTCGAGCGGTCGCCCCTCGATCGGGGACGTTGCCCGGGGCGGCGATGGCGTCGCGTCTCGTCCCTTCCACGCTCATGCCCGTGAGGTACACGCGCGGAGGCGTTTCCGTGCGCGGGGGTCCGGGGACGAGCCTCGCGACGCCATGGCTGGTTCCGATCCAGAGCGTGCCGTTCCGATCGCGGTAAAGGGCGCCGACGCGGTTGCTGGGGAGTCCGTCGGCGGTGGTGTAGGTCCGCACCGCGGCGCTCGCCACATCGATGCAATCCAGGCCGTGCTGGCTGGCGACGTAGAGACGCCCGAACGCGTCCTCGGCTGTCGCCATCGTTTCGAACGCCGACACGCCGTCCGCGGTCGTGTAGCGGCGGAAGGACGGCCGGTCCGATTCCGCGCCCTCGATACGCAGGAGGCCGGGCACGCCCGCGACCCAGAGGCTCCCCGCCGCGTCGCGACGTATCGACCAGGTCATCGTCTGCCGTTCGGCGGCGACCTCGGGCCAGGTCTCGAAGCGCCCGGCGCGGTAGCGGTAGACGCCCCCTTGGTAGAGCCCGACCCAGATGTCGCCGGCCGCGTCCTCCTCGAACGCGACGCCTGTGGCCCCTTCCGGCAGACCTTCGGCGGGGCCGAAGCAGCGTATGTCCTCCCCGTTTCCGCCGATGCGACAGGTTCCGCGCCCCTCGTAGAGAACGCCGATCCATATGGCGCCATCCCGCGCCGCGAAGATGCGATGGATGCCGTTCCCAGGAAGCCCGTCCGCGGTGGTGATGAGCCTCCCGGGATCGCGGGCCGCAAGGTCGAAGGTGCGGGTGCCGGGAGGGTAGACGGCCACTCCTCCGGCCGTGGCGAGCCATAGACCACCATCGGGGCCACGCGCCAGGAGCTGCTGAACGCCCCAGCCTCCGGCGCGCGCCAGCGCAGGGGGGACCTGCCACGAGACCGCGTGGCGCTCATCGCGCAGGGAGGTGGAGCGGAGGTCTCCTCTAATGATGAGAACGCTCCCGTCCGGATCTTCCTGGAGCGCCCAGACGGCGGGAGGGCGGAGGCCTTCCGCCTCGCGCCAGCTGGTCAGGCCATCGGCGGCCAGCTTGGCGATGCCCGCGACCAGCGTGCCCGCCCAGACGTTCCCCTGGGAATCCGTCGTGACCCCGTAGGCCTCCACGTCCGGAAGGCCTTCGGCGCTTTCGATGGCCGCGCAGTCCTGGCCGGCCGACCCCGCCGCGCAGCTCACGAGGCCGCGATCCGTCGTCCCGATCCAGAGAGTCCCGTCCGCGGCCTCGTTCAGTCCGCGAGGATAGTCGCTCGGAAATCCCGAGCGCCGGTCGAGGACCTGCGCCACGGCGGGGTCGCCGGTCGCGCTCGCCTCCAGGCGCCAGATGCCGCCGCCGGTCGTCAGGAGCCACACGCGCCCCGATCGGTCGCCGACCATCGAGGGGAGCCACGCCCAGCCGGACTCGATCTGCTGCCCGCGGGGCAGCGGGAGCGTCCGGGGACGTCCATCCCTGCCGATGCGGGTGATCCCGAGCCTCCTCACAGCCCAGAGATCGCGCTTTCCGTCGAAGGCCACGGCCCATACGAGCTCGTTCTGCTCGCCCGGCCCGCCGGGCGCGGGACCGAGATCGATGCGCTCGAAACGCTCCCTCCCGTTCGATGCGATGAGCCGCGCCGCGCCGCGGGAGCCCGCGATCACAACGGCGCCGTCCGGAGCGATTGCGACGTCGAAGGCGTCGCCCACCCATGCCGACAGCTCGGGACTGGACAGCGGCTCGAACGCAAGCGTGCCGGAGCGGGTCGACGGGCGCGCACGGGCGACTCGTTCCCGGGCCAGGACGTAGAGGCTCCCATCGGGCGCTTCGACGACCTTGCGGGCGGAAGGGTAGGGTAGCCCCTCTGCGGGACCGTAGTTACGGAACTCGTGTCCGTCGAAGCTCGAGACGCCGGCGTTGGTCGCGAGCCACAGGAATCCACGCGAGTCCTGGACGACGAAGCGGACGTGCTCGCCCGCAAGACCTTCGTTCGATCCGTAGGAACGGAAGGGCAGCCGCTCGGCCCACGCCGGGTGGGCATTCAGGAGGAGACCCCCAGAGAGCAGGGCGAGCGGGACGAGGCGACGCACCTCGGAAGTGTGTCCCAGATGGGTCGCTGCTATCCACTTGGATAGTGACAGGCCCGGCCGCGAGCGGTACACCAACGGAAGGTCTGCAGACTTTGCTCGAGTCCTCTGGAGGTGTGCGATGAAGCCCGCGATGATCCGTATGGGATGGACGTTCCTGATCTTCACCGTGATCCTTGAAGTCGCTGGTGCCGGCGCCGCTGCAGGAACGAGCGGATCGGACGCCATTCACATGGACATCGATATCCTCCCGGGCGAGGCGCGCAACCTCGTGGATCCCGGCGGGCCCGCCACGGTGACGGTCGCCGTCCTGGGGTCGGCAGCGCTCGATGTCCGGTCCATCCTGCCGGAATCGCTGCGCCTGGGCGGCGCTCCCATCGTCAAGGACGCGACCGGGGCCACGCACTCCGTCCGGGACGTGAACGGGGACGGCCGCCTCGACCTGATCGTCCAGTTCGCGGCGGCGCAGATCCAGCTCTCCGATGCGGACACTTCCGCCGTGCTCGAAGGCACGACGGTCGGCGGCGCCCTCCTTCGCGGCCGTGACGCGATCCAAACGGTAGCGGCGGCTCTGGGGGCGGGGACCGATCCGGGCCTGAGCTCCGGGAGAGTGGCCGCGGCGGCGACGGCGGCGGGTTCCGCCGTCGATCCCGCCCGGAATTCCGAGGAGAAGCTCCCCCCGCTCCAGGCATCGATCAGGCTCCTCGCGGGCGATCCGGCGAAGGGAGTCCTGCCTGTCGCCATCCTGGCCGGCGAGACGTTCGACCCGGCGACCCTTTCCCTGGGATCGATCCGTGTCCAGGAGCTGCCGATCACGAAGATGACGGACGGCGAGCTGGCCTCCGTCAAGGACGTCGATGGAGATGGTCGCGACGATCTCGTCGTGGCGGTCCCGAACGCCACGCTGCGCGGCACGCGCGTGTCTCTGAGCGCGGTCACCGACAAGGGCCGGATCGTCACCGGAGAGGCGGTCATGGACAGGGAGGGGCCGGAGCCGTCGGACGCATCGACGTCGTCGAGCGCGTCGTCGTCTCTGATGTCGAACCCTGCCGATCCGATGCCCGACGCGCGCTACCCGTACGTCATCTTCATCAACGACAACGCTCCCGCCCAGCAGTACCCGGCAACGGTTACTCTGTCCGGCGTCCCCGGGGTCGTGTCGAAGGTGCGGGTGACGCTGAACGGCATCCTCCACCCCTGCTTCAACGATCTCGACGTCCTGCTCGTCGCCCCGAACGGGCAGAGCGTGATCCTCATGTCCGACGTCGGCGGCTGCGGCGCGCCTCTGAACGCGACGTACCTGACCTTCGACGACTACGCCCCCACGGCGCTCTCGCCGGGAAGCAGCCCGGCCGCCATGGGAAGCTATCGCCCCGCCAACAGCGGGGCGGGGGACGCGTTCCCCGCGCCCGCGCCTGCGCCGTCGGGAGCGAACGCTCTATCGGCCTTCAGCGGCATCGATCCCAACGGGGACTGGAAGCTCTACGTCGTCGATGATGCGGCCGGAGGCAGCGGACAGATCCGCGAGGGGTGGACCCTCGACGTCCTGACGATGACCCACGTCTGCAACACGACCCCCATCACGATCCCGTTTGGCGGTACCGCCGCGCCGTACCCTTCGTCCATCAGCGTATCGGGCGTGCTCCCCAGCATCGTCAAAGCGACGGTGACGCTCGATGGCGTGAGCCATACCTACGCCGACGACCTGGACGTCCTGCTGGTCGCGCCGGGAACGACGACCCCCGTCATGCTGATGTCGGATGCGGGCGGCCCCAACGAGATCTCGAACGTGCAGATGACGTTCGACGACGACGCCGGGGTCCTCCCGGACAACGCGGCGATCACGGTATCGACGGCCTACCATCCCGCCGACTACGAGCCCGGGGAGGTTCTCCCGGCGCCCGCCCCGGCCACGGCGTCGTCGACCAATCTCCGATCGTTTCGTGGGACCAACGCCAACGGAACCTGGTCGCTGTACGTCAGCGACGACACCGCCGACAACTCGGGCGGCGTTCAGGGGACGATCGCGCGTGGCTGGTGCTTGAACCTGACGACGATCACGTCGGCCGATACCTGCCAGCCATTCCCGATCACGATTCCCGCGGGCGCCCCAGGGACGACCTCCGGACCCGCCTCACCCTATCCTCTTTATATGAACGTCACCGGCGCCAGCGGCATCCCCACCAGCGCGGAGATCAAGCTCGTCGGCCTCTCTCATACCTACCCCGACGACCTCGACATCCTCGTGCAGACCCCGCTCGGGAAGACGTTCCTTCTGATGTCCGATGTGGGAGGATCCGGCGACGTCAACGGCCTCGACGTCACTTTCAACACGAGTGCGACCTCGCCCGTGCCGGACAGCGGCCCGCTCGGCCCTGGACCCTATCGTCCGACCGACTTCGAGTCGGGCGACACCTTTGCCTCGCCGGCGCCCTCGGGTCCCTACGGAACGACGTTCCCGGTCACCCCGGCCAACGGGCCCTGGATCCTGTACGTCCAGGACGACGCGGCCGCCGACGTGGGCGAGCTTGCCGGCGGATGGTGCTTGAACCTGAAGCTCGATCAGCCCGGCATGTACTGCAGC
>Ga0207644_10002313_pt1 | contig 12347 bp, 14 predicted proteins | sample KBSS73metaG_FD_184326 | JGI IMG/M metagenome (GOLD analysis project Ga0207644, IMG submission 184326) | Switchgrass rhizosphere microbial communities from Kellogg Biological Station, Michigan, USA - KBS S7-3 metaG (SPAdes) (version 2) | ecosystem: Host-associated > Plants > Roots > Rhizosphere... | reverse complement strand
GAGGGGCTGGTGACCGCGATCCCGGCTCTGCTCGTGTCGATGGCCGGCGGCCTCATCACCACGCGCGCCGCCGCTGAGTCGAACCTCGGCGAGGAAGTGGCGAGCCAGCTGTTTGCGCGCTCGAAGCCGCTGCTGGTCGCCGGTGGCCTGCTGCTGATTCTGGCCGCCATCCCCGGCCTGCCGAAGCTGTCGTTCATCGTCGTGGCGGGACTGCTCGCCCTGTCGGCATATGCCGTGCGCGACACCGCCGCCGCGGCGGCCGAACCGAGCGAGGCGCCGTCGCCGGGCGCGGCGGCCGAGGCCGCCGAGGCGCCCACCGTGGGCGTCGAGCCGCTGAGCGTCGAAGTGGGCTACGCGCTGGTGGGGCTGGTGGACGAGAAGCAGGGCGGCACGCTGCTCTCGCGCGTGCGCGCCATCCGCCGCCAGATCGCCACCGAAACCGGCGTTATCGTGCCGCCGGTGCGCATCGCCGACAACCTGCAGCTGGGGCCGCGCGGCTACACGATTCTGGTCAAGGGTGTCGAGGTGGCGCGCGGCGAGCTCTACGCCGATCGCCTGCTGGCCATCAACCCCGGCACCGCGTCGCGCACGCTCGAAGGGGTGCAGACGCGCGAGCCGGCGTTCGGCCTGCCGGCGCTGTGGGTGGCCAGCGAACAGCGCGACGCCGCGACCGGCGCCGGCTACACGGTGGTGGACGCCACCACCGCGCTCTCGACGCATCTGTCCGAGACGATTCGCACGTTCCTTCCGGATCTCCTCAGCCGCCAGCAGACCAAGGAGATGCTCGATCAGCTCTCGCAGTCGTCGCCGAAGCTGGTGGAGGATCTGGTGCCGAAAATCGTGGCCATCGGCGAAGTGCAGCGGGTGCTCCGGCAGCTGCTGCGCGAGCGGGTGCCGGTGCGCGATCTGACGACGATTCTGGAGGCGCTCGCCGACGCTGTCGGCGCCACCAAGGATCCGGACTCGGTGGTGGAGACCGTCCGCGCCTCGATCGGGCGCGCCATCTGCCGGCCGTATCAGAACGACAAGGGCGAGCTGCCGGTCATCGGCGTGCTGCCCGTTCTCGAGGAGAAGCTCCTCGCCTCGATTGTCAAAACGGAACAGGGGGCCGTCCTGGCCCTCGACCCGCAGCAGGCGCAGAGCATGGCCTCCAAGATTGCCCGGGCCATCGAACAGGCCATGGCACAGCCTGTGCTCCTTTGTTCGCCGGCACTTCGGCCGCACCTGTGGAGGCTCTTCGCACGGGTGCTCCCGCACCTCGGCGTGCTGTCGCACAACGAGGTGCCGCCCCACGTGCCGATCGTGCCGCTGGCAACGCTGGACTGATATGCATCTGAAGAGATATCGCGGAAAAACCCTCAAAGACGCGCTGCGGGCCGTGCGCCAGGACCTCGGTCCCAACGCGCTCGTCCTCTCGACGCACGTCGTGCAGGACCGCGGACCCAGGGGATGGATAGGTGGCACCGTCGTCGAGATCGCAGCCGCGATCGAGCGGCCCGACATGCCGGACGTGTCGGCGCTCCGTCATACCGTCAACGATCCGGTTGACCGCGAAGTCGAGGCGCTCGCCGCGCGGCTCGGCGCGAGCGGCCTCGAGCCAGGGATTGCCCGGGCCGTCGCCGCCTCGCATCCGGTGGAGAAGCGCCGCACCGCCCTCGCGGCCAACCTGCACACTACGCTGGCGGATCAACTGCACGCGCTGGCCGCGCCCGACGACGGCTTCGCGCCGGTTGAAGTGTTCGTGGGCCCGCCCGGCGCCGGCAAGACGACCACCATCGCCAAGATCGCCGCGCAGCAGCGCGTGCGCGACGGCCGCCGCATTGGTCTCGTGGCCGCCGACGGCTATCGCGTCGGCGCCGTCGAGCAGCTGCGCCTCTACGCCGAGGTGATCGGCGCGCCGCTCACCGTGGCGCGCTCGGTCGACGAGCTCGATCACGCGCTCGCCACCGCGCGCCGTCCGATCCTGATCGACACTCCCGGCCGGTCGCCGAACGACGACATGTCGCGCGAGATGTTCCGCGTGGTGGGCCGCCATCCTGGCGTCCGCACGCACCTCGTGCTCCCCGCGAGCCTGCCGCCCGCACACCTGCGGCGCACGCTCGACCGTTTCCACGAGGCGCGGCCGTCGCGCGTCGTGATCACCAAGCTCGACGAAGCCGACTCGCTCGCCCCGCTCGTCGGCGTGCTCCGGGAGGCCGCGCTGCCCATTTCGTTCGTGGGCACCGGCCAGCGCGTGCCCGAAGACCTGCACCGCGCCACGCCTCCCGCGATTGCCGCCTGGGTGCTCGGCGAACCCCACCTCGAAGGAGCCATCGCATGAGGCCGCGCAAGGCCGGTACTGCCCGCGCCACAGTGCTCGCCGTGACGAGCGGGAAGGGCGGCGTGGGCAAGACCAACGTCACCATCAACGTCGCCATCGCCATGGCCCGGCTGGGCCTGCGCGTGGGCGTGCTCGACGCCGATTTCGGGCTCGGCAACATCGACGTGCTGCTCGGCATCGCGCCGGGGGCGCACGTCGGCCATCTCGTCGCCGGCGAGAAGAAGCTGCAGGACGTCGTCGTCCGCGGGCCGCACGGCATCACCATCATTCCGGCCAGCTCCGGCCTGCAGTCGATGACCTCGCTCACCGGCGCGCAGCGCGATCGGCTGCTGGCGGCGCTCGACCTCGCCTGCCGCGAGCTCGACTTCCTCCTCATCGACACCGCGGCCGGCATCTCCGACAACGTGATGGAGATGTTGAAGCTGGCCGAGCGGGTGGTGCTCGTGACATCGCTAGAGCCGTCGGCCATCGTCGACGCCTATGCGCTCACCAAGGTGCTCACCGGCGCCGACGCGACCAAGGAGATCGGCGTCGTGGTCAACGGCGTCCGCACGGCCGAAGAAGCCGGCCTGGCGTTCCGCCAGATCGAGACGGCGGTGAGCCGCTTCCTCAAGCGCTCGGTGTCGTACTACGGCCACATCACCGACGACCCGGCGGTGCGTGAATCGGTGCTCGTGCAGCGCGCCATCGTCGATCACCTGCCGCAGTCGCCGGCGAGCCGCTGCTACCGCATCGTCGCGTCGCGGCTGGCCGGCCTCGGACCCGCGCAGGGCGGGCTGCGCCTCGCCGCCCGTGGCGTCGCCTCCAGCGAGGTGCCGCAATGCGCATGAGCGCACAGGCCACGCGCCTCGAGACGCGCGACGAGCTGGTGATGCAGAACGTGGCGCTGGTGAAGAGCCTGGCGCAGCGTCTGGCCCAGCGCCTGCCGTCGCAGGTCCAGGTGGAAGACCTGGTGAGCGCCGGCGTGCTCGGCCTCATCGAAGCCGCCGGACGCTACAAGTCCAGCCTCGGGGTGCCGTTTCAGGCGTTTGCGCGCCGCCGGATCCACGGCGCGATGCTCGACGCGCTGCGCGACCTCGACTGGGCGCCGCGCTCGCTGCGCCGCCTGCGCCGCGACGTGGACAGCGCCGTGGCCTCGGAGCGGGCGCGCCTCGGACGCGAGCCCGAAGAGCGGGAGATTGCGTCCGCCCTCGGCATGACCGTGGCGCAGTACGAGCGCGCGCTCGAGCAGCTCCGCACCCTGGAGCTGGCCGCGGCGCGGGAGCTCGACGCCCCGACCGCCGACGGGACGCCGCTGCTCGAGTTCTGCGTCGATCCCGGCGAATCCGCGGTGCAGACGATCGAGCGGCAGGAGCTGCGCGCGCACCTGGCCAAGGCGATCGGCAACCTGCCGGAGCGCGAGCGGCAGATCCTGGCGCTCTACTACGAAGAAGAGCTGACGCTCGCCGAGATCGGCGAGGTGATCGGCGTCTGCGAGTCGCGCGTCTGTCAGCTGCGCGGCCTCGCGGTGACCCGGCTGCGCACGCTGCTGCGCGAGTCGCTCGGCCTGCCGGAGCGCCGGTCGTGAGCAAAATTCTTTCGCAGGACGAGATCGACGCACTGCTCGAATCGTCGAGCACCGTGGCGCCCGTCCCGGCTGGTGGCGCCCCGCGCGGTGCCAGCGCTCACGTGGCGGCGGCCTACAACTTCCGCCGTCCCGACCGCATCTCGAAGGAGCAGCTCCGCTCGCTCCACTTCCTGCACGACCGCTTCGCGCACAACGTGTCCACGTCGCTCTCCGCGTTCCTGCGGTCGGTGACGGAAGTGACCATCGTGTCGGTGGAGCAGTTCGCCTATTCCGAGTTCCTGATGTCGCTGCCCGAGCAGACGGCGTTCTACGCCGTCAGCCTCGACCCGCTCGAGGGGCTGGCGGCGGTGGAGCTCAACCCCGCGGTGGCCTTCACACTTGTGGATCGGCTGCTCGGCGGCACCGGCGAGAACACCGGCCTCTCGCGTCCGCTCACCGAGATCGAGCAGAACGTCATCGACTCGGTGATGAAGCTCCTGCTCGACGCGCTGTCCGACGTGTGGCGTGTCGTCACCGAGGTGAACTTCCGCATCCAGGGGCGCGAAACGCGGCCGCAGATGCTGCAGGTGATGGGCCCCAACGAGATCGTCGTGCTGCTCGGCTTCGACATCAAGGTGGCCGAGTCGCGCGGCATGCTCAACCTCTGTATTCCGGCGACGGCCATCGAGGCCACCGGCGAGAAATTCGTGCAGGGCTCGCAGCGCACGCGCCGCCAGCCCACCAAGGACGAGGAAGCCTGGCTCGGCGCCAACCTCGGACGCGTCACCGTGCCGGTGACGGCGATGCTCGAGACGACGCTGGCGGCGGAGGAGCTGCTGAAGCTGCGGCCGGGTGACGTGGTCGCGCTCGGTCATTCGATCACCCAGCCGATCGACGTGCTGGTCGGCAAGATCAACCGGTTTGCCGGACGTCTCGCGCAGAACGGCCAGAGCATGGCCGTGCGCGTCGAGTCGCGATCCGGGAAGGGAGCGTCGGCATGACCTCTGAGCTCTCGGCAGCCCTCGCGAGCGAGCTGGCGGGCGTCTTCGGAGCCCTGATCGACACGGCGGTGGTGACGACGCCGGCCGAAGTCCGGCCGTCGGGGCAGTACTGGCTGGCCACGATCAAGTCGGACAACCCCGCCCACGGCGTCGGCGAACTGTGCTTCGACGAGGTCGGCGCCGCGGCGGTGACGGCCCTGGTCATGGGCCTCAACGAAACGCCGCCCGAAGCGTCGATCCTCGACTCGCTGCGGGAGGCGCTGACGCAGGCGCTCTCGTCCACGTCGTTCAAAGAGGTGACGCACGGCGTCCTGCTGCGGGTGATGAACCTGGAGCTGACGGAGACGCCGATCGGCGCCACCGTGGCCGGCTGCATGTTCGAAGCCGCCGGGATGGCGGCGCCGCTCCTGGTGTCGTTCGGCGGCACCCTGGATCTGACGTCGGCGGAAGCCGCCAGCGCGGCGAACGCGGCGGCGGCCCACGCGGTGCTCGAGCGCACGGCGGACGAAACCCCCGCCGATCGCATCGACGTGATCCTCGACATCGACCTGCCCCTCATCGTCAGGTTCGGCAGGACGGAGCTGCCCTTGAGGACGCTGGCGCGGATGGGGCCCGGATCGCTCATCGACCTGGGACGGTCGGCGGACGACCCGGTGGACGTACTGGTGAGCAACCGCGTGGTGGCACGTGGCGAAGTGGTGATTGTGGGTGGCAACTACGGGGTGCGGATCCTCGACGTAGTGAGCCCGAAAGAACGAATCCGCTCGATGGAGGCGTGACGTGGAACAGTTCGGGATGCTCAATCCTCAGATGCAGCAGCTGGTCGTCGGTGTGGGCGGGGGCGTCATGCTCCTGCTGATGCTGACGAGCCTCGTGATGTTGTGGCTGCAGCGGCGGAAGGTGCGCAACCTCGACGGTCGCGTCGCCCACCTCTCGGCGGCGATGGCGCTCCTCACCGACACGCTCGAGGGCGGCCTGCACGACGTGGCGCGCGAGGTGGCGCGCCTGGCAGCGCAGCCGTCGGCGGCCGCGGCCGTGGCTGCCGCGCCGCGCCACCGGCCCACGACGCAGCGCCGCGTGCGCGGCGCCGCCAAGCGCGGCCAGAGCGTGCGCGATATCGCCGCCGCCGAGCAGATGTCAGAAGGCGAAGTGCGGCTCATGCTCCAGAACGGGTCGCGCGAGATGAAGGAGCCGCCGGTTCATGCCTCGTTGCGCTGACGCCTCGTGCGTCCGCTGGCGTCCGGCGTTCGGTGTCTGGGGCGGCGTGCGGCTGAACGGCACCTGGTTCTGTTCGCGGGCGTGCGCCGCGACGGCCGTGCGGCGGGGGCTCGAGTCTCCTCCCGCAGTCGGTGAATCGGCCGGGGCGCTGCCGCCTTTACGGATTGGAGCGCTGCTGCGCCACCAGGGCGCGATCACGCAGGCGCAGCTCGACGAGGCGCTCGTCAGCCACCGCAAGAGCGGCCTGCGTCTCGGCGCCGAGCTGCAGCGGCTCGGGTTCGTGTCGAGCGCCACGCTGGTGCGCGCGCTCGCCGCGCAGGCCGGGGTGAGCTACATGACCGCGGTCGATCCAGGGCGGGTGCGCCGCGCGCCCGGCGGGCTGTCGGCGGACATGGTGCGCGCGCTGGGGCTGCTGCCGTTCGAGGCCGAGGCGCAGGAGCGCCGCCTGCGCGTGATCTGCACGGCGCCGCTGCCGCGCCCCGCGCTTCGCGCGATGGCACGGCTGACCGGCTGGACCGCCGAGCCGTATCTGGTGGACGACGCCGTGTGGGAGCGGGCGCTCGAGGGCTACGCGCCCGACGCCGGCCAGGAGCACCGGTCGGAGGTCGTGCACGACGTCGACGCCGCGTCGGCCCATGTGGTGGCCGCGGCCGCCGCTGGCCGCGACGCCGTCGTCCGCTACGCGGGCTGCGGCGATTTCGTGTGGGTGCGCGTCGAAGGCGGCGCGCGGACGCAGGATGTCCTGATTGCGAGCGAGCCTCCGCCACATGCTGAAGTCGGCTCCGCCTCGCCCGCGCAGCGTTTAATTGCCCGCCCTTCGGGCGGGCGTAGGGAGGAGCCATGCCAGGCGGCGCCTACAGCGCACTGAGCGGGATGCAGGCGCGGCTCGCGGATCTCGACCGCCTCGCGTCGGACATCTCCAACGTCGGCACCTCGGGCTACAAGAGCGAGCGCGCGGCCACCGTGGCCGCCGAGCGGCCGTCGTTCCGCGCGGTGCTCGATTCGGCGGTCGATGTGACGACCGGCAGCACGCGTCTCGACTTCCGTCCCGGCACCATCGGCACCACCGGACGCGATCTGGATGCGGCCATCGAGGGCGCCGGCTTCTTCGTGGTGAACACCCCGAATGGAGAGCGCTACACGCGCAACGGGTCGTTCATGCGCCGGAGCGACGGCGTGCTCACGACCTCCGACGGCCTGCCGGTCGTGGCGGACGGTACCGCGCAGCCGCCGGCGCAGATCAAGGTCGGCACCGGCGCCATCTCGATCACCGCCGACGGCACGGTGAAGGCGGGCGACGTGGTCGCGGGCAAGTTGAAGCTGGTGGCGTTCGGGTCGGAAACCGACATCGAGCGCGAGTCGGGCACGCGGTTTCGCGCCAAGCCGGGCGTGACGCCCGCCGCCGCGACGCCGCGCATCGTCGGCGGCGCGCTCGAACAGTCGAACGTGACGATGGTGGACCGGATGGTGGCGCTGACCGAAGTGCAGCGCACCTTCGAAGCGCTCCAGCGCGGGGTGTCGATGCTCATGAACGAGATCGACGCGCGGGCGATTGGCGAACTGGGACGCAGGTAGCGCTTTTGTAGAGGGCGGTCTTCAGACCGCCCTGGAGAGACGAGATGATTCGAGCACTCTACACAGCGGCTAGCGGGATGAACGCCCAGCAGGCGAACATCGACAACATCGCGCACAACCTGGCCAACGTGAACACGACGGGGTTCAAGAAGTCCCGCGTCGAGTTCGAGGACCTCGTCTACCAGAAGATCAAGGCGGCGGGCTCGCCGTCCTCGTCGGAAGGCGAATCGCCGATCGGCCTCGAGGCCGGGCTCGGCTCGCGCGCGGTGGCGACCGCGCGCAACTTCACGAGCGGCAACCTGCGCTCCACCGGCTCCTCGCTCGACATCGCGGTGGAAGGCTCCGGCTTCTTCCAGTTGTCGCTCCCCGGCGGTGAGACCGGCTACACCCGCGCCGGCATGTTCCACGTGAACGGCCAGGGTGAGGTGGTGACCAACGAGGGCTATCCGCTGGAGCCGGCCCTCACCATCCCGGCCAACGCCACCTCGATCACCATCTCGAAGGACGGCATCATTTCGGTGACCGTGCCCGGCCAGGGGACGCCGCAGCAGGTGGGGACGCTCGAGCTCGCGCAGTTCCAGAATCCGGCGGGGCTCGAGGCGCGCGGCGGCAACATCTACGTCGTCACCAACGCCTCGGGCGATCCGACCACCGGCGTCCCCGGCACCGACGGCCTCGGCACGCTGGTGCAGGGCTTCGTCGAAGACTCCAACGTCAGCGTGGTCGAAGAGATGGTCAACATGATCCTCGGGCAGCGCGCCTACGAGGCCAACTCGAAGGTGATTCGCACCGCCGACGAGATGCTGCAGCAGGTCAACGGGCTGGCACGGTAATGATCCGAGCCGTCCTCCTTCTCGTGTGCACGGCGCTGGCCTCGACGTCGGTCGGCGCGGGCAACGGCGTGCGCGATGCGATCGCGCAGGCGGTGGCCGAGCGCTTCCGCACGTCGAGCGCACAGGTCGTCGTCGGCGAGCTCAGGGTGGACGCGACGGACGCGGAAGGTGTGCTGGTGGCGGTGCCCGATCCCGGCGCGCGCACCGGCCGGCCGGCGCAGTTCACGCTGCGCGCCGGAAGCCGGCACGTCGGGATCGCGGTGGCAAGCGTCACGGTGTCGGTGCCGCACGTGCGGACCACCGCCCCGGTCGATCGCGACGCCGCGGTGACCGCCGAAGTGGTACAGGAGCAGGACGGCGAGGTGTCCGGCGTGCGGTTCGAGCCGCTGCCGCGTCTCGACGAGGTGATCGGCGCGCATGCCCGCCGTCCGCTGGCCGCGGGTGAGGTGCTGTCGCAGGCCGTGGTCATCGTGCCGGACGCGGTGCGCGCCGGCGACGAGGTGAAAGTGGTGGCGCGCGTGGGCGCGCTCGAAGCCTGGGGGATCGGACGCGCCACTGCGAGTGGCCGCGTCGGCGACGTCGTGCGCATTACGCGCGGCAGCGCCCGCGGGCTGCAGCCGGCGCGTGTGCTCTCGCCAGGTGTCGTGCAGGTGCTGCTGGCGCAGCCGCAGGAGATTCGATGATGACTGGTAACCGGATGGGCCGCACGATCGTGCTGGCGGCGGGCTTTGGCGTGGCGCTGGCGCTGCTGGTGGCACCCGCGTTCGCGCAGCAGCCGGCGACGGCCAAGCGCGACGACTACGACCAGGTGCTCGAGCGCTACCTGCAGGCCGCCCGCGCCGTGCCGGCCACGGCGGACAACATGTGGGCGGCGGGCCTGTTCTCCGACCTCCGCGCCCGCCGCGTCAACGATCTGGTGACCGTGCGCGTGGTGGAGAACATCACCGCCTCTGGCAGTGCCGATTCGGCCCTCGACAAGAAGAGCAACGCCTCGGCGTCGGTGACCAAGCTGTTCGGCGTCGAAACCAAGTTTCCCGGCTGGCTCGACCCGACGTCGCTCGCGGCGTTGGGTACCAACACCGGCTTCACCGGCAGCGGCACGACCAATCGCGCCGGTTCGCTTTCGGCCGTCATCACGACGCGCGTCATCGAAGTGCTGCCGAACAGCGACCTGGTGCTCGAAGGCATCCGCGAAGTGGACATCAACGGCGACCGCCAGTTCATCGTGCTGAGCGGCATCGTGCGCGCGGCCGACATCGGGCCCGGCAACGTGGTGGCCTCGACGGCCGTGGGGCAGATGCAGATCCGCTACTTCGGCAAGGGTCTCATCAAGGACAACCTCAAACCGGGCTGGCTGGTCCGGGCGCTGAACAAGGTGTTCTGACATGCGCAGAACCTTTGTCACGCTGATCGCCGCCGGTCTGCTCGCAGGCACCGGCCTCTCCGCCGAGGTGCCCGGTGGGGCGCGGCTGAAGGACATCGCCGCGCTGCAGGGGCCGGCCGCGACCTCGGTCGTCGGCTACGGGCTGGTCGTCGGCTTGAACAAGACCGGCGATCGCAAGCAGACGATCTTCTCCGCGCAGACACTCGCCAGCATGCTCGAGCGCTTCGGCGTGGCCGTGTCGCCCAACGCGATGAAGGTGGAAAACATCGCCGCGGTGGTCGTCACCGCGGAGATCGGGCCCTACATCCAGAACGGCGGCCGCATCGACGTGGTGGCCTCCTCGATTGGCGACGCGCGCAGCCTGCAGGGCGGCACGCTCCTGCCGACGCCGCTTCGCGGTCCGGACGGCGCGGTCATCGCCCTGGCGCAGGGCGCGCTGTCCATTGGCGGGTTTGGCGCCGGCGGCGGCGGCAACTCGGTGGCGGTCAACCACCTCACCGTCGGTCGCGTGCCGCGTGGGGCGACCGTGCAGGCGTTCCATCCGGCGACGCTCGCCGGGCTCGAGACTGTGAACCTGGCTCTGTACGAGCCGGACTTCGCGTCGGCCTCGCGGGTGGCGGCGGCCATCAACATGGAGCTCGGTGCCGACGCCGCGCACGCGATCGACGCCGGTCAGGTCCGTGTGCAGGTGCCGTCGGCCTACAAAGGCAACCTGGCCGAGCTGATTGCCCGCATCGAGCCGCTGCCGGTGAACATCGACGCGGTGGCGCGGGTGGTGATCAACGAGCGCACCGGCACCGTGGTGATGGGCGGCGACGTCCGTATCGGCGCCGCGGCCGTGGCGCACGGCAATCTGTCGGTGCGGATCTCCACCCGTCTCGACGTGTCGCAGCCGGCGCCGCTCTCGCAGGGCAGCACGCAGGTGGTGCCGCAGACGCGGCTCGACGTGGACGAGGGGGACAACAAGCTGATTGCGCTCGACGCCGGCGCGACGCTCACCGACGTGGTGAAGGCGCTCAACGGGCTGGGCGCCACCCCGCGCGACATCATCGCCATCATGCAGGCGCTCAAGGCGGCCGGTGCGCTGCGCGCGGAGCTGGTGATCCTGTGAGTCTCGATACGAAGATCGCGCCGCTCGCGATCGGTACGGATGCCTCTCGTAGAGGCGAGTCTTTAGACTCGCCTGCGAAAGCCGCTCCCACGAGTTCGGAAGGGCAGAAGCTCGCGCGCGTGGCGGGCGAGTTCGAGTCGATGCTCCTGCTGCAGATGCTGCGCGAGATGCGGAAGTCGGGGTCCTGGAAGGACGAGGACGAAGAGAAGGACGGGTTGGGCGCCGAGACGCTGTTCGACACCCTCGACATGGAGCTGTCGTCGTACATCACCAAGGCGCAGGGCGGGTTCGGGCTCGAGAAGTCGCTCGTCACCCAGGTGAGCGGCGGCAGCGGCGTCGAGAACGCGGTTCCAGCGAGGCTCCCCTCGCTGGAGCTGCCAGTGTCGACGGCGCCGGCGGTCTCGCACGAAGCCACGAACGATTCGTTAGCGGACCGTGTGGAGACGAGCCCGTTCGGCTGGCGCCGCGACCCGTTCTCGGGTGCACCGGCGTACCATCGGGGCGTGGATCTGCGCGCCGCGTATGGCGAACCGATCGGCGCCGCGGATGCCGGCACGGTGGTGTTCGCCGGCGAGCAGCACGGCTACGGGCAGACCGTGGTGGTCGAGCATGCCAACGGGATCCGCACGCGCTACGCGCACCTGTCGTCGGTCACGGCCACGGCGGGCGACGAAGTGAAGGCGGGCGAGGCGATCGGGCGCGCGGGACGCAGCGGCCGGGCGACCGCCACGCACCTGCACTTCGAGGTGACCCGGAACGGGCGCCCCATCGACCCACACTCGTTCAGTGGTGGGGGGCTAAAGGTTGAAGAGGTGACTGCCGATTGGGGGTCTGGTAACGGACCCACCCTCCCCGGGGTCGCTTCCGACACGCGAGGCTCAGGCGCGGACTAGCGCAGGATCCTGCCGATACGAGCAAGCAGCAGTAGGAGACGACGATGAAGATCGAGGGGAATCGACCCACACAGGAAACCGAGTCGCTGACGCGCGCCGACGCGAAGGGCACCAGGCCCGCGCCAAACCGTGCAGCCGACGCCGGGGATCGGGTCGATGTGTCCGCGGACGCCAAGAAGGCCCAGGGGCTGGTTGCCGATGCGGTGAAGGCCGCGCAGGCGCTGCCCGACATCCGGGCCGAAGCCGTTGCGCGCGGCCGCGCCAAGCTCGAATCGGGCGAGCTCGGGGCCGACGCCGGCAAGCTGGCCGACGCCATCATCGACGATCTCATCAAGTAGTCGGGGCCCGCACGCCATGGATGGCTCACGCGCGGTTTCGGCCACGATGCGTCTGCGGCTCGCCCTCGAGGGCGCGGCCGAAGCGCTGGCGCACGCCCAGGTGGAGGGGCTGCTCGCCAGCGAAGGTG
>Ga0207644_10002307_pt1 | contig 12371 bp, 7 predicted proteins | sample KBSS73metaG_FD_184326 | JGI IMG/M metagenome (GOLD analysis project Ga0207644, IMG submission 184326) | Switchgrass rhizosphere microbial communities from Kellogg Biological Station, Michigan, USA - KBS S7-3 metaG (SPAdes) (version 2) | ecosystem: Host-associated > Plants > Roots > Rhizosphere >... | reverse complement strand
GTTTCAAGAAAGGCCGTTTCCGCATTCCGGAAATCCCTCTTCTCCAGGCACGCCAGTCCTCCGAAGAAAAGCTCTCTCGCCCGATCCTGGTCAGTCATCGAAGCGCACTCGCGGAAGCACACGCAGATGGTCGGGCGGCAGGCCCGCCTGGTAGCGCTCGTACATCGCCCTGTAGGCGCTCTCGATGTGGCGGGTGGACAATTGCGTGTCGAACAGCGCGGTCGTCAGCCGATTGCGCGCGAGCTTCTCCTTGATGGACGCCAGCTTGTCAGGCTGCCTTGCCAGTTCAATCGCCAGACGCTCGTAGTCTTCGCGCCTACGCGTAACAAGCTCGGGAAGTCCAATGGCATTCAGCAGGCTCGTCGCCACCCTCCCCGCGAATGTTTCACCGGTGCGTGTGAGCACCGGGAGGCCCGTCCACAGCGCATCGCTTGCCGTGGTGTGCGCGTTGTAGGGCAGCGTATCGAGAAAAAGATCGGCCAGGCGATGGCGCGCGAGATGATCCGCAAGCGGCATTCGCTTTGCGAATACAATCCGCTTTGGGTCGACGCCTCTTGCGGCGGCTTCCTTGCGCAGGTTCTCCGCGGCCCTCGCGTTGTCCTCGAGCAGCCAGAGCACGCTGCCCTCGACTTGTCCGAGGATGGCCATCCAGGAATCGAAGATATCGGGAAGAATTTTGAAATTGTTGTTGAAGCAACAAAATACGAACTCCGTCTCGGGGAGGTTCATCGCGGCGCGAGTGGGTCCACTCTCGGAAACAACCCTTTTTCTGTCGTTGACCTGATAGCAATTGGGCAAACAGGCGATTTTCTCATCGTAATATTGCCGCTCGGCCTGCGGGACCAATATCTCGTCGCCGATCAGATAGTCCATGTAGCTGGCACCCATCGTGCCCGGATAACCAAGATAGTTGACCTGAATGGGAGCAGGCCGATGCGCAAAAATGGCTGTGCGCGATCCTCCCGTAAGACCGTTCACGTCGATCAGCAGATCGATCTCTTTTTCTTTGATCCACAACGCAACGTCCCTGTCGCTCAGGGTGGCAGCATCGACAAATGTATCAACAGATCGCTCGATGCGACTGCGCGTTTCGGACCCATCATCGGAGCCTATCGATATCGCTGAAATCTCGAAGAGCGATTTGTCGTGAAGCTCGAACATTCCCACAACGAGATACCCGATGGCGTGTTGCCGTAAATCGGAGGAAACGTAAGCGACGCGGATCCGATCGTGCTTGTAGATTTCGCCACGCCAAAACGATTGGCCGGATGCAGGCATGTTTCTCGAAGTCCACAGCCGCGCACACTTCAGCTCATCTTCCGGCGATGATGAAATGCAAAGAAACTGAAATGCGCCAATGCTCGGTTTGTTGTCTCTCACCAGTGCGACCACATGCTCGCGCTCGGTCGCAAAATTGGTCCAGTCACAAACCTGCATCTTGGAATTGAGCCGCTCCCCCTCGACGTCCGGCAAAGCCGGCTTGAGGGCAAGTGCCTTGTCGTAAGCGACGGAAGCTTCTTCGTAACGTTTGAGCTGGGTAAGGGCGGTGCCCCGCCCGAGCCATGCTTCGGCAAGATTGGGATTGAACGCCAAAGCCCGATCATAGGCCGCAAACGCCTCATCGAAACGCTTGAGGCTGTTGAGCGCATTGCCGCGGTTTAAATACGCATCGGCAAATTGCGGGTTTAGCGCGATGGCTCGGTCAAAGCTTGCAATCGCGCCCTGATATCGCTCGACCTTGTTGAGTGCATAGCCAAGATTGCAGTGCGCTTCGGCGATGGTCGGCTCGATCGCGATGAGCGCCTGGCAGCTCTTGATGACGTCGTCGTAGCGCTGCTGCTCTTTCTGACATGACGACAACATCAGGTAGGCGTCGATACTTCTTGGATCGATTTCAAGGACCCGCGTTGCCGTTGCGGCCGCGTCAGCGACTCTGCCTTGCTCGTACTGGGCAATGGCGAGATTGTTGAGAGTGGGAACGCTGCGCGGCGCGAGCTTCAGCGTTTCAAGAAAGGCCGTTTCCGCATTCCGGAAATCCCTCTTCTCCAGGCACGCCAGTCCTCCGAAGAAAAGCTCTCTCGCCCGATCCTGGTCAGTCATCTGCTGCCGCGGATTCCAGAACTGAGTTGGTGGCAATGGTCACGTTTTTGCCCCCGTAGCGAAAGCGTAGCGGCGATCAGCGCGGTTTCAGAAATGCGAAATCGCAGCCCTGGTCGGCGCCGAGTATTTCCTGGGCATAGAGGCGCGCGTAGCCGCGTGCCGGCGGTTCTACCGACTTTTTCGATGCGGCCCTGCGCCGTTCGAGCTCTTTCTCGTCCACCAGAAGATCAACGCGGCGCCCTTTGACAGAAAGTTTGATGCGGTCGCCCGTTCTCACAAGACCGAGCGGTCCTCCGGATGCGCTGTCCGGCGTCACGTGCAGGATAATCGTACCGAACGCGGTGCCGCTCATGCGCGCGTCTGAAATCCGCACCATATCCTTGAGGCCTTTGGCCGCGAGCTTTTTGGGGATCGGCAGATAACCCGCCTCGGGCATCGCCGATTCGGAATGCGGCCCGGCATTCTGCAAGACGAGAATATCCTTGGGATCAACCTCGAGGCTTTGATCGTCGACGCGAGCTGAAAGATCCTCGAGCGATGAAAATACGACCGCGCGACCTTCAAGCTCAAACAGATTGGCGTCCGCGGCAGAACGCTTGAGGATCGCACCTTGCGGCGCCAGGTTTCCGAACAACGCAACCAGACCGCCTTCGGGCTCAAGCGGCTTTTTCCGTTCGGCGATGATGGTTCGATCAATCCATCCGGTATCTTCGTGTTCAAGTCGTTGGCCAAGCGTTTCGCCCGTCACCGTCATGCAGTCCAAATGGAGAAGATCTTTGATTTCGCGTAGCAGCGCACCCATGCCACCGGCGGCGAAGAAATCCTCCATATAACCGTTACCGACCGGCTTCAGATTCACCAGCACCGGTGTCGTGTCGGACAATTCATTCAGACGTTTCAGCGAAACCGGAACTCCGGCACGGCCAGCGATCGCCGTTAGATGAATGATCGCGTTCGTGGAGCCGCCAATCGCAAGAAGCACCCTCAAAGCATTCTCGACCGACTTCTGGTTGACGATGCGATCTGGCGTGAGCTGCGAGCCGATCAATTTGACAGCGGCAATCCCCGTGGCTTCCGCTGCGCGCAGCCGGTCCGCGTGCACTGCCGGAATCGCAGCAGTGCCTGGGAGGATCATGCCGAGCGCTTCGGCGATGCACGCCATCGTCGAGGCCGTTCCCATGACAGCGCACGTGCCCGCGGTCGTAGCGAGCTTGCCCTCGACCTGAGAAATTTCGCGATCATCAATCTTGCCGGCGCGGTACTGCGCCCAGAACCGGCGGCAATCCGTGCACGCGCCCAGACGCTCGCCGTTGTGGCGTCCCGTCATCATCGGTCCGGCCACCAACATGATGGATGGCTTGCCGGCCGATACTGCGCCCATCAATTGCGCGGGAACCGTCTTGTCGCATCCACCCATCAGGACCACGGCGTCCATCGGCTGTGCCCGAACCATTTCCTCGGTGTCGACCGACATCAGGTTGCGAAACTTGAGACTGGTCGGATTGAGGAAGACTTCGCCCAACGAAATGGTGGGAAATTCAATCGGCAGTGCGCCGGCCGTCAGGACGCCGCGCTTTACGGCCTCCAGCAATTCGGGGAAATGACGATGGCAGTTGTTGAAGCCCGACGCGGTGTAGGCAATGCCGACCACCGGCTTCGCAAGCATTTCGCGGGAGTAACCCATCGATTGCGCGAAGGATCGCCGAAGATAGAGGGAGAAATCACGATCGCCATAGTTTGTCAGACCGCGGGCGATACCGGTCGGTTTGTCGTTCATACCGACACTTTTTGCAGCCGTTGCGCCCGGATGCAAGCCACCACCGGCGCTCCACAACTCCCGCCGCGGCAAGGTCTCGGCGCCGCGTGCGTCACCCCTCGGGAGGAGCTGCACACTGACCACGGGATGGAATTTTGGGTAGCGACGAATCTCGTCTCGACAACCACCCTGGAACCCTTCTAAAAGGTGAGCCGCGGGGCGGGAAAGTAAAACACATGGACTATAAGGGTTATTTCGCGTCTGCCCTCGATCGGCTGCGGGATGAACGACGGTACCGGGTGTTTGCGGATCTTGAGCGCATAGCCGGCCGATTCCCGCATGCCATTTGGCATTCCCCGCATGGCCCGCGCGACGTCGCGATCTGGTGCTCCAACGACTACCTCGGGATGGGCCAGCATCCGAAGGTGATCGGAGCCATGGTCGAAGCAGCCGCCCGCATGGGCACCGGCGCCGGCGGCACGCGAAATATCGCGGGCACCAATCATCCGCTTGTGGAGCTCGAGCTAGAGCTTGCTGATCTGCACAACAAGCCGGCCGCGCTGATCTTCACCTCTGGTTACGTATCGAACGAAACCGGCATCTCCACCATCGCCAGGCTGCTCCCGAATTGCCTGCTGTTGTCGGACGCCCTCAACCACAATTCCATGATCGAGGGCGTAAGACAGTCGGGCTGCGAAAAGAAGATCTGGCGTCACAATGATCTCGGTCACCTCGAAGAGCTGCTCAGGGCTGCCGATCCGAGCAGACCAAAGTTGATCGTATTCGAGAGTCTCTATTCCATGGACGGCGATGTCGCGCCGGTGCATGCGATCTGCGATCTCGCCGAGCGCTATGGGGCCATGACCTACTGCGATGAGGTCCATGCCGTCGGCATGTATGGGCCGCACGGTGGTGGAATCTGCGAGCGCGACAACGCCATGCATCGCGTCGACGTGATCGAAGGGACGTTAGCGAAAGCCTTCGGTTGCCTTGGCGGTTACATCACCGCAAGCGAGGAACTGGTCGACGCGGTGCGGTCCTACGCGCCCGGCTTTATTTTCACGACGGCACTCCCTCCGGCCATCTGTGCCGCGGCTACCGCCGCAATCCGTCATCTGAAAACGTCGAGTTGGGAACGCGAACGCCATCAGGACCGCGCGGCGCGGGTGAAAGCAGTCCTCAACAACGTGGGCCTGCCGGTGATGCCAAGCGCCACGCATATCGTACCGGTGCTGGTCGGCGATCCGGAAAAGTGCAAGGCAGCAAGCGACCTGCTGCTTTCCGAGCACGGCGTCTACATTCAACCGATCAATTATCCGACGGTGCCGCGCGGCCTGGAGCGATTGCGGATCACGCCATCTCCCTATCACGACGATGCGCTTGTCGATGCACTGGCTGAAGCTCTCGTGGATACATGGGAGCGGCTCGGCCTTCCGCTGCGGTCGCGAGCGGCCGCGGCCGAATAACCTTCGCTTTCAATCCTGAAAGGGCGGCCGCTTTGTCAGCGGCTTCGCGGTCTCGCTCTTGACCTTTAGGGAACGTGCGGTCCGGCGCGCGACCAAAGGCATCATCAGCGACACAAAAAAGATGCGTGTGAGATGGTGCGCCCCGACATAGACCGGGTCGAGATTGAGCGCGAGCGCCAGAAGCATCATCGCGTCCACCGCGCCAGGGGCAAACGCGATCATCACTTCGGCGGCACGCAGCGAGAGCACGCCGATCAGCACAGCGGCGAACACTGCGGCGATCGCGACCGCCACCGCGAACGAACCGAATGCCGCGGTGATGAAATTCAGTAATAGCCGCAGCGGCGTATTGGCAAAGCGCGAGCCGGTCACCGCACCCATCGCAACCATGGCCGTGTTCGCGACCCACCAAGGCATGACCGCGTGGATCATTCCGGTGCCATGCAATACGGCAGATGACATCATCGCACCGAACAGCAGTCCGCCGGGGAAACGAAATCGATAGGCGACGACCGCGACGACGCTCGAAACCGCGACCAGTATCGCGAGTTCGTCAAGAACGGCGATGCTCAGCGCGGCTGTTGGCCTTGGTGGTGCGTGCCCGACCAGACCAAGGACCGACAATCCGGCGGGTAATCCGACGGCAATCACGACCACACGGATGCTTTGCACAATTGCAATCGCACGCAGGTCGCCGCCGAGTTCGGCCCCTAACGCGAGAACCTGCGACATGCCCCCGGGTGCGGCGGCGAGGTATGCGTCAACCTTGCCCCAGCCATGTACAAGCTGCAGATAACCGGCACCGCCGACGGAGATGACGATCATGGCCAGCAGCAGCACCACAATGCTGAGCGGGTAGGTCGCCATACCGTGCAAAGTCTCGGGAGTAACGACTGCGCCAAGCGAAATCCCGATGAGCACGAATATCGCGCGCATCAGCAGCGTCGGGATGAACATCGGTCGGCCGGCAAGAGCAGCGCCAGCGACCGCAAGGATAGAGCCTGACAGCCAGCCCGCCGGAACACCGGCGAGGCCTAGTACCGCGCCACCCAAAGCTGCGACCGCGAGCGTCTCGGCCAGATGCCGCAGGTCAGCAAGCCGATTGGTGGTCGAGGGCGCGGACAAAGGCTCAGTTCTCAAAGAGCCAGGCGCACCCGATGTCGCGGCTCATCAGGCCGGATCAATGACGCGCGCCGCTGCTCGCGTCAAATGCCTGTGGCCGAAAAAATCAGGTCGTCATTTCAGATGTTGACAATGCACGGCTGTCGCCGCCGCTGAGCACAATGCGTACGAGATCGGCGGCATTCCGCGCGCCGATCTTTTCCATGAGGCGGGCCCGATGGACTTCCACCGTCCGTGGGCTGATGCCGAGACGCCGGCCAACTTCCTTGTTGGAGGCACCTTCGGCAATCTGGGTGAGAACCTCGCGTTCGCGCGGGGTCAGAAGACTCTGGCCGGGAAAGTCTGCCGGCAGTCCAATCTTGCCGGCCGCACTTCCGTCACGTCTTGCAAACGCCGTGATCGCACTGCGTACGCGGGCAACAATTGCGCGCGCATCAAGCGGCTTGACCAGATAGTCGAATGCCCCGCTTTTCACCGCCTCTACGGCTGAGCTCACATCACTGTCACCCGTCACAATAAAGATTGGCGCGGGGTAGCTGCGAGCATCCAGTTCCCTGAGCACGACCAAACCTGACTTGGCCGGCAAATGCAGATCCAATAGGACCGCGGCAGGTGTCCGATCGCTGGCCACTGCGAGAAATGTCTCGCCATCAACGAAGCCGGTCACGCGATACCCGGCAAGCGTGAAAACCACCGAGAGTGCGTCACGCATCATCGCATCGTCGTCGACGATGAAGAGATCGCTGCTGTCCGGAGCCATGATTTGCTTCCCCTGGCGACGCCCGCTGTCGGACCAACGACATTCTGCACTATACGCGGCAAGGGTTAAGTAAAAAGTACTGGTATTACAATAGCTTACGGTATGATGGGATGGACCATTGGTACGTCGGTGAGGCGCGGGTTCGCCGCCACATAAAGATCGTGCCTCGGTTGGAGTTCTGTGGTGATTTAGGACGGCAAAATCGTAGTGAAGCGACGCCTGTTCCCGATCTGGAGTGTCTATGTTGCAGGGTTGGGTCGTTATCGCCGTTGCGCTTGCGTATATCGGGCTGCTGTTCCTGGTCGCGAGCTACGGCGATCGCACGCGCGGCCTCCGCCGCGATGGGCGCGCGCGGCTGCTGATCTATCCGCTGTCGCTCGCAATCTACTGCACGTCCTGGACATTCTTCGGGTCGGTCGGCTTTGCTTCACGCACCGGCTTCGACTTCCTGACGATTTATATCGGGCCGGCCATCATGATTGGCCTGTGCGGCCCGCTCCTGATCCGCATCGTGCGCCTGGCCAAAGCACAAAACATTACCTCGATCGCAGATTTCATTGCCGCACGCTACGGAAAAGGCCAGGCGGTTGCCGCGACAGTCGCTTTGATCGCAATCGTCGGAACGATCCCCTACATCGCCCTGCAGCTGAAAGCGGTGTCGTCGTCGCTCGAAACAATTTTGGCGCACGTCACGGCGGGCACGGAAGTTACCCGTCCGTTGCTGGGCGACATCGCGCTTTTCGTTGCGTTGTCGATGGCAACATTCGCAGTCCTTTTCGGTACGCGCCATATCGATGCGACCGAGCATCAGGACGGATTGATGCTGGCGGTTGCGACTGAATCGATTGTCAAACTTCTCGCATTCCTCGCCGTCGGGATATTCGTGACGTTCTGGATGTTCGACGGACCGGTTGCATTGTTCAAGGAGGCAATGCAGCGCCCTTCGACTGCCGCCATCTTCGGCCGCGAGCCACGCGCCGATACATTGATCGCGATGACGTTGCTTTCGTTTGTCGCGTTCATTCTCTTGCCGCGACAATTCCACGTAGCGGTGGTCGAGAACAATAACGAAGGCGAAATCAAACGCGCCGTCTGGCTTTATCCTCTCTATCTCGTTCTGATCAATCTGTTTGTGGTGCCGATTGCCCTTGCCGGCCTTCTGACGTTTCCCGCCGGAAAAATCGACAGCGACATGTTCGTGCTGGCGCTGCCCCTCGAGAACGGTTCGATCTTTTTCACAATCATCGCTTTCGTCGGCGGCTTGTCGGCAGCCACTGCCATGGTGATTGTCGAATCAGTTGCGCTCTCGATTATGGTGTCGAATGACTTGGTCATGCCGTTCGTGTTGCAGCGGCGTGAAAGACTGATCAATCGCCGCGACAACATCGGCTCGATGCTCCTGACGGTGCGGCGCCTGGCGATCTTCGCGATCCTGCTTCTCGCTTATGTGTATTACCGTTCGGCGGGCGAAGCGCAGCTTGCCTCGATAGGGCTGCTCTCGTTCGCAGCCATTGCACAATTGGCACCTGCCTTCTTTGGTGGACTGTTGTGGCGACGCGCGACTGCGGCTGGCGCAATCGCCGGCATGACGGTCGGCTTCCTGGTCTGGGCCTACACGTTGCTTCTTCCGACGCTGTCAGACATCGGCATTGTCGGTGAGCGCATTCTTACCGAAGGACCATGGGGTCTCGGTATGCTGCGTCCGCAGCACCTGCTCGGACTCGACCTGCCTCCCCTCGTCCACGGCGTGACCTGGAGCCTGCTGCTGAACGTTTTGTTCTACATCGGATTCTCGTTACGCAGGGAGCCTTCGCCAATCGAGCGACTGCAGGCCAATACGTTCGTGCCCTCGGATTTCACGCCGATTGCCCCGAGCTTCCGGCTGTGGCGCTCTTCAGTGACGGTCGATGAGCTCACAAGCACAATCGCGCGCTACCTCGGCGAAGAACGAACGCAATCGGCCTTTGAAAGCTTCGCCGCCGCGCAACGCATCAGTCTTGAGCCGAAGGACGACGCGGATTTCCGATTGATCCGTTATGCCGAGCATATTCTCGCGTCGGCGATCGGCGGCGCATCCTCGCGGCTGGTTCTGTCACTGCTTCTGCGTAAACGCACGGTTTCGACCAAGGCGGCATTGAAGCTCCTGGACGATGCCAACGCAGCGATCCAATACAACCGGGAGATCCTGCAGACGGCGCTCGATCACGTTCGTCAAGGCATTGCCGTATTTGACAAGGAATTGCAGCTGATTTGCTGGAACCGGCAGTTCGGTGAGATCCTCGATTTGCCGCCAAGCTTCATTCGCGTTGGCATCGGGCTCGCCGACATTCTGCGCTTCAATGGCACGCGCGGTGATGCCCCTTCGGCGGAAGTCGAAGAATTCGTGCGCATGCAAATCGAGCGCTACGTCTCGGGCAATGAGCCTTTCCTGGAGCGCTTCGCGCAGGGACTGGTGATCGAGGTTCGCGCCAATCGCATGCCTGATGGTGGCATCGTCACGACGTACACCGACATCACGGCAAGCGTGGAAGCGGCGGAAGCCCTGGAGCGCTCCAATGAAACGCTGGAGCGGCGCGTGCACGAGCGCACCGAGGAACTGACCCGACTCAACGCCGCGCTCGAACTCGCGAAAGGCGAAGCCGATGCGGCCAATATTTCAAAAACGAAATTCCTCGCGGCCGCGAGCCATGACATCCTGCAGCCGCTGAACGCGGCGCGGCTTTACGTCACGACGCTGATCGAACGTGGCGGACGCGAGGACAGGCGGCTGGTCGACAATATCGACGCTTCGCTCGAGGCCGTTGAAGAGATTTTCGGTGCCTTGCTCGACATGTCGCGGCTCGACACCGGTGCCTTGCGTCCCGAGTTCGCCAGTTTCCGCATCGACGAGCTGATGCGCCAGATCGAGCTCGAGTTCGCTCCGCTGGCGACGGCCAAGGGACTCGACCTCACTTTCATACCATCTGGTCTCGTCGTGCGGTCCGATCGCCGACTGCTGCGAAGGCTGATCCAGAACCTTGTTTCCAATGCGATCAAATACACGCCGGAGGGACGCGTGCTCGTGGGATGCAGGCGACGCGGCGACCATCTGCGCATCGACGTTTACGACACCGGCGTCGGCATTCCGCAATCAAGGTGGCGCGACATATTCGTGGAATTTCATCGTCTCGATCAGGGCGCCAAGATTGCGCGCGGATTGGGCCTTGGCCTTTCCATCGTGGAGCGGCTTGCGCGCGTCCTCGATTGCACGATCGGTCTTGAATCAGAGGCCGGGCGCGGGTCGCGCTTCATGGTCACCGTGCCACTGTCAAACGCGGCACCGGTCGAACTGCCCGCGCGAGAGGATACCCGCATCGACCCGAGCCAGCTCGTCGGCATCACGGCGCTCTGCATCGACAACGAGCCGTCCGTGCTCGACGGCATGGAAACGCTTCTGCGGAGCTGGAGTTGTGAAGTCATCAAGGCGCCAGACCTTGAGACCGCCTTGGCCGTAATCGGGGAAAGTCCGCTGATGCCGAATGGGTTGCTGGTCGACTACCATCTCGACCACGGCAACGGCATAGAGGCGATCACCGAGCTTCGACGTCGCTTCGGCGACCTGCCCGCGATCCTGATCACTGCCGACCGCTCGCCGGCCGTACGCGAACAGGCGCGGACCCAAGGAATTCAACTCTTGCACAAGCCGATCAAGCCGGCCGCACTGCGCGCGCTATTGGCGCAATGGCGCATGATGCGTGCTGCGGCAGCGGAGTAGCGCAGTCAGCCTTCAACCGCCGCGCCTTGCGGCCACTGGCCGCCTTCTATCTTGGCTGCGGCGATAACGGCCTGGGTCCGGCTTTCAACGCCGAGCTTCTGCAGAATCGCGGAGACATGCGCTTTCACCGTCGCCTCCGAGACGCCGAGTTGAAATGCGATCTGCTTGTTCAACAGTCCTTCCGATAACATCATCAGCACGCGTACCTGTTGCGGCGTCAGCGTCGCCATCCGCGCCATCAACTCCGCCGCTTCGGCGTCTGATCCGCCGGTGAGGTCGACGTCGGGCGGCGTCCACACGTCCCCGCCCAACACCCGCGAAATCGCCGTGCGCATCGCTTCCACACCGAGTGTTTTCGGTATGAAGCCCGACGCACCGAATTCCATGCAACGTCGGATAGCGGCCGGATCATCGTTTGCTGACACGACGATGACCGGCACCCCCGGATATTGGGCCCGCATGTACATCAATCCGGAGAAGCCCCGCACGCCGGGCATGGCGAGATCGAGCAGAACGAGGTCGACGTCGCTGCTTCGTTCGAGCAATTCGACAAGTTCGTCGTAAGTGCCGGCTTCGGCTATCTCCGCTTGCGCCAGGAGACCCGTGACCGCCTCACGCAGCGCTCCACGGAACAGAGGATGGTCGTCGGCAATCACAAACCGGTATTGCAACGCTTCATTCAAATCAGAAATTTCCTCTGAGACTTTCGTTGGCGCGGCCATGCGCCGCACCATTTTCGTGCGGATTATCCCGCGCTTTGAACCATGTTCCTCCGCTGCTCGTTCGAGCGCAAGCCTTTCACCTCTCGACGAAAATTGCTTTGGTGCAGTGCGAGAAAGCTCTGATAAATCCACGCCTTACACGCGCGGCTTCGCCAAAAGTCGAATAGGGCCGGCGGCTCCCACCAGACTAGAGATTTCAAACCACCGCCAGCGGGGGCGCATGGTCGGTCGGGGTCCGATCGGCATGCGTTTTCGCCATTAGCGGCGGAAGGATGTTTGGAAAAGCACAAACGGGGGATTCAAGATGAGCGCAGTGGCTGGTACCGCTTCTCGCGCGGGCGGAATGTCGAAGGACGAAAAATTCGTCATCTTCGCATCATCGCTCGGCACGATCTTCGAATGGTATGACTTCTATCTCTATGCGGTGCTGGCACCGTTCTTCGCTTCATTGTTCTTTCCGGCAGGGAATGACACCGCAGCACTGCTGTCGGCGTTTGCTACCTATGCGGCCGGATTTCTTGTGCGCCCCTTCGGCGCGATCATCTTCGGACGCATCGGCGACCTAGTCGGCCGCAAATACACCTTCCTCGTCACCATCATGGTGATGGGCACCGCGACATTCCTCGTCGGCGTGCTTCCGACATTTGCAAGCGTCGGGTGGCTGGCGCCGATCATGCTCGTCACCCTGCGC
>Ga0207644_10002304_pt1 | contig 12382 bp, 10 predicted proteins | sample KBSS73metaG_FD_184326 | JGI IMG/M metagenome (GOLD analysis project Ga0207644, IMG submission 184326) | Switchgrass rhizosphere microbial communities from Kellogg Biological Station, Michigan, USA - KBS S7-3 metaG (SPAdes) (version 2) | ecosystem: Host-associated > Plants > Roots > Rhizosphere... | reverse complement strand
CCCCTTCGGCGGCGGCGGCAGGTGCGGCGGGACGCAACGCGACGGCTGCGCCGCGGCGATCGCCGCATCGAACATGCTGCGCAGCAACGCGCGCTCGTCCGGCATACGACGGCGGCTCGTTCGCGGCCGACGCTAGCGCGCCGGCGCGGCCTGGCCGACCTGGAAGTTCGCGAGCTTCTCGAGCGCCTGGACGAGCGCCGAATGATCGAGCGCCGCGCCGCCGTTCGCCGCGCATGCGTTGAACAGCTCCTGCGCCGTCGCGGTGTTCGGGAGCGAGACGCCGAGCGCGCGACCCGTCGACAGCGCGAGGTTCAGGTCCTTCTGGTGGAGCTCGATCCGGAAGCCCGGGTTGAACGTGCGCTTCACCATCCGCTCGCCGTGCACCTCGAGGATCCGCGACGACGCGAATCCGCCCATCAGCGCCTGCCGCACCTTCGCGGGATCGGCGCCGGCCTTCGACGCGTAGAGCAGCGCCTCACCCACCGCCTCGATCGTCAGCGCGACGATGATCTGGTTCGCGACCTTCGTCGTCTGGCCGTCGCCGTTGCCGCCGACGAGGGTGATGTTCTTGCCCATCAGCTCGAAGTACGGCTTGACCCGCGCGAAGTCGTCCTCGCGGCCGCCGACCATGATCGTGAGCGTCGCGGCCTTGGCGCCGACTTCGCCGCCCGACACGGGCGCGTCGAGGTACGCGCCTCCGAGCGCGTTGATCTTCGTCGCGAACGCCTTGGTGGCGAGCGGCGAGATCGAGCTCATGTCGACGACGGTCTTGCCCTTCGAGAGCCCACCGGCGACGCCGCCGTCGCCGAACAGCACTTTCTCGACGTCGGGGGTGTCCGGCACCATCACGAAGACGACGTCGGCCCGCTGCGCGACGTCCGCCGCCGTCGCGCACGCGACGCCGCCGGCATCGAGGAGTCCCTGCGGCGGCCCGCGGCGGCTCTGCAGATAAACGGTGTGCCCACCCTTGATCAGGTGGCCGGCCATTGGCGCGCCCATGATGCCGAGTCCGATGAAGCCCAGGTTCGCCATGCCCCTCTCCCTCACGCTGCGATGGCCTTCATTGTGTCATCTTCCGCGCAGGCAGCGCGACCCGCGCGCGCGTCGGATGCGGCGGGACGAGCGGTACGGCGCGGTGTCACACGCCGTGGGCCGCGCGCCAGCCGAGGCCTTCGACGGTGCCCGCCTTCGGCTTGTACTCGCAGCCGATCCAGCCGTCGTAGCCGATCGCGTCGAGGAAGCCGAACAGGAAGCGGTAGTTGATCTCGCCGGTGCCCGGCTCGTGGCGGCCCGGCGTGTCGGCGAGCTGCAGGTGCGCGATGCACCCGAGGTTCGCCCGGATCGTGTTGGCGAGCTCGCCTTCCATTCGCTGCATGTGATAGATGTCGTACTGCACGTACAGGTTGTCCGAGTCGACGTCGCGGATCAGATCGAGCGCCTCTCGCGTGCGCGACAGGTAGAACCCCGGCATGTCGAACGTGTTGATCGGCTCGATCAGCAGCCGGATGCCCGCGGCGCCGAGCTTGCCGGCGGCGAAGCGCAGGTTGTCGACGAACGTCGCGCGAAGGCGCGCGGGATCGACGTCTTTGGGCGCGATTCCCGCGAGGCAGTTGACCTGCCGGCAGCCCAGCGCCGTCGCGTAGTCGATCGCGCGGCCCACGCTCTCCTGGAATTCACCGACGCGGTCGGGCAGGCACGCGAGGCCGCGCTCGCCCGCGGCCCAGTCGCCCGCCGGCAGGTTGTGCAGCACCTGCGTCAGGCCATGCCGCGCCAGGCGCGCGGCGAGCTCGTCCTTGGGATACGCATACGGGAAGAGGTACTCGACGCCCTTGAAGCCGGAGGCCGCCGCGGCCGCGAAGCGGTCGAGGAAGTCGACCTCGTTGTAGAGCATCGTCAGGTTGGCGGCCAGCTTCGTCATCGTCGGTCTTCCGTCGGATCGGGTGCAGGACCCGCATCCTATCCGGTCAGGCGTGCGCGACGACGACCGCGCCTGCGGCGCCGATCAACCCGAGTCCAATGGGGAGCCGCAGCCGCGTGCCGCCCGGCAGGTTCTTCTCCATAGCCATCACGCCGGCGAGCGCGATCATCCAGCCGACGCTGGCCGTGCCGACGACGAACATGCACAGCATCAGCGCCCAGCAACAGCCGATGCAGAACACGCCGTGGTCGACGCCCAGCCGGAACGCCTCGCGGCCCGGCGCGCGGCCGTGCCAGCGCGAGGCGACGAAGGCGAACGGCGTGTGGCATTGCTCGAGGCAGCGGTACTTGAGGGCGCTGAACTGGAACAGCCCCGCGCCGGCGAGCACGGCGGCGCCCACCGCCCAGCCATACAGCGCAAGCGCATCCCAGCGCGACGCGGCGTAGACGATCGCCGCGTCCGCCAGATGCGCGAGCACGCCGAACGCGAACCACGCGGCGAAGAAGCCGGCGACGACCATCGCGATCAGGCGCGGCCGGTCGGCGCGGCCGCGCGTAATGCCGCGGAAGATCGCGAGCACGGGATACGTCGTCGGCAGCATCATCGCGGCGATCATCAGCACCCACGCGAGCGCGTAGAGCACCGTCGGCACGACGAGCGTTCCCCCGGGCACGGCCCGGCAGAGCGCGGCGAGCGCCCCCGCGTCGAGCCAGCCGCCGTGGGCGACGTAGCGCGCGTACGGGCTCAGGGTCCAGAGCCACAGCGCCGCCCACGCCGCGAGCGACAGCGCGCCGAGCAGCGCCGCCAGCGCAAGGCGCCGCTCGCCGTCCGCGCGCGCCCCGCCGGCGAGCGCCTGCGCGAGCACCGACACGTCGCGCCTTCCCGCCTAAGCGTCGAAGACGAACGTGCTCTGCAGCGCGTTGTGGCCCCTGATGTGCAGGTCCTTGCCGAGGCCGGCGTGGTTCTTCGACCAGTATTCCGTGGCCTTGCCGACGAACACCGGCGCGCCGGGGACCGTCGAGAACACGGTGTCGGTCAGCGTCGTGGTGGCGCCCGACGCACTCTTGTACGGCTCGAGCTCGGCGAAGCCGGCATCGCCGACCTTGATCGTCCCATGCCCACCCTGCACGGTGAACGTGATCGGCACCTTCTGCACCGACACGACCTTCCCGACGAGCTTGGCGAGCTCGGCGACGGGGCCGCCCTTCTGGCCGGTGTACACGCCGAGCAGCGCCTGCTCCTGTTGCGGCGTCACCTGGTCGTCCAGGTACACGGCCGCGGTCCAGTTGCCTTGCAGAATGTTGCCGGGGACGTGCGCGATCATCGCGAGCGTGCGGCCCGAGACGTCGACGCCATCGACAGCTCCCTTGTCGAAATGCCACGCGACGATCGTGTCGCAGGTGCCGAAGTCGGGGTCTTCGCCGATCCAGCACGGGCACAGCACGCGGCAGTTGCAGACTTCGAGCAGGCGACCTTCGAGGTGATAACCCATGAGCAGCCTCCATCGGGTTGAGCGGGCACGGCGCGAAAGGCGCCTGTCCGGCGGAATGGGCATCGTACGCGCCCGGGCGGCGCGGCGTCAGTGGGACTACGGTCCCATTCCGGCGGGAGGCCGCACGCCGTGAGCGGCCCGACGATCCTACGCCGCGCTTGCGCCGGAATCCATACGGAGGAATCCGCAGGACCTGACCGCGGATCCTAGCGCCGGCCACCCGCCAGGCGGACGGCCTCGGGCCGGGCGCGCAGCCGCGCCATCGCGAGCACGCCGATGGCGGGCCCGATCGACAGCGGCACGAACGCGTAGCGCCACCCCATCGTGTCGACCCAGTGCGGCAGCGCGTAGATCGTCACGAGCGTCAGCGTGAAGCCGAGCGCCGTCTGCAGCGTCAGCATCGTGCCCACGCGCGCGGGATCGGACAGCTCGGCGATCGACGCGGAGAACTGCGCCGAGTCGGCGACGATGCTGACGCCCCACACCACGCAGACGGCGAGGAGCGCCCACGGCGGGCCGCCGAACAGCAGGCCCACCGACGCGGCGCACGAGCCGCTGATCGCCATCGCGACGATCGTGAGCGTCGTGCGCCCCAGGCGGTCGGCCAGGTAGCCGGCGCCTACGCAGCCGACGGCACCGGCGGCGATCGTCGCGAACGCCGCGAGCTTCGCGTACGTCCCGGCGACTTCCGGCGGGAAGCGCGTCGCGAAGCTCGCCGCCAGGAATACGCCGATCCACGCCCACATCGCGTACAGCTCCCACATGTGGCCGAGGTAGCCCAGGTTCGCGAGCCGCAGCGGGACGTCGCGCCAGGCGGTGAGCACGTAGCGCGGGTCGAAACGCGGCGCCGCCGTGCGATTCGGGCCGACCCCCGCCAGGTGGATCAGCAGCGCGGCCGCCAGCGCGCAACCGGACGCGATGGCGAGCGGCACGCGCCAGTCGAGGCCGCCGAGCGCGTTGAACAGGTGCGGCAGCGCCGAGCCGAGCGTCAGCGCGCCGACGAGGATGCCGACCAGCAGGCCCATGTCGCGCTTCGCCCAGGTCGCGGCGAGCTTCATCCCCACCGGGTAGACGCCCGCCATGCACACGCCGGTGACGAAGCGCGCGGCCGGCGCGGCGATCGAGCGCGGGTCGACGACCAGCAGCAGCGCGTTGGCGATGGCGCCGACCGCCGCGGCGCTGGCGAAGAAGCGGCGCAGCTCCAGGCGGTCGGCGAGCCCGAGGATCGCGCTCGCGAGGCAGCCGACGACGAAGCCCACCTGCACCGCCGACGTGAGCGTTGCCTGCGCGAAGCGCGACAGGTGGAACTCCGCCGCCAGCGACGGCACGACGGCGGACGCCGAGAACCACAGCGCCATCGCCGCGACCTGGCAGGCCGCGATCACCGTCATCGACGCGCGCTTGCCGCTGAAGGAGGTCACGCGCTACGTGGGGAACGTGCCCGGGAGAAGGATGGAACGGTCGACCGCGGTGATCGTCGTGCGGCCGCAGAACGCCATCGTCAGGTCGAGCTCGTTGCGGATGATCGCGAGCGCGCGCGCGACGCCCGCCTCGCCCATCGCGCCGAGGCCGTAGAGGAACGCGCGGCCGATATAGGTGCCGCGCGCGCCCAGCGCGACCGCCTTCAGCACGTCCTGCCCGGAGCGGATGCCGCCGTCCATGTGCACTTCGATGTCGTTGCCCACGGCCGCGACGATGCCCGGCAGCGCGGCGATGCTGGACGGCGCGCCGTCGAGCTGGCGTCCGCCGTGGTTGCTGACGATCAGCGCGTCGGCGCCCGTGGCCACCGCGAGCTTCGCGTCCTCGGCGTCGAGGATGCCTTTCAGGATCAGCTTTCCGCCCCAGCGCTTCTTGATCCACTCGACGTCGCGCCAGTTGAGCGCGGGGTCGAACTGCTTCGCCGTCCACTCCGACAGCGAGCCCATGTCGCCCACGCCCTTGACGTGGCCGACGATGTTGCCGAACTGCCGCCGCTTCGTGCCGAGCATGCCGAGGCACCAGCGCGGCTTCGTCGCGAGGTTGATGAGGTTGGCGAGCGTGGGCTTCGGCGGCGCCGACAGGCCGTTGCGAAGGTCCTTGTGCCGCTGGCCCAGGATCTGCAGGTCGAGGGTCAGCACCAGCGCGCCGCAGTTCGCGGCCTTCGCGCGGTCGATCAGCCGCTCGATGAAGTCGCGGTCGCGCATCACGTAGAGCTGGAACCAGAACGGCGCCGTCGTGTTCGCGGCGACGTCCTCGATCGAGCAGATGCTCATCGTCGACAGCGTGAACGGCACGCCGGCCTGCTCGGCGGCGCGCGCGGCGAGGATCTCGCCGTCGGGGTGCTGCATGCCGGTGAGCCCCGTGGGCGCGAGCGCGACGGGCATCGCGACGGGCACGCCGACCATCGTCGTGGCCGTGCTGCGGCCCTCCATGTTCAGCGCGACGCGCTGGCGCAGCTTGATCGCCTGGAAGTCGCTCTCGTTCGCGCGGTACGTGCTCTCTGTCCACGAGCCCGAGTCGGCGTAGTCGTAGAACATCCGCGGGACGCGCTTCTGCGCCAGCACGCGCAGGTCCTCGATGTTGGTGACGACGGTCATGCGCGTGCCCTCCCGGCGGCGCGGAACTTCAGATCTTCGGCAGCGTCACGCCCTGCTGGCCCTGGTATTTGCCGCCGCGGTCCTTGTACGACGTCTCGCACACCTCGTCCGACTCGAAGAAGATCACCTGGGCGACGCCTTCGTTCGCGTAGATCTTCGCCGGCAGCGGCGTCGTGTTCGAGAACTCGAGCGTGACGTAGCCTTCCCACTCCGGCTCGAACGGCGTCACGTTGACGATGATGCCGCAGCGCGCGTACGTGCTCTTGCCGAGGCAGATCGTCAGCACGTTGCGCGGGATGCGGAAGTACTCGACGGTGCGCGCCAGCGCGAACGAGTTCGGCGGGATGATGCAGACGTCGCCGCGAAAGTCGACGAACGAGCCGGCGTCGAACGCCTTCGGATCGACGATCGTCGAGTTGATGTTCGTGAAGATCTTGAATTCGCTCGAGCAGCGGATGTCGTAGCCGTAGCTCGACGTGCCGTACGAGACGATCTTCCGGCCGTCCACCTCGCGCACCTGGCCGGGCTCGAACGGCTCGATCATCCGGTGCGATTCCGCCATCCGGCGGATCCACTTGTCGGCCTTGATCATGTGTTCTGGATGACGATGCTCGGGAACTTGGCCGAATGGTCGGCCGCCTTCTGGGCGACGAAGATCGCGACCTTGCGCGCGATCTCCTTGTACGTCTGCGCGACCTTGCCGTCGGGGTCGGCCACGACCGTCGGCCGGCCCGAGTCGGCTTGCTCGCGGATGCGGATGTCGAGCGGCAGCCCGCCGAGGTACGGCACGCCGTAGTCGCGGCACATCGTCTCGCCGCCGCCGGCGCCGAAGATGTGCTCGGCGTGGCCGCAGTTCGTGCACACGTGCACGGCCATGTTCTCGACGACGCCGACGATCGGCACGCCGACCTTCTCGAACATCTTGAGGCCCTTGCGCGCGTCGATCAGCGCGATGTCCTGCGGCGTCGTCACGATCACGGCGCCGGTGACCGGCACCTTCTGCGCGAGCGTGAGCTGGATGTCGCCGGTGCCCGGCGGCATGTCGACGATCAGGTAGTCGACCTCGCGCCAGTTCGTGTCCTTCAGCAACTGCTCGAGCGCCTGCGTGACCATCGGGCCACGCCAGACCATCGGCGTGTCCTGGTCGATCAGGAAGCCGATCGACATCGCCTGGATGCCGTATGCCTCCAGCGGCTCGAGCGTCTTGCCGTCCTTCGATTCGGGCCGGCCGGAGATGCCGAGCATCATCGGCTGCGACGGCCCGTAGATGTCGGCGTCGAGAACGCCCACGGTGGCGCCCTCGGCGGCGAGCGCGAGCGCGAGGTTCGCCGCCGTGGTGGACTTGCCGACGCCGCCCTTGCCCGACGCCACCGCGACGATGTTCTTCACGCCGGGCACGAGCTTCACGCCGCGCTGCACCGAATGCGAGACGATGCGCTGCGTGACGTTGACGGTGACGCGGCCCGCGCCGGGCAGCGCCGCCAGCGCGTCCTGCACCTGCTTGCGGATCGCGTCGTGCTGGCTGCGCGCCGGATAACCGAGCTCGACGTCGACGCCGATCCGGTCGCCCTCGACGGTCACGCGCTTCAGCGCCTTGCCGCTGACGAAGTCCTTGCCGGTATTGGGATCGACGACCGCCTTCAGGCAGGCGGTGACGTCGCTTTCGGACAGCGCCATCGGGACACTCCGGGAAAAAATGGGTCAGTGAAAAAATGGGGTCAGAGACGACTTTCCGGGATGCCAACGTCGAAAGTCGTCTCTGACCCTAATTTTGCGTCTCTGACCCTGCTTTCTTGGATTCTAGCCGATCGGACCGCGGCGGGCCGGCGCCGCCCTTGAACGCTTTGCTAGAATCGTTCGCTTAACCCCTTGCTACAAAAGGTCTTGATGGCGTCCCCCTCCCGGAAGCTCTTCGTCACGACGGCGCTGCCGTACGCGAACGGGCCTTTCCACATCGGCCACATCATGGAGTACATCCAGGCTGACATCTGGGTGCGCTTTCGCCGGATGCTGGGCGACGCCGTGCACTTCGTGTGCGCCGACGACACCCACGGCGCGCCGATCATGCTGAAGGCGGAAGCCGAGGGCGTCACGCCGCAGGCGCTCGTCGCGCGGATCGCCGCGACGCGGCCGAAGCACCTCGCGGGCTTCCACATCAGCTTCGACCACTGGCACTCGACCGACTCGCCCGAGAACGTCGAGCTGTCGCAGGACATCTATCGCCGCCTGCAGGCGGCCGGGCTCATCTACACGAAGCCGGTCGAGCAGTTCTTCGACCCGGTGAAGACGATGTTCCTGCCCGACCGCTACATCAAGGGGGAATGCCCGAAGTGCGGCGCGAAGGACCAGTACGGCGACGCCTGCGAGAACTGCAGCTCCGTGTACGCGCCGACCGACCTCATCCGGCCCTATTCGACGCTGTCGGGCGCCACGCCCGTGCTGAAGTCGTCCGACCATTATTTCTTCCGGCTGTCCGATCCCGCGTGCGTCGCATTCCTGCGCGGGTGGACGGGCGGCGGGCGCCTGCAGCCCGAGGTCGCGAACAAGGCGCTCGAATGGCTGGGCGACGGCCCCGACGCCAAGGGACTCGCCGACTGGGACATCTCGCGCGACGCGCCCTACTTCGGCATTCCCATTCCCGACGCGCCAGGCAAGTACTTCTACGTCTGGCTCGACGCCCCGGTCGGCTACCTCGCCAGCCTGAAGGCGCATTTGCGCCAGATCAACGTGGACTTCGCGACGTTCCTTCAGGATCGCGACGTCGAGCAGGTCCATTTCATCGGCAAGGACATCGTGTACTTCCACACGCTGTTCTGGCCGGCGATGCTCGAGTTCGCGGGCGCGCCGTACAAGGTTCCCGACCGCGTCCACGTGCACGGCTTCATCACCTTCTCGGGCGAGAAGATGTCGAAGTCGCGCGGGACGGGCATCAGCCCGGACGTTTATCTCGATCTCGGGCTCAACGCCGAATGGCTGCGCTACTACCTTGCCGCGAAGCTCAACGCCAAGGTCGAGGACCTCGACTTCAATCCGGACGACTTCCAGGCGCGCGTCAACAGCGACCTGGTCGGCAAGTACGTGAACATCGCCAGCCGCGCGGCGACGTTCGTGACGAAGCACTTCGACGGCACGCTCGCGACGCCGGCCGAGAGCGCGAACGACCGCGCCAATCGGCTCACGACGTCGCAGATGGAAGCCGAGCAGGCGCGCGTCGACTACGACGCGCGCGAGTTCGGCAAGGTGCTGCGCGAATCGATGCGCATCGCCGACCGCGTCAACGCGCAGTTCGACCGCGCGCAGCCGTGGCTGCTCGCCAAGGACCCCGCGCGCCGCGACGAGCTGCAGACCGTCTGCTCGCAGGCGCTGCAGCAGTTCAAGCTCCTGTCGGTGATCCTCGCGCCGGTGCTCCCGGTGACAGCGGCGCGCGTCGCGCGCGAGCTCTTCGGCCTCGAGCGCGATTTCGTCTGGACCGACGCGTGGAAGGAGCCGCCGTCGGTACGGCCGTACCGGCACCTGCTCGCGCGTATCGACGCCAGGCAGATCGACGCGCTCCTCGCCGCCCCGAAGGCCGCTGCGGCGACGTCGACCGCCGCCGTCGCCGCCGCACCGGCATCGACGCCGGCGCCGAGCGCACCCGCCGCCGCCCGCGCGAGCGCGCCGCCCGACGCGGCCCGCACGATCTCGATCGACGACTTCACGAAAGTCGACCTGCGCATCGCGCGCATCGTCAACGCGGAACACGTCGACGGCGCGGAGAAGCTCCTGAAGCTGACGCTCGACGTCGGCGAGGGACGGCATCGCACGGTGTTCGCCGGCATCAAGTCGGCGTACGACCCCGCGACGCTCGTCGGCCGCCTGACGCCGATGGTGGCGAACCTCGCGCCGCGCAAGATGAAGTTCGGCGTGTCCGAAGGCATGGTCCTCGCCGCGTCCGGCGACGGGCCCGGCATCTTCCTGCTCGCGCCCGATGCGGGCGCGCTGCCCGGCATGCGCGTGAAGTGAGCGTGTCGCGCACGGCGGGACGCGGGCGCGCGGCGCGCGCCTGATCCCGCAAGCGATGCACGCGAGCGCGCTCTCCCTCGTGCTGGCGGCGGTCGCAGCCTGGGGCGCGATCGGGCTGCTCGGTCTCGCGCGCATCCACGACCTGCGTTTCATCAGCCGCGCGCTGTTTCCCGCCGGCGCGCTCGTCGCGCTCGCGCTGGCCGGCGTCGCCCTTGCGGCGCTCCCGCACGCCCCCGAAGCGACGACGCTGCCGCTCGGACTGCCGGACCTGCCGTTCCACGTGCGCCTCGACGCGCTGTCCGCGTTCTTCCTGCTGATCCTCGGCGCCGCGGGCTTCGCGGTGTCGCTGTTTTCCGCGGGCTACTTCCGTTCCGGCGAGGGCACGCCGCCGGGGCTCGTGTGCTTCCAGTACCACGTGTTCCTGGCGGCGATGGCGGGTGTCGTGATCGCCGACGACGCTTATGCGTTCATGGTCGCGTGGGAGGTGATGGCGCTGTCGTCGTTCTTCCTCGTGACGACGGAGCACCGGATCCCGGAGATCCGCCGCGCCGGCTTCCTGTACCTGCTGATCGCACACATCGGCGCGATCGCGATCCTGCTGTCCTTCGGCGTGCTGCAGGCGGGCCGCGGCGACTTCACGTTCGACGCGATGCGGGCGACCGTCGTCGATCCCGCGTGGGCCACCGCCGCCTTCCTGCTGGCGCTGACCGGCTTCGGCGCGAAAGCCGGCCTGCTGCCGCTGCACGTCTGGCTGCCGGAGGCGCATCCGGCGGCGCCGTCGCCGGTGTCCGCGCTGATGAGCGGCGTGATGCTCAAGACGGCGATCTACGGCCTGCTGCGCGTGACGTTCGACCTTTTGCACACGCAGATCTGGTGGTGGGGCGTGGTGGCGCTCGCCATCGGCCTCGCCACGGCATTGTTCGGCGTCGTGTTCGCCGCGGCGCAGACGGACATGAAGCGCCTCCTCGCGTACTCGTCGATCGAGAACATCGGCATCATCGTCGCCGGCTTCGGCCTCACGATCCTGTTCTCGGCCTACGGCAAGACGCTGCTCGCGGCGGTCACGCTGACGGCGGTCCTGTACCACGCGCTCAACCACGCGTTCTTCAAGAGCCTGCTGTTCCTCGCGACCGGCTCGGTGCTGCACGCGACGCACGAGCGGAGCCTCGGCAAGCTCGGCGGCCTGATCCACCGGATGCCGTGGGTGGCGTGGCTCGCGCTCGTCGGCGTGCTCGCATGCGCCGGGCTCCCGCCCCTCAACGGCTTCGTGTCGGAATGGCTGCTGCTGCAGGCGTTCCTGTTCACGCCGACGCTGCCGCAGTCGTTCGTCAACATGCTGGTGCCGCTCGCCGCGGCGCTGCTGGTGCTGGCCGCGGCGCTCGCGGCGTACGTGATGGTGAAGTTCTACGGCGTCATCTTCCTCGGCCGGCCGCGCGAGCCCAATCTGGCCTACGCGAAGGACGCGGGTCCGTTCGAGCGCGCCGCGCTGATCTGGCTCGGCGCGGGCTGCGTCGCGCTGGGCGTGCTTCCAACGCTCGTGCTCCGCACGATCGAGCCCGTCAACGCGCTGCTGATCGGCCGCACGGCGGGCACCGGCCTCGGCAGCTGGCTGCTGCTGGCGCCGATCGATCCCGATCGCTCGAGCTACAGCCCGCTGATCGTGCTGGTCGTCATCGTCGTCGTGGTCGTCCTGACGATCTTCGTCGTGCACCGCCTGTATCACGGCCGCGTGCGACGCGCGCCGCCGTGGGACTGCGGCTTCCCGCAGCAGACGCCGCGGATGCAGGACTCGGCCGAGGGCTTCGGCCAGCCGATCCGCCAGGTGTTCGAGCCCTTCTTCCGCATGGAACGCCACCTGCCGGCGCCGTCCGACACGGCGCCGCGCTACTCGGTGCGGATCGGCGATCCCTTCTGGCACTGGATCTACCTGCCGATCGTGCGCGCCACGGACCTGGCCGCGCGCCTGGTCGGCCGCATCCAGCAGGGCCGCATCTCCGTGTACCTGACGTACAGCTTCTTCACGCTGCTGGCGCTGCTGCTCTTCGTCCGATGACGGTCGCCGGACTCCTGTCGCAGCTGCTGCAACTGGCCATCGCCGTGGCGCTCGCACCGCTTCTGCTTGGCTGGATCAACATGTGCCGCGCCTGGCTGTCCAACCGGTCGGCGCCGTCGATCCTGCTGCCGTACCGGACGATCCGCAAGCTGATGACGAAGGACGCGGTGGTCGCCGAGCACGCATCGCCGCTGTTCCGAGTGACGCCGTACGTGGTGTTCGGCGCGATGTGCTGCGCGGCGGCCATCGTGCCGTCGCTCGCGACCGATCTGCCGTTCGCGAGCGCCGCCGACGCGATCGCGCTGGTGGGGCTGTTCGCGCTGGCGCGGGTGTTCATCGCG
>Ga0207644_10002303_pt1 | contig 12384 bp, 13 predicted proteins | sample KBSS73metaG_FD_184326 | JGI IMG/M metagenome (GOLD analysis project Ga0207644, IMG submission 184326) | Switchgrass rhizosphere microbial communities from Kellogg Biological Station, Michigan, USA - KBS S7-3 metaG (SPAdes) (version 2) | ecosystem: Host-associated > Plants > Roots > Rhizosphere... | reverse complement strand
CAGAACATTTCGGCATGTGTTTCGGGGTGCGCGATGCGATCACCCAGGCCGAAGCGCTCGCGGCCAGCGGGCCGCTCACGATTCTCGGCGAACTGGTGCATAATCCGCTCGTGCGCGAACGGCTTCGCGCCCAGGGCGCGCGCGAAAGTTCGCTCGACGCTCCAGTTGACTCTACCTCGAATGCCATGATCACCGCGCATGGGGCGTCCGATCGAGCGCGCGAACAGTGGCGGATAGCCGGGCTTCAAATCGCCGACGGTACCTGCCCGCTCGTTCGTCATGCCCACACGCAACTGCGCCAACTCGTCGGGACCGGATACTTTCCGGTTGTCATTGGCCAGGCCGGCCATGTCGAAGTTCGTGGCCTAACGGAAGATTTTCCGGGCACGGTCGTGATCGGCAAGACGGCTGATATCGCTCGATTGCCCGACGCCCCGCGCTACGGAGTCATCTCACAAACCACGCAGCCGATCAAGCATGTGCGCGGACTGGTCGCAGAGATTCGTCGGCTCCGCCGGCAATCCGAAGTGCGGTTTGTCGACACCGTTTGCAAGCCGACCAAGGACCGGCAAAACGCGCTCCAGAGTCTGCTCGCCGAAGCCGAAGTGATCGTGGTTGTCGGTGGCCGCGCGAGCAATAACACGCGGCAACTGGTCGCGACCTGTCAGGCGGCGGGACGACGCGCGGTGCACGTCGAACGCGCGGAAGAGTTGCACGCCGCGGAGTTCGCAGGCGTGGAAATCGTGGGCCTCACGGCCGGAACGTCGACCCTGCCGGAAACGGTGCAGGCGGCGCACGCGCGATTGCTGGAATTTTCCGCCACACAAATTCAACCGCGCGACGGCCTAACGAAATGACAAGCCGTCTCAAAATCCTCCTGCGCGGGGATGCCGACGAAATCAGCCGGTGGCTGGCTGAGCCGGGAATGAATTGGGGAGCAACCTGTGTTCTCGTCATTCTGATCGGCAGCGGGCTTTACGGATTCACAGTGGGACTTTGGCGGGCACCGCTGCAATCGCTCTACACCGCGATCAAATTTCCGCTCCTCATCTTTCTGACCTGCGCCGGGAACGCGCTCCTCAATGGCCTGCTCGCGCAGCTTCTCGGTTCCGGTCTTTCTTTTCGCCAGACGTCGGTGGCCATTCTGATGAGTTTTGCTCTAACCGGCCTGATTCTCGGCGCACTTAGTCCCGTTAGTCTTTTCGTGCTCTACAACACCCCGCCCCTCGGCTCAAAGGTGACCGTGCTCGGGCATAGCATCACGCTTTTGACACACGTCTTTTTCATCGCGTGTGCCGGAATCATTGCCAATCGCCGCCTCTACTGCCTGCTGGAAAAAATAAGCGGCAGCCGTCGGACCGCGCGCACCGTCCTCCTCAGTTGGTTAGGCGGCAATTTTCTGCTCGGCAGCCAGCTCGCGTGGATTTTGCGGCCCTTCATCGGCAGTCCCGGCCTTACGATCGAGTTCCTGCGTGACGATCCGCTGCGCGGCAACTTCTACGAAGCAGTTGGGCGCGCCCTGGGGCACATCCTTTTCTGAAACAAACCAGCAGCCAAACAAGAATATGAACACATCCAAAACGCCAGTCACGCCGCCGCCCTTACCGAGGCAGGATCCATTCCAATTCGAGCCCATGATCGGTGAGACCAGCCCGCTCCTTTTGCTTGAGACCTTGCTCAAGTATCCGGGCCGCATCATCCACGAATTGCACAGCGGCCGGCGCCCGACGCTCACCCTTTGGTCGCTCGTCCTCGCTCTCACAGGCATGGCCATTTATGGGGTGGTGGTGGGATCACTCGCCGGCGGGACGCAGTTATGGGTCGCTCCGGCCAAACTCGCTCTCGGCACTTTGCTCTCCGTCCTGATTTGTCTGCCCAGTCTATACATCTTCACCTGTCTGGTCGGAATCGACGTGCGCATCCGGACCGTGGCCGGCGCGCTCTTCGCCTCCGTCTGCCTAAGCTCCCTTTTGTTGATTGGCTTCGCTCCGGTCGCGTGGATCTTTTCGCAATCCACCGACTCGGTCGCTTTCATGGGCACACTGCATCTCCTTTTCTGGATGCTGGGGATGATCTTCGGGCTCCGCCTGCTCAGCGGGATGACTCGTTTTCTCGGCGGAACCGAAAGCGCACATCTGAAAACCTGGGCCCTGATTTTTATCGTCGTTTGCCTGCAAATGACGACCACGCTGCGGCCGATCCTCGGCCATTCCGATCATTTTCTGCCGGCCGAGAAACAGTTCTTTCTCACGCATTGGCTAGAGTCGTTAGGGGGAAAGCGCTGATCGGGCGGAAACCATGAACTCATCATCCTGGCTGCGCTATTTCGAGGAGAACTCCCGCAATTTCATCGCGCCCGATTGGTCGGCACCATGTCCACTCGCGATGGAATTGCGCGCCCGTCTGGCCCGTTCGCTCTCCCATTTCCAACGCGGCGAAAGCGGAGGAGGCCAGCACCTTTTCCGGAAAGCCGCCGCGGAGCTTCCGGACGATGTGGCCTATCGTCACGCTCTGGAATTTTTTGTCGCCGAAGAAGCCGAGCATGCGCGCCTGTTGCAATGCCTGGTGACGAGATTCGGCGGGCGCCTGATCAAACACCATTGGACGCATCTCCTTTTCCGCGGAGCGCGCCGTGCCCTTGGCTTGAACTTTGAAATCCAGGTCCTGCTCATCGCGGAGTTGGTCGGGACGGCCTACTACCGCCTGCTCGAGCGACGCGCGCGTGATCCGATTCTCGATCAGGTCTGCGTGCGCATACTGGCCGACGAAGCGCAACACGTGGCGTTTCACCTCGCTCGGCTGCGAGACATTCAGGCGGGGCCTGCCGGCCGAACGCGCCGCGTGGTCATTGCAGTTTCAGATCCTGTTCAGCGCTGCGCTTAGCGTCGCCTGGATCGATCATCGCGATGCGCTCGTCGCGATCGGCGCGAGGCGAAGCGAATTTCTCAATACAGCACGCGCCGAGTGTATTGGTTTTCTCGATGCGCTGGCTGCCAGTCACACCAGAGGCCCGGCCAGCGAGGCGTCTTCCCTTCCTGCTTTCCTGCGTTCCTGATTCATGATACTTTCCCGTGATGGCAGATGATCGCCCAGCACTTTGAAAGTGTTGATGTTCTTTGTGAGTCAGCGTTAACAGATTACTCAGAAATCAGGACCAAATTCGACGCTTACAAAGTGCTGGGAGGAAAGTCCGAACACCAAACGGCAGCATGCCGCGCAGAACGCGCGGGCGCGGTTTTCGCAAGCGAGCCGCGACGGAAAGTGTCACAGAAAATACACAGCCTAACGGGTGCGCAAGCATTCGTTAGGCAAAGTTGAAAAGGCGAGGTAAGAGCTCACCGCTCGCGCAGTAATGCGCGAGGCAGGAAAAACCCCATGCGGTGCAAGACAAAACAGAGGAAGGGCAGCCGGTCCGCTCAATCCTCGGGTATCGTCGCATCACGCGGCCTTGGAGCGGCGGTCTATGACTGTCGAGCCAGCGATCGCGGGCGTCTCGCGCAAGCGGGGCGAGATAAATGATCATCGCCCCGGAGCAATTCGGGGAGACAGAATTCGGCTTATCGCCATCGCAAATGAAGGGCGTTCTCGGAAACGAGGACGCCCTTCCACTTTTTTCACCCAGGCAACGGACTGACGTAGGCCGGCGGTCTTGATCGCTCACAGAACCACTCCTCTGCCATCGCCTCCTCCTGGCACCGCCCGGCGGATTCCGACGCCCGGTAATACGTCGCGAACGCCAGCTTTACGTTTCGCGCCAGCCACACGAACATCGCTGACAATGAAACAAGCACCTGGCGATCTGCGTCGAGATTGGCGCATTCCGGCTGCCTGGCTGACGCTTTGTATCGTCTGGAGTTCGACCTGGCTGGTGATCAAGATCGGGCTGCGCGATCTGCCGCCGGTTTCGTTTGTGGCCTGGCGTTTCGTGGTGGCCGTCGTAATTTTGCTCGTAATCTCGTTAGGGCGAACTCATCTCCGGCCGCGACGCGGTTCGGATTATCTTGTCCTCGCCCTCACTGGCGTGCTCATGTTTTCCCTGAATTACGCGCTGCTCTTCTGGGGCGAATTACATGTCTCGTCCGGCCTGGCAGCTGTCATTCAGGCTTCGATTCCGATCTTCGGGATGGTCTTTGCGCATTGGATGGTGCCGGAAGAACCGCTTCGCTGGCAGCGTCTCGCTGGAGCGCTGGTCGCCATCGGAGGAGTGGCGGTGATCTGTGCGCGTCTGCTTAGCTTCAACGGCTGGCTGGCGTTTCTCGGCGGGCTCGGAATCACGGTCGGCGCGGCCAGCGCGGCCTTCTCCAATGTCTGGTTGAAGGCGCGTAAAATGGATCTGGCGCCTTCCATGCTGGCTGCCTGGCAGATGATTTTTGGGATCGTGCCACTCGTCATTCTCGGCCTAACGATCGATGGCAATCCCCTTCGACTGCACTGGACCGATCGCGCCATTTTAAGTCTGCTCTACCTCGCAGTGATTGGTTCTTCCTTCACCTTCGTGCTCCTTTACTGGCTGCTCCCACGGATGTCGGTTACGAATCTTCAAACCATCTCGCTCATCACGCCGCCGGGCGCGATCGCGTTCGGCTGGGCATTTGGAGGCGAACGACTTTCGGCGTGGTCACTTCTTGGCGCAGCGTTGGTTCTCCTGGGAGTCTGGATGATTTTCCGAAGAATCGACGAACCGAACGATGCTGCGGTGCGCACCGCTCCAGCCCGCGGATGAGTGGCTCGTACGGGACAACCTTTTCCGCTGCTCCTAAGCCGGTTGGGGCACGAGGCGGGCCCGGCGGAAGCGCCATTCGCTCCCACCGATGAGGGGCAACACAAAAAGATTCGCAACAATATCGACCGCGCACCCCGCCATCACCACGGCGCCAAAGCGTTGGGTCGGCGGAAAATCTGAGAGCAGGAAGATCGCGAAACCGGCCGCAATGATAACATCGGAATAGACGATGCCTCGCCATTGTTCTGTGCGCGCCGCGATCCAGGTTGCCCAGCCCTTTTTTCCGTCTCGCTCTGCGCGGCGAACCGCAAATACCAGATGGATCATTGAATCAATCGCAATCCCAACGCAAACGTTAGTCGCCGGTGCAGAAATAAGATCCATTGGTACTCGGAACAAGCCGATTCCGCCGAGCATGCAGACTGGCACAAGGGCCAGGCTCACAATCATTGCGAGCACGCCGCGCAAGGAGCGGGCGACGATCCAGGCGATGAAAACGAAAAGCAAATTGAGCCAGAAAAGACCCGTCACCAGGCTGGAAGCAACCAATTGCCCGAGTCGAGCCTGTAGAAAATAGATTCCTCCAATATTTACCGGTTTGAATCCGTACTTGCGACAGAGCCCGCGTAGATCATCGATCACCTCGCTGCGGGCTTTGCTCCGTCGATTTTCCACCAGGCGAAGAAGGAAAACCGCCTGGGTGTGACTGTGGTTCACGAAACTCTTGGCTACGCGCGCATATTTAGGCTGCTCCATCATCTCCATCATTTTTTCGTAACTGATGAAGAAGGAAAATGGCGCGCGGTCGCCCTCTGCGAGCAAGGTCGGAAGCGAGATTACGGTCCCAACGTCCTTGTATCTCTCGAGCGCAGCCTGCAATCGCCAGAGCCTTTCGTAAGCGGCGTCGGTGTTGAGCGCGCCACCATTGGCCGAAGCGACGACGAGAGTGAGTGGGTTCGCTCCGCCGTGGCGATCGACGTAATCGAGACCATCGTATAGTTCTCGATTCGGTTTGAAATAGTCGAGCAGACTGGGATCGGTGTTGACCCGCCTGAGCCCGAAAGCCAAAAATGCGGTTACCAGAATTGCCCCTAACGAGATAAGGGCAAAAGGCCGCGTCCAGAAAGCACGCGGCGGTTCCTGTGCCACCAATTTGCTGCGACGTGGCACCGCCCAGACGAGAAAGGGTGGATACATGGTGTAGGCGCAGAGAAAAGCGACTACGCTCCCAAGCACCCCGCCAAAGCCCAGTTCGCGCAACGGCTTTGCCTCGACCAGGAGCAAGCTGCCGAATCCTAACGACGCGCAAACCATCGACCAAAAAGATGGCGGCAGAGTGATGCGCCACGCCTTCGCGGCCAGATTCGGGGCTTTCTGAGAGAGGCGGTGCTCTCGATCGGCCAGAGTCTGCCAGTTAAAGGTCATGTAAACCAGGTGCGACAAAGCGACGACAAAGACAATCGTCCCGAGATTGACCGTCAGAACGCCGATCTTGTGACCAAAGAGAGCCTGCAGAAGAAGTGTCAGGAGGACCGCGCTGGAGCAGGTGGCAAGCATGCCCAGAAGAACACGGATCGAACGAAACATCGCTGCCATCGTTAGGCCAAATAAGACCACCGCAATCAGGCTGAAATGCCAGAAATCATGCGCCAGACTACGTCGGATCATTTCAACCACGTAAGGCGGGCCGGCGATGTGTATCCGGAAACCTTTTTGATCAAGGTCGTGCACGATCCGTTCGAGCTCGCTGATTGGCTTCTGCGGATCCTTGCCGTTCTCCATCAGCACAATCAGGTTCGTGGCCTTGCCATCCTCGGCAATGAGCAGCCGATGCCAGAATGGACTCGCGCTCGCGTCCTGAAAACTCTTCGGCCCGGCGGTCACACTTTTGACCGTACTCACGGCATCAATTGACTGGACTCGCTCGGTCAGCCGCTGGATCCGGCTAAGATATCTGGCCGAAGAAACATCGCCGGAAACCGCGAGCACGATTTCCGGTTGAGAAGGAAAGTGCTTTTCGATTTTCTTTGATTGCTCAACTCCTGGGTCACGGCTGGAAAAGAAAAAGTTCTCATCCACAACCGGCTTAAGATCGACGAAGCGCGCGACGCACCCAAAGAGCGCGAGGGTGACAGCGAGCGCCAGCCAGTGCGCCCCGACCCAATGCCGTGTCCCGGCCATGTGAAACCCTTAGTGTTTTCGCGCGACGTCGCCGGCTGGAGTCGCAGATGGTTTGCCTTCGCGCGCATCTTCACGCGCCCGCTTGACAGTGGCTTCTATTGGCACATCCAATCTTCGCGTCTGCTGTTCACCTTGGACGTTTCCGCGGGGGAGCTGATCCCTCAGCGAAGGCAGTCATTCAGACAGGCAAGGAGATACGAGACCGTCTCCTCCGTTTCGTCACCCATGTTGGAAAGGCGAAACGTCTTCCCTTTTAATTTTCCGTAGCCGCCATCGATCACGAGATGATGCTTCTCGCGCAGGTCACGCGCCAGCTTGCTCACGTCAACGCCCCGGTTGTTTTTGACACAGGTAAGAGTGAGCGCGCGATGACCTTCGGCCGCGAAAAAATCGAAGCCGCGTTCCCGCACCCAATTGTGGACGAGCGCGTTGGTGCGCGCGTGGCGTTCATAGCGGTTCGTTAGGCCTTCGGCAAAAATGTCTTCGAGTTTCGAGCGCAGGGCGTAGATGTGACCAATGCTCGGCGTCGTCGGCGTCATCTCGCCGGCCTGCTGTTTTTTGAATTCGAGAAAGTCGAAGTAGTAGCCGCGATCCATCACCCGTTCCGTACGCGCAAAGGCTTTCTCGGAGACGCTAAAGAGCGCGAAGCCAGGCGGCAGCGCGAGCGCTTTTTGCGACCCGGTCAGGAGCACGTCGATCCCATAGGCGTCCATCGGGATTGGCACTGCGGAGAATGACGAGACGCTGTCCACGATGAGCGCGACCTCGGGATATTTCGCGAGGGTGCAGCAAATCTCGGGGAGCGGATTCATCACGCCGGTCGAGGTCTCGTTGTGAATGAGCGTGACGGTGTCGAACTTTCCGGTCGCGAGCTGGGCGTCGACCGCCCTGTGATCGATCGCCTGCCCCCATTCCACCTGGAGCGGCTCGGCTTCCTTGCCACAGCGGCGCGCCACGTCGAGCCATTTGTCGGAGAAAGCGCCGCACATGCAGCAGAGAACGCGTTGCCTGACGAGGTTGCGCAGCGCCGCCTCCATCACGCCCCACGCCGAGGAGGTGGAGAGAAAAACCGGCTGCTGGGTGCCGAAGAGTGTCTGCAAGCGCGGATGAATATCGCGGTAGAGATCCTTAAACGCTTCGCCGCGATGGCCGATCATCGGATGCGCGAAAGCCGCCAGGGTTTTCTGCGAAACTTCGACCGGACCGGGCGTGAAAAGCTTGTCGTGCGGGATCACCGGAAAACGTTCAACTCCGAAAGTATTCGGAGCAAGCTCTTCAACGTTCAACCGTTCGCGTTTTAGCCAGCGAACTCGCGCGCGGCCAGGCTTTCCATTTTTACGAAACTGATGTCACCGCTGCGTTCCAATCGGGCCAGCCTGATTTTCGAAATGTCGTCTGTCTGGGCGTGGAGCCGCAAGTCTTCCTCGAGATCGTGCTCGGAAACGAGGCAACGCGCCATCATTTTGCGATCGCGCCGGCCGTCCCGGATGAGGGTATAAGCTTCGCCTTTGATTACGACGCCAAACCGATGGGAGCGGGAGGCGGCGAAGGAAAAAACGCGATGCATCACCATCAGGACGGTGGCGGCACCGATCGTGACGAAGAAAGGCGCGGTGCCGTTGATGGCGCGCGAGAGAATCGAGCCAATCAGAATCAGAAAAATGATATCAAAGCCCGTCTTCTCCGCGAGGGAACGCCGATCGCTGATTCGGACCAGCCCCAACCCCGCCAGGAAAACGACCAAGCCGCGCAGCCCCATCTGCAGAAAGCTCAGAGCTGTTGGCTGACCATCCGCCCCAAAAAGCGATGACATGAAATCATGAAGCGCATTCATATCTAAGGACTTCGGCTGGAAAAGGCGGAGTGCGCTTGTCGACTCGGCCACAACGAGGATTGACGCCGGCGAGAGCCGCGAGCGGTCCGGCTTGCGATTCAACAGTATGGACAAGCTGGGAGATTTGATCAGTCGCCAGAAATGGCTCAAACCGGTGGAGACAATGCTCGGAACCGTCGCCGACGCGGTCTTTCTCAAGTCTGCGCCCGCCGGCGAAAAGGTGCGCAACTTTCTCCATGGCACGTGGTTTGGACACCCGCTTCATCCGGCGATTACCGACGTTCCCCTCGGCGCCTGGACGGTGGCCACGGCGCTCGATGCTTGCTCGCTTTCGACCGGTGACGACACACTGACGGGAGCCGCCGACGCCGCGGTTGGAATCGGGCTGATCGGCGCGGCGGGTGCGGCGCTGACCGGATTGGCCGATTGGAATTACACCTTCGAAAAACCGAGAAGAGTCGGAGCGCTCCATGCCATCATCAACCTTACGGCTACGGCCTGTTTCCTCGGTTCGTGGTGGCAGCGGCGCCACGGCTGCCGGCGCGCTGGCCTAACGATGGGGTTTGCTGGCTACGCCTGCTCGGTGGTGGGCGCCTACCTCGGTGGTCACCTGGTCTACAACGAGCGTATCGGGGTGAATCACGCCCCCGAAGAGCTGCCCGCGAAATTCGTTCCAGTCCTGCGCGAGTCTGAGCTCTCCGAAGGAAAAATGTGCAAGGCGGACGCCGATGGCATTCCCGTTCTCGTCGTTAGGCGAGGCGAAGAGATTTTCGTCATGGCGGAGAAATGCTCCCATCTCGGCGGCCCGCTTTCGGAAGGGAAATTCGATGGGGAGTCGGTGACGTGCCCATGGCATTACTCGCGGTTTGCGATTGAAGATGGCCGTGTCCTGGTCGGACCCGCCACCTGCACGCAACCGTGTTTCGAAGTGCGGGTGCGCGAGGGGCAGGTGGAGGTCCGTGCGCCGCGCGGGATGGTGGCCAATCCCTATTAGGATTAAAGTAACGAACATGAAAACAATTGAACTAAAACTTCCTGAGCTGGGACTCCTGGCGATTACGCGCGCTGCTCTCGGCGCCGGGGTGGCCTTGTTGATCAGCCACAAACTCGATGATAAGCAACGACGCGCCGCCGGCCTCGCCTTAGTGCTCGTGGGCGCGCTCACCACCGTGCCTTTCGCCCTGCAGGTATTTGGCGGCGAGGATTAGCGGAAATCGCGGGCCCGTGTTTCTAAGGCTTGCGCGCAAAACCTTCGCGTGGCATAGACACAACTCCCGATTTTTCCCGTGGCCACTGCATCACAAATCACCGCTGATCCCGCGCTCGAGACGCACCTTCTCTGGGACCAATACAAAACGACCATCATCGTCGTGGTCGCCGTGCTCGTGCTCGGCGGACTCGGCTATGCTGGTTACGAACTTTATACCGCCCGCCGCGCGGCTGACGCCACCGCTCTCCTCGCCGGCGCAAAATCCGCGTCCGATTACGAGCAGGTGATCCAGCGCTTCCCCGGGAGCGCACCGGCGGCCAGTGCCTACCTGCTCCTCGCGACCGAACAGCGCGCGCAAAAGAAATACGCGGAAGCGAACACGACCCTGCACAAATTCATCGATCAATTTCCCAAGCACGAGCTGATCACGACCGCCTGGATGGGGGTGGCGTCGAATCTGGAGTCGTTAGGGAAGAACGACGAGGCGCTCAGCACCTATCAACGGCTGGCAACCGAATATCCGCAGAGCTTCAATGCCCCGCTCGCGTTGCTGGCGCAAGTTCCCTTCCTGAAAGCAAAGGGCAAAAACGACGACGTGCGCCACCTCTGCGAAACGATCATGACCCAATATCGCGACAGCAGCGTGGCGAACGAAGCGATCCGGGAATTGACTTTACTGCCCAAGCCTCCAGTCACGGCGAAACCTTCCGCGCCAAAGTTCGGCCCCCAAACCCCGGCCATTCCAATGGCCCGACCGCCCGAGCCGGCTACGCCGCCCGCAGCCAAGCCCTAACCTGGCTCCCGTCGATGCTTTGTAGCCGGGGCCGCTGACCGCGCCGTGCCTGCGCAAGATTCAACCGCGCTGATGAGCCGCTAAACACTGCTCTCGCAGAGCGCGACATCCGCAAAAAGCAGCCCGCGCCTACCGCTTCGAGAATTGGAAGCGCTTGCGCGCGCCCGGCTGACCCGATTTCTTGCGTTCCTTCATACGCGGGTCGCGCCTGAGTAATCCCTCGGCTTTTAAGGTGCCGCGCAGATTGGCGTCCACTTGCAGGAGAGCGCGCGAAATCGCGAGCCGCGCCGCGCCGGCCTGGCCGGTGGCGCCGCCGCCCGTAGTGTTCACCGAAATGTCGTAGGCATTCGTCAGCTTCACCGCCTGGAGTGGTTGCAGCACCGTGTTTTGCAACGGCACAGTCGGGAAATAATCTTCAAAACTCTTACCGTTGACGTCGATTTTGCCGTTGCCAGCCGTCATGCGGATACGCGCGACGGCAGTCTTGCGGCGACCGGTGGCGATGAATTCCTGTGTTTCAGCCATGAAAGTAGTTCGTTAGTCCAGAGCCACCGTTTGCGGCTGCTGGGCGGCATGAGGATGTTCCTCGCCTTTGTAGACCTTCAATTTCCGATAAACCTGCCGGCCAAGTTTGTTATGCGGGATCATCCCGCGAACGGCGTGTTCCACCAGCAGCTCAGGATGGCGCCCGCGCCGGCCTCGCGCATTCTCGCTTTTGTGCCCACCGACGAAACCGGAAAAACTCATGAAGGTCTTTTGCTCTTCCTTCTTGCCCGTGAGCCGCACTTTGTCCGCGTTGATCACGACCACAAAATCACCCGTGTCCACGTGCGGGGTCACGATCGCCTTTTCTTTCCCACGGAGAAGGTTGGCGGCTTTCACCGCGACCCGGCCAAGGACCTGATCACGGGCATCGATGATCCACCATTTGCGGTCGACCTGCTCTGCTTTTGCGGAAAACGTTTTCATCTCAAAGGCTTGGGAAGGGCGGGGAAATTAGCGGCGGGCTTGGCGAGTGTCAACTCTCACCTCCGCAGCCAATCGCTGGCATCGCGTCTGCTTCGAAAGAGCCGATGCGACCGCTCTCCGCCCTCGCCATTTTCGCCGCCTGTCTTTGCAGCGGCACTTCCCTCGCCGGCGATGACAAGGCACCACGGCCTGCTGCCGTTGGCACAGCAGTCGTGCGCGAAATGAATCTGGCGCGGCAGCATCCGGAAATCTACGCGGGATTTCTCGAGCAGTGGCGAACCCAATTTCGGGGCAACCTGCGCGTCTGGCCCGGGCACCTGAGGTTGCGCACGCGCGAAGGAATCAGCGCCGTCGATGAAGCGGTCCGATTTCTGCACCACACCCGTCCGCTCCGTCCCCTCGCCTTTTCCACGGGAATCGCGCTCGCCGCGACCGACCACGTGACAGACCAGGCGAACGGCGCGATGGGCCACAAGGGATCCGATTTCAGCAATGCTGGCGAGCGCATGAATCGTTATGGAACCTGGCACACGCTCTGGGGCGAAAACATTGCCTACGGCCATGACACGGCCCGTGATATCGTCCTCGCTCTGATCGTGGACGACGGCCAGCGCGCACGCAAACATCGCAAAAATATTTTCAACCCCGCCTTCACCTGCGCGGGCGCGGCGGTG
>Ga0207644_10002300_pt1 | contig 12388 bp, 15 predicted proteins | sample KBSS73metaG_FD_184326 | JGI IMG/M metagenome (GOLD analysis project Ga0207644, IMG submission 184326) | Switchgrass rhizosphere microbial communities from Kellogg Biological Station, Michigan, USA - KBS S7-3 metaG (SPAdes) (version 2) | ecosystem: Host-associated > Plants > Roots > Rhizosphere... | reverse complement strand
CGTCTACGGCGCCGGCACGACGCCGGCCATGATCGAGCTCGATCACAACGCCCTCTTCTTCGCGCTGAAGAAGGAGGCCTTCCACTCGTCGCTGCTCGACATGGAGCTCGCCGGCAAGACCGAGCAGGTCCTGCTGCGCGACTACCAGATGCATCCGTTCAAGCCGATCGTGATGCACATCGACTTCCAGCGCGTCGACGCGACCACCAAGGTCACGAAGAAGGTGCCGCTGCACTACGTCAACGAGGAGAACTCGCCGGCCGTGAAGACCGACGCGTGCGTCGTCAACCACATCGTCAACGAGATCAACATCCAGTGCCTGGCCTCGCAGCTGCCGGAGTTCATCACCGTCGACCTCGGCGGCCTGACCAAGGGCCAGTCGCTTCACGTGAGCGACATCCAGCTGCCGCCGGGCACCAAGGTCGTCACGCACGGCAAGCCCAATCCGGTGATCGTGTCGGCGAACGTCCAGGCCGCCGAGGTCGAGGAAGTCGCCCCCGCTCCGGTGGTGGCCGCCGCCGCGCCCGCGCCGACCAAGGCGAAGAAGACCGAGAAGCAGAACAAGAAGTAGGCCCCTCGACGAGGGAACTCGAGCCCCGCCACGGCGGGGCTTTTTTCTGCGCCCCAGCTTCGATAATCGACGCACCATGATTCGACTCATCGCCGGCCTCGGCAACCCCGGACCCGAGCACGCGGCGACGCGGCACAACGCCGGCTTCTGGTTCGTCGACGAGCTGGCGCACCGGCTCAAGGTTCAGCTGTCGCCCGAGCGTGGCTATTTCGGCCTGGCAGCGCGCGCCAACGTCGGCGGCCGACCGCTCTGGCTGCTCGAGCCGATGACGTTCATGAACGTGTCGGGCAAGTCGGTCGCCGCGCTGGCGCGCTTCTTCAAGATCGAGCCGAACGAGATCCTCGTCGCCCACGACGAGCTCGACCTGATGCCCGGCCAGGTCAAGCTCAAGCTCGGCGGCTCGCACGCGGGCCACAACGGCCTGAAGGACATCCACGCCCAGCTCGGCAGCGCCGACTACTGGCGTTTGCGGATCGGCATCGGCCACCCGGGAGTGAAGAGCGAGGTCATCAATTACGTGCTGAAGAAGCCCTCGGCCGAGCATCGCGTCGAGATCGAGAAAAGCATCGAGCAGGCCATCTCGGGAATCGACCTCCTCCTCGATGGCGACATGGAGCGTGCAACGATGAAGATCAACGCCAGGCCGCCGCGGCCCAAGCCCGAGAAGGCGGAGAAGTCTGCGAAGCCCGAAGCGACGAACGCCGACGATCGTTCCGAGACGGCGCCGGCGGCCAAGACGGGGACGCCATGAAGCGCCTGCTGATCGCCGTCTCGATGCTGTCGGCCCTGACGAGCCCGGTCGTCGATGGCGCCACGATCTTTCGCTGCGGCAACGAATACTCCGACGTCGCCTGCACGCACGCGACCACGCTCGTCGTCGCGGGTGCCGTATCGCCCGAGCAGCGCGCCGAAGCGCGCGAGGTCGCGCAGCGCGAAAAGACGCTCGCCGCCGAGATGACTCGTGATCGCCGCGAGCAGGAGGCGCTCGCGAAGCCAGCGCGCGCCGGCGCGCTGAGCTCGCTTCCCGTTGCCGCCACGCCCCTGGTCGCCGCGGGGAGGAAACACGCGAAGAAGCACGACAGGAAAGCGACGATCGACGAAGCGCGCGACTTCATCGCCGCCGTCCCGAGGGCGAAGAAGGCCGGCAGCTAGCGAGCGCGGCGGCTCACCCCGCGGCCCCGCGGGTCACGCTCGGACCGCCGCCTCCGCCTGCAGCCGGCGATATTTCGCCCAGAGCGTCTCCTTCGATTCGACGTTGGCCGCGTCGATCGGAATGCATGCCACCGGGCACACCTGCACGCACTGCGGGTCGTCGAAGTGGCCGACGCACTCGGTGCACCGGCGCGGATCGATCACATAGATCTCCGCGCCCATCGAAATCGCCGCGTTCGGGCACTCGGGCTCGCACACGTCGCAGTTGATGCACTCGTCGGTGATGATCAGGGCCACGGCATCGGTACTCGTCGTCGCCGGCGGGCCTAAGGCTCGGCGCGCTTCACGCGCTGCTGCAGCCGGTCGAGCACCAAGGGTGACACGAACTTGGAGACATCACCGGCAAGGTTGGCAATCTCGCGAACGAAGGTGCCCGAGACGAACTGGTACTGGTCGCTCGGGGTCATGAAGACCGTCTCGACGTCGGGCATGAGCTGTCGGTTCATCCCCGCCATCTGGAACTCGTACTCGAAGTCGCTCACCGCGCGCAGGCCCCGGACGACGACCTTGCCGCCCTGCTCGACGACGAAATCGCGCAGCAGGCCGCGAAACGCCATCACTTCGACGTTCGGATATCGCGACGCGAGCTCGGTGGCGATCTGGAGCCGTTCGGCGATCGAGAACATCGTCCGTTTGTGATGTCCGGCCGCGACGGCGACGAGGAGCCGCTCGAACAGCCGGCTCGCGCGACGCATCAGGTCCTCGTGGCCGAGCGTCATCGGATCGAAGGTGCCCGGGTATACGGCTGTCAGTCGGGTCACGGACGTCACGTCGATCTCCACGCGGCGAGGTGGCGGGGCCGTTGCCGGCGTGCCGGCCCTCGATGCGGCGCAGTGTAGCCGCGCTTCAGGCGGCGTTCGGCCCGGCGCCGTTCGGCGCCCGCCGCAGGAGCTCGAAGTGGACCGCGCCGGCCCGATCCGCGCGCCACGGGACGAGCCCGGCGACGGCCATCTCGGCCGGATCGACCGGCGTCGGGCCCTCGGCGTAGACGAATCCGCCGTCGACGACGATTCGCGCCGCCGCCGCAAGCGCGGGCGCGAGGAGCGGCGAATCGAACGGCGGGTCGAGGAAGACGACGTCGAAGCTCGCCGCCGGCGCACGCGCCATCCACTGCAGCGCATCGGCGCGCTCGACGCGAACAGTCTCGGCATTCAAGCGCTGCCGAGTCGCGGCGAGGCTGGCGACCAGCACCGGATCGCGCTCGATCAGGACGACCTCGGCGGCGCCGCGCGACGCCGCCTCGAAGCCGAGCGCGCCCGAGCCGGCGAAGGCATCGACGCAGCGCCAGCCGTCGAGCGTCTGGCCGAGCCAGTTGAAGAGCGTGACGCGGACGCGGTCGGGCGTCGGCCTCAGGCCAGGCCGGTCGGCGACGGGCAGCTTGCTGCGCTTCCAGGCGCCGCCGATAACCCGGACTTCGTTCGGCAGCGCCGCCGCGCTGTCGCGCAAGCCTGATCGCGCGGCTGAGCGGCCCGGGTCGGCCCGCGCCGCGGATGAGCGGCCCGAGTCCCCCGACGGCGAGCTGCGGGAGTCCGTCCGCGCCGAGGGCGAGCGGCCCGCGCCGACCGTGGCTTTCGCCGCCGCACGCGACTTCACGGCCGCACCGCGATGCCGTCGCGCGCGAGCAGCGCCTTTGCCTCGCGAACCGAGAATTCGCCGTAGTGGAAGATGCTCGCCGCCAGGACGGCGTCGGCGCCGCCGAGGCGGATGCCCTCGGAGAGATGTTGGAGCGAGCCGACACCGCCCGACGCGATCACCGGCACCGGGACGGCATCGGCGACGGCGCGCGTCAGCGCCAGGTCGAAGCCGGTCTTCGTGCCGTCGCGATCCATGCTCGTCAGCAGGATCTCGCCGGCGCCGAGCGCGCAGACGCGACGCGCCCAGTCGACCGCGTCGAGCCCCGTGTTCTGGCGCCCGCCGTGGGTGTAGACGTCCCATCCGGAGGCGCCGCCGGCGCGCCGCTTGGCATCGATCGCGACGACGATGCACTGCGATCCGTACTTCGCCGCCGCGTCGCGGATCACCTCCGGCGACGCGACCGCCGCCGAATTGAAGCTCACCTTGTCGGCGCCGGCGTTGAGGAGCCGGCGCACGTCGGCGACGCTGCGCACGCCGCCGCCCACCGTCAGCGGGATGAAGACCTGCGACGCGACCGCCTCGATGATCGAGAGGATCAGGTCGCGCCCGTCGCTGGTCGCGGTGATGTCGAGGAACGTCAGCTCGTCGGCGCCCTGCTCGTTGTAGCGCGCGGCGATCTCGACCGGGTCGCCGGCGTCGCGCAGCTCGACGAAGTTGACTCCCTTGACGACCCGGCCGGCGGTGACGTCGAGGCAGGGAATGATTCGTTTGGCGAGCATGGCGGAGTGTGCGGCACGCCGACCCGGAGAGAGCGCGGCGAAGCAAGTCGACGCGGCAACGCGTCGTTCGCAGGTTTCAGCGTGGCAAGGACGCCCTCGTCACGCGCTGGCGAGTTCGTCGGCGCGCGACTGCGCGGTGGCGAAATCGAGCTCGCCGCTGTAGATCGCGCGGCCGCAGATGACGCCCTCGATGCCGACGTCCTCGACCGCGCAGAGCTTCTCGATGTCGGCCAGCGAAGAGAGTCCGCCGGAGGCGAACACCGGGATCGTCAGCACCTGGGCGAGCTTGACCGTCGCGTCGATGTTGACGCCGGTCAGCATGCCGTCGCGGCCGATGTCGGTGTAGACGATTCCCTCGACGCCGTAGTCCTCGAACTTCTTGGCCAGGTCGGCGACCTCGTGGCCGGTGAGCTTGCTCCAGCCGTCGGTCGCGACCTTGCCGTCCTTGGCGTCGAGGCCGACGATGATGTGACCGCCGAATGCGCTGCACGCGTCGCGCATGAAGCCCGGGTTCTTGACCGCGGCGGTGCCGATGATGATGTAGCTCAGGCCGTCGTCGAGATAGCGCTCGATCGTGTCGAGGTCGCGGATTCCGCCACCGAGCTGGACCGGGATCTCGTCGCCGACCTCGGCCAGGATCGACTTCACCGCCGCCTCGTTGACGGGCTTGCCGGCGAAGGCGCCGTTGAGGTCGACCAGGTGCAGGCGCCTCGCACCGGCGTCGACCCAGCGCCGCGCCATCGCCGCGGGGTTGTCGCTGAAGATCGTCGAGTCGTTCATGTCGCCTTGGCGAAGGCGCACGCAGTGGCCGTCCTTCAGGTCGATCGCGGGGATCAGCAGCATGGCCGAGGCGAGCGGTGAGGAACGGAACGAAGGACGAACGGGCCCGCGCCTTTCGCGACGCCCGGGATCATCGTCAAGGAGTCCAGTGGAGGAAGTTTCGGTACAGCGTCAGGCCGTGGGCCGCGCTCTTTTCGGGGTGGAACTGCGTCGCGAAAATGTTACCTGCGGCGAGCGCCGAGGTAAAGCGGCCGCCGTAATCGGTTTCACCGGCACTGTGGCGCTCATCGGACGGACGCGCGTAGAAGCTGTGAACGAAATAGAAGTGGCTCGCGTCGGGAATGCCGCGCCAGAGCGGATGCGGCTGCGCCTGGTGCACCTCGTTCCAGCCCATCTGCGGCACCTTGAAGCGGCTGCCGTCGTCCTGGAGGCGCCCGTCGAGCCGGAATCGGACGACCTCGCCGGCGATCAGGCCGAGCCCGGGCGTGCCGGCCGGATCCTCGCCCTCCTCGCTGCGGTCGAGGAGCATCTGCATGCCGATGCAGACGCCGAGCAGCGGCCGGGTCGCGGCCGCGTCGCGCACGGCGGCCTCGAGCCCCGAGTCGCGCAGCTCGCGCATGCAGTCGGGCATCGCCCCTTGGCCGGGCAGGACGACGCGCTCGGCCGCGGCGACGACGGCCGGATCGGCGGTGACGACGACATCGATCTCGTCGCCAGCCGTCGACACCTCGCGAGCGACGTGAGCGACCGCCTGCGCCACCGAGCGCAGATTGCCCATGCCGTAATCGACGACCGCGATGGTTCGCTTGCTCATGGCCTCGGCCGCGAAGGATCTAGAGCGACCCCTTGGTCGACGGCACGACGTTGCCGAGGCGCGGATCGACCGTCACTGCCGTCCGCAGCGCCCGTGCGAACGCCTTGAAGACCGTCTCGCACTGGTGGTGCGCGTTCTCGCCGCGCAGGTTGTCGATGTGCAGCGTCACGAGCGCGTGGTTGGCGAATCCCTGGAAGAACTCGTGGGCGAGCTGGGCGTCGAAGCCGCCGATCATTCCGGCCTTGAACGGCACGTTCATGGTCAGACTCGGACGCCCCGAAAAGTCGATGACCACGCGCGACAGCGCCTCGTCGAGCGGCACGTAGGCGTGGCCGTAGCGCGTCAAGCCGCGCTTGTCGCCGACCGCCTCGCCGACCGCCATGCCGAGGGCGATGCCGACGTCCTCGACGGTGTGGTGGCCGTCGATGTGGAGGTCGCCCTGGGCGTCGACGTCGAGGTCGATCGTGCCGTGGCGCGCGATCTGGTCGAGCATGTGGTCGAAGAAGCCGATCCCGGTCGAGATTCGGGCGACGCCGCTGCCGTCGAGGTCGACGCTGACGCCGATCTTCGTTTCCTTGGTGTCACGACGGATCGTCGCGCGGCGCGGCGCGACGTGGGCGGGAATGGGCAGGACGGCGGTCATCGCAGGCTGGCGCGCAAGGCGTCGATCATCAGGGTATTTTCCTCCGCCGTTCCGACCGTGAGGCGAAGGCAGTCGGCGAGGAGCGGATGCAGTCCCTCGACGTTCTTGACCAGCACGCCGCGCGACTTCATTGCCTCGAACACCGCGGCCGCGCCGGGGACGCGAACCAGGATCATGTTCGCCTCGCTCGGGAACGCGGTCACGCTCGTCGTTGCCGCGAGCTCCTTCATCAGCCGGGCGCGCTCGTGGCGCAGCAGCGCCGCCTGGCGCGCGAACTCGTCGGCGTGCTCGAGCGCGAACAGCGTCGCCTCGGCGTTGAGGGCGCCGATGTTGTACGGCGGGCGGACCTTGTCGACCTCGTCGATCAGCGCCGCCGGCCCGGCCAGGTAGCCGAGGCGGACCCCGGCGAGGCCGAACTTGCTGAGCGTTCGCAGGACGAGGACGTGCGGGAGCGAGCCGACTCGCGGCATCCACGATCGCGACGAGAACGGCTGGTAGGCCTCGTCGAAGACGACCAGCCCGTCCTGCGCGCCGACCGCGGCGACGATGCGCTCGACCGTGCCTTCGTCGAACAGGTTCGCGGTCGGGTTGTTGGGATACGCGATGTAGGTGAGCGCCGGACGGTGCGTCGCGATCGCCGCCAGCATCGCCTCGGCGTCGAGCTCGAACGTCGCGGTCAGCGGCACGCCGACGAACTTCAGCCCCTGCAGGCGCGCCGACATCTCGTACATCACGAAGCCCGGCAGCGGCGCGAGGACAGTCGCGCCGGAAACGTCGCAGGCGAGCGCGAGCAGCGAGATCAGCTCGTCGGAGCCGTTGCCGAGCATCAGCTTGCACCCGGCGGGAAGATCGACGTACTTCGTGAGCGCGGCGATGACGTCGGCGACGCAGCGCGCCGGATAGCGATTGATCGCGACGGCGCCGAGCCTGCGGCCGAGCTCGCGCTGGAGCGTCTCGGGCAGGCGGAACGGGTTCTCCATCGCGTCGAGCTTGATCAACCCTTCGCTCGGCTGGATCGCATAGGCATGCATCGAGCGGATGTCCTGGCGGATGACGCGCGCGTAGCGCTCCGCCGCCGTCGCCGCGTCGGCGCTCACGAGCCGCTCCCTTCGAACCTGAGCTCGGCCGCGCGCGCGTGCGCCTCGAGCCCTTCGCCGCGCGCGAGGACGGCGGCGATCGGCCCGAGCGCCCCGGCGCCGCGCTCGCTCACCTCGATCACGCTGGTCCGCTTCTGGAAGTCGTAGACGCCGAGCGGCGACGAGAAGCGCGCGGTTCCGGCGGTCGGCAGGACGTGGTTCGGCCCGGCGCAGTAGTCGCCGAGGCTCTCGCTCGTGAACGCGCCGAGGAAGATCGCGCCGGCGTGCGTCAGCAGCGGCTCCCAGCGCTGCGGCTCGCGCGCGCTCACCTCGAGGTGCTCGGGAGCGATCCGGTTGCTGATCGCGCACGCCTCTTCCATCGAGCGGGTCAGGGCGAGGGCGCCGCGGCCTTCGAGCGAGGCGCGGATGATGTCGCGGCGCGGCTGCGCCGGCAGCAGCCGTTCGATCGCGGCGCGAACCCGATCGAGATAGCCGCGGTCCGGGCAGAGAAGGATGCTCTGCGCGAGCGCGTCGTGCTCGGCCTGGCTGAACAGGTCCATCGCGACCCAGTCGGGCGGCGTCGTTCCGTCGGCGAGGACGAGGATCTCGCTCGGCCCGGCGATCATGTCGATGCCGACCGTGCCGAAGACGCGCCGCTTCGCGCTGGCGACGTAGGCGTTGCCCGGACCGGTGATCTTGTGGACGGCCGGGACCGACGCCGTGCCGTAGGCGAGCGCGCCGATCGCCTGCGCGCCGCCGATCGTGAAGAGGCGATCGACGCCGGCGAGCGCGGCGGCGGCGAGAACGAGCGCGTTGCGCTCGCCGCTGGCGCCCTTGGAGATGCCGTCGCTTCGCGCCGGCATCGGCGCGACCATGACGATCTCGGCGACGCCGGCGACCTTCGCCGGGATCGCGTTCATGAGAACGCTCGACGGATACGCCGCCTTGCCGCCGGGCACGTAGATGCCGACGCGCTCGATCGGCGTCACCTTCTGGCCGAGCAGGCTGCCGTCTTCGTCGCGATGGCTCCACGAGCGGCCGCACGCGTCGAGCTGGCGCTCGTGGAAATCGCGGATGCGGGCCGCCGCGGCGTCGAGCGCGTGACGCTGCGCCGCGGGCAGCGCCGCGAGCGCTGCGGCGAGCTCGGCGGGCGCGACCTCGAGCTCGGCCATCGAGCGGGCGTCGATTCCGTCGAAGCGGCGCGTGCACTCGAGCACGGCGGCGTCGCCGCGGGCGCGGACGTCGGCGAGGATCGTCTCGACGCTCGCCTCGATCGCGCGGTCGGTCTCGGCCGAGTAGGCGAGCAGCGCCGAGAGCTCGGCGTCGAAGCCGGCGGCGGCGCTGTCGAGAACGCGAAGGGCGAGGCTCATCGTGTCTGCACTGCTTTCGCCGATGCGGGGGCGGCGACCGAGGCGGCCGGTGCCTGCAGCGCGTCGACCGATGCCGCCGGTGCGTGCGCCTCTGCTCGCTGCGCTGCCGCCACGGCCGCTGCCAGCGAATCGATCAGCGCGCGAACCGGTTCGCGGTCGAGCTTCAGCGCCGCTTTGTTGACGACCAGGCGCGCCGTGATCTGCATGATCTCCTCGACCTCGATCAGCGCGTTCGCCTTCAGCGTCTGCCCCGACGCGACCAGGTCGACGATCGCGTCGGCGAGGCCGGTGAGCGGCGCCAGCTCCATCGAGCCGTAGAGCTTGATGATGTCGACGTGGACGCCCTTGTCGGCGAAATGGTCGCGCGCGATCCGCGTGAACTTGGTGGCGACGCGGATGCGCGAGCCTTGCTGCGCCGCGGCGGAGTAGTCGAACGCGAGCGGCGCGGCGACGCTCATCCGGCAGCGCGCGACGCCGAGGTCGAGCGGCCGGTACAGGCCCTCGCCGCCGTGCTCGATCAGCGTGTCGAGGCCGACGACACCCAGGTCGGCGCCGCCGTGCTGGACGTACGTCGGCACGTCGCTGGCGCGGACGAGGACGATCCGCAGGTCGGACCGCGACGTCGCGAAGATCAGGCGCCGACTCGTCTCGGGGTCCTCGGCGAGGGTGATGCCGGCCGCGGCGAACAGCGGCAGCGTCTCGTCGAGGATCCGGCCCTTCGACAGCGCGAGCGTGATCACGATCGCGCTCCAGGTGTCACGAGCGTGACCACGATCGCGCTCCGGGGTTCAACGAGCCTGATCCCATCGGCGACTCCAGGATTCACGGGCGTATCACGCCGGCACCCGCTCGACGTCGGCGCCGAGCGCGCGCAGCTTCGCTTCCATCCGGTCGTAGCCGCGGTCGAGGTGATAGATGCGGTCGACGACGGTGACTCCGTCGGCGACAAGCCCGGCGATCACCAGCCCCGCGGACGCACGCAGATCGGTCGCCATCACGTTCGCCCCGGACAGCCGCTCGACGCCCTGCACGACCGCGACGCGGCCGTCGACCTCGATCTTTGCGCCGAGCCGGACCAGCTCATTGACGTGCATGAAGCGGTTCTCGAAGATCGTCTCGGTGATCGTCGCGGCGCCGTCGGCGATGCAGTCGAGCGCCATCAGCTGCGCCTGCATGTCGGTCGGAAACGCCGGGTACTCGCTGGTGCGGACGCTTACCGCGCGCGGCCGCGCGTCGGCCTGGATGCGCAGCCAGCCGTCGCCGGCCTCGATCGCCGCGCCGGCCTCGCGCAGCTTGTCGATCACCGCCTCGAGATGCTCGCCGCGCGCGTGGCGCAGGACGGCATCGCCCCCGGCCGCAGCGACCGCGCAGAGGAACGTTCCGGCCTCGATCCGGTCGCTGACGATCCGGTGCCTGACGCCGTTCAGCCGCTCGACGCCGACGACGCGGATCCGGCTCGTTCCCTGGCCCTCGATCCGCGCGCCCATCGCGATCAGCATCTCGGCGAGGTCGGTCACCTCGGGCTCCTGCGCCGCGTTCTCCAGGATCGTCTCGCCGTCGGCGAGCGTCGCCGCCATGAGCAGGTTCTCGGTCCCGGTGACGGTGACCATGTCGGTCGTGATCCGCGCGCCCTGCAGCCGCGTGGCCCTGGCAACGATGTAGCCGTGCTCGACGACGATCTCGGCGCCCATCGCCTGCAGCCCCTTGATGTGCTGGTCGACCGGCCGGGTGCCGATCGCGCAGCCGCCGGGCAGCGAGACGCGCGCCTCGCCGAAGCGCGCGAGCAGCGGGCCGAGGACGAGGATCGACGCGCGCATCGTCTTGACGAGCTCGTACGGCGCCTCGCGCGAGGTCACGTCGTTCGCCGCGAGCGTCAGCGTCCGCTCGCCGCGCTCGCCGATCTCGAGGCCGACGCCGAGCGTCTTCAGCAGGCGCGCCATCGTCGTCACGTCGTGCAGGCTCGGCACGTTCTGCAGCTGGACGCGGTCGGCCGTCAGCAGCGCCGCGCACATCTCGGGGAGCGCGGCGTTCTTGGCGCCGGAAATGACGATCTCGCCTGCGAGCCGGCGGCCGCCGCGGATGCGGAGTTGGTCCATGTCTGTGGTCGCGAACGCGCGAGCGCTCGCTCAGGCCGGGTGTCGGGTGCTGGCGTACTCGGCGGGGGTGAGCGTCTTCATCGACAGCGCGTGGATCTGCTCGCGCATGCGGTCGCCGAGGGCGCGGTAGACGCGCTGGTGGCGGGCGATCCGGTTCGTTCCCTCGAACTCCGCGGAGACGATGGTGGCGAAGAAATGGCGCCCGTCGCCCTCGACCTCGACATGCTCGCAGGCGAGATTGGCGGCGATGAAGCGCTCGATGTCGCTCGGGGTGGGGTCGGCCATCGGCCGATGTTATCGCGGTCGGCCGCGGCTCAGGGTTGGGCGAGCCGCCGTTCGATCGCCTCGTCGAGCCGCCCGGCCGCCTCGGGCGCGAGCGGAAGCAGCGGCAGGCAGACGCTCGCCCACGCCGGGTCGGCGTAGCGGCGGGCGAGCGCAGCCTTGACGGCGGCGATCAACGGATGGGCGGAGACGATCGCCCGCAGGTCGGCGGCCTTGCGGACAGCGGCGTCGCCGGCCGGCGTACCCTGCTCTTTCCATGCTGCCTGCGCGAACGGCGCCGTCAGGTTGGCGGTCGCCGAGATGCAGCCGGCGAAGCCGTCGGCGCCGGCGCTGCCGAGCGCGGCCTCCGAGCTCGGGAAGACGTCAAAGTCGTTGACCGCCACGGCGACCGCGCGCGCGTAGGCGAGGTCGCCGGCGCTGTCCTTCAGGCCGACGAGCGTCGCGCCGAGCCGCTCGCGCAGGCGGACGACGACGTCGACCGGCCACGGCACCTTGGTGTTCTGCGGGATGTGATACAGGTAGATCGCGAGACGCGGGTGGTCGACGCGCCGGGCCAGCGCCTCGACGTAGGCGACCAGGCCGTCGTCGCTGATCTGCGGATAGAAGAACGGCGGCAGGACGAGCGCGCCGGCGAAGCGGAGCTCGCACGCCGCGCGCGTCAGCCGCACCGTGTCGGCGAGCGCGGGGACGCCGGTTCCGACCATGAAGCGATCGAGCGGCAGGCCGCTGTCGGCGATCGCTCGCATCACGTCGAGGCGCTGCTCGATGCTGAACGCGGTCGCCTCGCCGGTCGTTCCGAGCAGGTTGATCGCGTCGCAGCCGTCGGCGAGGAGCGCGCGGCAATGGCGCACGAAGCGATCGAGGTCGGGGCGCTGGTCGGCGTCGATCGGCGTGGCGGTGGCGGCGATGACGCCGCGCGGGCGCGGGAAGCTCATCTGGGTTCTCGGCCGGGAACGAGGAAGTCGAAGTCGCAACCTTCGTCGGCCTGCAGCACCGAGCGGTGGAAGAGCGCCGCGTAGCCGCGCGTCGGCTTCGGCGCGGCGCCGGACGCGCCGTGGGCGGCGAAGTCGTCGCGGCGGCGCGCGAGCTCGGTCTCATCGACGAGAAGATCGATTCGCCTGCCGGCGACGTCGAGCCGGATCGAATCGCCGTTGCGCACGAGCGCGAGCGGCCCGCCGAGCGCCGCCTCG
>Ga0207644_10002299_pt1 | contig 12398 bp, 4 predicted proteins | sample KBSS73metaG_FD_184326 | JGI IMG/M metagenome (GOLD analysis project Ga0207644, IMG submission 184326) | Switchgrass rhizosphere microbial communities from Kellogg Biological Station, Michigan, USA - KBS S7-3 metaG (SPAdes) (version 2) | ecosystem: Host-associated > Plants > Roots > Rhizosphere >... | reverse complement strand
AGTCTCCGGCGGAGGAAGAATCAAGCAAAGTCGCGTTCGCAGATGCGTTTGTGCAGCGTCCTGAGTTTCTCAGCAAATATGGGAGCGCCACGAGCGGTCAAGCACTGGCAGATGCGTTGACGCAAAACGCCGGGTTGCCGGTGTTCACCGTAACGGGCGGCATGACCAATGGTCAGATTCTGCGCGCAATTGCAGAGAGGCAGACCTCGCTCGATAAGTTCCTGACCGAAGGCACCGTGTCAATTCTTTACTTCGGATTCCAGCGGCGCGACCCGGACACGATCGGTTATCAGAACAACGTGAATACGCTCAACGCTGATCCGAATAACCTGCGTCACATGATCTTTATCTTTATTTACTCGACTGAGTATCGCGGTCGATTCGGACCACCATAAGAGCAGCCCGTGCGTTTGTAGTGTTGGCGAGTAGTGAGCCTTTCGGTAACAAGGAGTTTCAATTGAAGCAATCCCCCGTCTTCTCTCGCACCAGTTCCCGACTGATTGTTTTGGCTGCTCTCCTGATGGCGTCGTGGGCATTAGTCTCAAGCCGCGTCACGCAAGCCCACAGATCTCTTTCAATTGTCGTCGCAGCGCCGACGGACGACGCGCCGGTGCCGATGGCCGGATCTACGTCCACAGTTAACTCGCTTGGCGATGCTGCGGACGCAAGTGTTGGTAATGGAGTGTGTGACAGTGACTTGGGAACTCCTGGTGACCAGTGCACTTTGCGCGCGGCGATTCAGGAAGCAAACGCTATTTTCGGAGATGACACGATTAACATTTCTGTGACGGGAGTGATTAATCTCACCGGAGCGCTGCCAAACATCAGTAGCAACATAACTATTACGGGCCCAGGTCCGGCCTCGCTTACAGTGCGACGAGACACCGGCGGAATCTATCGAATCTTCACCATCAATAGCGGCACGATATCTATTTCCGGAATGACGATCAGCAACGGCCGGACAGCCGATGGCGTACTCGGTACCGGAAACAATGTTGGGCCGTCCGGAGGTGGAATTCTGCAAAGCAGTGGCTCGCTAACACTGACGGATGTCGTGCTGACGGGAAATACAACCGGCAAAGGCTACGACGATTTGAGTTCGGGCGGCAGCCTTGGCGGTTTTGGTGGCTTTGGCGGAGGCATCGATGTGGCCGGGACGCTCGTCATGACAAATTGCGTCGTTAGTAACAACACGACCGGCAACGGCGGGCAGGGGGGATCTGGAGGATCAGGTGGCCGCGGTGCAGGAATTTTCACTGAGGCCAATGCCCAGGTGACGCTTCAGAACGTCACGATTACTGGGAATGTCACTGGCACCGGCGGCGGTCCTACCACCGGCCAGAGCGGTTATGGCGCCGGCATTTGGAGCGGCGGGAGCGGTTTCCAAGCGACTGCTACCTTGAATATGACGAACGTCACGATCTCGAATAATTCCACAGCCGATGCTAACGATACTACTGGCTCAGGAGCTGGTCTATACGTTATTGCAGGTACCGCGACACTGAACAACTGTACCGTCTCCAACAACCATACAGGCAATTCCTCGAGGCCGATTCGCGGCGCCGGTCGAGGGGCCGGCATCTTCAACAACGGCACAATGAGAATCCTCGCCAGTACTATCAGCGGAAATAGCACGGGAAATGGTGACTCGTCCGGCGACTCCAACGTTGGCGGCGGCATAGACAATAACTTTATCCTCACCATGATCGACAGCACTGTAAGCGGAAATAGTACCGGCCATGGTTCGAGTTACGGCGGCGGCATTTACAGCAGCAACCTACTTAATTTGATTAACTGCACCGTCACTGGAAATATTGATAGCGACAGAAACATCCACGGAATTGCCGCCAGCAATCAGGTAAATATTAGGAATTCCATCATTGCACGAAACGGCCCCGGCGGGGCGGGCCCCGACATGGACGCTACATGGTTCGCTCCTACGCTTAATTCCCAAGGGCATAACCTAATCGGCAATCCGGGAGCTCTTACGGGATTCAATGCTCCCGGAGATCAGGTGGGCGCCGATCCTCTGCTTGGTCCGCTTGCCGACAACGGTGGAACGACATTTACACACGCGCTGTTGCCGGGCAGTCCCGCGCTCGACGCGGGAGACAATTGCGTCACGGAGGTGACGCATTGTGGTGATTCGAACATTCCCCAAATCATCACTGATCAGCGCGGCAGTGGTTTCAGCCGCATCGTGGACGGGCCTGATCCCGGCGCGATTGCCACTGTCGATATCGGCGCATACGAGAAGCAAGCGGTCTTTCCAAACCTGGCAGATGCAACAACCAACGAAGACACGCAGGTGAAGATAGCATTCGACCTCGACGATATTGCATCCGTCACTTCCGTAACCGCTACGTCGAGTAATTCAACATTAGTACCGAACAACGCAGCGAACATCGACGTAACGGTTGCTGCTTCGACGGCCATCTTGACGATCAATCCGGCCGCTAACTTGTCAGGCAACACAAACATCACGGTCACCGTCAATCGAACTGGCGGCAGTGCCAATACGACTTTCGCTTTGACTGTTGTTGGTGTGAACGACGCGCCTTCATTCACAAAAGGTGCAGACCAGTCGGTTAACGAAAACGCCGGCGCACAGACAGTCAACAATTGGGCGACTAATATTTTGGCGGGGCCGGCCGATGAAGCAGGACAAACTCTCACGTTTCAGGTCGTAAGTGACAGCAACCCGGGCCTGTTTTCTGTCACTCCAGCGATCAGTTCCACCGGGGTTCTAACTTACACAGCGGCGACCGGCGCAAGCGGGACCGCCGCTATCGTAATTGCTCTGAAGGACAATGGCGGAACAACTAATGGCGGCAACGACACTTCACCGACGCAGACCTTCAATATCAATGTGTTGGAAGGCGGCGCTTTGCAATTGAACTTCAGCTATTTCGTGTCTGAGGGTGGCGCGAACGCAGTTATCACCGTGTCGCGCGTGAGCGGTTCGGCCGGCGAAGCGCGCATCGATTATGCGACCAGCAGCGGCACGGCGACGGCCAATCAGGATTACACACCGGTGTCCGGAACATTGATCTTTCCCAATGGCACGACCAGCCAAAACTTTTCCGTTCCGATTCTCAACGACACCTTCGATGAGAACGACGAGACAGTCAGTATTACGTTAAGTAATCCCGCGGGAACTGGCAGCCTGGGAAGCCCCTCGACGGCAACGCTAACGATCCAAGACGATGATCCGCGGCCGACGCTTTCCATTAACGACGTGCAACTACCCGAGGGGAACAGCGGAACGACGAACTTCGTGTTTACCGCAACGCTGACGGGACAAACCTCGCTGCAGGTGGTGACCAACTATCAAACCTCCACGAACACCGCGAACTTTACGGATTTTCAGCCAGTGGGCGGCCAACTGATTTTCGCTCCGGGCGAGACCAGCAAGACGATCACTGTGCCGGTTCTTGGTGATACGACTAACGAGCCGAGTGAAACCTTTTTCCTTGACCTGGTCGGCGCCACCAACGCCAGCCTGATCAAGTCGAGAGGCGTGGGCACGATCGTCAATGACGATAATCCGCGGGTCCAATTCAGCTCGTCCACGTTTTCGCCGAACGAAGGCGACGGCAGCGCGACCATTACGCTCACTCGAACTGGTGATCCGAGTATTTCACTGACGGTCAAGTTTGCCACGAGCGACACATCGGGATTGGCAAACTGTGCAACGGTAAGCGGTGTCGCTTCCGAGCGGTGCGACTATGTAACCAGTATCGGCAGCGTAACCTTTGCCTCAGGCGAGACGGCCAAAACTTTAACGATTCCTTTGATCGATGATGCCCTCGTAGAGGGTAATGAAAACTTCACCGTTAGCTTAACCGGTATCAGCGCGGGACAAATAGGAACACCGTCGACTGCCACCGTCACCATTCTCGACAACGATAGCGCGCCGGCAACAGCCAACCCAATCGACGGCGTAGATTTCTTTGTTCGGCAACAGTATCTGGACATTCTCGGGCGACAACCGGATCAAACGGGTTTCCAAAACTGGGTGACCACTCTGTCGGGTTGTCCCAACGGAGGATTTGGCGAGCCACCAACTTCGAATTGCGATCGTTTGCACGTCGCCGCAGGATTCTTCCAGTCGGATGAATTTCTCAACCGTGGCTATTGGGCTTTCCGTTTCTACATGGTGAGCTTCAACCAGCGGCCGACTTACGCGCAGTTCATTCCCGACATGAGTCAGGTAGGTGGACCGAAGTCACCGGCCGAAGAAGAAGCCAGCAAAGTCGCGTTTGCCGACGCATTTGTACAGCGACCTGCCTTTCTCGCGGCTTACGGCAGCTTGAATGGACAACCGTTGGCAAACGCTCTGCTGCAAACTGCGGGATTGCCGGCGGGGTCGTACAATGCGGGCGCTCAGACGAATGGCGCGATTCTGCGCGGCATTGCTGAGAGCAAGTCTTCGCTGGACAAGTTTCTAACAGAAGGAACCGTCTCAATCCTTTACTTCGGATTCCAGCGGCGCGACCCGGACACGATTGGTTATCAAAACAACGTGAACACGCTCAACGCAGATCCCAATAATCTGCGCCACCTGATCTTTATTTTTATCTACTCGACTGAGTATCGGGGACGATTTGGGCCAACGTAATCTTAATATCGCCGCACACCTGGTACGGCAGTCGCTGTTCTCGAGTGGTTTCTTACAAGCGTATCTACACACGAACGCGCAGAACTTTAATTGCTGACATGCGCAAACGCCCCCAATTTGTCGCCGCTTTAATCTTCGCAGCGGTCGCAGCCTCTCTGGCGTTTGGCGCAAATCCGGCACGGCCCTTTGCTCAACTATTTCACGCCTTGTGGCAAGTCCCTGATGAAGTAAACGGAAAAATTGAGCCAGGGGCGCACAGCCCCGTGGTCTTGGGTCCCGATTTAGGTGGTGCAAATCCCAAACAACGAGCGCAGTTCACTCTCTACCGCAATGCCGAAGGCGAAGTTGTTTGTCGCGCTGCGACGGACGAAGAGGTGCGACAGAGAGAACGCGAAACCAAAAGACTTGGTTTGCGCCCGATTAATCATCCGGAACTCTTTTCTATAGACGGCACGAAAAAGGAAGCGGCTCTTGGTACGGGACTAATCATTATTTTGAGAGCGACCCAGCAGCTCCAGCAAAATCAGGCGGCGGTGAATGCCTTCAACCGCGCGGCGCAGAATTGGGAAACACTGGTGATGTCGCCCGTAACGATTTACATCGACGTTGACTTCGGTCCGACCTTCTTTGGGCAGACATATCCGGGCGGAGTGCTCGGGGCTACCAGCGCGCCGGCTGGTGGGTATCCCTATGAATCCGTGCGTGCGAATATGAACGCCGAAGCGGCGGGTGAAGGCAATCCTGTGAAGCAAGCGATCTTCAACGCGCTGCCTGCCACGACAGTGACATCAGATTTAGGGTCTTCGAGTTCGACTGTTGTTTCGGATGCGACAGCTCGTGCCGTTGGACTCTTACCTGCGACCGCAGCATCCGCCGACCCGGCGGCAAAAATTGGATTCAACTCAAGTTTCAGTTTTGACTTTGATCCGAATGACGGGATTACATCTAATCAAATTGATTTCGACGCCGTTGCCACTCACGAGATTGGTCACGCTCTCGGATTACATTCCGAAGCAGGATTCAACTTGCCACGTCCGGCCGTCTGGGACCTCTATCGTTTTCGTACCGGCACAACGAACAGCACATTTACAAATGCGCAACGCATTCTTACGATCGGCGGTTCACCTAATTCGCTACAGTATTTCTTTGTGCCCGACAATGCTGAATTGGGACTTTCAACCGGCGGACCGAACGGCTCGACGTTAAACGGCGGAGACGGTTGGCAATCGAGTCACTGGAAACATGTGACAGGTTGCAGTGGCTATATTGGAATCATGGATCCGGCAATCCCTTCCGGTTGTCGCCGAACGATTAATGCCAACGACCTTCTCGCGATTTCTGTTTTTGGCTATAACCTAACGAACAACGCTCCGCCGCCTGCACCGCCAGTGCCGCCACCGCCGCCGGCCAATGACAACTTCGCGAACGCGCAAACGATCAGTGGCTGCTCGGGAAGCGTAACCGGTACCAGTTTTGGCGCCACGAGTGAACCGGGAGAGCTGAGTCACGATCCGGCCGATTCGTTCTCGCTAAGTCCAAATCATACTGTCTGGTATCAATGGCAGCCGCCTTCTTCGGGCTCGACAACAATCACCACGGCCGGTAGCGAGTTCGACACCATTCTGGCGGTTTACACAGGAAGCAGCATCGGATCGCTGACGCGAATCATATCCAACGACGACGCACAATCAGGGACGCTGACGAGCTCGGTAACCTTCACCGCCAACGCGGGGACAACTTATAAGGTCGTGATTGACGGCTGGGGCGGTGACTCCGGCGGCATTAAACTTAACTGGTTCGGCTGCGCTGTGCCCACGCCTACCCCGACTCCGACCGCGACAGTTTCGCCTACGCCACCCAGTTGTCCGACCGTCTTAGCATTCAACGACCCTAGTGACGAACCAGACGTGAATCCGGGCAATGGTGTATGTGCTACCGCGGCGGGGTTTTGTACTCTACGCGCCGCAATTCAGGAATCAAATGCGCTAACGTCCTGCGGCCTGATAACAATCAGCTATAGCGGTGCCGGGAGTCCCGTCATTCTTAAAACTGCCCTCCCGGAGATAAATCACAATGTGACGATTGACGGACCTGGCGCTGATCAACTGATCGTGCAACGAAGTACGGCACCCGGAACGCCCGCTTTTGGAATATTCGCAATCGCTGCCGGCAAAACGGTAACCCTGTCGAACATGACAATTTCCAATGGTGTCGGAAACCCCGGCGGTGGAGTTCGCAATCAGGGAAATCTGACAATGACGCGTTGTAATATTTACGGTAACACGGTTGTCGGAGGGCAAGTCGGAGCAGGTATATACAGCAACGGAACTGTCACGCTCAATAGTTGCGAGATCGGCGGAGTAGGTCCGGGCCAAGCTAATACCGCTGGTGCGGGTGCAGGATATTACGGAGCATCGCTCACGATGAATTACGGTTCCGTGGTTGGCAATGCAGGCGACGGACTGACCCTGACCAACGGACCAAATCAACTGACCGGTGTGACTGTGAGCAATAACCATGGATTGCTTGATGGCGGCGGGCTGGAGCTTTGGTCGTTTGGGTCGACCACAATCGTCGAGTGTTTGATTGCCAACAACAGCGCCATTCGCCATGGAGGCGGAATTTACGGCGGGAATCTAACCGTTATCAACAGTACGATTTCGGGCAACCGAAGTGGTGGAGAAGGTGGTGGCATCCGTGGTGGTGGAACGCTGACTAACGTGACAATCACTAACAATCGATCAGATTCCGATGACACCGGCAACGAATCCGGGGGCGGAATTGCCGGGTTTTCCACACTAAGAAACTCAATTGTCGGCGGGAACTTTCGGGGGACAGGTATCACACCTGATGACATAGCTGGATCGGCTAACTCAACGAGCTCCTTCAATTTGATCGGATTCGGCGGCTCAGGCGGTTTAATAAACGGAACGAACAACAATCATGTGGGCGTTAATGTCCTGGGCCTCGGACCGCTGGCGGATAATGGAGGCCGCAGCATGACGCACGCGCTGCTGGCGGACAGTCCGGCCGTCAATGCCGGTAGCAATACGCTCGCTGTGGATCAGAACGGCAACGCCCTCGCGAACGATCAACGGGGCATCGGATTTAGCCGTCTGGTAAACAGCACAGTCGATATCGGCGCTTTCGAAATACAGTTGCCACCGCCCGGGCCGACGCCCACGCCAACGCCAACACCAACTCCGACGCCGCCATTGGGTCCGTGCTCGAGCACGTTGACGATCAATAGCAACGCCGACACAAGTGATGCCGCGGCCGGTGATGGTGTCTGCGCGACGGTGGGAGGCGTATGTACTTTGCGTGCGGCAATCGAGGAAGCCAACGCAAATCCGGCTTGCACCACAATTAACATTAATTTTAGTGGCGTTCAGAGTCCTATCAGTTTGACAACAGCTCTACCCGACATCCTTCACAACGTCAATATAAATGGCCCTGGGGCAAGCGCTCTGACAGTGCAGCGTAGCCCATCAATCAACGTCGCTCTTTTCCGGGTCTTTGCGGTCAAGTCGTCAACTACGGTAGCGATCGCCGGTCTGACGATTTCAAATGGAAATGCGACAACGGGTAGCTTTATTCCGATTGGTGGAGGCATTCTCAACTTTGGGAATTTGACGGTGAACGCGTCTATCATCTCCGGAAATACGGCCTTCAACGGCGGGGGCATTCACAACGGGGGTACTCTGACGCTCAATGACAGCATCATTAGCGGGAATAACGGAGCGGGCATCTACAATCACCTGGTTAGCGACGATCCCAACCACGCGGGAGTTGTCAGCAGCCTTACGATAAACAACAGTATCCTTTCCAGCAATATTGGCAGTGCTGTGGTGAATGACGCGTCGTTAGGATCGGTTTCAATTTGCGTCATTAACGACACCGCGATATCCGGAAATACTAATACTTACGACACGGGCGGCGTTGTGAATCGCGCCGGTGATTTCGGCAGTGCGGCAACATTAACGATCAACAGAAGCACCGTCTCTGGTAACCGGTCTGATGACTTCACCGGCGGGATTTCGAATAGCGTGTTTGGCGACGCAAGGGGGACAATAAACCTTATCAACAGCACCGTCTCAGGAAACTATTCCGGCGGCGCGACGGCTGGCGGGATTTATCAATCCAGTAGTGATCCATCCGCGGTAGCGCGGTTGCGCATCGTGAACAGCACAATTTTTCAGAACACGACTAGCAACATCTACGGCGCCGGCGGAGTTCGTAGCATTATTTACAACGGCAGCAGCAGTATTCTCACCATGGCTAACACAATCGTGGCGGGCAATTTAGTCACCCCGCAGGGATGGCCGCTCGATGTATCCGCGGCAGTTGACTTTGCAAGTTCGTTCAACCTGATCGGAAACGGATCGACGATGTTCGGGATCACCAACGGCATCAATGGGAATCAAATCGGCACGGCCCAGGCGCCTATCGACCCCTTACTGGGGCCGCTGGCAAACAATGGCGGTCTGACCATGACTCACGCACTACTAAGCAATAGCCCGGCTATCAACGCCGCCAGCAACGCGAACGCTGTCGATCAGAACGCCAGTTCATTAGCTACCGACCAGCGGGGTCTTACTCGAATCGTTAACGGCACGGTAGACGTCGGAGCTTTCGAATTCGGCGCCGCACCGCAGTTATTCATGGATGCAACCAATCACGTCATCGCAATTGACTCAGTGACGTTCGTCCGTGATCCATTCTCAGTTGCTGGCTTGCACAACTTCAGTTCCGATCAACGGACCCGGATAATGATCTTTACTTCGAATTTAGGATTGAATCAGCCGACCGGCGAACTTGGCGTTACCGCAGGCGGCGTTCCTCTTACAGTGGAAGGCGTCGGAACGTTGTCGGGAGTTCCGAATACTTCTTACATCATCGTGAAACTCGATCCATTGCTCACCGGGAATGTTCAATTGAGTGTGACTTTCAAAGGGGCTACCAGCAACGCGGGCATTCTCAGCGTTACCCCGTGACTGTCAAAGACAGATCTCTACCAGCAGAGATGCTTTCGCAAGTTGGAAGTGCAGAAAACTCGGTTAGAGAGTTGCTCTGCGCGCGCTAATCTTAGGCCGCCAACTTTCCAGTCGGTGCATAATAATCCAACACCGCATCCAGCCGATCGAAGTCGATTGGTTTGAGCAGGAAGTCATCGCAGCCTTCAGCGATGGCAGTGTTGCGACACTTCTCGGGATCCTGGCCGGTAATGATCACAATCGGGACGTTCTCGAGCTTCGCGTTCTGTCGCAAACGATGAATCACCCCGAGGCCGTTCAGCCTGGGCAGTTGCAGATCGAGCAGGATCAAATCCAATTCTTCAGTCTCGGCAGCTTCGATTGCCTGCTTGCCGTCCCACGCTTCGATCACGCGATAACCTTTGCGCGTCAAAACGGTGCGCAGCAGAAACGAAGTCTCGTCGTTGTCTTCTACGACCAGCACGCTCGGACGTCGTTGCGCGAAAACTGCCGGCGTCCACGTGTGCTCGACGCCAAAACGGTTTGGTGTGTATTGGGGAAACGGGGAGACGGAATTGCCCGGGCGACGCGTGCCACCCAAAGATCCAGTATTCGTTGGATATTCAAATTTCATTGTTCTGCGAAGCGTCGCATCTCGACGCCATCCTCCCCTCTGCGCTAATTAGGGGTGGCATTCTAGCCCTGACGCACGGCTTTCGTGATGCGGAAAACGTAAAGACTTCTACACGAGATTGTGTCGTAGTTTTTAAGTCTTTAAGAATGAGCGCGGTGAGGAGATTCGAAACCGGGAAGCGCTTTCCTGGCAAGGTGTAAGCCCGCGAACTTAAGAAATAACTGAGACCGTTTATTTCGAAAGCAACGCGCCGCATACTTGCACGTATCGAACAAGCGGCGATCATTTTGCGTAGAAATATCTTGACACGATCGCTATTGATAATTTATACAAGACGATTCGCGCGAACGACTGATCGCGCACTGTGAGAGAAAAATTTCAATGCTGAAGAGCACAACATACAAAGAACATACGATGAAATGGCAGCCGTGCGCCGCCATGCACCCAGTCGTCTGTTCGTTAGGCATGGGCTCATCGGCAGTCAATATTTTTGGCGGCAGACTCGGACAAGAAACGTCCATAGATAGCCGTAATATCAAGATTTAATTCAGCGGGAGCGGCTTCCCGCTCCCAAATCTCAACGCAAAATCAAGAGAATTGAAGGAGCGGGCAGCTTCCCTGGGAGGCTTAAAGCCCGCTCTTTTAGTTTTTTGACAATCGAAGTACCTATTTGCGAGAGATGAAGGCAGGGAGCCTTCAATGGATGACCATCTCGGTCCTTTGCGAGAATCCGCGAGATCGCCATCACAGGAGAAGTGTGTCTCGAAGTGTGCTAGCACCCCACGCGCGTTGCGCGCGCGGGGACCCCGCTGTTCGCGACATTGTTCTCTCTGCCTTCATCTATTTTTTAGCATGAAATGAATTTGAGATCGAAATTCGAGAGTTTGATTCGTCACCAGTGAATTCTTCATCTGGAATTGAAATCTGGAATCTGGATCTGGATCTGGAATCTGGAATCTGAAATTCATCTGCAGTGTGGCTCAGCAGCAAAACACTCTCCCTCGAAATCGAGCGGACTTGCTTGTCCTTCGGAGGCGCTCGCCGGTTGAGATGGAACAACTTATCTAGCGGGGCGAGTCCTACCACGTGCACCAAGAATTCTTTTGGGGCGTAGGCTAACGGCAAACCATCGGATTCCAAACCCGACTTTCTCGGTTCAAATCCGAGCGTCCCAGCCAATTTTATTCGGAAGGCGGCGCGCGGTGGCGCGCAACTGGTCTTGAAAACCAGGCCGAGCATTACGTCTCGAGGGTTCGACTCCTTCGCCTTCCGCCAAGTCATGTCCGACAAACTTCAGTTTGTCATTTTCCCTACCAAGTTCTTTTTTCGTTTCAGCGACAAGCTAAAGCATGTCGGACAGTCTGCGGAGGCGTCGCCTAACGGTATGGCAGTGGCCCGCTAAGCCACCACGCATTGCGTGTGCAGGTTCAACTCCTGTCGCCTCCGCCAAAACATTGCCAATTTTCGATTGGTGATTGTCGATTGATTCCCTTATCAAACAATACTCACCCCGCGCACGAAACCAATCGTCAATCGGCAATTGGCAATCGACAATGTTTCGGGACCTGTAGCTCAGCGGAATGAGAGCGCGACCGTGCGAAGGTCGAGGTCGCACGTTCAAATCGTGCCAGGTCCACCAATCGCCAGTCCAATGTCCAGCGTCTCGAGTCCAAAGTCTCATTGCCGACATCAACTTTGGACCTTGGACTTGCGACTTTGGACTAGTTTGCCGGCGTAGCCCAATCGGGAGGAGGCGCTAGTCTTAGAAATTAGACAGTGTGGGTTCGAATCCCTCCGCCGGCACCAACAGCATTGTCGATCGCCAATTGCCGATTTTCGATTGGTCTTTCACCGGAATGCGCTCCTGCTCCGCGGCGAATCAATTGGCAATCGGCAATCAAACATCGGCAATAACGTGGGGATGAACGCTAAATGGAAAGCGGACTGATTTTCAATCAGTTGATTTGCGAGTTCGAGTCTCGTCATCCCTGCCAAACATTGATCAAGTCTTGGGGGCATAGCCTCAATAAGAATAACCATCGTGAGGTGGCCAAAGCAGAAGCATCCTACATGCCTGCGCCAGCAATGGTTCATCTATGCAAGCCCGCTCAGCACCGCAAGGTGCCCTTCACTGGACCAAACCGGTGGAGGTAACGATGAAGCTGGCGTA
>Ga0207644_10002296_pt1 | contig 12399 bp, 7 predicted proteins | sample KBSS73metaG_FD_184326 | JGI IMG/M metagenome (GOLD analysis project Ga0207644, IMG submission 184326) | Switchgrass rhizosphere microbial communities from Kellogg Biological Station, Michigan, USA - KBS S7-3 metaG (SPAdes) (version 2) | ecosystem: Host-associated > Plants > Roots > Rhizosphere >... | reverse complement strand
CGCGCGCGACGTGGCTCATTTCTTCGAGCGAAGGCGTGATCAGGCCGGAGAGCCCGATGAGATCCGCGTGTTCGGCCTTGGCGCGGTCGAGGATGGCCTGCGCGGGCACCATGACGCCGAGGTCGATCACCTCGAAGTTGTTGCAGGCGAGCACCACGCCGACGATGTTCTTGCCGATGTCGTGCACGTCGCCCTTGACGGTCGCCATCACGATCTTGCCGTTGGACTTGCCGGTGTCGCCGGTGCGTAGTTTCTCTGCCTCGATATAGGGCAAAAGGTAGGCCACCGCCTTCTTCATCACGCGTGCCGACTTCACCACCTGCGGCAGGAACATCTTGCCGGCGCCGAACAGGTCGCCGACGACGTTCATGCCGTCCATCAACGGCCCCTCGATGACGTCGAGCGGACGCGTGGACTGCTGGCGTGCTTCCTCGGTGTCGGCCTCGATATGGGCGTCGATGCCGTGCACCAGCGCATGGCTGAGGCGCTCGCGCACCGGCCGCTCGCGCCACGCGAGGTCCTCGACCTTTTTCTCGCCCTTCCTGCCCTTGTAGCGGTCGGCGATCTCGAGCAGGCGCTCGGTGGCGTCCGCACGACGGTTCAGCACCACGTCCTCGACGCGCTCGCGCAGCAGCGGGTCGAGGTCGTCGTACAGCGGCAACGCGCCGGCATTGACGATGCCCATGTCCATGCCCGCGCGGATCGCGTGGTAGAGGAACACCACATGGATGGCCTGCCGCACGGGTTCGTTGCCGCGGAAGGAGAACGAAACGTTGGAGACACCGCCGGACACGTGGCTGTGCGGAAAGCGGCGTTTGAGCTCGCGCGTCGCCTCGATGAAGGCGACCGCGTAGTCGTTGTGCTCCTCGATGCCGGTGGCGATCGCGAACACGTTGGGGTCGAAGATGATGTCTTCCGGCGGGAAGCCGACCTGCGTCGTCAGCAGTTCGTAGGCGCGGCTACAGATCCCGACCTTGCGCGCGACCGTGTCGGCCTGGCCCTGTTCGTCGAAGGCCATCACCACCACGGCGGCGCCGTAGCGGCGCACGAGGCGCGCCTGCCGCAGGAACTCCGCCTCGCCTTCCTTCATCGAGATCGAATTGACGATGCCCTTGCCCTGCAGGCACTTGAGCCCCGCCTCGATGACCGAGAACTTCGAGCTGTCGACCATCACCGGCACGCGTGCGATGTCCGGCTCGGCGGCGATCAGGTTGAGGAAGGTCGTCATCGCCTGCTCGGAATCGAGCAGGCCCTCGTCCATGTTGACGTCGATGACCTGCGCGCCGCTCTCGACCTGCTGGCGCGCGACCACGACCGCCTCGTCGTAGCGGTCCTCGAGGATGAGCTTCTTGAACTGCGCCGACCCGGTGACGTTGGTGCGCTCGCCGACGTTGACGAAGTTGGACTGCGGCGTGATCTGCAGCGGCTCCAGGCCGGACAGCCGGGTGTGGCGGGGCAGGCCGTCCGAGCTCATGCGGCGACATCCAGCGCGGGCACCGCGCGAGGCCGCAGGCCGCGCACGGCTTCCGCGATCGCCGCGATGTGCGCCGGCGTGGTGCCGCAACACCCGCCGACCAGGTTGAGCATGCCGGCGCGCGCGAACTCGCCGAGCGTGCCTGCCATGTCCTCGGGCGTCTCGTCGTAGCCGCCGAAGGCGTTCGGCAAGCCTGCGTTGGGATGCGTGCTGACGTGGGTGTCCGCGACCTGCGCCAGCACGTCGAGATGCGCGCGCAGGTCCTTCGCGCCGAGCGCGCAGTTGAGTCCGATCGCCAGCGGCCGCGCGTGGCGCAGCGAGTACCAGAACGCCTCCGCGGTCTGGCCCGAGAGCGTGCGGCCGGAAGCGTCGGTGATCGTGCCGGAGATCATCACCGGCAGGCGGCCGCCGACCTCGGCGAAGACGTCGTCGATGGCGAACAGCGCGGCCTTCGCATTGAGCGTGTCGAAGATGGTTTCGACCATCAGCACGTCGGCGCCGCCTTCGACCAGGCCGCGCGCGGCCTCACGGTAGGCGTCGGCGAGCTGGTCGAAGGTGATCGCGCGGAAACCCGGACGGTGCACGTCGGGGCTGAGCGACGCAGTGCGGCTGGTCGGGCCGAGCACGCCGATCACGAAGCGCGGCCACGACGGATCGACGTGCTCGGCGGCATCGCACGCGGCCCGCGCCAGGCGGGCGCCTTCGCGGTTGAGCTCGCGCACCAGGTGCTCGAGGTGGTAGTCGGCCAGCGACACCGACGTCGAGTTGAAGGTGTTGGTCTCGACCAGGTCCGCGCCTGCCGCGAGGTAGGCATCGTGGATGCCGAGGATGATGTCCGGCCGCGTCAGCGTCAGCAGGTCATTGTTGCCGCGCTGGTCGTGGCTAGCGCAACCGCAGCCGGGCGCGTGGGCATGGCCTTCGGCAGCGAACAGCGCGTCGTAGCCGTGGGCGAAGCGCTCGCCGCGGTAGTCGGCCTCCTGCAGGGCATGCTGCTGGATCATCGTGCCCATCGCGCCGTCGAGCACCAGGATGCGCTCATGCAACGCGGCCTCGAGGGACGCGACGCGGTCGGGATGCAGCCAGGGCAGGGTGTTCATCTCAACTCCTCCGGTCACGGCTTTTCCCCGATCAGCGAGACCACTTCGAAATGCGGTGGCCGCTTCTCGCGCGTGATGGTGGCGGCCGAGCGGACGCGCAGCCCGGCCTTGTCGGCGAAGCGACGCAGTTCCTTTTCGGTGAAGCCGAGGTTGGCGTGGCCGTAGGCCTCGACGACGCTGCGGTGCTCGTGCTTGTCGAGGCTCGACAGCAACATGCGGCCGCCGGGACGCAGCACGCGCGCCGCTTCCGCCACCGCGACCGCGGGCCGCGTGGCGTAGGTCAGTGCGTGCATCAGCGCGACCAGGTCGAAGCTCGCATCGGCGAACGGCAGCGCGTGCATGTCGCCCTCGCGCACCTCGACGTTGGGCAGGCCGCGCAGGCGCTCGCGCGCGGCGGCCACGACGCGCGGGCTGGCGTCGATGCAGACGTACCGATGCGCGTGCGGAGCGAGCAGTTCGGCCAGCACGCCGTCGCCCGAGGCGATGTCGAGCACGTCGCCCGGCGCGAGCAGCGGGAGCGCGCTGCGCGCGAGGGCTTCCCATGTGCGGCCCGGCGAGTAGTGGCGCTCCATGTCGCCGGCGACGCTGTCAGCCCAGTTCTGGTCGGCGGCGCGCATCGCGAGTACCCCCGGCACGCGTTCCGCGTCCTGCCGCAGCAGCGGATCGTCGCTGCCGCTGCTGATCGACTGCCACAGGGCACGCTGGGCCGGATCGAGCGCGTCCTCGTCGAACCGGTAGTAGGCCGAGACGCCGGCGCGGCGGTCGCGGACCAGGCCGGCTTCCTTGAGCTTGGCGAGATGCGTCGACACGCGGGGCTGGGCGAGGCGCGTGATCGCCGACAGCTCGGCCACCGTGAGTTCCTCGCTCGCGAGCAGGCTGAGCAGGCGCACGCGCGTGGCATCGGCGAAGACACGCAACCGGCTCGACCAGCCTTCCAGGTCCATGTTCATCTTTCCATCGCGATCCAGAGATAAGTGTCGGCTCCGCGGGCTGCGGGGTCAAGGGCGGGCAACGAGCCGGCGCGGCGGTGGTCGGCTACCGCTTGCGACGATGGCGGCGAAGCAGGGCGGCCGTTCGCTACGGCTACAATGTGCGACTCGACTCGTCCCAACCGAGGTGCCGGCGTGGAGTTTGGTTTCACCGAAGAGCAGTTGATGATCCAGGACGTCGCCCGGCGCATCGCGCAGGAGAAGGTCGCGCCCAGCGCCGAACACTTCGACCGCTCAGGCGAATTCCCGCTCGAGAACATCCGCACGCTGGGCGAGAACGGCCTGATGGGCATCGAAGTGCCGGCCGAATACGGCGGCGCGGGCATGGACCCCGTCTCGTACGTGCTCGCCATGGTCGAGATCGCCGCGGCCGACGCCGCGCACTCGACCATCATGTCGGTCAACAACTCGCTGTTCTGCAACGGCATCCTGACCCACGGCACCGAGGCGCAGAAGCAGAAGTACGTGCGCGCGATCGCCGAAGGCAAGGAAATCGGCGCCTTCGCGCTGACCGAGCCGCAGTCGGGTTCGGACGCCACCGCGATGCGCTGCCGTGCGGTGAAGCAGGCCGACGGCTCGTTCGTGATCAACGGCAAGAAGAGCTGGATCACCTCGGGCCCCGTCGCCAAGTACATCGTCCTGTTCGCGATGAGCGAGCCGGAGAAGGGCGCGCGCGGCATCACCGCGTTCCTGGTCGACACGACCAAGCCCGGCTTCCACCGCGGCAAGACCGAACCCAAGCTCGGCATCCGCGCCTCGGCCACCTGCGAGATCGAGTTCGAGGATTACGTCGCGCAGGCCGACGAGGTGCTCGGCGAGGAGGGTCACGGCTTCAAGATCGCGATGGGCGTGCTCGACGCCGGCCGCATCGGCATCGCGTCGCAGGCCATCGGCATCGCGCGCGCCGCGTACGAGGCGACGCTGGCTTACGTGAAGGAGCGCAAGGCCTTCGGACAGCCGATCGGCACGTTCCAGATGACCCAGGCCAAGATCGCCGACATGAAGTGCAAGCTCGACGCGGCGACGCTGCTGACGTTGCGCGCGGCGTGGCTGAAGGGCGAGGGCAAGCGCTTCACCACCGAGGCGGCGGTCGCCAAGCTCACCGCATCCGAGGCGGCGATGTGGATCGCGCACCAGGCGGTGCAGATCCACGCGGGCATGGGCTACTCGAAGGAAATGCCGATCGAGCGCTACTTCCGCGACGCCAAGATCACCGAGATCTACGAGGGCACCAGCGAGATCCAGCGCCTGGTCATCGCCCGCCACGAGACCGGGCTGCGCTGACATGCCGCGCGCCCTCGTCCGCCGCGTGACCGTCGCCCGCGCATTCGCGGACGCCCGGTGCGCGGTGGTCGGCACGCTGCCGAATCGCATCCGCAGGTTCGGCGCGGGCCACGACGATCGTCGCCTGCAATTCCTCCAGCCGTTCCGCTGATTCACCCGACCACGACCAGGCCCGCGCGCGAGCGCGGGCCAAGTTTTTCATCGGTAACCCCTCATCGGAAGCCGTCCACGTCATGAGCACCCCCCGCAAATCCGTGTCCGTCAAACCCGCCAAGACCCCGGCCAAGGCGCCGGCCAAGCCCCGCGCCACACAGACCCAGCTGACGGCCGCCGCCTCCGGCGAGGGCGTCTCGCTCGAGCCGATCGTCGCCGCGCTCCACAAGCGCGTCGCCAAGGCGCAGCTGGCACAGGCCGAGGCCTTCCTGCGCGCGTTCTACCGCCGCATGAGCGTCGACGAATACGTGCAGCACAGTCCCGAGAACTGGGCGGCGCTGGCCAGCGAATTCCTCAACCTGGCGCACGCGCGCAAGCCGAGTGAGTCCAAGGTGCGCGTGTTCAATCCGTCCCTGAAGGACAGCGGTTGGGAGACGCCGCACACGGTCGTGCAGATCGTCAACGACGACATGCCCTTCCTGGTCGACTCGGTGATCATGGCGCTGGCCGAGCAGGGCATCGGCGTGCACGTGCTCGGCCATCCGGTGGTGCGCTTCACCCGCGACAAGGCCGGTCGCGTGACCGAGGTCGGCGAAGGCACGCCCGAGTCGCTGATGCATATCGAACTCGACCGCCAGCCGCTCGAGGCGATGGCGGGGATCGAGCGCGCCATCCGTTCCGTGCTGGACGACGTGCGGTCGATCGTGCGCGACTGGGAGGCGATGCGCGTGCGCATGCTCTCGATCGCCGACGACCTGGCGTCGCGCCGCATGCCGGTGTCCGAGGCTGGTCGCGCCGAAGCCCGCGAATTCCTGCGCTGGGCGGCGGACAACCATTTCACGTTCTTCGGCTACCGCGAGTACGAGGTCAAGGGCAAGTCGGGCGAAGAGATGCTGGTGCCGGTGGAGGCGTCGGGCCTCGGCCTGCTGCGTGGCAAGGAAAAGGGCCACGCGCGTCCGCTGAAGAGCCTGTCGGCGCACTACATGCCGCAGTCGGGTTCGGTCGACGCGCTGATCCTGACCAAGACCAACGCGCGCGCCACGGTGCACCGTCCGGGCTACATGGACTACATCGGCGTGTTGAGCTTCGACAAGGACGGCCAGCCGGTGCGCGAGGAGCGCTTCCTCGGCCTGTACACGTCGAGCGCGTACAACCGCCGTCCGTGGGAAATCCCGCTGGTGCGCCAGCGCCATGACCAGGTCATGCAGCGCTCGGGCCTCTCGCCCGTCGGCCACAGCGGCAAGGCGTTGCGCCACATCCTCGAGACGCTGCCGCGCGACGAGCTGTTCCAGTCGAATGAGGATGAGCTGTACCAGACCGCGACCGGCGTCCTCGGCCTGCAGGAGCGCGTACGCAGCAAGCTGTTCCTGCGTCGCGACCGCTACGGTCGCTTCTACTCGGCGCTGGTGTACATCCCGCGCGAGCGCTTCAACACCGACGTCCGGCATCGCATCGAGGCGCTGCTCAAGGGTTCGTTGAACGGCGAGCGCGTCGACAGCGCGGTGCAGGTCAGCGATTCGCCGCTGGCGCAGGTGCACCTGATCGTGCGCCCGAAGTCCGGCGAGGTCACCGAAGTCGACGTGCCCGCGTTGCAGGAGCAGCTGAACACGCTGGTGCGCAACTGGCAGGACGACCTGCGCGACCAGCTGATCGGCAGCGAAGGCGAGGAGCGCGGCCTGCAGATGGCCAAGCGCTTCGGCCGCGCCTTGCCGACCGGCTACATCGAGCAGGTCACCTTGCCCGTCGCGCTCACCGACGTCCGCAACCTGGCGGCGCTGACCGAAGGCGACAACCTGCGCCTGAGCCTGTGCCGCGCGCCGGCCGGTGGCGGGCTGCGCTTCAAGCTGTACCGCCTGCACGACGACATCCCGCTGTCCGACGTGCTGCCGGTGATGGAGAACCTCGGCCTGCGCGTCATCGCCGAGCATCCATACCGGCTGGAAGTCGGCGGCGACGTCGCCTACATCCAGGACTTCGAGGTCGAAGCCTCGACGCCCGACCTGGACGTCGCGCGCGTCGACGCGATCTTCTCGGACGCCTTCGCCCACGTCTGGCGTGGCGAGGCGGAGAACGACGGCTTCAACCGGCTCATCCTCGGCGCCGGCCTGACCTGGCGCCAGGTCGCGATGCTGCGCGCGTACTGCAAGTACCTGCTGCAGGTCGGCGTGCCGTTCTCGCAGTCGTACGTCGAAGCCACGCTGGGGCGCTACCCGCTGATGGCGCGCCTTCTGGTGGAACTGTTCGAAGCGCGCTTTGATCCGTCCACGGGCACCGAGAGCAAGGCCGAGATCCAGCAGGGTCGCGAGGCGTTCGCCCAGCAGCTGCAGAAGCTGGCGGGAGGCGATGTCGCCACGATGGGCATCCTCGAACCGGTGCTGCAGGCGCGCGCGGCGACGCGCGAGCGCCAGGTGGAGGCCACGCGCATGGCGCTGTTCGGCCTGATGGACCGCGTGTCCAGCCTCGACGAGGACCGCATCCTGCGCAGCTACATCGGCGTCATGGACGCCACGCTGCGCACCAGCTACTACCTCAACGTGCGCGGCCGTCCGCGCGCCGATGGCGGTCCGCGCGACTACGTCAGTTTCAAGCTCGACTCGGCGCGCGTGCCCGACCTGCCCAAGCCGCGTCCGTATCGCGAGATCTGGGTGTACGGCCCGCGCGTGGAAGGCGTCCACCTGCGCTTCGGCCCGGTCGCGCGTGGCGGCCTGCGCTGGTCGGACCGCCGCGAGGACTTCCGCACGGAAGTGCTCGGCCTGGTCAAGGCGCAGATGGTGAAGAACACCGTCATCGTGCCGGTCGGCTCGAAGGGTGGCTTCTTCTGCAAGCAGCTGCCGGACCCGGCCGCGAACCGCGACGCATGGTTCGCCGAGGGCGTGGCCTGCTACCAGCGTTTCATCAACGGCCTGCTCGACATCACGGACAACCTGGTCGACACCAAGGTCGTGCCGCCCGCCGACGTGGTCCGCCACGATGGCGACGATCCGTACCTGGTGGTCGCCGCCGACAAGGGCACCGCGACGTTCTCCGACATCGCCAATGCCATCGCCCGCGCGCATGGCTACTGGCTCGACGATGCGTTCGCCTCGGGCGGCTCCGTCGGCTACGACCACAAGGCGATGGGCATCACCGCCAAGGGCGCGTGGGAATCGGTCAAGCGCCACTTCCGCGCGCTCGGCCGCGACTGCCAGAAGGAAGACTTCACGTGCGTGGGCGTCGGCGACATGTCGGGCGACGTGTTCGGCAACGGCATGCTGCTGTCGACGCACATCCGCCTGGTCGCCGCGTTCGACCACCGCCACATCTTCCTCGACCCGAACCCCGATGCGGCGAAGTCCTTCAAGGAGCGCCAGCGCATGTTCGCGCTGCCTCGCTCGAGCTGGGAGGATTACGACCGCAAGCTGATCAGCAAGGGCGGCGGCATCTGGCCGCGCAGCGCGAAATCCATCCCGCTGTCGGCCGAGGCCAGGCTCGCGCTCGGCATCGACGCGTCCGTCGACGCCCTGAGCCCGACCGAGCTGATGAACGCCATCCTCAAGGCGCCGGTCGACCTGCTGTGGAACGGCGGCATCGGCACCTACGTCAAGGCGAGCAGCGAGACCAACGCCGACGTCGGCGACCGCGCCAACAACGCGCTGCGCGTCAACGGCAACCAGCTGCGCTGCAAGGTGGTGGGCGAGGGCGGCAACCTGGGCTTCACCCAGCTCGGCCGCATCGAGGCGCAGCTGGCCTCGGGCGTGCTGCTCAACACCGACTTCATCGACAACTCGGCGGGCGTGGACACCTCGGACCACGAGGTCAACATCAAGATCCTGCTCAACGCGCAGGTCCGCGCGAAGAAGCTGTCGCTGCCCGAGCGCAACAAGCTGCTGGCGTCGATGACCGACGAGGTCGCCGCGCTGGTGCTCAACGACAACTACCGGCAGAACCAGGCGCTGTCGCTCATGCAGCGCATGAGCCTGACGCGCCTGGGTTCCAAGCAGCACTTCATCCGCACGCTGGAGCAGCAGGGCCTGCTCGACCGCGCGATCGAATACCTGCCGTCAGATACTGAAATCGCCGAGCGCAAGGCGCGCGGGCTGGGCCTCACCCGGCCGGAACTTTCGGTGCTGCTGTCGTACAGCAAGCTGGTGCTGTTCCAGCAGCTGGTCGACTCCGACGTGCCGGAGGATGCGTACCTGTCGAAGGAACTGGTGCGTTATTTCCCCGAGCCGCTGCAGAAGAAGTACGCCAAGGCGATGGAACAGCACCGCCTGAAGCGCGAGATCATTGCCACCGCGGTGACCAACTCTATGGTCAACCGCATGGGCGCGACCTTCACCCTGCGCATGACCGAGGACACCGGCCGCACGCCGGGCGAAGTGGCGAAGGCGTACACGATTTCGCGCGAGGCGCTGAACGCGCGCGAGATGTGGGCGCAGATCGACGCGCTCGACGGCAAGGTGCCGGAGGACGTGCAGATCGATGCGTTGCTGGCGATCTGGAACCTGATCCGCGGGACCAGCCGCTGGCTGCTGTCGCGCCCGGGCGCGCTGCCACCGATCGCCGAAGCCGTGGAGCGCTACCGTGTTGCGCTCGACGAGATCCGCAAGGGCCTGCCGGGCCTGCTGCCGGGCAATCGCGGCAACGGCTATGGCACGCGCCTGCACTCGTGGCAGCAGCGCGGGTTGCCGGCAGCGCTGGCCGCGCAGCTGGCGGCGCTGCCGCTGCTTGATGCGGGCTTCGACATCGTCGAGCTCGCGCGCCAGCGCAAGCTGCCGGCCACCACCGTCGCGCGCGTGTTCTACGCGCTCGGCGACGCGCTGCACGTGCCCTGGCTGCTCGAGCAGATCGACGGCCTGCCGGTCGAGGGCCGCTGGCACGCGCACGCCCGCGGCGTGCTGCGCGACGAGCTGCGCGCGCAGCAGCGCGTCCTCGTGGGCCAGCTGCTGGTGGGCAGCGGCAAGCGCACGCCGGAACAGCGCCTCGCCGACTGGCTGCAACGCGACGACGCCCAGCTGCGCTTCACCCAGCAGATGTTCACCGAGTTGATGGCGCAGAAGACGCTGGATTACCCGACCGCGTCGGTCGCGGTCCGGCGCCTGGCGCAGATGGCCGAAGCAGAGGGCTGAGTCTTCGCCGATTCGCGATCCCGTTCGTGGACTGAACCACGAGCGGGGTCGACGGCCCATTGGCGACCCCAGGGCGAACGGCGAACATCGTCGAGCCGTTCTCGTTGACTTGTCGAACCATGAACGGCCGGCTGCAATGCCGCCGCCAGGGCGGCGCGGTATCCTCGCCGGTCAGCGAAGGAGCCGCCGATGAGCCCGATCCCCAGCCAGCCCCGTTTCGCCTTCCTTGCCAGCACCGCCGATGGCGCGCAGGCAGCGCAGGCATCGCTGGTGGAGCGTCATGGCCAGCATGCCCCGGACGAGGCGGACGTGCTCATAGCCCTGGGGGGCGACGGCTTCATGCTGCAGACGCTGCATCGGCACGGCAGCCTCGGCAAGCCGGTGTACGGCATGAAGCTCGGTTCGCTCGGCTTCCTGATGAACCACTACCACGAAGGCGACCTGCTGCCCCGCGTCGCCGCCGCGGAGCCCGCGGTGCTGCGGCCGCTGGAGATGCTGGCGCAGACCGAGTCGGGCGCCACCGTCGGGTCGCTCGCCTACAACGAAGTGTCGCTACTGCGGCAGACGCGCCAGGCGGCGCACCTCGCCATCGACCTCAACGGCAAGCCGCGCCTCGACGAGCTGATCTGCGATGGCGTGATGGTCGCGACGGCTGCCGGCAGCACCGCCTACAACTATTCGGCTGGCGGTCCGATCCTGCCGCTGGGCTCGAGCGTGGTCGCGCTGACGCCGATCGCCGCGTTCCGCCCCCGACGCTGGCGCGGCGCATTGTTGAAGTCGACCACCGAGGTGCGTTTCCGCGTGCTCGATCCCTACAAGCGTCCGGTCAGCGCCACCGCCGACTCGCACGAGGTGCGCGACGTGGTCGAGGTCACCATCCGTGAATCGCAGGATCGCACCGTGACCCTGCTGTTCGACCCCGAGCACAACCTCGAGGAACGCATCCTCAGCGAGCAGTTCGTCGTCTAGTCTCGCCTCGCGCGACAGGCTGGCGGATACTGCCCGCATGGACCCCATGCCGCCGGCTCCGGTCGATCCGCTGATCGTCGCGATCTCCTCGCGGGCGCTGTTCGACCTCGAGGACAGCCACGCGCTGTTCGAACGCGATGGGCTGGAGGCTTACGCGCAGTTCCAGCGGCTGCACGAGGACGACCTGCTGGCGCCGGGCATCGCCTTCCCGCTGGTGCGCAAGCTGCTGGCGCTCAACGTCGGCGCGCCACTCGATGCGCCGCGGGTCGAGGTGATCCTCATCTCGCGCAACTCCGCCGACACCGGCCTGCGCATCTTCAATTCGATCGAACACCACGGCCTCGCCATCCGCCGCGCGGCCTTCAGCAACGGCGCACCGCCGTACCCGTACATCCGTCCGTTCGGCGCGGACCTGTTCCTGTCGACGCACGGCGAGGACGTGCGCAGCGCGCTCGCCGCCGGCATCGCGGCGGCCACCATCCTGCCGGCCAAGGCGCCGCGCCAACGCTTCGACCAGCTGCGCATCGCATTCGACGGCGACGCGGTGATCTTCGGCGATGAATCCGAGCGCGTCTCGCGCGAAGGCGGCCTCGCGGCGTTCGCCGAACACGAGCGCAGCCGTGCCGGCGAGCCGCTGTCCGGCGGCCCGTTCCGTGGCTTCCTCGATGCGCTGCAACGCCTGCAGAAGGCGTTTCCCGCCGGCGACGATGCGCCGATCCGCACCGCACTGGTGACCGCGCGCTCGGCACCCGCGCACAAGCGTGTCATCCTGACCCTGCGCGAATGGGGCGTGCGCCTGGACGAGGCGTTGTTCCTCGGGGGTCGGCCGAAAGGCCCGTTCCTCGACGCGTTCGGCGCCGACATCTTCTTCGACGACTCGGAGCACAACATCGTGTCGGCGCGCGACCACGTCGCCGCGGGCCACGTGCCGCACGGCGTCGCCAACGTGCAGGACTGATCGCCCGGCTTGAACCCGCGCGATGAAGCGTCATCGCCCGGTTGCGTATCGACATGCGCGTCCTCGCTCATCCTGGCTTCGCGCGACTTACACCGGGCGAGACCTTCCTCGAGCGTTGAAGGAACTAGCCGTTGCGCAGCTGCAGCGACACCGCGGACGCGTCCTTGCCCTCGCTCCACGCGACGATGCGCCCTTCGATCCTGCGGAACACCAGGTCGAGGCAGTGCGCGCCCACGCGCAGGCCGCGCAATGCAACCTGGTCGATGCCGAGCGGCAGCTGCGGATGGTCGATGCGGATCTCGTTGGCCCAGCCGTCCACCTGCACGCCTAGGCAGGACTGCAGCAGCATGAAGGCGGCGCCCGCGGC
>Ga0207644_10002295_pt1 | contig 12403 bp, 6 predicted proteins | sample KBSS73metaG_FD_184326 | JGI IMG/M metagenome (GOLD analysis project Ga0207644, IMG submission 184326) | Switchgrass rhizosphere microbial communities from Kellogg Biological Station, Michigan, USA - KBS S7-3 metaG (SPAdes) (version 2) | ecosystem: Host-associated > Plants > Roots > Rhizosphere >... | reverse complement strand
CGTCGACGGTCGGCGCCGCGAATGCCTGCATCGCCCGCTGGCGCAGCGCCTTGCCCGACTGGGCCTGCGCCTTCAGGTCGGTCGCGGCGGCGACGGCGATCTGCTTGATCTGCGCCCGTTGCGCGTCGCTCGCGTTGAGGCCGTCGAGCATGTGGTCGATCATGCGGCCCATGTGCTCGGGCGAACCGCGGAACATCAGCATCGATCCGCCGCCCATGCCGCCGTGCATGCCGCCCATGCCATGGTGCATGCCTTCCATGCCGCCGTGCATGCCGCGCATCCCGGGACCGGACTCGCCGCCACGCGGCCACGCCATGCCGGGACCTCTTTCGCCGGCCGAGGCCGGCGGCGCCGGCTGCGCCCACGCCGACAGGCTCAACGCGGCGAGGAGCGCGAGCACCGTGCCGATCATCATCATCTGGAGGCGCCGCGCGGCCGATGCCGATGCCGATGCGATTGCGACCTGCTTGCTCATCACTGCTCCTTCACCCGGTCATCGGGGACTGCAATGATGCTGATCGCGGGCAGTGAGGCCAGGGTGGCCGGGGGGTAAAGATCTGTGAATCCGCCGACGACGGGCCGAGGGCCCGGTCATCGCAAAAGGCGACGATCGGCGGCGGCGAGCAGCGCCCGGTTGGTGGCGTTGCGTTCGAGGAAGCCGGCACGAAACGCCTCCGGCACGTGCGGCACGGCGACGCGCCGGATCCATTGCGCGCCCTGCGCCGCAGCGAGCAGCGCCTCGTCGCCGTCGCCGCTGGCCTCGAACACCTGCGTGGCGATATGCCAGGCCTCGGCGACGTAGAGATCGGACGGCTGCAGCGTCGCGAGCTGGGCGGTCAGCTCGCGCATCGCCGCGGCGGCCGGCGCGACGTCGCCGGCGCGGCTGAGCGCGCGCGCCCGCAGCAGGCGCGCCTTGAGGGCGACGCCGGCGAACTCGAGCGCCGAAGCGGTCGCGACGACCTCGTCGCAGCGTTCGATCGCGCGCCGCGCGTCGTCGTCGCCGATCGCGCTCTCGAGCAGGACGTGCATGCGCACGTGCGGGTCGGCGCCCGCGCTCAGCTCGGCGAGCGCTCGCTCCATGTGCGCCGCACCCGAGCGACCGAGCGAGCGCTCGAGGCGCGCCGCAAGCGTCGCGCCGCGCGCCCGCACATGATCGATCGACGGCGCCTCGTAGGCGAGCGTCTGCTGGGCGCGCGCGGGCTGGCCGAGCTCGATCAGGATCTGCGCCTTGTGATTCGAGGCGACGGCGATCCAGAGCACCTGGCGATCACGCTGGAAGCTGGCGATCGCCGCGTCGAGCCGCTCGAGGGCTTCGCCGTAGCGGCCGCTCATCCCGCAGTAGAGGCCGACATAGGTCTGGACGACGGCGCCCTCGGGTCCGTCGGTCGTGCCGAGCTGCTCCTGCAGGGCGAGCGAGCGGTGCGCGAGCGCGAGCGCATCGCCGACATCGCCGAGGTTGCCCTGCACGGTCGCGAGGTTGGACGTGAGCGTCGCCAGCTCGGCGATGTCGCCGAGCGCCTCGGCATTCTCGATCGCCCGGCGCAGCGCGAACGCGGTGTCGCGCAGGCGCCGCGACGCGTTGAGCACGTAGGCGTAGTCGGCCCAGAAGTGGCCGCGCTGCTCGACGCTCGCGTCGCCTTCGACGAGTGCGCGGTACGGCTCGATCACCGCGAGCGCTTCCTTGGCCCGCCCGGCCTGGGCGAGGCCGACTGCGTGCAGCCGCCCGGCCTCGAATCCGGGCCAGGGCGAGTCGAAGCCGCGCGCCAGCGCCGCGGCCTGGACCGCGGCGGCGATGCCGGCGGGATGGTCGGCGGCCATCAGCGCGGCCGTCGCCTTCGCGGTCAACGCGGCCGCCCGCTGCTTGTCGCTGCGCGCGGCCGCGAGCAGCGCGTCGATCACCGTCGCCGCGTGCGTCACGCCGCGCACGACGATGGTCGCGTGGACGCTGTCGCAGCGCGCATCGAAAGCGGCGTCGGCGTCGCCGCAGCGATCGAAGGCGTCGGCGGCGACGCGCCAGCACTCGACCTCGTGGCTGCGCTGCGACGCGCCCTGCGCGCGCCGCGCCGCGGCGGCGTAGGCCGCGCCGGCGCGCTGCCACTCGGCCGCGCCGGCCCAGTGCGGCGCGACGCTGTCGGGCAGCGCGGCACGCGCCTCGAGCTGCAGCGCGATGCGCCGGTGCAGCAGGCGCGCGATCGGCTCGGGCACCGACGCGCGCGTCGCCTCGAAGACGATGTCGTGCGCGAACGCGCCGTCGCGAAAGACCTGCGCCGTCTCGAGCTCGCGCCAGGGCTCGGCGATGTCGAGCGGGTGCGCCTCGAGGACGGCGACGGCGAGCTCGGCGCTGAAGTCGGGCCCGGTCAGCGCCGCGACGCGGGCGAGGCGAAGCGCCTCGCTCGAGAGCTGGCCGAGGCGGCGCTCGACCAGCGCGCCGACGCTCACCGGCTGCGGCAGGCGGGCGCCGCTGGCGAGGCCGCTCGCGCTGCCGCGCAGGACGAGATCCTTCAGCGTCTCGAGCGCGAACATCGGATTGCCGCCGGTGTGGCGCAGCAGCGCGGAGGCGAGCTGGTCGACGTCGAATTCTGCGAGGCCGAGCGAGGCGACCAGCGCGGCCAGCTCGGCGGCGTCGAGCGGATCGACGACGGTGGTCTCGACCCGCCCGGACTCCTCGAGCGCGCTCTTCAGGCGCGCTACCGCTGCCGCGGCATCGACCGGCCGCATCGCGAAGCCCCACTGCAGGTCGGCGAGCGTCGCCGACTCGACGAGCGACTGCAGCAGGTCGATGCTCGCGTCGTCGGCGAAGTGGAGGTCGTCGACGACCACCGCGATCAGGCCGTGCGCCGTCGCATCGGCGAGCGTCGCCTGGACGGCGCGCTGCAGCAGCAGGCGCTGCGCTTCGCCCGCCAGCGCCGCGGCGTGGCCGAGCTCGGGCAGGACCAGCGCGAGCGCCTCGCTGCGCGGCGCGTCGACGACCGGATGGCGCGCCAGCACGGCGCGAAGCAGCCGGGCCAGCGTCGCGTAGGCGATGCCGGCGTCGCCGGGACGCGAGCGCGCCGCGACGATGCCGTCGGGCGCGACTTCAGGGGGCGCGATTTCAACGCGCGTGACTTCAACGCGCGCCACTTCGGCGGTCGCGACTTCAGCGGGAGCGACTTCAGCGGGCCCTGCCGCACCCGGCTCGGCGCCGATCAGCTCGCGCAGCAGCCGGCTCTTGCCGATGCCCGCCTCGCCGACGAGCAGGAACGCGCGCCGGTTCGCCCAGGCGTGCTGCAACGCCGCGAGCTCGCGCCTGCGGCCGATCAGGCGCGGCGGCCGTAGCAGGCTCGCCGGAACGGTCGGGCGACGTGCCGGCACCGGGGCGACGGCGCGCTCGATCGTCGCCATCAACTCGATCGTCTCGGCCGACGGTCGCGCGCCGAGCTCGTCCTTCAGGCGTTGCTCGAATCGCTCGAAGGCGGCGATCGCCGAGGCGCGATCGCCGCGCAGGTAGTGCAGGCGCATCAGGCGGCGCTGCGCGTGCTCGGCGAGCGGATCGATCGCGACCAGCTGCTGCGCGTAGACGAGGCCGCGCGCGAGCGCGCCATCGTGCTCGCAGCGCGCCGCGGCCGCGGCGAGCGCGTCCGAGCACCTGGCGCGCCAGTCGCGCCGCTGCGCCTGCAGCCACTCGGCGAGCTCGGGCAGGCCGGCGTAATCGTGGTCGCCGAGCAGCTCGCCGATGGCCGCGTGCTCGTCGCGCGCGATCCGCTCGAGCGCCGCCGGCAGGTCGGTGTGCACGTGCGCCGAGAGCTGCAACAGCGCGCCGCCGGCAACCAGCGGCGCGCCGGCCTCGCGACGCAGCCGATAGAGCCGCTGGCGCAGGCTCGTGTCCGCCTGGCGCGCCGTCGACGCCGGCCAGAGCAGCGCGCCGAGACGATCGACGCGGATCGGCCCGGCGAGCGCGGCCAGGCACAGCAGGGCGGCGTCCTTGGCCGAGAGCACGAGGCGGCGTGTGCCGATCTCCAGCGCGGGCGCGCCGAGCAGGACGAGGCCGATCGACGTCGCCGCCGGCGCATCGTCGGCGAGAGGCGCGGCGGACACGGTCGATGTCATCGAACGCGATTCTGGGCGCGCCGCCGCGTTCGGCCAATCGCGAAAGCAGATCGGGTCGCGAGCGGCTGCGACGCGGTAACGACGCGGTAACGGGCGCGCGCCTACCGTGGCGTCCGGACCGGGTTCGCGGGGTGGCCACGCCATCGCGGCAACCCGCCAGACCCGAAGGGAGGGCACCATGTTCCGCGCACCCGTCTCGAGGTCCATCCTGGCGGTTGCCGCCGTCGTTGCCGGGCTCGGCACGACGCACGCGGCGAACGTCAGCTGGGTCGGCCCGAACCTCTCGTTCTGGGATCTCGCGGTCAACTGGAGCGCCGGCCTTCCCGGCGCCGCCGACGACGTCCTTCTCGGCGGGTTCGAAACCGAGTTCCGCAGCGGCAACGTCGCGGTTCGCTCGTTCACGGGAACGGGCCTCCTGCACGTCAGCGGCGCCACGTTGCAGGCGACCACGGCGTCGTCGATCGGCGGCCTCGCGCTCGCGGGCGGCTCGCTCGGCAGCGGCGCCACCCTGGCGGTCGCGGGGCCGTCGACCTGGACCAGCGGAACCCTCTTCGGCGCCGGCAGCACGAGCTTCGCGAGCTCGCTCGCGATCAGCGGCGCGGCGAACAAGCAGATCAGCGGCGGCCTGACCGTGAATGCCGGCAACACGACGTGGTCGGGGAACACCGGGGCCAACAACAACTCGATCGCGTTCGCCAACTCGAGCACCTTCAACAACACCGGGACCTTCACCGATTCCAACGCGCTCGCGAGCTCGATGACCGGCGTCGGCACGTTCAGCAACGCGGGGACGTACAACAAGCAGTCGAACACCGTGAGCACGCTGGCGGTCGCCTTCAACAACACCGGCACGGTCAACGTCAATGTCGGCACGCTGCTTCCGTCCTCGAGCGGGACGAGCAGCGGCACCTTCAACATCGCCAACGGCGCGACGCTCGAATACCGCAACGGCAGCCACACGCTGAACAACATCACGACGACGGGAGCCGGCACCTTCGCGGTGACGACCGACAACGTCGGCGCCGACGCGGTCGTCACCCTCAACGGCGGCACGCTGACGAGCGCGTTCCTGCTCGGCGGCAGCACGCTGAACGGGACCAACCAGGTGTTCCAGGGCGCAGCGACGTGGACCGGCGGCACCCTCACCGGGGCAGCGAGCACGACCTTCGCGAGCTCGCTCGCGATCACCGGCGCGAACGGCAAGGTCATCAGCGGCGGCCGCACCGTCAACGCCGGCAACACGACGTGGTCGGGCAACACGTCCGCCGGAACCAACGCGATCACGTTCGCCGGCGCCAGCATCTTCAACAACACCGGCACCTTCACCGATTCCAACGGCTTCGCCAGCCCCATGAGCGGTGCCGGCACGTTCAACAACAGCGGCACGTTCATCAAGCTGTCGAACACCGACACCACGCTCGCGCTGACCTTCAACAGCACGGGGACCGTCAACGTCAACGCCGGCACGCTGCTGCCGGCCGGCGCCGGGACGAGCAGCGGCACCTTCAACATCGCCAACGGCGCGACGCTCGAATACCGCAACGGCAGCCACACGCTGAACAACATCACGACGAGCGGCGCCGGCACCTTCGCGGTGACCTCCGACAACGTCGGCGCCGACGCAGTCGTCACCCTCAACGGCGGCACGCACACGACCGCGTTCCTGTTCGGCGGCAGCACCCTGACCGGAACGGATCAGCTCTTCCAGGGCCGGGCGACCTGGACCGGCGGCGCCCTCACCGGCGCGGCGAGCACCACCTTCAACAACGACGTGACGATCTCGGGGCCGAACACCAAGGTGGTCTCGGCCGGGCGGGTGGTCAACCTCAACGCGACGACGACCTGGACCGGCAACACCGGCGCGAGCAACAACTCGATCCAGTTCGCGAGCGGCGGCACGATCAACAACAACGGCACCTTCATCGATGCCAACCCGTTCGCGTCCTTTCTCGAGCACAACGTCGGCGGGCCGCACAACTTCAACAACATCGGCACCTACAACAAGACGGCCAACACCATCACGACCGTCGACATCGGCGTGGCGTTCAACAACACCGGAACCGTGAACCTGAACGCCGGCATCTTCCGACCGAGCGGCGGCGGGACCAGCACCGGCGTGTTCAACATCGCCGCCGGCGCGACCCTCAACTTCCTCGACGGCACGAGCACACTCAACAACGCCACGACCCAGGGCGCCGGCACGTTCCTGATCAGCACCGACAACGTCGGCGCCGACGCGTTCGTCAACGTCAACGGCGGCACCCACACGACCCCGTTCGTCCTGAGCGGCAGCACGCTCTCGGGCGGCGACCACACCTTCCAGGGAATCGCGACCTGGAGCGGCGGCGCGATCAGCGGGGCCGCCAGCACGACCTTCGCCAACAACGTGGCGATCACCGGCGCGAACACCAAGGTCGTCTTCGGCGGGCGCGTCGTCAACCTCAACGGCACGACGACCTGGAGCGGTAATACCGCCGACAACAACAACGCGATCCAGTTCTGGAACGGCGGCACGATCAACAACAACGCCACCTTCAACGACGCCAACGCGTTCGCCTCGTTCATCGAGCACAACGTCGGCGGGCCGCACAACTTCAACAACAACGGCGTCTACAACAAGACCTCGAACACGGTGACGACGGTCGATCTCGGCGTGGTGTTCAATAACTCGGGAACGCTCAACGTCAACGCCGGCACGATGCGCTTCTTCTCCGGCACGCAGGGGCCGACCGGAACGATCAACGTCGCCGCCGGCGCGACCTACCAGCACGATGCGGTCAGCACGGTGGGCCGACTCGTCACGGCCGGCAACACGGCGCTCTCGAACCGAAACCTCACGGTATTCGGCGACTACGACAACGCCAACTTCGGCGTCGGCAACGCCTTCAACGCGCATGCCAATGTCACCGGCACCGGGCTCATCGTCGCGGCGGGAACGCCGGGCAGCGCGCAGGTGCTGACCGGCACCGGCCTGCCGACGGAATCGAGCCTAACCGGCGGAACGACCGCGGCGCCGACGCTCACGATCGGCAACGTGCGCGTCGGCGACAACGCGCTTGCGTACCAGATCGCGAACGGCAACACCGGTGGGCCGGCGATCCGTGGCGCGATCCAGACCACCGTCGGCGGCGCGAACATCACCGACGCGCGCCTCTCGGGCAGCGGCGTGACGGCGGCCAACTTCGGCCCGATCGCGCCGGGCGCGAATGCCGGCTTCGTCGTCAACTTCAACGCGCCGACGGCCGGGGCGCTCGCGCCGCTCACCGGTCAGGTGGTGCGCGTTGCCAACAACTTCGACAACGTCGCCGAGCAGAACCTGAGCATCGTGCTCGGCAACGGCGCCGCGGCGTACAAGCTCGCGGCCGGCCAGCTCAACACGCCGAGCCTCAACTTCGGCACGGTCCAGGTCGGCCAGTCGGTGTCGACCCTGCTCAGCGTGACGAACATCGCCACGGGCCCGGCCGGCTTCGTCGAAGACCTCAACGCCCGCTTCGGCGCCAGCAGCGGCACGGGCGCGAACCTGATCAGCGGCAGCGGCAGCTTCGCCAATCTCGTCGCCGGCGCGACCAACGGCAGCGCGCTGCGGGTCAACGTGAACACCGCGGCGGCCGGCGTGGTGAACGGCGCGATCGCCGTCAACTACTTCAGCGCCGGCGCGGTCAATGGCGTGAGCAACGGGCTCGGCGAGCTCGGCGTCGGCGCGTCGCCGTTCGGCGTGACCGGGACGATCCAGGCGGTCGGCAACATCATCAACCAGGCGTCGCCGCAGGTGAACACGCCGACCGTCAACCTCGGCAACGTTCGCGTCGGCGCCGCGTCGCCGACGCAGGCAATCAGCATCTCCAACACCGCCACGACGGCGCCACAAGCGGCGCTGAACGCGACCATCGCGGCGGGAGCGCCGATCACCGCGACGGGCGCCTTCAGCGGCCTCGCGCCGGGTGCGACCGACAGCGCCGGCCTCGTCGTCGGCATGCAGACCGGCAGCGCCGGCGCGAAGAGCGGCACGGCGACCGTCACGTTCGTCTCCGACGCGAGCAACGTCGGCGGCTGCGCACCGAACTGCCAGCTCGCGATCGGCACGCGCGACATCAGCGTCAGCGGCAACGTGTACCGCCTCGCCAGCCCGACGCTCGACCCGACCACGGTGAGCGTGGCGGCGCGCGTCGGCGACGCCGGCCCGCACGTGCAGCTCGCCGTCGGCAACGCGTCGCCCGACGCGTTCACTGAGCGACTGAACGCGAGCTTCGGCCCGGTCGCCGCCGGCTTCGTCGGCAGCGGCGCGGTGACCGGTCTCGACGCAGGCGCAAGCAGCAATGCCCTCGGGCTGGCGCTCAACACGGCGGCCGCCGGCACGTACGGCGGCACGGCGCGCGTCGACTTCGTCTCGAGCGGCGCCGGCACGACCGGCGCGCCCGACGCGAGCGTCGGCAGCCGCGATGTCGCCCTGGCCGGCCGCGTCTACACGCCGGCGATCGCGCAGCTCGACACGACGGTGGTCGACTTCGGCATCGTCCACACGGGCGACGTCGTCGGCGCCCGCAACGTGTCAGTGACGAACGCCGCCGCGCTGGCGGCGCCGAACGACGTCCTCGTCGGCGCGCTGACGAGCAGCGGCGCCGGCCCCTTCGCGGCGAGCGGAAATCTGGCCGGCGTCGCCGCGCAGGCGAGCGACCACACGAGCCTCACGGTGACGTTGGGAACGGCCAACGCGGGCATCTTCAACGGCAGCGCCAATGCGTCGTTCGCCAGCCACGATGCCGAGCTCGCCGATCGCGTTCTCGCCGGCGCGTCGGTGACGCTGAAGGCGCAGGTCAACAATTTCGCCGAGCTCGCCCTGGCTCGTCTCGCCGGCGCGGGGTCGCTCTCATCGACAGGTGGCGGCTACACGCTCGACTTCGGCACGATCGCGCTCGGCTCGCACGGCACGATGGCCGAGCTCGGCATCTTCAACGTCGCCACCGGGCCGGCCGATCTGCTCAACGGCACGTTGCTGCTGGGGCCCGGCTCGGGCTTCGCGTTCACGGGCTTCGGCCCGTTCAGCGACATCGCCGCGGGCGCCAGCCAGGGCGGCTTCGACATCGCCTTCGACGGCGCGTCGCTCGGCAGCTTCAGCCAGACCGTGACGATCTCCTGGTTCGGCTCGAACGCCGGCGGCTACCGCGGCCCGGCGTTCGACACCACGCTCGTGCTGCACGGCACGGTTGACGCGATCGCGGCGGTCCCCGAGCCGGAAACGTATTTGCTCATGGCGATCGGCATCGTGACCGTGTGGGCGGCGCGGCGGCGCAGCGCGCGTCGGCAGGCATTCGGGCGCTGAGGCGGAACCCCTAGCCGGCCTCCAGCCCCGCGGCTTTCGCGCCAGCGATGCAGATCTCCTCGTCTTCGTCGCCCGTTCCTCCGCTGGCGCCGACGGCGCCGATGACTGCGCCGGTAGCGTCCTTCACCAGGACGGCGCCGGTCTGCGGGATGAACTTGCCCTGGCCGGTGGCCGCCAACGCGCCGAAGAACGCGGGCAGCTCCTTGGCGCGCTGGGTCAATACCCGGGAGGCGGCGCCCATCGCGATCGCCGCCCACGCCTTGCCGGTGGCGATGTCGATGCGGAACATGCTCGCGCCGTCCTGGCGCTGTGCGCTCTTGACGTGGCCGGCCTCGTCGAGGACGACCACCGCCATGGGCTTGTAGCCAGCCCGCGCCGAGTGCTCGAGCGCGCGAGCGATGATCTGGTTCGCTTGGTCGAGCGTCATGGCCATGTCGAGAGGTCCTTTCGTGAGCTTGCCGGTCGAGGCAGGCCGCTATTATTTGCCGATCAACCCGGGCAAGCGCCTCCACGAGGAATCCGTCGATGTCTCGCCGCACGCTGAACCTCGACGACGCGCTCCATCGCTATCTGCTCGCCCACTCCGTCCACGAGCATCCGGCCCAGACGGCTCTGCGCGAAGCGACCGCCGCGTGGCCGCGCGCGGGCATGCAGATCTCGCCGGAGCAAGGTCAGCTGCTCGCGTTCCTGATTCGCCTGATCGGCGCGAGGCGGGCGATCGAGGTCGGCGTGTTCACCGGCTACAGCGCGCTGACGACGGCGCTCGCGCTGCCCGCCGATGGCCGCCTGCTCGCATGCGACATCAGCGACGCCGATGTGCGCCTCGGTCAGCCTTTCTGGGCCGAGGCCGGCGTCGCCGGCAAGATCGAGCTCGTCGTCGCGCCGGCCCACCTCACGCTCGCAGCGAGATTGGCCGCCGGGGAGCGCGGCCAATACGACTTCGCCTTCATCGACGCGGACAAGGCCCGCTACGACACCTACTACGAGCTCAGCCTCGAGTTGCTGCGCAGCGGCGGCCTGATCGCGATCGACAACGTGCTCTGGGGCGGACGCGTGGCGCAGCCGGCGGCCGGCGACCGCGACACGGAAGCGCTGCAGATGCTCAATGCCAAGATCTACCGCGACGAGCGCGTCGACGCGGCGATGCTGCCGATCGGGGACGGCCTGACTCTGGCGCGAAAGCGCTAGCAGCGGCAGCGCGAGAAGCCACAAGGAGGTCCGAGCCTGGTCAACGCCTCAGGCGTTGGCAAGCACGGACTTGACGTGACGAGCGCGCGGATACCGGAGTCGGTGCACTCGCGTCCGTAGCCCGAGTTCTTGATGCCGCCGAACGGCCTTCGAGCAATGGATCCAAGAACGACCCTGCCATCATCGATATACCGGCGGCGACGCAGGGATCGGCCCTCGCAACTGCGCTCCGTTCGATTCAAGCGTCAACCATCGAGCGACAGCTGTTCGGCGTGTCGATGCGAACGACGGGTTTCAGGCATGGCGATCGGAAGCGGGGGAACCTGCAGTCGACCCGCAGTTGACGATCGAATGCGTGAAATCGACGCCGCAGAGCCGACCTGGCTAAACCAAGCAGGGTAGGAGGCGGTTCGGCGCGATCCAGCTCGCAAATAACAGTTGACTTGGTAGCCCCAGAGCATCAACGTAGGTGTCGGCAACGGAATTCGTTGCTGCAAGGGGTGCCTTCATGACGATCTCGATGGCTCACTCGTGTACCTCGCTCCGATGTGTAGTACTGCGGGCCCTGAAAGCAGCTGCTGTCGGCTCTGCGATTGCGCTTGCTTCGTGCCAGACGACGACTCCTCTGACGTGGTCTGTTCCCGCCGACGCATCGACAAAGGTCGTGAACGGATACCCGCTGGCCTACAGCTCGCGTGGAACCGGCCCCACGGTCGTATTTGTTGGAGGCGTGCTAACCGACTACCGAGTGTGGCGGGGCCCGCTTGAGTCGTGGGAATCTAACTTTCGTGTTGTGGCAGTGAGTCCGCGCCACTTCTATCCTGAGAAGTGGGATGGCAAGAGCTCCGACTTCACCGTTGCTCAACACGCCAAGGATTTGGGCGCCTTCATCGAATCCCTGGGTGCTCCGGTATACCTAGTCGGTTGGTCCTACGGTGCACACATCGCCTACGAGGCTGCGCACGCGCGTCCGGATCTCGTGAAGAAGCTGGTTCTTGTAGAAGCGCCGCTCGACTCACTGCTCGCCACGTCGGGCGCAAACCCAAATGCAGTGCGAATTGAGCGGGCTGACGCAACGGCAAAATACTTCGAACGGGGTGATGTCGACGGTGGGTTGAACTATTCCGTCGACGGGATCAACGGGTCCGGCGCCTGGGCTGCCACGCCTGAGGTGCGTCGCCAGCTGCTTCGCGATAATGCATGGACGGTGGTCGGCATCGGAAGAGAGGAGCCGGCGCGAGTAACGTGCGCTGACTTTGGCTCACTCAAGATGCCAGTACTCTTGGTACAAGGTGAGTTGACGACGCCGCGCTTCCGTCAGATCGTTGCCGAAGAGTCGCGTTGTCTGCCGCAAGCCGAGGTCGTGACGATCCCAAAGGCCGGGCACCCGAGTCCTATTCTCAATCCCGGAGCCTTCAAGGATGCGGCCACGGCTTTCCTCCTGCAGTGAAATGGGCGCGATCGAACAGCGCAACGGCCGTCTGGCCGCCGAGGTCAAGGTGAGCGCCACGAGCGAACATCGCAGCGATTCGTAGACCGCCCGACCCATCAGCGACATTCGCGATCAGGGATTGATCGCCGAACACCAGTCACTCTCTCGCCGACCTGCAAACGGCCAAAGGCGGGCCGAGCCTAAGCAAACCCCTGCTGCTAGCCCCTACGTGAGCACGCCGATTCGCTCGCGCGGCCGGCGGCTCGCAATCACTACTTGGACCCGATCGGTCGACTCCGGCCCCGCTGCTTTGGCGCGCTGACCTGATCCGACCTAGGTGGCTCGCGACGGCCGTGTTGGCGCGCAATTGCCTCGAG
>Ga0207644_10002294_pt1 | contig 12410 bp, 12 predicted proteins | sample KBSS73metaG_FD_184326 | JGI IMG/M metagenome (GOLD analysis project Ga0207644, IMG submission 184326) | Switchgrass rhizosphere microbial communities from Kellogg Biological Station, Michigan, USA - KBS S7-3 metaG (SPAdes) (version 2) | ecosystem: Host-associated > Plants > Roots > Rhizosphere... | reverse complement strand
GGGAGCCTCGGCAATATAAAAACTGATTTGAGCCCATCAGTATAAGAATACAATGCCAGGTTTTTCCCTTTTTGCAATACCTTGAAAAATGCTGTCACCATGCTCATACTAGTGTCTCTTGAATATGCCATGTGGCCCACATCGATAGCATCCATAGAAACAGGCCCGGTATAACGGACATAAGTTTCGAATTTATTAATGGCGAAAAAAGCAACTTCAGCAAGTGTGTACTGATGGGGTTTAGCGTCGTCAATAGTAGTTTTAAAATTAATTGAATTAGGATTTGAATGCCATTCCCGGTAATCAATAAAGCCTTTTAAGGTATCACCTTTCAGATCGACAACATAACCCGGTTTGTAATTGCTTTGTGCGTAAGATAATGTGGGTAATACAATTACCGCGAGGATTGCTTTGTAAAGATTTCTCATGTGACAAGGTGTTAACCAGTAAAAATAATCTCCTAAAATAATCATTTTCACTATAAATCCTAATTCAGACTAATCATAAATAACAATTTGATATTCAAAAAGATAATCATACCCGTACTTTTATTCTATGCATCACGAACATCATTTAAAAAGCTCAGATACCATCAAAGATATTGTAATAGGCATGTCTGACGGCTTAACCGTTCCGTTTGCTCTGGCAGCAGGGTTAAGCGGAGCCACTGCCGCATCAGGCATTGTAGTAACTGCGGGCATAGCTGAAATTGTAGCCGGATCGATAGCCATGGGACTTGGTGGATTTTTGGCCGGAAAAACGGAGGCCGATCATTACAACTCCGAATTAAAAAGAGAATATGATGAAGTAGAACGGGTTCCGGAGCAGGAAAAAATGGAGGTACGGGAAGTATTTGCCGGTTTTGGCATATCCGGGCATTTACAACATGAAATCGCTGAGGAAATGGCAAAAGATAAAGATGCCTGGGTCGATTTTCTGATGCGTTATGAATTGGGGCTGGAGAAACCCGAAGCAAACCGTGCCAGGCAAAGCGCAGTTACCATCGGGATATCTTATATTGTTGGCGGTATTATACCCTTGTCGCCCTATTTTTTCATACACGACTCGCAGCAGGCTTTATATTACTCCTGTGCTATCACTTCTATCTGCCTGTTTGTATTTGGATATTTCAAAAGCAAAGTTACCGGACAGCCACCATTTGCAGGCGCCTTAAAAGTATTGATCATTGGTGCGCTTGCCGCCGCAGCGGCATTCGGGATGGCGAAGTTGATAAATGGGGGTTAACTGGTTGATTAAGTTGATTGAGTTAAGTGGTTAAAGCGTTTAATAATCCAACTAAAATCTAATCAATTTATCAATTTGTTCATTGGTAAACTTCAAGGTGTCTTCTTTAAAGAAATTACCTTCTGCGTCCAGTTCCTTGTGTACTGACGGGATATGGATTTTTAATGGCATTACATGCAGATGAATGTAATTGCAGATACCTGTAAAATGGTCTACCCCACGGATATTACCATACCTACCAGATGACACACCTATTAATGCTGCTTTCTTTTCGTAAAAACTTTCGGGGAAGGAACAAGCGTCAATAAATACCTTGAGTATCCCCGGGAAGCTGCCATTGTATTCTGGGATAACAAACAGGAATTTATCTGTTTTCGTAACAATATCCTGAATAGATTCAAACTCTTTGCTTCGTTTCCCATAAAGATCAGTTTCGATCAGGTTAGGAGGTAATTCCGACAGGGATAATAATTCAGCATCAGCGCCTTTTTCCTTTAATTTCCGTTGGTAATATTGGGCAACTTTGAACGTTGAACTTCCGGGACGATTAGTTGATGATATGATGGTGATCATTTTTTAATTAGTGAATGAGTAAGTTAGTGAATGAGTGAATTTAATAAGAGTTTATTGGCTGAAATCGTAAAAATTCTTAAATCATGAAAATCATGTTCAAATCATTCGCTAATTCACTCATCCACTAATTCACTAATTGTTTTGTTTGTAATTTGCCATAAGCTGTGGATTTCTGTATAGTTAAAATATGTATCTTTAGCCCGGTAAGTTACCTTTGCGAAGGTAGAAATTTCTGCTTTTATTTTGCGTTGGTATAAACCTACACCTGTAAAAAAATTGGAACACACGAATGAGTAAAATTATTGCTTTAGCCAACCAAAAAGGCGGCGTAGGAAAAACTACATCCTCCATAAACCTGGCTGCAAGTTTGGCAGTTCTGGAATACAAAACACTACTGGTTGATGCCGATCCGCAGGCAAATTCAACGTCAGGTATAGGCTTCGATCCGCGCACCATCAAGAATAGCATTTATGAGTGTATCATCAACGATATTGATGCGCATGAAGCTATTCAGAAAACTGAGACCCCTAATCTTGATTTACTACCGGCACACATCGACCTGGTAGGTGCCGAGATAGAAATGATCAACCTGGTGGACCGGGAATACAAAATGAAAGCCGTGCTGGAAAGTGTACGCAACGAGTATGATTTCATCATTATAGATTGCTCGCCATCATTGGGCCTGATCACAATTAATGCGTTAAGCGCAGCAGACTCTGTGATCGTGCCGGTACAGTGTGAATACTTCGCTCTGGAAGGATTGGGCAAACTCCTGAATACAATAAAGATTGTTCAAACCCGGTTAAACACAACCCTGGAAATTGAAGGCATATTGCTGACCATGTATGATGTAAGGCTCCGCCTCTCAAACCAGGTGGTTGAAGAAGTAAAAAATCATTTCGAGGACATGGTTTTTGAAACAATTATTCAACGCAATACACGTTTAAGCGAAGCACCCAGCTTTGGAATGTCGGTAATTATGCACGACGCCAATAGTAAGGGGGCCATTAATTACCTTAACCTGGCCCGCGAAATTGTGCGAAAAAATGGGATGTTAAAAGGCGAAACCATAGCCACAACAGAAACAATATAAATAATGAGTGCAGAGAAGAGAAATGCTTTGGGTAAAGGATTAAGTGCCCTTTTGAATGATTCTGTAAGCGTACTTCCGAATAAAAACGAGATTGGCACGAGCGCCGATGTAAATGCAATGGGCTCAGTCAACGAAATTAAAATTACCGAAATAGAAGTTAACCCTTTTCAGCCGCGTACCGATTTTGATCAGGATGCACTGGCCGAACTGGCCGATTCCATTAAGCTTCAGGGCCTAATACAGCCTATTACTGTAAGAAAGGTAAATGCCCATAAATTTCAACTGATATCGGGCGAGCGCCGTTTACGTGCATCAAAATTAGCCGGGTTAACACAGATCCCTGCTTACGTTCGCACAGCCAACGACCAGCAAATGCTGGAAATGGCATTAATTGAAAACATCCAGCGCGAAAACCTGAATGCAATAGAAGTTGCCTTAAGTTTTCAGCGAATGATAGACGAGTGCAGCCTGAAACAGGAAGAACTCGGTGAACGTGTAAGCAAAAACCGTTCGACAGTAACTAATTACCTGCGACTGTTAAAATTGCCGCCAACCATCCAGGCATCTATCCGTGATAATCAGATTAGCATGGGGCATGCCAAAGCGCTGATATCTGTATCAGACCCTGCAAAACAACTGTACATCCACCAGCAGATTATTCAGCAGGAACTGTCGGTTCGAAAGGTCGAAGAAATGGTGCGTGATATGCAAAAGCCGCCCGTAAAAAAGGAGGGCAAACAACCTGAACCGATGTCATTTCAAGTACAAAAGATACAGGACGACCTTGCGTCTAAATTCAGCACAAATGTTAAACTAAAATTAAGCAGCCAGGGAAAGGGCAGTATCGAGATCCCTTTCCTGTCAGAGGATGACCTTAACCGCATCCTTGAAATGCTGGATTGGTAAGCATGTATAAATGTTTGTTACTTTTTGGGTTGATGCTGGGATTGGCTGTTGCTGCAAAGGCTCAACAGCCGGACACTATCGTCGTGAAAAACAAGAAAGATAGTTTGAACCGGATGAAGGACTCGGTAACCTCAAAGCGCTATTATCCTAAAATAACCAAAGAGAAAACTTATCACCCCGATAGTTTGCACGATCCGCATAAGGCCGTTATGCGCTCGCTAATGGTACCAGGTTGGGGACAAATTTATAATCGCCGCTGGTGGAAACTGCCCCTTATTTACGGTGGCCTGGGCTTGTTGGGCGATGTAGTTGTGTTTAACCAAAAATACTATAAAGAGTTTTTACATGAAGCTTTGCTACGCGAAAAAGGCATTGTTGGTACAAGTAAAAACGACCCGCTTCTAGTCAATGTCTCCAATGATGATGTGGTTACCTACACTAACCTTTACAGGCGCAACCGCGACTTGGGTATTCTTGGTTTTTTGGGCGGCTGGGGTATACAAATGATAGATGCATACATCGACGCAAAATTTATAAGGAGTTATACCATGGATAATAACTTATCCTTTAAAATTAGTCCCGGGACTATCGGACAACCAGTATACGCTTTAAACAGCAGCACCACGTTTATTCCGGCTGTAAAAATCACCTTTACACTTAAATAAGTCTCTAAATATCCTTCAAAGCCAAGACTTAAAAAGAATAAAAATATATCTTTACGCCTGCTGTTAACGAAGAAATTATAAATAATGAACATTGCATTATTGGGATACGGAAAAATGGGCAAGATCATAGAGAAGATCGCCATAGACCGCAAACACAACATCGTATTAAAAATCGACCATGATAACCAGCATGAACTCACTGCTGAAAACTTAAAAAAAGCAGACGCAATAATTGAATTTACTACCCCGGCCTCTGTTTTAAGCAATATTCAACATTGTTTTGACGCCGGCGTTCCTGTTGTTGTGGGCACCACTGGTTGGTATGAGCACCTGGCACAGGTTAAGCAAAAGTGCACGGAAGCAGGTAGCACTTTATTGTATGCGTCTAACTTTAGCGTGGGTGTGAATATCTTTTTTCACCTCAATAAAACGCTGGCGAAGCTGATGAATAATTATCCTTATTATGATGTACAGGTAGAAGAAATTCATCATACCCAAAAGCTGGATTCTCCAAGCGGTACTGCCATTACCATAGCCGAAGGGATAATAGATAATATTGACCGCAAAAAAGAGTGGATAAATGTTCTAACAGCCGAAGGCAATGATGCGGATGAAAGCAATATTACCAACAACCAGGTACTGATAGAATCATTTCGCATCGACAGCGTGCCCGGCACACATACAGTGATTTATGACTCTGAAGTGGATACGATAGAATTTAAGCATACCGCCCATAACCGCAATGGTTTTGCATTAGGCGCGGTACTGGCTGCAGAATGGGTTCATAATAAAAAAGGCTTCTTTTCTGTTGAAGAGATGTTCAATTTTGATATTTAAAAAAATCTTTATTTAAAAACACTAGAGTGGGTACTATAGAACTTATCATTTTTATCGGGTTATACATTGTACTACCTTTTATAGGCCTTGGAAAACTATTCGAAAAAGCAGGCCAACCCAGCTGGCAGGGTTATATCCCTATTTATAATGCTTATGTGATCATCAAGCTTACCGGCAAGCCAAAATGGTGGATCATTTTGATACTAATCCCGGGAATTAATGTGCTGGCGATAATTGGTATCACCATTGATTTGCTAAAATCATTTGGCAAATTCTCATTACGTGAATGGGCCGCAGGTGTAATATTGCCATTTATTTATTTAATTAAGTGGGGTAACGATAAGGAAACCAAGTATCTCGGTCCTTCACAAACACCTGAGTTCAGGGAAAAGTATAGTAAGCAATTAAAAAAATCCTCAGCCCGCGAATGGACCGAAGCCATCGTTTTCGCAGTGCTGGCAGCAACTATAATCCGTACTTTTTTTATTGAGGCTTATGTAATCCCCAGCGGATCGATGGAGAGCACCTTATTGGTAGGCGATTATTTATTTGTAAGCAAAATGAATTATGGTCCACGTTTGCCTATGACGCCGCTGTCATTCCCTTTTGCACAAAATACCATGCCGCTTATTAACACCAAGTCATATTCCGATGCAATAAAACTCCCTTATTATCGCTTACCTGGCTTTAGCGATGTAAAAAAAGGAGATGTGGTGGTTTTCAATTTCCCCATGCAGTCTGACTCACCATGGTATAGGCCGGTTGATAAAGAAGATAATTATATTAAACGATGCCAGGGTGCACCAGGTGATACGCTTTCGATTGTTGACGCGCAGGTTTATGTGAATAGCAAAGCCAATCCTAATCCACCGCAAAGCCAGCCATCTTATCTGGTGCATACCGATGGCAATCAGCTTAACCCTCAATTGTTAACCGATTTGCATATCACGCTGGTTAACCAATCAAGTCCATCGGATTATGAAATGCTGATGACCCGGCAGACAGCCACAACGCTAAAAGGTTACTCTTATATTAAGTCGGTTACCGAATCGATTCAACCGAAGAACACTTTCAACTCTGAAGAGTTTCCTCATGACCCGCATCTGAAATGGAACGTGGACAATTACGGACCAATTATCATACCCAAAGCAGGCATGACCATAAAGCTAGATAGTCTTACTTTCCCTGTTTACAGACGCGTTATTGAAGTTTATGAAAACAATAAACTGGAACTACAGGGCAACGATATCGTAATCAATGGCAAAAAGGCTGCTACCTATACATTCAAACAAAACTATTACTGGATGATGGGCGACAATCGCCATAATTCAGAAGATTCACGTTTTTGGGGATTTGTACCTGAAGACCACATTGTGGGCAAGGCCCTGTTTATCTGGATGAGTACCGACTCGGCCGGAAGTTTCTTCAACTCTATCCGCTGGAACAGGTTGTTTAAGGGAATACATTGATAGATTGTGGAAGTTTGATTTTCGATTCGGAACGTAAGGATAATCTGATTGCGGGATTCGGAAGTTTGCTTTCGGAATTTTATACCTATATTGGTGTATGAATTATGCTGACTATTATAGAAATTAATCCTGAAAAAAGGTTTGGAAGACCAATTATTATTGGCACCCGAATATCTGTCTACGATGTTTTGAGTTGGCTTTCGGAAGGTATGTCCATGAATGATATCATTTTGGACTTTCCTGAATTAACTGAAGATCAAATAAAAGCATGTCTTTCATATGCTGCTGATAAAGAACATAAATTAAGGGTTGTTTCGTGAAACTTCTACTTGACCAAAATATTTCATTTCGGGTTTAATTTTCACAACTGCTCTACCCCAAACTTCTCAGCTATTTCATTCAAATCCTTTACAACCGCATTCACCAATGGAATACCGTTTATTTTTCTTTCCAGTTCGGCTTCCAATTCCGGTTCGCCGGGGATGATCACTTTCTGATTCGGGTTGATAGTTGCAGACGATTTAAAACGATTGATCCAATTGTCCATGTGCTGTTTAAACTCATCAACCGGGCGGAAACCATCTATCCGCATAGCACCTACAAAATGCCCAATGCCTGCTCCTACCGGATCATTTGGCGGATCAAGAAAAGCAACAAATGGGGGTACCCAGGGCCCATAATTAGCACCCGATAATACTGCTGAAAGTATGTCAACAGCGGCACTCAACCCAAAACCCTTATGACTGCCATGATCACGGTCGCTGCCTAATGGCAACAAAGCGCCTCCTGATTTTAAAGCATGGGGATCGGTAGTTGGTTGTCCTTGTCTATTTTGTATCCAGCCTTCGGGGACCTGCATGCCTGCCCGTTGAGCGATCTCCAGTTTACCGTTGGCCGCGGCAGAGGTTGCCATATCCACAATCACCGGCGCATATTTTCCGGCCGGAAATGCATAACACATCGGGTTGGTGCCCAATAAACGCTCACTGGAAAAAGTTGGCGATACCAGCGGACTGGCGTTCGTCATGGCAAAACCGATCATATCTTTTTCAACTGCCATTAATGCATGATAACCCGCTATGCCGAAATGGTTTGAATTTCGTACCGATACCCATCCTGAGCCAAACTTCTCCGCCTTCTCAATAGCTACTTTCATGGCAAAAGGGGCTACTACCAAACCTAACCCTGCATCACCATCAACAGTTGCGGTAGTTGCCGTTTCATATACGACCCTAATATTAGGATTGGTATTGATCCGTTTTTTCTCCCATAAGCGTACGTAACCTTGTAACCTTGCTACACCATGCGAGTCAATCCCACGAATATCTGATTTGATCAATACATCAGCTGCAAGGTGTGCGTGTTCGGCATTGCAGCCCATTGCTGTAAAAATATTTTCCGTAAAACTGCGGAGGGTGGATTCGGAGATGAGCATACTGGCAAATATAACAACCATATGCTATCCGTTTAAATACTTAAGCAGGAAAGGTCAATGCAACTTATTTACCAAATGATTATTTAAAGCTCTTCCTGTATGATAATATATTTTGGGTAGTATGTGAGCTAACGCTGATTTTGGCAAAATGCCAGCCACAGTGGTCACGGTACCCCCGGGTGTGATTTTACGGATTAGGTTATTGTTAGCGTCAGCAATGTATAAATTACCTGATGCATCTATTGTAATCCCCGCCGGATCATTGAAAGAAGCCTGAGTACCTAAGCCATTCTGCGCGCCGGCCTGACCGCTGCCTGCTATGGTAGTAACTGCCCCGGCTGGCGTTACCGCACGGACCAGATTATTGATATCATCAGTAACATATATGTTTCCCGAAGCATCTACCGTAAGACTATTCGGAAAATAAAACCTTGCGGCGGTATCTAATCCGTCTTTTGAACCAATATCACCATTCCCTGCAAGCGTACTGGTTGTACCGTCGGGAGCTACCTTGCGGATCATATTATTCAATAAATCGGCAACGTAAACATTACCCGAGCCATCTATTGCAACGCCAGTGGGGTTATTAAAAGTTGCAGAAGTCCCGGCACCGTTATTTGAGCCTGCATTACCGTTGCCTGCCAGCGTTCGGGTTGTTCCTGATGGGCTGATCACACAAATCCTGTTATTGCCAGCGTCTGCCACGTACACATTGCCCGCTGCATCCACCGCTACCCCACTGGGACCGGAGAAAAGCGGCTGACTTGTTACGGTATTACTCGTATCCGCAGCTGCAACTGTACCTGCAAGCGTGCTTACTGTTCCGTCCGGGGTAATTTTTCGGATCAGGTTATTACCCGCATCTGCCACATACACATTACCCGCTCCATCCACTGCCAATCCGGAAGGTCTATTGAATGATGCCAGTTTGCCCAGACCATTAATGGCTCCCACATTTCCTGTTCCAGCCAGGGTTGATACTGTACCATTAGCAGATATTTTTTGAATACGGTTATACCAGTAATCGGCTACATACAGGTTGCCTGCGGCATCTACAGCCACATCAGAAGGCGACGAAAAAAGGGCCGGAATTACTGCTGTCGAATCAGTTGGCCCGGTGCTTCCCGTTATACCGGTAACACCTGTAGTTCCTGCGTTATAAGGGGTCGGGTCATATTTACCCGGAATTATTTTAACATCAGTTTTAGTGCATGACGTAACAATAGCGAACGCGCACAAAATAGTTGTGGCAGGTAATAATTGCTTAAAATGGAGTAAAAATCTCAATGCTAATCGGTGAACTGGTATTTGTACGTCGACCGGTTGTGCTATGTTCACACCGGCCAATCAAAGATAATATTTTCTTTTACCGAACTTTCTCATTTTGTGACATCTACCAAATGTTGCGATGCTCATTAATTATTGGCTATATTTAAAACACTAATCCTCAGTCCCATGCATTTCAGTCGCAACAAATTCATCAGCCTTGTTATTATCCTTAGTTTTATCAGTGTCATGAGTCTCGCTCAAAAGCCACGGGCGCGTGATATTGGCATTCCTTTCAATGGTACGCCGGGTAAATACAATGCGATAACGGATGTGGATGGTGTTGAGGTTGGATACAGCACCATTATCAGCGGTTCGGGAAAAGATTATATAGGCAAAGGGCCTGTCAGGACCGGAGTTACCGCTATTTTCCCTAACGGGAAGATCAACCATCACCCCGTATTCGCCAACTGGTATACTTTGAATGGTAACGGCGAGATGACAGGAACAACATGGGTGACAGAGTCAGGTTTCCTTGAAACGCCGATCACGATCACCAATACCAACAGCGTGGGTACAGTGCGCGATGCCGTATTGAAATGGTTTGTGGACAGGAAATGGTATAACGAAGATTTCTGGTATACCTACCCCGTTGTTGCCGAGACTTATGACGGTTTCCTGAATGATATTTACGGTTTTCATGTAAAAGAAAGCAATGCCTACGAAGCCTTGGACTCGGCAAAATCAGGGCCGTTGAAAGAAGGAAATATAGGCGGCGGAACAGGCATGATGTGCCTGGGCTTTAAAGGCGGAACAGGGACTGCATCAAGGGTGATCACCATTAACAATAAACAATATACGGTGGGTGTTTTGGTGCAGTCTAATTTTGGCAGACGAGCGAACCTAACCATAGCCGGGGTACCGGTTGGAAAGGCATTGATGGATACCTTAAAAACTGTGTTGGTTGCGCCACCGCAATATAAAAAAGATGAAGGACAAGGGTCTATAATTGTAGTTGTTGCCACTGATGCACCTTTATTACCGCATCAGTTAAAACGAATCGCGGCACGTGTTCCGTTGGGAATTGGCATGGTGGGCGGTCGCGGAGAGAACAGCTCAGGCGACATATTTATCGCCTTTTCAACCGCCAACGCTGATGCTTTTAACCGTAAAGATGATGTTAAGGTTGAAATGTTATCGAATGATCAGATCAATCCATTGTTTCAGGCGACAGTAGACTCTGTTGAAGAAGCTATTATTAACGCGATGGTTGCTGCCGGCACAATGGAAGGGATAAATGGCAATAAAGCCTATGCCCTGCCGCATGATGCGGTGATCAAATTACTGAAGCAACATAATGTGGTTAAGTAGTTGATTAAGTTGGATTAAGTTAGACTGAGTTGATGTTTAATTTAATATCGGGATAATTCAATCAACTATCTAGTCTTTTCAATATTTCCAACCCTTCGTCCCACTGACCATATCCCGACGCCACATTGATATGCCCGGCCTCACCAATATTAATGAATTCGCTACCCCAGGCATTGGCGAAATATTTCGCACGATCAATGGTTGAATAAAAGTCGTTGGAACTAGCAGCTACTATGGATGGGAATGGTAATTTGAATAATGGCATTGGTGCAAAGCCTATTGCTCCTCGCGGAAAGGTTTCTGCTTCCGGGTCGGCGGGAGCTACCAATAAGGCAGCCTTGATTTTGGTTTGATACCGTTCGGCCCATTTAGCAATGGCCGAACATATGGCACTGTGGCCAACCAATATCACGTCTTTCGGATCATGCTTCGATACCGCTTTTTGAATGTTTGCCACCCATTCGTCTCTGAATGGTGTTTCCCATTCAGCTTGCTCTATCCGGATAAAGTGATATTCTTTTTCCCATAAAGATTGCCAATGCTGCGGCCCCGAGCCGCCAATACCGGGAAGGGTTAGGATGATAGAATTAAATTGCATTATTTCTCAGTCAGTACGGTAAACTTAAAATCCAGCGGTTCAAAATTGCGAATGAGCTCGTCGATAAATTGCTGGCCCCATTTTACATAGAACAAGCCAAAGTTTTCGGTGCGCTCCTGGAGGCTATCCTTCGGGAAAAGCTCGGCCTTAATGTGATCGATTTGCTCCAGGCGGGTGTGATAGTTTCTTTTTTCGGCCCTAACCAGTTTCTTTTCCAACCTGTCTATCGCATGTTCCAATCTTGCCTGTATGGCACTTGTAGATTGAGCCAGTGTCGGATCGATCTTAGATGAACGAAGTTTTATTTTTTCAAGGGTTTGCTGCAGTTCGCTCCATTCCTCTTTCAGAGAAAGCTCATGATCGCTATGCTGTTTTATCCAGTTAGTTTTGATGGCATCTGTGCTTTTGAATAGCTCATTTAACTCCAATTCCATCCGTGTTATTTTTGAAGCTGATTGCCTGGAAATAATCAAACCCGAATTACGCAATATCAATATGGGAAAATCAACTTTATAATATTCAAAATTTGATTTCAATTCCAGCCAGTAAACCACTTCGGCGCCACCGCCAACATAGGCAATATTTGGTAAAATATATTCCTGGTAAAGCGGGCGCATTACCACATTCGGACTAAAGTGTTCCGGGGATGTCTGAACTTCTTTCTGTAACTCTTCTTTGGTAAAGCTGATCTCGGTATTCAGCACCTTATAAAGATCATCTTCAAAAACAATACGTTCGCGCAAACCATCACTCAAATAAAAAAAGTTGATTTCGCGTGGGTTTACCTGTATATGTACATGCAACTTTTTTAGCTGCTCATTGGTGGTTTCGATATTTTTTGAACTATGCTGTTCAATGATATCTTCTTCAATGATGTGTGCGAATTGCTTTTTCAGATCATGATCATCCGCATCAATAATCACCAGACCATATTGCCCGAACAAGGCATTTA